>FSWI01000060.1_pt1 | contig 14720 bp, 10 predicted proteins | sample 1637911 | NCBI WGS metagenome assembly FSWI01 (sample SAMEA3914789, study PRJEB12502) | metagenome | biome: forest; material: soil | place: Canada | collected 2011-07-03 | depth 0.3 m
CGAGCGGGTGGTGCGCCCGATGGACGACCTGGTTGAAGAGCTCCGTGGGCTGCTGACCGAGGCCGTCCGACGGCGGATGGTGGCCGACGTGCCCCTCGGTGCCTTCCTGTCGGGCGGGCTCGACAGCTCGACGATCGTGGCGCTGATGGCCGGGCTCAGTGACCGACCCATCCAGACCTTCTCCATCGGGTTCCGGGCGGACGATCCCGAGCTTGGCCATGCCCGGCAGGTCGCCCTGCGGTATGGCACCCAGCACCGCGAGCTGGTGGTCGACCCGGCCATGGCCGACGTGGCAGGCGAGATCGTGCGGCACCACGGCGAGCCCTTCGCAGACAGCTCTGCGGTGCCGATGGACTACCTCGCGCGGATGACCCGCGAGCACGTCACGGTGGCCCTCTCGGGCGACGCCAGCGACGAGGACTTCGCGGGTTACAAACGCTACGTCCCCGCGCGCCTGGGCCACCTCCACGACAGACTGCCGCGCCCGCTGGCTGCCGTGATGCGCGGCGCGCTCGGGGCCGTCGGCCGGGCGGTGTATCCCACCATCGCCCGCTATGCACTTCGCATGGCCGACGGCGAGGCCGCCCGGTACGCCACGCTCGTCGGGCAGTTCACCCCGGAGGAGAAGTCAGAGCTCTACGGCCCGAGGCTCAGGGACGTGGACCGCGGCGCCACCGTGGCGCGGTTTGAAGCCGTCCTCGCGGGCACCCGCGGGATGGCGCCCATGGCGCGGATCCTTGACCTGGACTTCCAGACCTACCTCGCGGACGACATCAACGCGAAGGTGGACATCGCTGCGATGGCCCACGCCCTGGAGGTCCGCTGCCCCTTCCTCGACACCGCCGTGGTGGAGTTCGCCGCGCGGCTGCCTCCCAGGGCGATGCTCCGGGTACGGGGCAAGTACATCCTCCGTCGGATGGCCGAGGGCCTGGTACCACGGGACATCATCCGCAGGACCAAGCGCGGGTTCGCGCTGCCCCTGGAGCGCTGGCTACGCACGGACCTCCGGGGAATGGTGCGCGACGTGCTGCTCGACCGCACCGCGCGCGAGCGGGGGGTGTTCAACCAGCGCGCCGTAGAGCGCCTGCTGGAGAACCTGGACCGCGACGCCAACCTGGCCGACCGGGTCTGGACCCTGCTGATGCTTGAGCTGTGGTTCCGGGAGTTCATCGACGCCCGCCCGGGTTGATCCGACCACCGCGGTGGTGGTCCGACGGAGCATACTCTGCCAACGGGTACCTTCCCCGACGTCGGATGGCATGGAACAGGTGCCACATGGCATGGAATGACCTCCGCGAAGTGTCCGCGCCACGCTGTGTGGCAGTGTTACGGCACGTGACCGTCCCGAAAGCACGCCCACGGTATCGGACATCGTGCCATGAAACGATAGAAGCCTGCCTGCTAGCACTGATAGCGTGCCTCCAGATGATAGAACATTGCCACGAAGTGACTGAACGGTGCCAGCTGGCGGTGTGATGCCAGGTGGTGGCAGATGGTGTTGTGCCAGATTGCCCTCAGCGCTAGTCTTGGGCTGCCATGGCAGTCTATTCGTTCAAGGGCCTCTGTGACGCAGCCGGTGCCAGCTACCGCACCGCGTACCGATGGCGCACCCAGGGGGTGATGCCTCGGTTCGGGGCAGCCGGGGACGGGCAGCGCGCCTGGGGCGAGGACGACCTGGTTCGCCTGCGGCTCGCGGTGGCAATGAAGAAGCGGGGGCTCTACCCCGATCATATCCGCAGTGCGCTGAGGGGGCGCGGACCGGTCGAGATCGCCGCGATGCTGGCAGTGGAGCTGCCGTCGCCCGCGCCCCCCGCCTTGCCGCCTCCGCCTGCGCCGCCCACGCCATCCATGCCGCCCGCGCCGCCCCTGGTGACGGTGCCCATCGCCGCCGTGGACTGGGCCCACGTCGAGCTGCGCCCGGGGCTGGAGCTGCGCTTCCGCCGGGACGCAGGCGCCGAGGTGGAGCGGGACGTGGCCGCGCTGGTCGCGGCGTACCGCCGAGGGATGTAGGTCCGACACCTCTGACGGTCGTGTGACAATCGGGCGGTCGTTGTTGCGGGCAGGCGCAGTCAAGGCAAAGATGGGCGCCGTGAACGGCACACGGAGCTGATGGACGAACACGACCCGATCCCTGGACAGGTGGTCAACGGCAAGTACCGTGTCGTGGCCGCCGTGGCCCGTGGCGGGATGGGCGTGGTCTACGAGGCCGAACAGCTTGCGCTGTCCCGCCGCGTGGCGCTCAAGATCCTGCGCCGCGATCCGGAGCATGGCCGCCGGGACCCGGCGTTCCTGGCGCGGTTCTCCCGCGAGGCCAGCCTGTCGGCGAAGATCGCGCACCCCAACGTGGTCACGGTGTTCGACTACGGGCCCATCCAGGGCGCCGCGATCGAGGAGCTTGAGGGCGGGTACTTCATCGCGATGGAGTACATCGCGGGCGAGACGCTGCGCGACCGGCTGCGTCGGGACGGCTCGCTGGCCGCGGCGGACGCCATCCGGGTGATCTCCGGCGTCGCCCGCGGCGTGCGGGAGGCCCACCGGCTGGGTCTGGTCCACCGGGACCTGAAGCCCGGAAACGTGATGCTGGTCCCGCAGGAGGACGGCGAGTGGGTCAAGGTCCTGGACTTCGGCCTGGTGAAACAAGTCGACGCCGAGGAGGTGCAAGAGCTCACCACGGAGGGGACCTTCCTCGGTTCGCCGCGGTACATCTCGCCCGAGCAGGTGATGGGCGGATCGGTGGACGCGCGCACCGACGTGTATTCCCTCGGCGTGATCCTGTACCAGTGTCTCTGCGGCAAGGTGCCCTTCGCCGCGGAGACCACCCTGCAGACCATGATGGCCCGGGTCGGCGCCGAGGCGCCGCCGATGTCCGTCCGCACGCCCGGGTACAGCCCGCAGCCCGTACTGGACTCCCTCGTCCGCCGGATGGTCGCTCGTGACCCGGACCGCCGGCCCAGGGACATGTCCGAGGTCCTCCGTGATCTCCGGGGCATACAGGTCGCCCTCGGTCTGGCGCCCGACACGGCCGCCGGCACCGGCGAGCACTCCTCGGCCTCCTTCCACGACGCGCCCCTGGCGCCCTTCGTCCCGCAGATGGCGCCGCCCGCCATCGACCAGTCGCAGCCGTCCAACGTGCACAGTCTCGTCGGTGCCACCCGGTCGTCTGCCTTCGCCACAGAGTCCCTGAAAAGCCCATGGCGCCGGTGGTTCATCGCCCCCGCGGCCGTGACCCTGCTGCTGGGTGGTGCAGGCGTGGCATACACCCTCGCGGGCCATGGCCCGCCCGGGGCGCAGCCCGAGGCTCCGCACGCCGCGCACGCCCCGCCCGTCCTCGCCGTGCCGGCCAGGGTCGCCGCGCTGCCCGTCGCGCCCGTCGCACCCGCTGCGCCCGTCGCCGTGGTCGCCGCGCGTGTCCCGTCCGTGGTGCCCGTCGCCGTGGTCGTGACCGCGCCGGGGTCCGGCGCCTCCGCCGCGGTGCAACCGCTCCCGGTCGAGGGCCCGGCGCGGCACGGTCATCACGGACACCACGGTCAGGACGAAGCGCCGACCCTCGCGCCCGTGGGCAGCCAGGGGGCGCACACGACCGCCGTGCCCGGTCCCGCCGCGCAGGAGGGCTACCTCTCGCTGGATACCTCGCCGTGGACGCGCGTTACGACCGACGGGCGGGACCTCGGCGTGACGCCGTTGCAGCGGGTGGCGCTGCCGGCGGGCAGCCACCAGCTCACGCTGCGCAACCCGGAGCTCGGGGTGAACACCACGGTGACGGTGACCATCCGGCCGGGAGAGACCACGGCCCGAAGGCTTGGGCTGGACTGAGATGTACGCTGCCCGTTGGTGGACGCGCGCCTCGCGGACGGCCCTGTGCGGCGCGATGGCGCTCGGGTTCGCGCCTGCCCTGTCCTCGGCGCAGACGGCGTCGGGCGATCCCCTCGCGCGGGCGGAAGAAGCCTTCGCCCGGGTGGACTTTCCGTCTGCGCGGGCGTCTGCGCAGGCGTCGCTGGAGTCCGGCGGCCACACGCCCGTGGAGGTCGCGCGGATCTGGTACCTCCTGGGGATGTCCGGCGCGGCGATGCACGACGACGCCGCGGCGCGCGATGCGTTCGAGCGGCTGCTCGCGCTGAGCCCCGCGGAGCCCGTGGAGCAGAACCTCGCGCCGCCGCTGCGCGGGCCGTTGACCGCGGCGCGGGCGTACTGGACCGCGCGGACCGAGCGCTTCGGCGCCGTGGTCGATCGCGGGGCGAACGGGATGGAGGTACGGGTGACCGATCCCTTGCACATGGCGCGCGCCGTGGCGGTGCGGCTGCGACCTGGCGCGCAGGGGACCTTCGTGCCCGCGCGGGTGCCCGCGGCGCCCGTGGTAGAGATCCCTTTCCCTGCCGGCGCCGCGGAGGGTCGGATCGACTACGCGGTGCGGGTGGTCGACGAGTGGGGCAACCGGCTGGTGGAACTGGGCACCGAGGCCGCGCCGCGGACGGCCCCCCCGGCGCCGCACGCGGTGGCCGTGGTGGTGCCGCCAGGGACCGCGCGGTCAGAGCCATCGCCCTGGCGATGGGCGGGCGTGGCCGGCGTGGGCATCGGCGCGGCGGCCCTGGTGGGAGGCGTGGCGGCGGCGGTGCTGCGAGAGAGTCACGCGGCCAGTTGGAACAGCGCGGACTGCCTGCGCAACGGCCAGACGCGCGCGGGCAACTGCGGCGCGGAGCGCGACGCGGCGAACCAGGCGCAGGGATGGTCCATCGCGGGCTTCGCGGTGGGCGGCGCGCTGGCGATCTCGGGTGCGGTGGTGTGGCTATGGTCGGGGCGGGCGACCAGCACCCGCGCCCTCGCGTCGCGGACGGCGCTGCGGTGCGAGCCAGGGCCAGGGACAGCAGGCGTCGCGTGCACCATTGGATTCTGACGTGCCGGGGATGACCACGATGCGGCTGGGAGGGCGCGGGGCGGTGCGCCAGGCGCTGGCGCTGGTGGCGCTGGTGTCGCTGGTGGGGTGCACGCGGTTGCTCCCTGGCGAGGACCGCGCGGATGGCGCTGCGGACGACCTCGCGGACACGACCGTTGCGACGGACCACGGCCCGGCGGACGTCCCCGCGGTGGACGTACCCGGGGTGGACGTACCCGCGATGGATGTCGGTCTGCCGGACGTTGCGCAGGACGCCGCGCCGCGGGACGCGGGCGGGCCCGAGTGCCTGGACCCGACGGGGGCGGGCGGCCAGCCCTGCTACACGTGCCCGCCGTCGACCCGGCTGCAGTACCTGAATGCCTGCACCGGCGCGCGGTGTGAGCCCTTCGCCGCCAGCCGGCTGCCGCCGTTGGACGGCGGCGCGCTGCCGTTGTTGCCGATGACGGACGCCGGGACCGTGGACGTGGTGACCGTGGACGTGGCGACCGGGGACGTGGCGACCGGGGACGCCAGGGCCGTCGACGCTGGACCCGCGCTGCCGCGGTGTGCCGCGCTGTCGGGGGGATCCGTGGTGTACGCCACGGGGTCGACGGCGGCGACGCTGTTTCTCGGCCGGGTGGCGCAGGCGCTGGAGAACCGGCCGGCGCAGGTGACCGTGGTGTACAAGCCCGCGGGGTCGTGCGTGGGCGTGGCGGCGATGCTGGACGCCGCGACCAACCCGATGACCGGGACGGCGACGTACTGGGACCCGAACCTGGCCGTGGACCCGACGTCCGCCGTGGCGCAGTTGACGTGCGCGCTGGACGAGGGCGGCGTGGCGGCCGATCTGGGGCTGTCCGACGTGTTCCCGACGACGTGCCAGGACCTGCCGGCCGGACTCGAAGCCGCGGGGCTGCGGGACTTCCAGGGGCCGATCCAGGTGATGAACTTCGTGGTGCCGCAGAACGCCTCGCCGCGGACCATCAGCGGCGAGGCTGCGTACCTGGTCTACGGCTTCGGCGCGACCTCCCACGTGGTGGACCCCTGGACGGACCCGACCGGGCTGCTGCAACGGGGTCCGTCGTCAGGGACGCAGGCGCTGCTCGGCGCGACCATCGGGGTGCCCAGGGCGCAGTGGTTCGGCGCGCTCACGGCGAGCAGCGCGGACATGGTGGCGGCGCTGCTGGCTGCGGGCGGGCGCGGGCGCGACGTGGCCAGCCGCACGCTGGGGATCCTGAGCTCGGACTACGCGGACAGGGACCGCTCGCAGGTCCGGGTGCTGGCCTACCAGGACGTCGGGCAGTCCTGCGGGTACTGGCCGGACAGCACGGAGACGGCCCTGGACAAGCGCAACGTCCGGGATGGGCACTATCCCCTGGCCGGGCCGCTGCACCTGATCGCACGGTTGAACAGCGCGGGCGCCCTGGCGAACCCCCGGGTACAGACCCTGGTGAACGTCGTGACGGGGGTCGAGACCCTCGCAGGGGTCGACCTGGTGGATATCTACGCCCACAACGGTCTTGTGCCCGCGTGCGCCATGCGGGTCTCACGGGCCAGTGACAGCGGCGGGGTGCAGCCGTTCCGCCCGAGCAACGACTGCGGGTGCTACTTTGAAGAGCGGGCCACGGGGCTGGTGCCGCCGCCCGGATGCACGCCGTGTGACCGCGCGGCAGACTGCACCGTGCCCGGCGTGAACAACTGCAACCGTCTCGCGGGCGAGGTCCGTGGGTACTGCGAGCCCTGACGGCCCACGGACTTGCTCCGTGCCCGCCGTGGTGCTCTCCTCCCGTCGCGGCAGTGATCTCGCCGCAGGAGGACCATCGTGAGCCAACCGTGCCGGGAGACCGCGGCCCCCAGGTGGGTGCTGGCCTGTGTGGCCCTGTCCGCGTGGGGCTGTAGCGCGAGCGCGCCGGGTGGCACCGACACCACCGACGCCGGGACGATCACGGACGTGCGGCCCGTGACGGCCCACCTCGACGCGGGGCGTTCGACCGTCCGCGACGCCGGGCGCGGTGTGATCGACGGCGGGAGGGCCGTGATCGACGGCGGAAGGGCAGACACGGGGGTGTCCACGCCGGGGGCGTACTGCGCGCCGTGCACCCTGTCCGCGGACTGCGCGGGGGGCGCGTGCCTGACGGACATCGCGACGGAGACCCGGTACTGCGGGTGGGACTGTACGTCGGGGCCGTGCCCGCCCGGGTCGATCTGTACGGTGATGGGCACGGCGGACGGGCCCTTGCGCCAGTGCGCGCCGGAGTCCGGTCCCTGCGTGGCGGTGCCCGGCTGGCATCCGCCCCACGACGCGGGGACCGCGGACACGGGGGTGGTCGAGATCGTGACCGACGCGGGCACTGCGGGCGGCCCCGGCGACGACCTGCAACACTGCGTGGACGAGCTGAACCGGTACCGCGCGATGGTAGGCGTCGCCGCGGTGACCCGCTCGTCGGCGCTGGGGACCTTCGCGGCGGCGGGTGCCATGTCGGATTCGATGACGGGCACCGCCCACGGGCACTTCCGTGCGACCAGCGGTGGTGGGATTGCCTTCGGCGAGGACGAGATCCCGGGCTGGCCCACGGCGACGTACGGCTCGGTCCAGGCGATCATCGACCAGGGCTTCGCGCAGATGTGGGCCGAGGGCCCGGGCGGCGCCCACTACGTCAACATGAGCAACCCGATGTACACCGAGGCCGGCTGCGGGTTCTTCACCACGCCCGAGGGCGGGCTGTGGGTCACCCAGGACTTCCGGTAGAAGGTCCCGCGCTCGGAGTACCAGACCTCGCGGTCAGCTTACCAGCAGCCGGATCGCGCGGGCGGCGGCGCTGTCGGGGCCGTGCAGCACCGACCGCGCAGCGAGCGCCGCGAGCGTCAGGGCCGCGCCGGCGACCACCAGGGCGAGCACGCTCCGCGGCGGCGGCGGCGCGGACGCCGAGCGGAGGTCCAGCACGTCGGCCGGGCCGAGCGTGGCGTCGTCCTCGTTGGGTCGCAGCGGGCGCAGCAGGGCGCGGAAGCTCGCGATCGCCTCGGGCGCCAGCGATCGGAACCGCGGCAGCGCCGCCAGCCGGGCATGCCTCCGGGAGGCCGCGAAGCCCTCGGCGGCTTCCATCCCGCCGGCCACCAGCGCCGTCGGGATCACCACCAGCCCGCGCGCATACAGCCACGCGGCGATGACCCCCAGGGCGCCGACGGCCACGGCCACCACGGTGTCCCCGGTCTCGGTCAGGGCCCGCCCGAGGCGCCGCGCGGCATAGCCCGCAGGGAGCGGCCACGCGGGCAGTGCGAGGGCGAGTGCGGTCACCAGGGCCCACGCACCTGCGACGGGCGGCACGATGCCGCGCAGGGGCAGCGCCGCGGCCATCGCCACCAGCGCGCCCACTGCGAGGGCGGGCGGGGCGCCCACCTCGGACTGGCTGAGGCCCCCGTCGCGCTGCGCGAGGAAGCGCACGAGCGCGTGGGTCGAGGCCACCGCGGTGGCTCCCGCCAGGGCGGCCATCAGGGCGTCGGCGTCCCCGGCGAGGGCGCCTGCGACCCGGGCGCCCAGCAGCACCGCCACGCCGAGGCGCAGGGTGGTCAACGGCGAGGCTGCGAGCCAGGGGCCCCGCGCAGCGGGCTCGGGCGTGGTGTCCGGCCGCGGGAGGAACTCGGGCGCGTCCAGGCGCTCGGCGATCGTGCCGAGGAGAAGCTCAGGGTCGGCGACGTCGTAGACGGGCGCGTCGCCTTCGGCCGTGCGCAGCCGCGGACCACCGAGGGACGAGAGGTCTGCGAACGCCAGGGGCGGGCCGTGGGCGAGCTCCACGTGGGCGTAGCACACCCGCACGATGCCCTTCGCGGTGGTCACGTCGCCCGACGCGAGGCGCACGGACTCCATGGTACGCCAGGGGATCGATCGGTCGCCCTCGGGGCCGCGCACCCGCAGCCCGTCGTCGTCGGGCGTGAGCTCGGTCTGCGCGCCGCGGAACCCGATCCGCGTGGCGAACATCACGGCGAGCGCCCCCACGGTCATCACGGTGGCGACCCGGACGTCGGCCTGCAGCCCCAGACGGAGCACGAGCCAGGACGTGGCGGCCAGCACGGTGAGCCGGGTCACCGCGTCGCGCAGGCTGGGGCGAAACGGTTGCACCGCCCCGGGACTGTACCGCGAGACCCGGCCCGGCGGGAGGCACCTGCCGTCATGGCTCGCGGAGACGGCGCGGCACCTGCGCTGTGATAGATTCCGCCCCGCGATGGTGCGTCCGCGAGGCCACGGGGGGAACCGACAGGCTCTCCCGGTGCCGTGGGTCGTCGCAGTCCTCGCGCTGGTCGTCTGGCCTGCCGTGTCCCGCGCCCAGCCCGCCCCGGCGGAGGTCCCCCCTGCGCCGCCGTCGGCCGCCGTCACGGCCCCGCTGGCCGAGGCCGACAGGGAGTACACTGCGGGCCTTGCGGCGTTCCGCCGGGGGGCCTTCGAGGAGGCGGCGCTGCACTTCGGGGCGGCATACAACGCCGTGCCGCACCCGTTTGCGCTCTACAACATGGGCCGATCGTACGAGGGCGGGGGCCAGGTGGCGCTGGCCATCGAGGCGTATGACAGGTACCTCGGCGAAGCGCCCGCGGCCCCTGATGCCGGGGACGTCAGGGAGCGGCTCCGTGCCCTGCGGACCCGACCCGTGGACGTGTTCGTGTCCAGCGAGCCCGCGGGCGCCACGCTGAGGGTGGACCACGGGACCGAACCCGCCGGGACGACGCCCGTGGTGCTGCACCTGGTGCCCGGGCCCCACGCGCTGGAGCTTGATCATCCGGGCTATCGCCGGGCCGCCGACGTGGTGCTGGTCGCGCCGGGCGTCACCCATTCCCCGTTGCAGTTCACCCTGGAGGCCGTCGTGCCGCCCCGGGTGCAGCCCGACGAAACGATGTACGACAGGATCCTGGCCCGTCGGCCACGGCGGGTGAACTACCGCGTCGCGGCCCTCGCCGGGGTCGCCTGGCCCCGCGACCGGTTCAACCCCGCCGTGGGGGTCGAGGCCACGGTGTTCTGGCGACGCTCCCTGGCGGCGCAGGTGCACTTTCTCCAGATCGAGACCGACGGCTCGCCCATGATCCTCACCGGCGAGCTTGGCTGGGTGTTTCCCCTGGACGACCTGGACCTTGGGATCTTCGCCCACGCGGGCGCGGTCTTCGGCTGCGACATCGCCTGCCGGGATGCCTCCCCCACGGGTCAGGGCACGCAGTTCCTGGCGGGGCTGACGTTTCGGGCCGACGTGGTGCTGCTGCCGCGCCTCGGCGTGGGGCTGTTCGGGCGGTTCTCCTGGCGCCACCTGGACATCACCGACAGCGCCTCGCTCTTGAGCTCCCTCGGGTTATCCATCAGCTTCCTGTTGTAGCCCATGGCTCCCCCGTTGCCTGATCCCCCCGACGGCCCCGGCACCACGCTGGCGCTGGGACCGGGCGAGGGCACCGCGGCCGTCTCCGCGGGCGCCGAGGGCGACGACCCCGACGCCCGGCTGGTCGGCAGGATCCTCGCGGGACGGTACCTCCTGGAGCGGGTCATCGGCCGTGGCGGCATGGGGATCGTGTTCGAGGCGAAGCACGTCCGGGTGGGGCGTCAGGTGGCCGTGAAGGTCCTGCGGCCCGCCCTCGCGCGGGTGGCCGAGGCGACGGCGCGGTTCCACCGTGAAGCCCAGGCCGCCGCCGCGGTCGGCAGCGAGCACATCGTCGAGGTGTTCGACTACGGCTACGGAGACGACGGCGAGGCCTTCATCGTGATGGAGCTCCTGGAGGGCGAGGACCTCGGCGCGCTGATCCGGCGCGCGGGGCCGCTGCCCCCGGGGCGGGCCGTGGCCATCGCCCGGCAGATCGCAGGCGCCCTCCAGGCCGCTCACGACAAGGGCATCATCCACCGTGACCTCAAGAGCGAGAACGTCTTCGTCCTTGCCCGTGACGGCCAGGACTTCGTCAAGGTCGTGGACTTCGGCATCTCCAAGGTCCAGGAGATCGAGCCGGGCAGCGGCCCGATCACCCACGCGGGCACGGTCCTCGGGACGCCCCACTACATGGCCCCCGAGCAGGGCGTCGGCCACATCGAGTCCGACCACCGGATCGACGTGTACGCCCTCGGCTGCCTGCTCTACGAGATGCTCACAGGGAGCGTGCCCTTCACCGGCCGCACGGCCGTGGAGGTGATGTACAAGCACGTCCACGAGCCCGTGCGTCCCCCGTCGCGTGTACGCACGCACGCCGGGATCTCGCACGCCCTCGACGCCGTGGTCCTCCGCGCGCTGGCCAAGGACCGCGACCGGCGCTACCCCTCCACCGCCGCGATGGCCGCCGCCCTCCCCGACGCCGCGACCCTCACAGGGGGCGAGCGCGCCCGGCGGTCCCTCCCTCCGCCCGGGTGGAGCGGCCGTGCACTGCAGCGCCGCGGGCTCCCGTTGCTCCTCGCCGCCGCGGGCGCGCTCGGCGCGCTGGTGGTCTCCCGTGCATGGCGTCGGTCCCCGCCTGTGGAGGCCGTTCGCCCTGCGCGGTCCGTGCCCGCTTCACCGCCACCCGCGGTGCCGCCACCCGCGGTCCGGCCGCCGTCGTCGACCGCGCAGGACGCAGGCGTGGTCGTTGCACGGAGCGCCACGGTGCTGACGCTTCTCGTGCGCCCCGACACCGCGTCGCTTCGGGTGGACGGCCAGGTCGTGGGGACGGGTGACTACACCGGGCGCTTTCCGCCGGGGTCCGTGCACCGGGTGGCCGCGCGTGCCGAAGGGTATGCCCCCCGCGAGGAGGAGGTGGCGCTCGACGGCGACCGGGTGCTGCACTGGACGCTGGTCCGATGGCCGCCGGTTCGTCCCACCCTCCGCCCCGAGGCGCCGGCGATCGCCCCCGTCCCCGCGCAGGGCGGGACGACGCCTGGAACCATCTCGCCGGATCTCCCCGTGCAACGGACGATCGAGGGCCTGGACCCGAACCCGTACCGCGACGCGTCTACGTGAGGTCTCGCGCATAGATCACCCGCTCGGTGCGGGCGAGCACCGGGGCGATGCCGGCGTAGAAGGGCACCGTCGCGATGTCCACCCACGGGACGGTCACCCGCTCGAAGCCCCGCGCGGCGAGGTCGCCGAGTGCGGTGCGAGTGAGCGCGCGGCCCAGGCCCGCGCCCCGCGCGTCGGGCGCCACGCCCACCGGGCCGAAGGTCCCCCACGCAGCGTTGTTGCCCGAGTGCGCGACGAAGCCCGCGAGCCGGCCGTGGCCGTCCCGCGCCACGAAGAGCCCACCGTGGTACAGCGCCCGCTCGGCCTCCTCGGACCACGCGGGGGCAAAGTTCGTGGCGATCCACCCGAGCACTTCGTCGTCGGGGTGGACGCAGCGGGTGACCCCGGGCGAGGGCTCGCTCGCCGCCGCGCGCACCACGAGGTCGCAGTGGGTCCCTCGGGCGGTGAAGCCCGCGCGCTCGTACAGGGAGCATCCGGCCGCGTCGGCGGCGTCCACGCCGGAGAGCACGTAGTTCCCCGGGGGACCGCCCACGGCGAGCGTCGTGGCGTCGACGGCGCGAGCGAGGGCGAGGGCCCGGTCCACGGCGTCCATCGCGTCGGCGTCGCGGGCATCGGCGCCCAGCCACGCCAGCCATGCACGGCGCGACGGCGGGCGCGGTGGACCCAGCAGTAGCTTCCCCGCGCGGGTGAGCGCCCGCGGGGGCCGGAGCTTCTCGTCGAGGATGGCGGGGTCGAGCACCGGGTCACCACGCCACGAGGTCATGGGGCAGGTGGGCGTTCAGCGCGCCCAGGGGCAGGCCAAGCGCGAACGCTCCGACGCCCGCCAGCGCGTCGCGGGGGCTGTCCGAGAGCATCGGCGCGAGGGCCCAGGCCGCGACGGGCAGCGGTCGCCGCGCGGCCATCCCGCGGAGCTGCCGGGCGATGCCCAGGGCGAGGGCGCGGCCTGCGGGCGACGGCGTGAGAGCATGGTGGAGGGCCTGGAGGGCGGGCGAAGCACGACGGTCGAGCACCCACCCGAGCGCCGCCCACGCTCCGCGGGCGAAGCGCGCCTCGCGGGCCGCGCGGGCAAAGTCCGAGGGGGCGTACGCGCTGCGCTCGACCAGCCGAGCGACGTCCTCCGCGGCGTGGGCGGGAGCGAGGTCGAAGAGGTCGCGGACGATGGCCGCGAGAAGACACACGAGCAGGCGGCGGTCATCGGCTACGCGTATCCGCGCGCCGAAGAGGGCGGTGTCCTCGCGCGACCCGACGGCGAGGTACGCGGCGTCGAGCGCGCCGTAGCCGCGGGGAAGCGGGCGGCCGTGGAGATCCAACGAGAGGCCGGGCACCCGTGGCGTGGCGAGCTGGAAGTGCAGGTCGCCCGACCAGTGCTGCACGGTGAACCCGGCCCGCACCAGCCGGTGGATGCCCTCGCGGAGGGAGGGGCGTGCGAGGACGAGGTCGACATCGGCGAGGGGGCGCTGGTCGGGGCTGTCGTAGACGGTGCGGGCGAGGAGGGCGCCCTTGATGGGGAGCACTTCGGCGTCGGGCCCCAGCGCGGCGACGGACTCCCGGACGAGCCGCTCGGCGAGCTGCTGGGTGACCCAGCGCCGGAGGGTGTCAGGGGGCACTACCGTTTGAGCGGGATCACGTTGCCCATGGAGCCCGTGGCAGGCTGCACCGGGGCGGCGTTGAGGGCGGGCGCGGCGGCGCCCGAGCCCGTGGTGCGACCGACCTTGAGGGCTGCGGACGAGTAGTCGGAGGTCACCGGGGGCGAGGGGGGGGCGGTCACGGGCCCGACGGCGAACGACCCGGTGGCGCCCGACGCAGCCGGGGCCACGGCGGGGTGGTACTCGGGGACCAGCGCGGCAAAGCGGGCGCGGATGCTGGCGTCGTCGTCGCCGTCGGCCACGGCGCGGAGGTCGTCCATTCCACGGCCGACCTCCTGCCAGGGGTGCGGGCGAAACCTCCCGACGAAGATCTTGGGATGCCGGGTCTTGTCGGCGTTCTCGCTGTCCGCGGTGAGTTCTTCAAACAGCTTCTCGCCAGGGCGCACGCCCGAGAAGCGGATCTCGATGTCCTCGCCGGGCTTGAAGCCCGAGAGGGTGATCAGGTCCCGCGCGAGGTCCACGATCTTGACGGGCTCGCCCATGTCGAGCACGAAGATCTCGCCGCCCTTGCCCATCGCCCCGGCCTGCATCACAAGCTGGCAGGCCTCGGGGATGGTCATGAAGTACCGCTTCATTTCGGGGTGGGTCACGGTCACCGGCCCGCCCCGGGCGATCTGTTCCTGGAAGATCGGCACCACGCTGCCCGCGGAGCCCAGGACGTTGCCGAAGCGCACGGTGATGAACCGGGTGACCGAGCGCTGGGAGAGGGCCTGGATGTAGATCTCCGCGACGCGCTTGGAGACCCCCATCACGGACGTCGGGTTCACGGCCTTGTCCGTGGAGATCATCACGAACTGGTTCACGCCGTAGCGGTCGGAGAGGTCCGCGAGGGTGCGCGTGCCAAAGATATTGTTCTTGATCGCCTCGCCCGGGTTCCACTCCATCATCGGCACGTGCTTGTGCGCGGCGGCGTGGAAGACCGCGCTCGGACGGTGCAGGCGGAACAACTGCTCCATCCGCGTCGCGTCGGTGATATCCGCGATCCTGGGCACCACGGAGATCTCCGGGAACCGGTCCCTGAGCTCGCGGTGGATGTTGAAGAGATTGTTCTCCGCCTGCTCCACCAGGATGAGCCGGGTGGGGTTGAAGCGGCACACCTGCCGGCAGAGCTCCGCGCCGATGCTCCCGCCCGCGCCGGTGACCAGGATGGTGTTGTCCCGCAGGAGGTCGGTGATGGCCTCGTCGTCGAGCTGCACGGGCTCGCGGCCCAGGAGGTCCTCGATGGCCACGTTGCGGATCTGGGAGATGGTGACC
>FSWI01000537.1_pt1 | contig 14610 bp, 12 predicted proteins | sample 1637911 | NCBI WGS metagenome assembly FSWI01 (sample SAMEA3914789, study PRJEB12502) | metagenome | biome: forest; material: soil | place: Canada | collected 2011-07-03 | depth 0.3 m
GGCTACGGCACGGTGCACTCGGACGAGAGCCTCCGCGCGATGTGCCACGCGCGGCACATCAACGAAGACCGGGTGCCCATGCCCGCAAGCGACCCCCTGTGGTTCCCGTACACCAGCGGGCGGTACAAAGCCGTCAAGGCCGCGATGACCCTGCTGTTCGGCCGCCACGGCTTCCTGGGACGGGTGGCGGACCTGTTCTGACGGAGGGGCGCCTGGGTGTCTGGTACCCGGGGACAACCGCAATGGCCCTCCAAGCCCGGCTGCAAGAGCCCCCCGGGCAGAAATCCGCAGACCTACACGTCGAAGTGTTCACCCTCCACCGCGCACCCGATGGGTGACCCTGCGACATCGTGCGCGTCGGGATAATGGATCAACCGCATCCTGCGGCGCACGTCCTCGGGCAGCTCTACCAGCTTCGCGAGCGGCGTGTGCACCCCCACGTTGGTCTCGTGGAACACCAGGTCCCCCTCGGCCAGCCACGCGACGAGGGAGGGATCAAACGCGGTGTCCGCGCTGTACGCCACGGTCGCCCCGCCGTGGGTGATCCGCAGCGCCGACGTCGGGATGTGGTGGATCGTCGGGCGCCACCGCACCGACAGCGCCCCCACCGCCGTGGCCCCCTCGCCCAGCGCGCGCACTTCGGCGTAGTCCCCGAGGGTCATCGGGTGCTTTGTCCCGTCGGGGTCCATCAGCACCTCCATCCCGCCGCGCAGCCGCGTGTCCCACAGGCCCGCCAGCACCTCGGGGATGGCATGCACCACGCACCGGCGCCCTGTCACAAAGCGCCGCCAGAACAGCAACTGCTCAAGCCCCCCGCAGTGGTCGCCGTGCAGGTGGGTGATGAGCACATGGTCGATGTCGTCCAGCGAGACCGCCGGTCCCGACGCGCCGCCGAGGTCCCGCAGCGCGCGGGCCAGCGCCGGGGGCGCGTCGATCAGCAATCGGGTGCCGCCGCCCTCCACCAGCAGGCATGCATTGTGGTACCGCGTCGTGAACGCGTCGCCCACCCCCACCACACGAACCGTCAGCCCCATGCGAACACCTCCCCGCCCGCTATGCCACACTCGCGCCGTGACGCCATGCGACCCGACGCCCCGCTGGTGATCCTCGGCTGCGGCTTCGCCGGCACCGCCGCCGCGAAGCTCGCCCTCGCCGCGGGCACACCCGTGGTCGCCACCACCCGCCGCGAGGACGGCGCCGCGAAGCTCCGCGCCCTGGGCATCGACGCCCGCGCGTTGCCCACCCTCGGCCCGTCCACGGTGGACTCCCTGGTCCCCGCGGGGGCGTATGTCCTGGTGGGCCTTCCGCCGGACGGGGTGACGGACGCGGCCATCGCCCCGGCCCTCGGACGCGCGGGCGCCGTGGTCTATGTCTCCAGCACCGGGGTCTACGGCAGCGCGCGGGGGCGCGTGGACGAAAACACCCCCCTCGACCTGACGGCCCCCGAGGCCCGCGCTCGGGCAGCCGCGGAGGATGTGTACCGCGCCGCGGGGGCCGTGGTGCTGCGCGCCGCGGGAATCTACGGACCGCTCCGCGGGCTGCACCGCAGGCTGCTCCGGGGGGAGCTACGGATGCCCGAGGACGGCGCCCGGGTGGTCTCACGGATCCACGTCGACGACCTCGCGGCGCTGTGCCTCGCGGCGCTTGACCGCGGACCCCGCGGCGCGACCTTCGTGGTGGCCGACGACGCGCCCGTCCCGCAGTCCGAAGTGATCGCCTGGCTGTGCGCGCGCCTCGCGGTGCCCCTGCCTCCCCCCGCGCTCCCCGGCGAGGCCCTACCGCCGGAGCGCCAGGGCCGCGCGGTGATCAACGCACGGGTGAAGTCCGCGCTGGGTGTCACCCTGCACCACCCCACGTACCGCGAGGGCTACGCAGCCTGCCTCGCCGCGGAGCACGGAGACACCGCGGACTGAAGGCTCACTGCGTCTCGGCGGGGACGGCCCTCGCGGCGCCGGCGGGGCGGCCCTCTTCGCGGGCGTTGGCGCGCGAGTGACGGAGCTCGACCCGCGACCCGGGGTGATCGTCGTTGGCGAAGACACCGTGCCAGCCCGCGGGAAGCGGCGGGTCGGCCCACGCGAACAGCCGCCGAGCGTCTTCAGGCGCGAGGTTCACGCACCCGTGGGACATCCGCCAGCCGAAGAAATTGTGCCAGAACGCGGCGTGCAGGGCGTACGAGCCCTGGAAGTACATCACCCAGGGAACATCCTCGATGCTGTACGGCCCGTCCGTCGCGGTGTCGCCGTCCATCGTGGTGGTCACGTGCTTGCCTTGCACCCGGAAGCTGCCGATGGGGGTCTCGAAGTTCCGCTCGGGTCGGTGCTCGTCCCGGCGCCCGGAGGACACCAGGGTGGCAAACACCGGCCGCGGGCCCTCGTAGGCCACCAGCACCTGCTCGTCGAGGTCGACGTCCATCCAACGCTCGGCCGGACCGACCCCCGCGGGGGGCGGGCGCAGCACGGCCCTGCGCACGTTGCGCGCTGCGACCGCCTGGCCGTCCACGGTGCGGTAATACGTCTGCCCTCCCTGCGCGATGGGCGGGTCGTCGGACAGTGGGATACCCGTCAACCGCGGCACCCGGTGGTGCGAGGACACCGACCGCCCCGCAGGCGAGACCGTGTAGTCCCAGCCCGTCTCGCTCACCATCCACGCCACGGGCAGCCCCCGCGCCGCGTCCAGCTCCATCCCGCGGAACGTCGGCCACGACCGCAAGGGCGCCAGCGGCCCCGTCCGCACGAAGCCCCCGCTCTGGGTGCGCCAGTACGACTCCCCGAGGGCGCCGTCCCGCACCGTGCGGTCGAGCGCCACGTACATCCCGGTCAGCATCCGCCGGATCACCGGCCCACCCCGCTCACCGGCCAGGTCCGACAGCCGGACCTGCCCCGCGTCCCGCGGCGTGGTCTGTGCCACTGGCGCCGGCGCCGGCGGCGGTGGCGGAGCGCCCGGGTCCGTCGGGTCGGCGCTGGGATCCACCCCCGAGTCCATCTCTGCCCCGGTCCCCGCGCCCGCGTCCGCCGTCCGTTGTGGAAAGCGCCAGGGTTCGTAGGTTCGCAGGTCGGCCAGGGTGGGCGGCCGGCGGTACATCATCGCGCGACCATAATTGACCGCGTAGGTGTACGGCATCCCGGCGTCCAGGTCGGGTTGCACCGGCGGTCGGTAGCCCCGGTCGGGCCAGGGCGACACCATCGCTCCGCCCACGCACACGTAGCCCCCGCCGGTGATCTGGTACCAGCCCCCCTCGGGGTGATCCCGCCGCGAGGGGCAGCCGTCGTGCCCGTGGGGTCCGTCGATCACATCTACCACGGCGCCCGCGCGGAGATAGCCCGCGTTGTGAGCGTCCCTCCGAGGCTCGCGGTGCACGGGGGTCCAGACCCCCAGGGCGATCACCCGGGTGGGCCGCACGAACGCAGGGCCCGCGTCCTCGACCGAGGCGTCGGCCAGCCCGACGGCCGACATGGGTGTGTGCGCCGCCCCCGCGGAGCCGGCCACCGAGCCCGCGTCCGCGTCCCTCACGGCCCCCGGAACGACCGCCTCGGGGCGGACACGCCCGACCGCGCCGTAGACCGCGACGCCCAGGGCAAAGAGCCCGAGCGCAGCCCGGGCGCCCGCGCGCCGCGGGTCGGGGGATGGGGGTGCGTCGGCGCTCACGGCGCCGAACGGTTACCGCGCCCCTCCGCGATGTTCAACAGCCGTCTGGCCGCTGCGATGAGCTGCGGCGCCTGGACGGGACGGGCGAGGTAGTCACAGACGCCCATGGCCAGCGCGCGGTCCCGGTCGTCCGTCCCGGCCCCCGTGGTCAGCACCAGGATGGGGGTGTCACGGTGCACCGGGTCCCGGCGGATCCGCTGCACCAGCTTCAACCCGTCCAGGATCGGCAGGTCGAGGTCTGCGACCACCAGGTCGAAGCGCTGCTCGGCCAGCCTGCGGACCGCGTCGAAGCCGTCCACGGCCTCGACCACCGCGAGCCCCACGCCCGCCGTCAGGGCATGCGCCACCATCGCCCGCGTCAGCGCCGAGTCATCCACCAGCAGACAGTTCAGCACCCGCGTCCGCGTCCCGCTCTCGTTGGGCGTCATGACGTCATCCCGCACGGAACAGTCTACACCGCGCCTCCGCCCCGTGCGACGCGCCGAACGCAGGCGTCCTCTCCACCCTCTTCGTGACCGCCCCGCGTTGCCTACAGAGACAGACGCCGCGGCGCCTGTGGCCTCGGGTCACCGCCCGCCCACAAGCCGGTCTTCCATTGCCGCGCGCGCCGACGCGTCGGTCTCCCTCGCCAGCGCGTCCGCCACGGTGCGATCACGGCGGGAGCAAGCCGGCGAGTTCGAGAACCATCAACGGCGCTTCGGGCCGCCCGGCGGCGCCCGTGGGGCGGGCCACGCCGACAATACCGTGGGGGCCACAGGTCCCCGGCACCTGCGAGACCCGCTCAAACTGCGCGTCGGTCACCCGGTAGATCCTGGTGACCTCGTCGACCCGCAGCCCGAAGACCTCCTCGGCCGCGGCGACCAGCAGGATCCGCGCCCGCGCATCGGGCGTGGGGTCCGTAGCCCTGCCCAGGCGCCGTCGCAGATCGATCAGGGTGGTCACCACGCCGTGCGCGGAGATCACCCCGAGGATGTCGTCCCCGGCCCGCGGCACCTCGGTCACGGGCAGCATCCGAAGGATCTCCCGCAGGTCCGTCAACGGCAGTCCGTAGGTCTCGGCCCCGACGCGGAAGCCCAGGTACCGCCGACCGCCGTCCACGGCCCCGGCGCCCGGAACAACGGGTACCTCCAGGGTGGGTGCTTCGCCCGGGGCCTCGTCCAGCAGGGCCACGGGATCCAGCACCAGCCCCAGGCGCTGGTCACCGAGGTCCGTCGCCCCGGCGAAGCCACGCACGCGGCGGAGGCTGTGCCCCAGGGGCTTGATCACCACGTCCTGCCGTCCGACAAGCTCGTCCACCACCAGGCCCGTCTCTTGGCCGCCCAGGACAACCACCACCATGAACCGCGCCGGGGCGGTCGGCGGATCGTCGACGCCCTCGTGGCCGAACAGCACCGCCAGCCGGCAGAGGGCGAGCGTGCGGCCGTGGAAACTGGTCACCTCGCGGCCGTCCACCCGACGGACCGCCTCGGGCGCGAGGCGCGCGGCCTCGGTCACGTGCGCCATGGGCAGCGCGTACCGTCGCCCCGCCACGCCGACCACCAGGGCCGGGAGCATCGCGAGGGTGATCGGCAGGGTGACCGTGACCCTGGTGTACACCGCCAGCTCGGACGCGAGTTCCACCGCGCCGCCCAGGCGCGCGATGTGGGTACGCACAACGTCCATCCCGACGCCACGGCCGCTGGTCTCGGTCACCCGCTCGCGGGTCGAGAGCCCCGGGAGAAACAGCAGGTCCATCCGCTCACGCGCCCCCATCGCCCGCGCGGCGGCCTCGGTCACGAACCCGCGGCGGACGGCTGCGTCCGCGACGGCGCCCGGGTCGACGCCGCCGCCGTCGTCCTCGACCTCGATCACCACGTGGGAGCCCGCATGGTAGGCGTTGATCGCCAGTGTGCCCTCGGGCGCCTTGCCCCGCCGGGCGCGGTCCCCCGGGGCCTCGATCCCGTGGTCGATCGCGTTGCGCACCAGGTGCAACAACAGCGGCGCCAGCGCCTCGGCGACCACCTTGTCGACGACCGTATCGACGCCGGTGACCACCAGTCGGATGTCCTTGGACAGCTCGCCAGAGACCTTGCGCACCTCGCGCGCCAGCCGCTCGAACACCTGGCCCAGCGGCACCATCCGCACCTCCAGGATGCCCCGCTGCATCCCGTCGAGGCCCCGGTCCAGGTCCCGATGCAACCGATGGAGTTCGCCCCGCAGCGCGCGCGGGTCCAGCGCCCCGTCCCGTGCGTGCTCGGCCAGGTCGCGCAGCGCGCTGCGCACCCGCGACAGCTCGCCCATCACGTCGAGCAGGTGGTCCAGCCGGCGGATGTCCACCCGGACCGAGTGCTCAGTCCGCCCCGCGCGCAGCGCGAGCTTGTCATCCACCGCGGGCGCGGGGACCAGCGCGTCGGCGACGGGCGGCTCGTAGCGCCTCGGGACCACCGGGGGATTTTCCCCGACCGCCACCGCGCGCGGAGCTGCCTCGGGGCGAAGCGAGGCCACCAGCCGCTCGATCGCTCCGTCGTCGCCCGCCTCGTCGCCGCGCTCCAGAAGCACGCCCAGGCACTCGACCGCGGTGAACAGCCGGTCGAGCACCGGGCGGTCCAGGGTGGTCCGCTCCAGCCGCAGGCCGTCGAGCAGGTCTTCGAGCGCGTGGGCCAGGCTCGCCAGCCGCGGCGCGCCGAAGATCCCGGCCATGCCCTTGAGCGTGTGTACCGCGCGGAACACGCTGGCCAGGGTGTCCGGGTCTTCGCGCCCGCGGCGAAGGGCCTCGCCGAGGGCCAGGAGCTCCCTGCCCAGCACATCGACCAGCTCGCGGGACTCGGCGAGGAACTCCTCGCGCGCCCGCGCCGTGATGTCGGGCCGCTCGCCGGCCACGGTCACCCGGTGCCCAGCGTGAGCGCGCGCTGCCGGTCGGTGTCCCGTCCCTCCGCGGCCCGCGTCGCCGCCGAGTCTTCCACCACGAGGATCCGCGCGACCACGGTCCAACCCTACACCCCCCCGCGCGACCGCGGGAAGCGTCCGCCGGGCCGCCGACGGATGGCCGCCCGCGGGTGTCAGGTCGCCGAGCGGGGGATCTCCGTGCGGGCCTCGACGGGGCTGCCCGGCAGGCAGGTCGGGCAGGCGCACAACCGCCGGAGGTACCGGAACGTGAAGATCCCCGAGTTGTGGCCGTCGCCCCAGGTGAACTGCAGCGCGTACGACCCGACCTCCTCGATCTGGTCGATCACCGCGTTGTGCCCGGGGACAAACCGGATCTGCCCGGAGTGACCCTGGCAGCTCGCGCAGGGGCAGTAACCCCGCAGCAGGGCGTTGGGCAGGATCCCGCGGTGGCCGTCGGCCCATTCGATCTCGACGGTGTCGCCGCCCATCGGCGCGCGCACAGCCTGCGGCACGATCGCCCTGGGGTCCTGGTCTGCCATCGCCCTGGACTACCGCCCCGGGACCGGGTCCGCAAGGTCACGCAGCGCCTCCGTGGCCCCGAGCGCGGTCACCGCCCGCGCCCCGAGCACACAGCCCCGGGTGAGCGCCGCGGCCCAGCACCGCGGGTCTGCGAAGGCATCGGTCCCCGGCGTCGCGCCCTGTTCCCAGAGCGTCGCAAGGACCCCTGCCACGAACGCGTCGCCCGCCCCCGTCGCGTCGACCACCGCGTCGGCCGCCAGGCGGGGCGCGGGGCGCGTGACGGCCGTCGCCCCGACCCGCGCCGCGGCGCCGCGCTCGGCCAGGGTGAGCACCGGGACCGCACCGGGGCACAGCGCCGCCAGGCTGTCGAGGGTGGGCGGCAGCCCCAGCGCCGCGAGGTCGTCCTCGCTGGACTTGACCCACGCGGCGCGCACCGCGAGGTCCCGCACCGCGCTGCCGAGGGCGGACGGATCCGCCCACAGGTGCGGGCGCACGTTGAGGTCCAGCGAGACCGGCACGCCGCGGTCGGCGGCGGCGTCCAGCAGCCAGCGCGCCGCGCCCGCCAGGGGCTGCGCCACCAGGGCGCTGGAGTTGACGTGCAGCCACCGCGCGCCCTCCAACGGATGCGCCGCAAGGGCCGCGAGGTGCTCCGCGGAGAGCGCGTAGTCGGCCCCCCCGGCGCGATAGAAGAGAAACGACCGCGCGCCGTCGGCGGCCACCCGGACAAAGGTCATCCCCGTGCGCTCGGGGACCCGCAGCAGCGCCGCGGTGTCTACGCCGGCCGTGGCGAGGGCCCGCGCGAGGCGGTCGCCGTGGGCGTCCCGCCCGACCGCGCCGACGAAGCGCGAGGCGATGCCCAGGCGGGCCAGGACCACGGCGACGTTGGCGGGCGCTCCCCCGAGGCAGGGGACGAATCTCTCGGCCTCGTCGAGCGCCGCGCCGCGGGGCGTGGCGAAGAGGTCCACGAGGGCCTCGCCAAACGAGACGATCACCGCGCGGGGGCCTTGCGTCCGAGGCCCACCAGGTAGATCTCGGAGCTCTCCTTGCGGGATGCCTCGGGCTTGATGCCCCGGACGGTGTCGTACCGCGCGCGGAGGCTCGCGCGCACCTGGTCGAAGCCTCCGCCCTGGAAGATCTTGGCGACGAAGGCGCCGCCCGCGCAGAGGGTGACGTCGGCGATGGCGATGGCTCGCTCGACAAGCTCCTCGGAGCGGGCGACGTCCTGGTCGCGCAGCCCCGAGGTGTGCGGCGCCATGTCCGAGACCACGAGGTCGAAGGGCCCCAGCGCCGCGAGGTCTTCCAGCGGGCACGCCAGGAGGTCGATCTCCCGTTGGGTGACGTGGGGTGGCGCAGTGATCTTGAGGGGGTTCAGGTCGAGGGCGACGACGGCGCCGCGGGGGCCGACCTTGTCGGCGAGGTAGCGGGTCCAGCTACCGGGCGCTGCGCCAAGGTCCAGCACCCGGAGTCCGGGACGGACCAGGCGCAGCCGCCGGTCGATCTCTTCCAGCTTGTACACCGACCGTGCCGGATAGCCTTCTTTCTTGGCCTTGGCGGTGTACGGATCGGGCTTTCCGGTGGGCTTCACGGGCGGGGACGGACACGCCGCCGGGCGCCGGGAGAAGACTCCGGGACCCGGCGGAGTGCGCTAGGCGTGCTTGCCGCGCTTGACCGCGCCGCGGACCGTCACGATGGACTCCCGCGACCCGGGGACCGCCCCGGCGATCAGCACCAGGTTCTGCTCCGGGATCACCTTGGTGACCGTGAGGTTGAGCATCGTCGAGCGCTTGTTGCCGTGCTGCCCGGGCATCTTCTTGCCCGGCATCGTGCGGCCCGGGGTCATGTTGGTGCCGATCGAGCCGCCGTGGCGGAAGTACTCATGGGTGCCGTGCGAGGCCACGAACCCGGCGAAATGGTGGCGCCGGATCACGCCCGAGAACCCACGCCCGACAGTGGTCCCCGTCACGTCCACGAACTGCCCCTCCTTGAAGATGTCGGCCACCGTGAGGGTCTGCCCGACCTCGAACTTCGCGGCGTCCTCGGCGCTCAACCGCAGTTCCTTCATGTGCCGGGGAAACACCTGCACGTCACGTCCCTTGACGTTCTGCACGGTCTTCGCGGCTACGCCGTTCTTCTCGTAGTAACCCTTGAGAGGCTTGGAGACGAGCTTCTGGCGGCGCTCGCCGAACGCCAGTTGGAGGGCCACATAGCCGTCCTTCTCGACCGTGCGCTTCCGCACCACAACGCAAGGCCCGGCTTCGATCACGGTCACGCGGGACACGTTGCCGTCGCTGCCGAAGACCTGCGTACAACCGAGCTTCTTGCCGATCAGACCAAGATGGGTATTCATGCCTTCCTCAGGTCGGGGAGCGCGGGATTGTACGGGCTTGTCCCCCTTCGTCAAGCCTCAGCCGTCCGTCCCCGCGGGTTCGGGGTGCCGGTCACCACACCACGGGCGTGGGCCCCAGACGCTGGGCGCGCGCGTTCGCGCCGAGCTGCCCATACCCGTTGTCCCCCCAGCAGCACAAGGGCCCGGTGTGCATCCTTGCACACGCATGCCGTCCGCCCAGCGCGGCCTCCGCCACGGCGCCGAGGCCCGGGACCACCACGGGCGCCAGCGCCGTCTCCCCCGCGTCCGTGCCCAGCAACCCGTCGCGATTGTCTCCCCAGCACCGGAGCTCTCCCCCGCGGGTGACCGCGCACGCCCGGTGCCCGACCGCCACCAGCCCGGTCACATCCGACAGCCCGGGCACCTCCTGGGGCGCTGCGCTCTCCCCGCGGCGTCCCAGCCCCAGCTCTCCCTGGTAGCCCGCGCCCCAGCACGCCACCGCGCCGGTCTCCAACCGCGCGCACGCGAAGCCGTCGCCCACGGCGAGGCCCGCCACGGCCCCGCCGAGGCCCACCACCTCCGCGGCCCTGCCCTGGATGGGCCGCCAGCAGTACACCCTCCCCCCGGTCAGCCGTGCACACGACTGATCTGTCCCGGCCGCGATCTCCACCGCCCGACCGGGCAGCGGGACCCGCACCGCGCCGGGGCGGTACACCGGATCGCCCCAGCACCGCACCGCGCCCTCCCGCATCAGGGCGCACGTGTGCCGGGCCCCGCACGCGAGCGCAGCGATCCCGCCGCCTACGGTCGCCGCGGTCGGGTGGCCGAAGGCCGACGAGGCCGCGAAGGTCACCTGGTCGTTCGAGTTGTTTCCCCAGCACCGCGCCGTGCCGTCCCGCAGCAGCGCGCACGAGTGGTCCACGCCCGTACAGATCCCCGAAGCCGGCGGCAGGTCGAGCACCTCGACCGGCGCCGGAGGCCCGTGGTCGGACCCCGTGTTCCCATCGCCCACTGCGCCGTTGAGGTTCTGCCCCCAACAGCGGACCGAGCCGTCGACCCCCCGCGCGCACGAGTGGTCGCGCCCCAGGGCCACCTGGGCCAGCACCGGCCTGCGCCCGTCGCCATCCGGCGCCGCGCCACACGCAGCGGGCACCAGGGCCGGCGGAGACATGGTCCGCGCCCGGGCCACTTCCACAACCCTCTCGGGCAGCGGCATCGCCACCAGCACCTCCATCGGCTCCGCGACCGACACGTGCACCCGGACCTCCGTCTGCTGCTGCCCGGTTGCAACGCAGCCCAGGGCCGCCACCACCCACACTCCGCGCAACACCCGGCTCACCAGCGCACCGCCACGGCGGCCGGGCGACCGGTGCGGGTTCCATCGCCAAGCTGGCCTCGCTCGTTGGCCCCCCAGCACCAGAGCGTCGCGTCGCGGCGCAGGGCGCAGGTGTGGTCGGACGCGGTGGCGACCTCCACCACCTCGGCCACGCCCGGCACCTCCGTAGGTCGGGTCCGCGGCACCGTGGTGCCGTCGCCAAGCTGGCCTCGGTCGTTGTCGCCCCAGCACCAGAGCTTGCCGTCGCGGCGCAGGGCGCAGGCGTGGCCGCCGCCCACCGAGACCGCCGTGACCTCACGCACGCCGTCCACCCGCCGCGGCGCGCCGTACGGGCCCAGCCAGCACCACACGGCGCCGTCCCGCATCCGCGCGCAGGCGAGGTCGTCCCGCGGCGCGCCGTCGCCGTAACCGAACGCCACCTGCGTCACGCCCCGCAGTTCGGGGATCGGGTACACCGCGTACCCGTGCCTGCCGCGGTTGCGGTAGAAGTCCGCCCCCCCGTCGCCCCAGCACTCCACCGCGCCGTCCGCCGTGACGGCGCAGCTCGACACGCCCGCGGACAGCGCCGCGACGTGGTCCACCCCGTCCACCGCCCGAGGCACGAACACGTCGGCCTCGATCCCGGTCGGCCCCCGGAGGTTGCCGCCCCAGCACCGCACGGTGCCGTCCACCGTCCTGGCGCAGGCATGCCACTGGCCCACGGCCAGCGCGTCGACCTCCGGGAGTCCGAGCACCGGCGCGGGCGCGGCGCGTGGCGTCCGTCCCCCGTCGCCCATCTGCCCCATCCGGCCGTCGCCCCAGCAGTGCACCCGCCCGCCGCCGTCCAGCGCGCATGCGTGGCCTTCCCCCAGGCCGAGGGCCGTCGCCGCGGGCAGCCCCGTCACCCGCACGGGGCGGCTCCGCCCGCGGTCGTCCCCGGGCTGACCCGGAATCCACGCCCCCCAGCAGCACACCCCGCCCCCCGCGTGCCGCGTGCAGGTCTCCCCCTCGGAGACCGCCACGCCCACCACCGGGGCGACCCTTCCGAACGCGTCGGCGCAGGGCAGCGCCCCCGTCCCGCCGCGTCCGGGGTCTCCGGGCGGGTCCTCGGGCCCCGACGGGTCTGGAGCACCGACCGCGATGGCCACGGGCGGCGGCACGACGGCGACGTGGACGTCCACCCGGGTGACCGTGGTCGGCCGGTGGAGGCATCCGACCGCGGCGAGGCCGGCGGCCAGGACACAGACTGCTGCCAGGGACCGAGGACGCATCGGGCTGCATGGTAGCGCCCTGCACGGCGGTTGCCCCGCGGCGGTGTCCATCGCCGGCCACATTGCGCCACCAGCGCGCGTCTGGGACAGTCACCCGATGAAGCGATCGAGGTTCGTGCTGGCGCTGGGACCGTGCGTCCTTCTTGCTGCGCTGGCCTCGACGGCCGGGGCGCAGCCCCGACCGACGGGCGGCGCAAGCGGCCCAGACGTGACCGTCGGGACGGTGGTGTTCATCAGTGCCCCCGCCGGCCTGGAGACCGAACGGGTCGCAGCGGTGTTCCAGACCCACCTGACCGCCCTCCGGAGCTGCTACCTGCCCGCCGTCGCGGCGGCCCCCACCCTCCAGGGCGAAATGCAGGTGGACGTCACGTACGGCCGCAACGGTCGCGTCACGGCCGTGACCTCCACCGGCCTCGGCGCCGCACCCGCCGTCGGGCAGTGCGTCGCCCGCGTCGTGCACCCCCTCGCGTTCCCCCACCCCGCCACCCGCGAGGCCCACGAAGTGCGCTTCCTTGCCACGGTGGAGTTTCACCCCGCCCGCCCATAGGTCAGCATCCCGCGGCGGGTTTCAGTGACACGTGCCGGCGTCACGGGACCCGCGGCAGGGCTCCGTGGCCCGTGGCCGCGGCGACGTTGCGCGGAGTTCATTCATCGACGTCCTGCGCGAGGCGGTCGGGGTCCACCACGAGGGTGACCGTCCCCTCGCCGTCGATCGCCGCCGCGCCCCAGGGCCCCACGCCCAGCAGCGCCTCGGGCATCGCGCGCAGCACGATCTCGTGCGGCGCCTCCACCGACTCGACCACCAGCCCCACCTCGCCCGTCGCGGCCGCGAGCACCACGACCCGGCCCCCGACCGGCGCCGCGCCGAAGAGGGCTGACAGCGCCACCCGCGGCGCACCCGGCGGCCAGGCCTCCAGGCGCTCGACCCGCAGCACCCGCGCCAGGGGCAGCACCACGGTCTCGCCCGCCGCGCGAACCCGCACCACGCGCTGCGCCAGCGGCCGTGGCGTGAGCTCGATCTCGAAGCGCGCGCCCTGGCCCCGACGACTGCGCGCGCGCACCACGCCACCGAGGAGACGGACCTCCTGGCGCACCAGGTCCAGGCCCACGCCGCGGCCAGCCGCCGCGTCTGCCGTCGCCCGGGTGGAGACCCCCGGTAGGAACAGTGCCTCCAGCACCGCGTCGTCGGACAGCGGCCCCTCGGAGGGCAGCAGCCCCAGCGCCGCCGCCCGCGCGCGCACCGCCGGAACGTCGATCCCGGCGCCGTCGTCCTCCACCACGATCCGAAGCAGTTCGCCGGCCGCGACGGCCTCCAACCGCAGCGTGGCCCGCGCCGGCTTGGCCGCCGCCATCCGCTGGGCCGGGCGCTCGACCCCGTGCGCCACCGCGTTGCGTACAAGCTGCGCAAGCGGTTCGATCAGGCGCTCGGCCACGCCCCGGTCGATCTCCGTCGACTCGCCCTCGCGCACCACCCGCACGCTCTTGTCCGTGCCCGCGGCGGTGTCGACCACCGGCGCTACCCGATCAAACAGCCACCCGGCCGTCGACGCCCCGATGCCCTTCAACGCGTCCCGAGCGCCGCCCGCAAGCGTCCCGAGCAGCTCTGCGTCGTGGCGCAGCCCCTGGGCCTCACGCTCCAGCGACCGCTCCTCGTCCGCCAGAGCCGCCTGGACCGCCGTAAGCGCCCGCAGCGCGTCCGCGGGGGCGCCCCATGGCCGCGCGGGGCCGATCCGTCGCAGGGCGTCCTCGACCGCCCGCCCCGCCCGTAGCAACGCCCGCGCCGCGTCGTGGACGGCCCCCGCGTGCCGCGCCACCCGGTCGTGCACGAAGCCCACCTCGCCCACGGACTCGGCCAGCCGGGCCACCGCCTGCGTCGGCACGCGAATCACGTCTGCACCGCGCAGCCCGCCGTCGCCCCGCGGTGGGACCGACTCAACGAGGTCGCGCTCCCGCAGGAGTCCCGCGGCCCGCAGCCCCCGGACCAGCTCCGCCACTGCCCCTGCGCCGCCGGCCTCGTCCCCGAGGGCGAGCGCCAGGCGGTCCCGCGCGGCCGAGAGCGCCGCGACCTCCTCGCGGCCCGGAGGGTGGGTCCGACCCCGCAGCGCGGCCAGCGCCCCCTCCAGGGCGTGGGCACCACGGGCGATCTCCCCGGCCCCCACCGTCCCGGCCGAACCCTTGATCGCGTGGACGTGCCGCAGCACCGCGTCGAGCGCCTCGCGCACGGCCTCCTCGCCCACCGCGGCGGTCACGTCCGCGAGGCCGTCGGACGCGGCCTCCAGCCGGCTGCGGGCCTCCGCCGCGAAGTACCCGCGCAGTTCGAACTCCGCAGAGCTTCGCCCCGTCCCAGGCTCCCGCGCCCCGCCTGCCAGCGCGGCCGCCGCCGTCAGGTCGGGTGCCTCGATCCCCCACTGCGCGAGCGCTGGCCCCAGCGCGCGGAGGCCCCGCGCGAGCACCGCGGTGTCCCCCGCCCGCGCCGCCTGGTCCACCTCGTGGAGCGCCGCAGCGAGCTCCCCGAGGCCCATCATCGACGCCGCGCCCTTCATCGCATGAAGCGCCCGCGCCTGCGCCGCGATCCCGTCCTCGCCGCGCGCCAGGGCCCGCAGGTGACGCCGCATCTCGTCCCGGAAGATCCCCCAGAGCTCCGGGTCGGCGCCCGCCGCCCCGTCACC
>FSWI01000106.1_pt1 | contig 14392 bp, 12 predicted proteins | sample 1637911 | NCBI WGS metagenome assembly FSWI01 (sample SAMEA3914789, study PRJEB12502) | metagenome | biome: forest; material: soil | place: Canada | collected 2011-07-03 | depth 0.3 m
CCAGCTGCTCGCGCGGACGACGGCGCTGGACTCGGCGTCCAAGCCGCGGATCACGGCGTTCATCGTAGAGCGTTCGCACGGCGTGCGGTCGGGTCCGCCCGAGCACAAGCTCGGGATCCGCGGCAGCAACACGACGGCGGTGTACTTCGACGACACCCGGGTGCCCGCGGGCAACGTCCTCGGCGAGGCAGGCCGCGGGTTCAAGGTCGCCATGGAGGTGCTGAACTCCGGGAGGCTCGGCCTCGCCGCGGGGGCCCTCGGAAGCTGTCGTCGGTTGATCCACCTGGCCGTCGAGCGGGTGCTGGAGCGCCAGGCCTTCGGCCGACCCATCGGCGAGTTCGGGATGATCAAAGACAAGATCGCCCGGATGATGGCCGAGACCTTTGCCCTGGAGTCCATGACGTACCTCACCACGGGCCTCGTGGACGCAAAGGTGCCGGACTACAGTCTGGAGAGCGCGATCTGCAAGGTCTTCGGCAGCGAGACCCTGTGGGGCGTGGTCAACGAGACCCTGCAGATCGCCGCGGGCGTCGGGTACATGCAAGAGTTTCCCTACGAACGGATGCTGCGCGACGCGCGGATCAACCTCATCTTCGAGGGCACCAACGAGATCCTGCGGGCCTTCATCGCCCTGTCGGGGATGCAGGGCCCGGGCAGGCAGCTTGTCGAGGTCGTGCGGGCGATGCGCGAGCCCATCAAGGGCTTCGGCCTGCTGTCCGAGTTCGCGATGCAGAAGGCCCGGACGGCGCTGGGGCGCGAGCGGATGAACCGCGCGCACACCACCCTCCGCCGCGAGGTGGTGGTCTTCGAAGAGTACGTCACCCTCCTGGCGCGCAACGTGGACAAGGTCCTCCGCAAGCACGGCAAGGACATCGCCGAGATGCAGTACACCCAGCGCAGGATCGCGGACACCGCGATCGACCTGTACGCCATCGCGTCGTGCCTCGCGCGGACGACCCGCGCGATCGAGCGCAAGGGCGAGGAGGGCGCGCGCCGCGAGACCGAGCTCACCGCGGCGTTCACCAACGCGGCCGAGAAGCGCCTGCGGGCCACGGCCGCGGCGTTTGACAGCAACGACGACGAGCTGTTGAAGGGCGTGGCGACGCAGGCGTACCAGGACGGCGGGTACAGCTTCGACGTGGTGTGACCGACCGCGGAGAGGTCGCTGGCGAATCGCACCGTTCAACCGCCTCCGTGGGCGGGTGTCACGGCACCTCGCCGCGCCCGGCGATCAGCGCCTCGACCACGCTCGGGTCCACCAGGGTGCTCAGGTCCCCGAGCTGGGTGACCTGGCCGCAGGCGATGTTCCTGAGGATCCGCCGCATGATCTTGCCCGAGCGGGTCTTGGGCAGCGCGTCCACCACGCGGACGTGATCCGGCGTCGCGATGGGCCCGATGGCCGCTCGCACGGCCTCCTTCAGGGCGCCCACCAGCTCGCCGCGGGCGCCGTCCTCCGCCCCCGCGGTAAGCACCACGTAGGCGTAGATCCCCGTGCCCTTGATCGCGTGGGGGACGCCCACCACGGCCGCCTCGGACACGGCGGGGTGGGCCACCAGCGCGCTCTCGATCTCCGCGGTGCCCAGCCTGTGGGCGCTGACGTTCAGCACGTCGTCCACGCGGCCCGTGACCCACCAGTCGCCGTCCGCGTCGCGCCGCGCGCCGTCCCCGGTGAAGTACAGCCCTGGGAACCGGGTGAAGTACGTGGCGATGAAGTGCGCGTGGTTGCCCCAGAGCGTGCGGGCCTGCCCCGGCCACGGCCGCGCGAGGCAGAGGTTGCCCGAAGCCTCGCCCTCCAGCACCCTGCCCTCTTCGTCCACCAGGACGGGCAGCACCCCGAAGAAGGGCCGCGTCGCGCTCCCGGGCTTGGCGTGCATCACCTCGGGCAACGGAGCGATCAGTACGCCGCCGGTCTCGGTCTGCCACCAGGTGTCCACCACCGGGCACCGCCCATCGCCCACCACGTCGTGGTACCAGCGCCACACCTCGGGGTTGATGGGCTCGCCCACGGTCCCCAGCAGCCGGATGCTGGTGCGCCGGTGGGCCTTGACGAAGCCATCGCCCGCGGCCATCAGCGCCCGCAGCGCCGTGGGGGCGGTGTACACCACGGTCGCGCCGACGTCGTCCGCCACCTGCCACAGGCGCCCCGCGTCGGGGTACGTCGGCACGCCCTCGAAGAGCACCGTGGCCACGCCGTTGGCCAGCGGGCCGTAGACCAGGTACGTGTGCCCGGTGATCCATCCCACGTCCGCGGTGCAGAAGTGCAGGTCGTCCGCCCGCGCGTCGAACACGTACCGGTGCGTCGTGGCGGCGAACACCAGGTAGCCCCCGGTGGTGTGCATCACCCCCTTGGGCTTGCCCGTGGACCCCGAGGTGTACAGCACGAAGAGCGGGTCCTCGGCGTCCATCCACTCCACGGGGCAGTGGCCGCGCTGCCGGGCGCACTCCTCGTCGAGGTACCTGTCCCGCGCCGGGTCCATGGTCACGGGCGCCTCGGTCCGGCGCACCACCAGGACGGTCTCGACCAGGGCGAGGCCCTCCACCGCGGCGTCGACCACGGTCTTGAGGGGCACCGCCCTGGCGCCGCGCAGGGCCTCGTTGGCGGTGACCACCACCCGCGCGCCGGCGTCCAGGATCCGCTCGCGGAGGGCCTCGGCCGAGAAGCCGCCGAACACCACGGAGTGCACGGCGCCGATCCGCGCGCAGGCCAGCATCGTGAACGCCGCCTCGGGGATCATCGGGAGGTACAGACACACCCTGTCTCCCCGGCGGACGCCGTGCGACTTGAGCACGTTGGCCACACGGCACACCTCCCGAAGCACCTCGCGGTACGTGAACGTGCGGTACTTCCCGGGTTCGTTGGCCGCCCAGACCATCGCGGGCTTGTCCGGCGTCGCCGCGGCGTGCCGGTCCACGCAGTTGTAACAGGCGTTCAGCTTGCCCCCGGCGTACCAAGCCACGTCCCCGGTGGCCGGGTCCGCGTCCAGCACCGCGTCGGGAGCGTGGAACCAGGTGAGCACCTCCGCCCGCGCTCGCCAGAAGCCCTCGGGGTCATCGAGGCTCTCGCGGTACAGCCGTTCGTAGTCCGCGAGGGACTTCACGGGGGGATACACGTCCAGGGAGAAGGGCTGCGCGCTGCGGGTCATCGGGTGCCTCCGTGCGTGGGTCCGTGCGTGGGATCACGGCGGGTGCGAGTTCAATCCATCCGGGCGGCGATCTCCAGCGGATACGTGGACACCGCCACCCGGCGCCCGTCGGGGTCACGGAAGTACGTCGTCCAGTCCGTCTCGGCCTCCACGGCCACCCCTGCCACCCGCAGGCGCCCGCGCACGGTCTCGCGGCCGGCGTCGTCCACCGACAGCGCCACCAGGTCCATCCCCCCGGCGGGCACGCCGGGCTCGCCCTCGGCCGCGGTCTCCAGCATCAGTACCGCGTCGCCGATCGACAGCCAAACGGCATACCCGGGTCGCTCGCCCACGACGGCCAGCGCCAGCACGCGGGTGTAGAACTCTGCCAGCGCCGCGAGGTCCCGCGTGCGCAGCGCGATGTGGTGCAGTCGCATGACCCGCGGATCGTACCCTGCCACCGCGCGCCGTTGCATGGCCACCGTTGACTCACGCGAGGGCCGACACGTAGCATCCCGGACCGATGGCACCGTCCGGCGCGGCCACGCGCCACACCGCTCTTCCTGCGCGCTCCCTCGGCCGGATCGCCGGCGTGCTGTGCGTCGGCGCCGCGCTGAGCCTGGCGCCCGCGTCGGTGTTCGCGCAGAACGCCACGCTGGTCCAGACCGGCCACGCCCAGTACGACAACCTGCAGTACGAAGAGGCCATCCAGACCCTCTCCGCAGCGATCATCCGCCGCGGGAACACCCCCGCCCAGGAGGTCCAGATCTACGAACTCCTCGGGCTGTCGTACCTGGCCCTGGCACGCAACGACGAGGCCGAGGGGGCTTTTCGTCTCGCGCTCGCCCGCGAGCCCGGGCACGCCCTGGACCCCAACCTCGCCCCGCGGGTGCTTGAGTTCTACTCCGGCGTGCGCCAGCGCTGGATCGCCGAGGGCCGCCCGGGGATGCCCCGCCCCTCCGAGGCCGCGCACGTACCCGTCCCCGTGGTCATCGAGCACCGCTCGCCCCCCACGCAGGACCGGGGCAACGCGCTGGAGCTCACCGCCAACGTGGTGGACCCCGACCGCCGCGCCGCGGGCCTCGTGCTCGCGTGGCGCCAGGGCAGCCGCGGGCTGTTTCACCGGGTCTCCGCGCGCGGCGCGGGCGGAGCGTTCAGCGCCACCGTGCCCGGCACCGACGTACGGCCGCCCGTACTGGAGTACTACCTGGAGGCCGTGGACCCCAACGGCATCGCCGTGACCTCCCGCGGCGACGCGTTTGCCCCGCTGCGGGTGGTCGTCCCCGCCGACGTCGCCTCGCCCATCTGGTCCCGCTGGTGGTTCTGGACCGGCGCCGCCGTGGTGGTCACCGGCGTGGCGGTGCTCACGTACTTCCTGGTGTCCAGCAGCAACAGCAGCCCGGGCCCGGCGCAGCTTACCATCAACGTCACCGGAAACTGACCTGTACCCCAATGGTGCGCTACCCCATCCTGGTGGTCGAAGCCCGCGCCGACGACGTGGACGTGCTCATCGGCCGGCTCACCCTCCTGGGCGCCGAGGGGATCGAGCAGCGCGACGCCAGCACCCTGGTCCACGGAGGAGCCCTCGGGACCACCCTCCTCGCCAGTTTTCCCGACGACGCCTCGGCGCAGGCCGCCCACGACGCCCTCGCGGGGGAGCACTCCGTCCGACTGGATGCCATCGTGGGTGACGCCTGGCGCGACGCATGGAAGGAACACTGGCGCCCCACGGCCATCACACCGCGCGTGGTGGTCGTCCCGTCCTGGCTGACCTACACCGCCGCGGAGACCGAGATCGTCCTGGCCCTGGACCCCGGGCGCGCGTTCGGCACCGGGCAGCACGCCTCCACCGCCCTGGCCGCGCGCGCGGTCGAGCGCCGGATCGCCGCGGGGCCTGTACCGCCGGTGATCCTGGACCTCGGGTGCGGCTCGGGGATCCTGTCCTTCGTCGCGCTGATGGAGGGCGTCCCCCGCGCGATCGCGTGCGACATCGACGCCGACAGCGTGGTCTCGGCCGTCGAGAACGCCGGACGCCTCGGGCTCACCGCCCGGCTCGACGCCCGCGTCGGCGGGATCGACGTGGTGCCCGAGACCGCCCTCCTCGTGGCGGCCAACATCGAAGCCGCGGTGCTTGTCCCCCTCGCTGGGATGGTCTCTGCGCGGGTGGCGCCCGGCGGCGCCCTGGTGCTCTCGGGCGTGCTGGCCGAACAGCGCGCCGACGTCGAGCGGGCCTACGTGGCCCGGGGCATGGTCCCCTCGGGCTGCGAGCAGGAGGGCGCCTGGGTGGCGCCGGAGTTCGTCCGCCCGGCGCACGCGTGACCGACAGGGTGCTGGTGCCCGGGCTCTCCCAGGCAGTCCCCTCGGGCGAGGTCACGGTGACGGGCAATGCAGGCCACCACCTCGCGCGGGTCACCCGGGTGCGCCCCGGCGACCGGGTGGTGCTCTTCGACGGCGCGGGCCACGAGTGCGACGGCGCGGTGACGGATTCCCACGGAGACACCGTACGGTTGTCCGTGGGTCCCCTGCGCGCAGGGGTGGGGGCCGACCGTGGGCAGGTCACCTGGCTCCAGGGCATCCCCAAGGGCGACAAGCTGGAGACCATCGTCCGGCAGGCCACGGAGCTCGGTGTCTCTGCCGTGTGGCCGGTGTTCACCCTGCGCTCGGTGCCGCAGCCCCGGGGCGCGCGGGAGGGCACCCGCACCGAGCGCCTCCGGCGGGTCGCCGAGGAGGCCGCCCGGCAGTGCGGCCGCGCCGACCTGCCCGACGTGGCCGACGCCCGGACCCTGGACGAAGCCCTGGACGCCCTCGCCGGGACTCCCACCGTCCTGCGGCTGGTGGCCTGGGAGGAGGCCACGCGGCCGTTGACGTCCGCCCTGGCAGGTCCCCTCGGGCCCTGCGCGGTGCTCGCGGGGCCCGAGGGCGGACTTGGCCGGGACGAGGTCGGGCGGGCAATGGACCGGGGATTCATCGCCGTGTCCCTCGGTCCGCGGATCCTCCGGACAGAGACCGTGGCCCCGGCGCTCCTGGGCGCCCTGGCCGTTCTGCGGGGTGACCTCACGGCGCGTTGACACCTTCGCCGCCGCCGCGCGATGGTACGGGTCCGGGCGAGGTCGTCCCGTACCCTGCGATGTCCCTGCTCTCCGCCCTCCTCACCCAGGATCAGGTCGTCTCGCCCGAAAAGCTCGACGAGGCCATCCAGCGCCAGGTGATCTCCGGCGGGGACTTCGAGACCAGCCTCCTGGAGGTCGGCGCGATCGCCGAGGACACCCTCGCGGCGTACTGCGCCGCCGTCTATGACCTGCCGCTGGCCACCCGGGACGAGGTGCTCGAAGCCGACCCCGTGGCCATCGCGCGGCTGCCCCGCGACGCCGCCGAGCGCCACCAGGTCGCCGCGCTGCGCATCGAGGGCTCGCGCCTGGTCGTAGCCTGCGCCCGGCCCCTGGACGCCGACACCCTCGGGGCGCTCGCCGAGGCCGGGCGGCTGCCGGTGGACCCGCGCGTCGCCACGCCGTTCCGCGTCGCGTGGGCCCTCTGGCGGTACTACCAGGTCCCTCTCCAGGCGCGGTACGCCCGGCTCGCCGAGAAGCTCCATACGCGCCCGCCGGGCCCGGTGCCCGTGGTGTCCCGCAGCCCCAGCGGCGCTCCGGGCCGATCCGACCGCTGGTCGAGCATGCGCCCGCAGTCCACGTCGTCGGCCCTCGCCGCGCTCGCCAGGGCCCTCGAAGACGACGACGACGACGAGCCCGAGGACCCGCCGACCCCCGTCGCGCTCCCTCCCCCGAGGGTGCGCGTCCAGACCCCTGCGCGCCCCGCCCGACCGCCGCCCGCAGCGGACGTCACCCCGCCCGGGGCTCCGAGAGCCCCGCTGCCCGGGGCTCCGAGAGCCCCGCTGCCCGGGGCTCCGAGAGCCCCGCTGCCCGAAGCCCCGAAGGCCACGGCGCCCACCGACGCGGCGACACCGCCGCCCGGGGTGCTGCCACCCGGCACCCGGCCCGCGCCAGCCGGGACGTCGCGCCCGCCCCCCCCGATGCCCGCGCTGCCCGTGCCCGCGGTGACCCCGGGGATCTCACTGGCCGAGGCCCGACGGCGCCTGGCCGAGGCGCGCACCCGCGACGTGGTGATCGCCGCGCTGCTCGACCACCTCGCCACGGGGTTTCCGTACGTGGCGCTGTTCGTGGTGCACGGCGACACAGCCGAGGGGATCGCGTCACGGGGCGCTGGCGCCGGCACCGAGGCCGTCCGAGGCATCGCCGTCCCGCTGGAGCCCCCGAGCGCCCTGCGCGAGGCCCGCGCCCGGGGCGCCGCGGTCTCGTGTCGCGTAGAGCCCGACGGCACCGACGCCTACGTCCGCGACGACCTCGGGCTGCCCGGTGCGCGCGACGTGCTCGTCGCCCCGGTGCGCATCGGCGGGCGCGTCTCGCTGCTGGTGTGGGCCGACACCGGCGCGCGCCCGCCCTCCCCCGCGGCGCTGCGGGACCTGGCGGCCTTCCTCGACACCTGCGGCGAGGCCTTCACCCGGCTGGTACGCACCCGCAAACAGAGCACCTCGCCGCCGCCCGTGACCTCCATGGCGCCTTCGGTCGCCCCGGGTCTGGTCACTCCGATCGCACCCGCGGCGACCGCGACGCCGCGCGCATCCCGGGCGCCGTCGTCCGTGCCCGCGCCCGGCTCGGGCAAGAAGGTCCCGCGCCCCTCCCGCGCCCAGCAGTTGCAGGCCCTGCGGCAGGTGATCGCGACGGCATCGCCCTCGGCCGCGCCTCCCACGGAGGGCGCCTCGGTCGGGTCGCCCGTCGCCTCCCCGACGCCCTCTCCCAGGGAGACACCCTCGCCGCGACCCGGCAAGGCCCCGCAGTCCGGCAGCCGAGGATCCACGTCGCCCATGGGCCTGGTCACCGAGTCCGAACGGCTGGTGTCCGAGACCCTGCGCACCGGGATCCTCTCGGACGACGCCGCGGGACTGCTGCTGGGGCAGGGCGAGCGGGCGCTGGAGGTGATCTTCCGGTACTTTCCGGGGCCCAACACCCTGGACCGTACGCAGGTGCCCACGCGGGTGCCGACGATGTCCGAGTCCGGGCCGTTGCTCCGGCTCGCGGTGACCTTCCGCCAGGCTGCCGTGCCGAGGCTCCTGGCCGCCCTCGACGGTTCGTCGCCCGAGGGCCGGTACGCCGCCCTGCTGTGCCTCGGGGAGATCGTGCACCCGCAGGCCCTGCCAAGGCTCGCACCCCGGCTGCTGGACCCGGACTACCCCACCCGCATGGCCGCCATCGAGGTCCTGCGGAACTACCGCAGGTTCCCGGAGTTCGCGGACGTGGGCAGGACCCTCCGGACGACCCTGGCGGACCCCGCGGCACCCGCCGAGCGCCGTCGGATCGTGGCCCACGCCCTGGGCGAGCTCCGCGACGCCGAGGCCGTGCCTGCCCTGATCACCGCCCTGGGCGCCGCGGACTTCGCGCTCGCGGGCGCCGCGCACCGGGCGCTGGTGGTGCTCACCCGCCAGGACTTCGGCACGGACGCACCGCGGTGGCTCGCGTGGTGGGATCGCGGTCGGGCGCAGCACCGGATGGAGTGGCTGATCGACGCGCTGCTGCACCCCGAGCCCACGATCCGCCACGACGCGAGCGAAGAGCTCAAGCGCGCGAGCGGGCAGTTCTTCGGGTACTACTTCAACCTCCCGCGGCGCGAGCGGGAGCGGGCGCACCAGCGGTACGCCGACTGGTGGAAGCGTGAGGGCGCCTCGCACTTCGCCGACCGGCACTGAACCGCACCGCATGGCAACCGAGCGCCATCGGGTCTCCGTGACGCCCCGCCGGAGACCTATCCCCGGCCCGTGACCACCGCTCGCACGCTGTCCTCCACGATGTCCAGCAGTTCTGTCAGGGCAGCGTCGGGGATGTTCAGCGCCGGGGCGATGTACACCGTGTCTCCCAGCGGGCGGAGGTACGCCCCGCGGGCCCGCGCGGCTTCGTACACCTGCCAGCCCGCGCGGGCGAGGTAGCCGCCTCCCCCGAGGTCCAGCGCGCCGACCATCCCCACCGCGCGGGTGCGCGACACGCCCGTCAAGGCCGCCAGCGCCTCGAAGCGCGCGCGGATCCGCGGGGCCTTGCGGGCCACCTGGGCCTCCACGTCCTCGTCCCGGTAGACCGCCAGCACCTCGCGCGCGACCGCGCACCCCAGCGGGTTGCCGCAGTACGAATGGCCATAGTAGAACGCCCTCGACCGGTCGCCGCGGAACCCGTCGAAGATCCGCTCGGTCGCCAGGGTCGCCGCGAAGGGCATCAGTCCGCCGGAGAGCGCCTTGGCGAGGCACATCACGTCCGGCGCGATCCCCGCGAGGTCGCACGCCCACCGCGCGCCCGTGCGCCCGAGGCCCGTGAACACCTCGTCGGCCACCAGGAAGGTATCCACCTCGCGGGTGAGCTCCCACAGCGCGCGGAGGTACGCCGGGTCGTGCATCAGCATCCCCGCCGCGCCCTGGATCACGGGCTCCACCACCACGCCGGCGATCTCGTCGGGCGCGGCCCGCACCGCCCGTGCGAGGGTGTCAAACGCCCGCTCCCAGCCCCCGCCGTCGGTCTCGCCCGGCGACGGCACGCGCACCACGTCGAACAGCCACGGACCGAAGACCGCGCGAAACGCCTCCATGCCCCCGAGACTGGTCGCCCCCAGGGTCTCCCCGTGGAAGGCCCCGGACAGCGCCACGAACCGGGTCCTCCGCGGTTGCCCGTTCTGCGCCCAGTACTGCCCGCATAGCTTCAGGGCCACCTCCACCGCGGTGCTGCCGTTGTCGGAATAGAACACCCGCGTCAGCCCCTCGGGTGCGACCGCGGTGAGCTCCGCCGCCAGGGCCGCCGCGGGCTCGTGGGTGCACCCTGCCAGGGACACGTGCGGGAGGCGCCCGGCCTGCTCTGCAAGTGTCCGCACCAGCCGGGGATGCCGGTGTCCGAGGGTGCTCACCCACCAGCTCCCGTTGCCGTCCAGGTACCTCCGGCCGTCCAGGTCGTAGAGGTACGGCCCCTCGACCGAGGCCACCACCAGGGGGTCCGTGGACGAGAGGTACTCGTCCATCGCGGTGTACGGGTGCCAGACATGGCGCTTGTCCAGCGCGACGATCACTTCGCGTTCCACCCCGTGGGTTCTATCTCCGACGGACGGTCACGGTGAACACCGAACCGTCGCCCCCTCCGAGGGCACACCCTCGGAGGGCTCCGTCGCCGTGCCGGTGCGCTCCGGCGTGGCGGACGCCCCTTCGTCCCTGGGTCGCGGGCGGATCCGGCGGGCCGACGCAAGCAGTCGAATGGCAGGCAGGTCCATCAAGCACCTCCAGACGATGAACTTCGCTTCCCTCAGGACGTACGTCCGAGCCCGGGGCTTTGTTCCATTCCATCGCCATGCCATTTCCCTGGCGCCGGCACGGACCCGCCAGCGGAAGCCCCGGACTACCGCGACGCGATCACGGCGGCGGCGGCGCCTCGTGCCACCCCGTCGTGCCGCGACGCCCTCGCCTCCGCCCGCTGCAACCGGTGGTACAGAAACACCCCCGCCGCCAGGACGGCCACCACCGCCAGCACCAGCGCGGCCATGCCGGTCCCCTGCGACCGGCGACGCGCGGGCCGCAGGTCCTCGTCTTCATCCTCCCGCCATGACCGCATCGAGCCGCCGTCGGGCAGCGTGTCCGTCGCGCCCCCCGCGCCCTTCACCCCCGCGGACTCCGCGGACTCCGTCGAGCGTCCCGTCGCGGCGGTGCCGTCCATCCGGGTGGGGGTCTCCGAGGCAGGCTCCGCCGTGGCCAGCAGCGCGCCGACACCGCGATCGTGCGCGTCGTAGACCTCGCGATCGTGCGCGTGCGCGGCAGGCGCGAGCGCCACGCGGGCGTGCTCCCGCGCCAGGCGCCCGAGCATCCGCCGCGCGGCGCCACGGTTCAACGGCACCAGCAGGGCCTCCAGCTCCGAGGCGAAGACCGCCACGGTGTCCACCTCGCCAGACTTCACCCGCGCCGCCAGGGACAGCGCCCCGGAGGGCGGGGGCATCAGTACGGCGTCCAGGGTGTCCAGCGCCGAGCCCAGGGCCTCGGGGACCGAGACAAGGTCCAGCGCGGGGTCCACGGAGACCATCCCGTCCCCGCCGACGCGCACACCCGCCGGGGTCAGCCACACGGGCCTCGCTGCCATGGCCTCCACCGCCTCCAGCAGGATGAACAGCCCGCTCTCCGCGGGCAGCGGCGTGCCGCGCCGCGCCAGCCCTGCCGCAAGGGCCTCGACGCTTACCGGTTCCGTCATGGTCTCTGCCCCCTCTCGGTATCCCGCACGCGCCGCACCGGCACGCCCGCCGCGTGGAGGTACTCCTTCGCCGCGGCGATCGTGAACACCCCGTCATGAAAGATCGTCGCCGCCAGCGCCGCGTCCGCCCCGGCGCCGCCCCGCGCGAGCGCGTCGACCCCCTGGCGCATGTGCTCCAGGGTCCCCACGCCGCCCGAAGCGATCACCGGGATCCCCACAGTCCCGGCGACCGCGCGCACAAGGTCCAGGTCATAGCCCTCGCCCGTCCCGTCGCGGTCCATGGACGTCAGCAGGATCTCGCCCGCACCCCTGCGGTCCATTTCCACCGCCCAGGCCACCGCGTCGAGGCCCGTGGCCACGCGCCCCCCGTGGGTGAACACCTCCCAGCCCGCCGACGGGTCCGCGGGACTTCGCCGTCGCGCGTCGATCGCCACCACCAGCGCCTGCCGTCCGTACGCCGACGCCACGGCGTCCACCAGATCCGGGGTCTTCACCGCCGCACTGTTGATCGACACCTTGTCCGCCCCCGCGCGGAGGATCATGTCCACGTCCGCCCGGGTGCGCACCCCGCCGCCCACCGTCAACGGCACGAACACCGTGTCCGCCGTCCGCGCCACCACGTCCAGCAGGATCGCCCGGTCATCGCTGGTGGCGGTGATGTCCAGGAAGGTGATCTCGTCCGCGCCGCCGCGGTCGTACGCCCGCGCGCACTCCACCGGGTCGCCAGCGTCTCGCAGCCCGACGAAGCGCACGCCCTTGACCACCCGCCCGTCGCGTACATCAAGGCAAGGGATCAACCGCCGCGCGAGCGTCACGACGCGCCCCCCCTGGAGAGACTGTACATCCCGGACGACCCGTCCACCGCCGCCAGGGCCTCGCGCACGGTGAACGCCCGCTCGTAGAGCGCCCTGCCCACCACCGCCGAGGCGATCCCGGGGCGCGCGGCCAGCGCCCGGAGGTGCTCCAGGGTGCCGATACCTCCCGAGGCGATCACCTCGACCCCGGGCACGGCCTCGGCCAACCACGCCGTCGCGTCCACCGACGGCCCCTCGCCCGTGCCGTCCCGCGCGATGTCGGTGTACAGCACCGCCTCGGCGCCGCGTGCCGCACATGCCCGGGCGAGATCCACCGCGGAGACTTCGGTTTGTACCGTCCACCCCTCGGCGGCCACCATCCCGTCGCGCGCGTCCACTGCCACGACCACCCCGCAGACCGTCCGCGCCAGGGTGACGAAGTCCGGGTCGCGCGCCGCGCGGGTGCCCACGACCACCCGCGCGGCACCCGCCGCGGCGTACGCCCGCACCTGGTCCAGCGTGCGGATCCCGCCGCCCACCTGCACCCGCACCGCGGCCCCGAAGCGGTCGAGCAGCGCGCCCACCAGGGCCGACTGGGTGGCCCGACCGTCGCGGGCGCCGTCCAGGTCCACCACGTGGAGGTGCCGCGCGCCCTGGGCGACGAAGTCCGCCAGCACGGCGGCCGGGTCGTCCGAGTACACGGTCACGTCGTCGTAGCGCCCTCGCTTCAGGCGCACGACCCTGCCGCCCAGCAGGTCCATCGCGGGGATCACCCTCACGGCGAGGCCTCGCCGCATCCGAGGAACCGCTGCAACAACGAGATCCCCGCGGTCTGGCTCTTCTCGGGGTGAAACTGCACGCCCAGCAGCGCGCCCCGGGCGATGGCGCACGTGAAGGCCTCGCCGTGGGTGCTGGTCGCGGCCACCAGCGAGGGATCCGCCGGGACGACAAAGTAGCTGTGCACGAAGTAGAACCACGCGCCGCCGCCGGGCGGCAGCCAGCGGACGGCGCCCGGGTTGTCCTCCCGCGGGACCACGCGGTTCCAGCCCACGTGCGGGATCTTGGCGGGCGTGCCGTCCTCCGCGGTCGCGCCCTCGCGGAACCGCCGGACAGTACCGCGGAACACACCCAGACCGCCGCGGCCGGGGGCCTCTTCGCTGCCCTCGAACAGCACCTGGAGCCCGAGACAGATCCCCAGGTATGGCCGCCCCGCGGCGATGTGGTCGGTGAGCGCGCGAGCCAGCACGCCGCCGTCGCGGGAGAGCGCCATGGCGCAGTCGCCGAAGCCCCCCTGGCCGGGCATCACCACCGTGGCGGCCTCGCGCACGGCGCCCGGGTCACCCGTGAACAGCACCCTGCGCTGGGAGTCTCCGAGGGCGTGGCGCACCGCGCGCTCGACGCTGCGGAGGTTGCCCACCCCCACGTCCACGATGGCGATCGGTCCGTCGGTCATGGAAGCGCCGGTCCTCCCTGGTCAGCCCGTGAGGGTGCCCTTGGTGGAGGGGAGCGCGGCGCCCTCGACCCGGACGGCCTCGCGCAGCGCGCGGGCAAAGGCCTTGAAGGTGCACTCCACGATGTGATGGAGGTTGTCGCCCTCGATCCGCCGGACGTGGAGGTTGCACTGCGCCCCACGGGCGAAGCCCTCGAAGAACACGGTGGCCAGCTCGACGTCGAAGCTCCCGAGCCGGGCCTTGGGCAGGGACAATCGTTCGACGAAGTACGTGCGGCCCGAGAGGTCGACGGCAGCCTGGCAGAGCGCCTCGTCCATGGGCAGCGTCGCCTCGCCGTAGCGACGGATGCCCACCCGGTCGCCCAGGGCCTTGTCCACGGCGCGGCCAAGGACCATGGCGAGGTCCTCCGTGGTGTGGTGCCCATCGATCTGGACGTCGCCCTCGGCGTGGACCTCCAGGTCGATCCCTCCATGACGGGCGATCTGGTCGATCATGTGAGAGAGAAACGGGATCGGCGTCTCGATCCGGGCACGGCCGGTCCCATCAAGGTCCAGGGTGACCTCGATGCGGGTCTCTCGGGTGGCGCGGGTGACGGTCGCGGGGCGGGACATGACGCGTCCGTGGCCCTAGCACGGCGCCTCGCGGCGGAGCAAACGGACGGCAGGACGACCGACCAGGCCGACGTCTACGTCTACGTCCGGAGGCCAGGGGCCTCGTGGCCGCTGCGGGCGACATACTCCATGTAGCCC
>FSWI01000427.1_pt1 | contig 14357 bp, 10 predicted proteins | sample 1637911 | NCBI WGS metagenome assembly FSWI01 (sample SAMEA3914789, study PRJEB12502) | metagenome | biome: forest; material: soil | place: Canada | collected 2011-07-03 | depth 0.3 m
GGATCACCGTCTCGTGGTAGCGGAAGCCGTTCTCGCGGACTTCCAGGATGACCGCGGCCTTGCGGGCGTTGCGGTGTTCGTCGAGGGTGATGGCCCCCGTGGCGCCGGGGAGGTCCCGGGTGTGGGCGATGGCGTCGCGCACGCGGGGGCCGTCCGTGGTGCCCGCGTGGCGGATGGCGTCGAAGAGGACCAGGGCCGAGTCGTAGCCCAGGGCCGCGAGGCCGTTGGGGTCGGTGTGGAACCGCTCGCGGTAGCGCCGGACGAAGTCCTGGGAGACCGGGGTGGTGGCGCCCTCGGGGGCGAAGCTCTCGGAGAAATAATCCCCCACGAGCTTGTCGTCGTCGTTCTGGTGGAGGGAGGGTGAGTCCCAGCCGTCGCCGCCGAGGAAGCGTCCCTGGAAGCCAGCAGTCCGGGCCTCGCGGGCGATGAGGGCGACCTCGGTGTAGTACCCCGGGACGAACACCGACTGTGGGTTGTGCCCGAGGATGGACCCTAGCTGCGCGGAGAAGTGCGTATCCCCTGCGCGGTACGACTGCTCGTCCACGATGGTGCCCCCCAGCCGGGTGAAGCTCTCCCGGAAGGCGTTGGCGAGGCCCACGGAGTACGCGCTGCCCTGGTCGCGAAAGATCGCCACGCGGTCATAGTGCAAGGTGTTCCGCGCGAACCGGGCCATGACGTCACCCTGAAACGGATCGATGAAGCACACCCGGAACACGTAGTCCCCGATGGCGGTGACATCGGGGTTGGTGCTCGACGGGGACACCATGGGCACATGCTGCCGCTGGCACACCCGTCCGCCGGCCAGGGAGAGCGAGCTCGCGACCTCGCCCAGGATCCCGACGGCGTGCTCGCGGTCGATGAGCCGGGTGACCGCGCTGGCGGCCTCGTTGCTGTCTCCCCGGTCGTCCTCGGAGGCGAGTCGCACCTGCTGGCCCAGCAGCCCGCCGTGGGCGTTGAGGTCGTCCAGGGCGAGGTTGACCCCGTTGCGGGTCGACGTCCCGAAGTCCGCCGTGGGACCGGTCATGGAGGCATAGAGCCCGACCGTGAGGGTGTTGGAGCGGTTGTGCTTGCAACCCGCCACGGACATCGCCACGGGCAGGGCGAAACCGAGGCAGCATACAGTCCAGACCCGGCGGGATGCGCGCGACGACGTCATGGCCGGCGGTTGTACCACCGGCCCGACCGTAGACGGAAGGGACGGGGCCCTTCGCTCGGAACGCCCGGTGCAACGTCCCGCGGGTGGAGGACCGCCATGGAGACGACCTGCTACGCAACCGACCCACTGTTGGAAGAGGCTCCCGAGGCGCGCCCGAACCTCGTTGGACGGGTCCTGGTGACCACCCTCTACGCGCTGACTGCGATCGCCGCGGCGGTGCTGGTGGGTGCTGTGTTCCTGCACATCGCAGGGCCCAGCCTCGCGGTGCATACGTCTCCGGACTTCCCCGTGGTGCTGGCGGCCGTCGCGGCCTTCGTGACGGCCGTGGCGATCCCCCTCGGGCTCGACGGCTTGATCAACCGCCCGTACCGCCGGGCAGACCCGCTGCGCCATGGCCCGCCCCGGGGGCTCGTGGCGACGGTGTGGAACACCGCGGTGGTCCTGGCCCTGGTGGCCCTCTGCCCCGAGGTCACCCGCGCGGCCCTCGACGCCCGTGGTGGCTGGATGGTCACCCACCTCGGGGCGCCCGCCCGGGACGCGGTGCGTGAGACCACCCGCTGGGTGGCCTCGCGGCTGCCGGATCACAGCCCGGTGCAGCTTACCCACGCCTCGGGCGAGTCGGCGCTGGACACCACCGCCGGGGCGCGGCTGTACCGCTGAGACAACCCGTACCCTTGACCCTTCTCTACGGGGACATGGTGCCGGCGACGCCGACGCCGTCCCGCTCCACCCGAAGGATGTACACCGAGCGCGCGAGGGCGCGGCGGGCGTCGACCGCGAAGGGCCCCGCGACGCCGTCGTCCAGCCGGGTGCCCGGGAGAAGCTCACGGAGGGAGCGCGCGTCAAGCTGCGGCGCGCGGGCTGCCACGCGGAAGATCCAGCGCGCGGCGTCGTAGCCCAGCGCGGCGAAGGTCCCGGGCACGGCGTTGTACCGCGCGCGGAAGGCCGAGACGAAGGCGTCGACCTCGGGCCGGGGCACGTTGGCGCTGAACGCGTCGGTGAAGAGCGCTCCGACCGCGGCGTCCTGGGCGAAGCGCCGGACCTCCTCGCTGGACCAGCCGTCGGAGCCCAGGATCTGGGCGGTCACCCGCCCCTGGCGCAGGGCGACCGCGATCCGCCCGGCATCCGCAGCGGACGCGGGGGCGTAGACCACGTCGGCGCCCGAGGCCCGCACGCGGCCCACGAGGCGCACCAGCTCGGTGTCGTCGGTGTACGAGTCCCGGAGGATGGTCTCGCCGCCCGCCGCGCTGAAGGCCCGCGCGAACGCGTCGGCGAGCGCGACGTGAAGCAACGAGCTGCGGCGGTAGACAATCGCCGCGCGGCGCCGCTGGAGGTTCTGCCGGGCGTGGCGGGCGAGCGCCTGCGCCTGCTCGGCGTCGGTCAGGGCGATGCGAAACACCCCCTCGCCCGCGCGGGTGACATCGTGCGCCGCGGACGCTGGGGAGACGAACGGTACGCCCCGGCGTCCGGCCGCGGCCGCGGCCCGCTCGCACGCCGCGGACGATGGCTCGCCAAAAACCACCACCGGGGACTCGCGCTCGCACAGCCGCGCGGCGAGGGAGCCCGCCCGCTCTTCATGGCTCTCGTCGTCGGCCGCGGCGAGGCGCACGTGCCGGCCGTTGATCCCGCCGTGGGCGTTCTGCTGGTCGACGGCCAGCTCGATCCCGCGGTGCAGGTCCTCGCCCCAGAGGGCCCGGTCGCCCGTCCGCGCGGCGACCTCGGCGAGCACCACCTCGTTGCCCCGGCGCCACCTGCAGCCCACGCCCCAGAGTGCCGCCAGGGCGCACAGGGCGCGCAGGGCGTGCAGGGTGCGCAGGGTGGACAGGGTGGACAGGCGGAGGGTTGGGGGTGCGGGGGCTCGCACGGCGCGGCGAAGGTAGTGGGAGGGCCGTCGCAGGCGCAAGGCTGGATCTTGCACCCCGGCGGGCATTGCCCTATGGCCGGAAACCATGAACGCCGTGCAGTTGGTCCTCCTCGCCCTCCATGTGCTCGCGCTGATGTTCTGGGTCGGCAGCCTGGTGAGCATCACCCGGGTGCTCGCCGCGGGGCAGGGCGACCCCGAGGGCGGGCCCGTGCGCGCGCGGCTCGCGGCCACGGCGCGGAAGCTCTACCGGGTGGTGGCCTCGCCGTGGATGGGCGTGGCGGTGCTCACGGGCCTCGGGATGATCGCCGTGGCCCACGGGGAGTACTTCCACCACGGGTGGTTCCACGGGAAGCTCGCCGCGGCGATCGCGATGCTGGCGCTGCACTTCACCCTCGGGGCGCGGGTGCGCACCGCGGAGGCCACGGGGCTGACGGACGAGACCATCCGCCGGGTGCGTGCCCTGCAGCTCGGCGTGCTGGTCTCCGCCGCGCTGGCCGTGGGCTTCATCGTGGTGTGGAAGGGCCTGCGGCCCAACGGGTGACCTTCACCCCCCCGCGGGGTCAGTCCCCGTCGCCGTCGGGATCGACTTCGTGGATCTCCGCCCACGGGGGCGTCGCGCCGTGGTGGGTCATCCGCCAGATCAACCGGGAGAGGCCCGGCTGGTTGTCGATCTGGGACCAGTCCATCCGCGCGGACTCCTCGGCGTACATCCCGGTCATGGGGTTGTGGGTCACCGCGTCGTGCCGCGGGGTGTACGTGTACGGGGTGTAGTCCGGCGTCGAGGTGAAGAAGTCGTACATGGTCGATGCGATGCCCACGGTGCGGTTGTGCGGAGGCACACCGAGGATCTGCTCGATGGTGTGGTGCACCGAGGCGTTGTCGTAGTGCCCGTGGGAGAAGTACCCGCGGCGCACCCACGGCGAGGCCATGAGCACCACGGAGCGGTGGTTGTCCACCCGGTCGCCGCCGTCCTGCGGGTCGTCCTCGATCACGATCACCAGGGTGTCCTGCCAGTAGGTCGAGTGCGACACGGTGTCGATGAGCAGGCCCGTCCCCTCGTCGTTGTCTTCGTACATGCTCTCGGGGGTGGTGGACCCGGGACGCCCGCCGTAGGTGTGGTCGTTCGGCAGGACGATGTACGTGAACGGCGCGAGCTCGCAGTTGGTGATGGCGTCGGAGAAGTTCTGCGCCCGGTGGATGTCCGGGTACGTCAGGTCCTGGGGAAAGCTGCCGTACCGGGTGAGGGGCACGGCGAAGCGGGCGTTGGCCACGATCTCGCCCCAGTTCTGCATGGTGACGTGGGCGTTGGCCATGGCGTCGAAGATCGAGCCCTCCTCGGGGATCCCGATGTCCGTGGTGGACACGGCCGGCGGCGAGCGCTGCGCGCGGCCCCAGGTGGTCAGCCAGGCCCGCTCGTTGAAGTCCGTCGTCCGCCCGAGGGAGGTCCACGCGTGGCCCTGGAGCGACTGCTCGGCGCCGGAATAGAAGTTGTCCCCGCCCGAGAAGGTACGCACCAGCCCGCGGAAGTTCGGGAACACCCGGTCCATCTGGTCGTGCGGGAGGATCGTGAGGTTCGGGTCGCCATAGCCCCCGGGGAGGTCCCCGAGGAGGGCGTCGTAGGTCTTGTTCTCCCGCACGACGAGGATCACATGGTGGATCTTCGTGCTGGGGCCGGCGCCGGGCTGCGGGACGGGGAAGTCGTACGGCGCGCCCGCGGGGCAGTCCACCCGACCGAAGCCCCGAGGGGCCTCCAGGTTGGCCGTGGCGACGGTGTGCCCCATGGCCAGTTGTGTATCCGTCTGCGGGGCGAACCGTGCGATCGAGCCCCCCATCAGGTCCAGGATCCCCGTGGTGTCCGGGTGGTTGTTGGGCCCCAGGCCCACGCCCTTGCCCGTGAGCACCACGGGCGAGCCGTCATCCAGGACCTCTACGTCCGTGGGGTACCACTCGGTCGGGATGCGCCCGACGCGGGTGAATGTCACGGGGTCGAGCACCTCGACCGCGTTGTCCGCGGCCTCCACCACGTACAGCCGCCGGTCGGGCGACGAACCCGTGCGCCCCCAGGAGAGCGCCGAGGGGGAGATCCCCCGCGGGGCGGACATCGACCCGCCAAGGTAGTGCCGGGCGACCGTGCCCATCGGGGTGGTGAGGTCGATGGTCGCTACGTCATCGCTGTCCGACGCGGCGACGTATAGCTGCGTCCCGTCGGGGGTGAACAACAGCCCTTCGGGGTTCTTTCCCACGGACCACAGCCGCGAGACCACGCCCATGGTGGTATCCACCTCGGCCACCTGCTGGGTGCCCCAGAGGGAGACGTACACGTGCCGGTCGTCGCCGGGGCGGGTGACCACGGCGTAGGGGTTCGGCAGGTCGGCCCCCGCCGCGGTGGACTCGAACGGCACCCGGTGGATCTCCATCCCGGTCTCCGCGTCGCGGATGGAGAGCACCCCGCCGAGCTCGTAGCTCACAAAGAGCCGGGTGGCGTCCGCGGAGAGGGCGATCCCGCTGACAAACGGCGGGAGGCCCATGGTCGGGTGCTCGGCCACGTGCAGGTCGATGGTGTGGGCGAGGTCCGCCGTGAGGGCCCCGGCGTCGGACACGGTGAAGGCATAGACCCGGTTGCCGCCGCCGCCCGAGGCGAACAGCCGGTGGTGGCCGGAGTCGTACGCCAGGCCGTAGAACAGCGAGGGCTGCTGGGTCGAGCCGTCACGGGAGAACTCCACCACGGAGCCCGGCACCACGGTCGGCGTCGGAGTCGACAGGTCGATCACCCGCAGCCGCTCGGTGTTGATCCCTCCGTCGGTGACCACGACCTTCTGGGTGCCCGGCAACCGCAGCATCGCCATGGGGAACCCGTCGAGCCGCAGGCGGTTGGGGGCGGGGGCCACCCGCTGGCCCCCGGGGATCACCAGCGCGGTCATCTCCATGCTGTTCGCCCGGAGCAGCCCCGGGTCGTTGACCGCGCCCGTACAGTGCCCCGGGACCACCGTGGGCACGGCCCCGTCGGCCACGCACGACGGTGCGACGGGCACGTCGTCGCCCGCCACGTCGGGGGCGTCGTCCGTGGCCACGTCGGACACCCCGTTGACGTCCGCGCCGACGTCCGCACCGGCATCGGACCGCGGCGGCGGGGCGGGCGTGCTGTCAGAACAGGCAGGGGTCAGCGCGATCAGACCGAGGGGAAGCATCCAGCGGAACATCACGGCCGGATGGTATCCACGTCGCAACCCCCGGGTCCACCCCAGGTGCATCCCAGGTGCATCTCAGGTGCATCCCAGATGGTCCCTGAGCGCAGCCCGTCAGCTCACCACGCCTCGGCCTGTCACACCGACGTCACCGAGCGCCACGGCGAGCACGGGCTCCTCGTCGACCAGCGCTCGGAACGCCGCGGCGTCGATCCGCGCCGCGAGGACACCCCGGACCGCGCGGGCGCTCACGCCGCCGGGCTCGCCCGTGAGCGCCGAGGCCACGCCCAGGGCGTCGCCCGCGCGCGCCCGATGCGCCGTCCCCAGCCCGAGCTCGCCGCCGTAGACCTCCACCTCGCCCGCGGCCACCAGCCACACGGCGCCAGGGTCCACCCCCTCGGTCATCAGGGCGTCGCCCTCGCGCAGCCCCACCCGCTCGAACCGCTCGTACACCGCCGCGCGCGCGGCGGAGTCCAGCCTGCGGAACAGCGGCGCGGCCCACGGCAGCGCCGCGAACGCCCAGTCCCACACGGCCTCCTCCAGGGCGTCGCGGAAGGCCGGGAAGTCCCGTGACAGCACCCGCACCAGCGAGGGCGCGAAGGCCACGGCTTCCACCGGGGTCTCCGCGCGCACCGTCACCACCCGCAGGCCGCCGTAGTACGCACCCAGCTCGCCCGCGAAGTCCCCGGCGCCCAGGGGCACGCCAGGTTGCTCCGGGGACGCCTGCGCCACGGCCTCGCCGCCGGTCAGCACCAGCAGCGGCCCCTCGATCGAGGCGCCGTCGGCCACGATCTCCCCGGGCGCGAACCGCACCAGGATCGCCTGCCGCGCGAGGCTCCGGAGGCTCTCCGCGGGGAGCTCGCCGAACAGCGGCAGCGCGGGCAGCCGCGCGGCCACGGCGTCCGCCTCGGCCACGCGCGCAGGCAGGTAGGACATCGGCCGCCGGGACCCCGTCGCCGCGGACGGCGCGGGTACCACGGACGCGGACAGGGCCGCGGGTACCACGGACGCGGACAGGGCCGCGGGTACCACGGACGCGGACAGGGCCGCGGGGGCTGCGGAGGCCGCCGGCGCGAACGGGGACGGCGCGGGGGGTGCTTCCGGGTGCAGGGGCGCGGGTACCGGCGCCGGCGGCGCACGCTCGGCGGTCACCGCGGGGGCGCTCCGGCTCGCGGCGTCGAGGGCCGTGAGCTCCGCGGCCGTCTTGAGCACCGCGAGCGCCCGGTCGTCCTCGCCGGCGTCCATCAGATGGTCTGCGGCGCGGCGGTACCAGCTCGCCGCGCCGACGAGGTCACCCTGCATCCGCAGGCGCTCGGCCGTCGCCAGCTCCCACGCGGCCTCCTCGGCTTCGGCGCTCGCCCCGGTCCCTGTCGTCTCCGACGTCATCGCAGCGCACTAGACCACGTTCGGTTTGAGAAGTGGTGTTTCCGCTTCTCGGGCTGGACGTGGTCCCGCTGGACACCCCCGGTGCCCGGCCGCAACGGTCCCCCGGGCGTCCGTCCCCGGGGCCGGGTGCCCCACCCACGACACGACACGACACGACACGGCGCCGGCGAGGGGTTCAGGGCGCCTCGCGCGACGGAGACACCCGGAGGGAGGCCGCGTACCGCTCCCACGCCCCGGCGTCGGTCAGCAGCGCCCCGGCCTCGTCGAGGGCGGTCTGGAGCGCCGCCAGGGGTTCCATCACCGGGTACCGCGCCCGCAGCGCGTCGATCTCGGCCCGGCGCGCGTCGAGGGCGGACTGCGCGGCCGCCCGGGTCGCCCACTCGCTCACCCCGAGGAGGGCGCAGACGTCCCGACGGGCGGCGGCCTCGGCGAGGGCGCGCACCCGCGTGCGCTCGGGCCCCACGGGGCCCTGGGCGGCCTGGGCGGGCTCGTGCGCCGGCCCCTCGGCCCGGAGGTGCTGCAGCCAGTACAGGGCCGCGAGGGCGGGGAGCACGGACTCGCCGTGCGAGCGCACCAGGGCGGCCACCAGGGTGCCGCGCGCGCTCGCCGCCGCGTCGCGCTCGGCGGCGGTCAGTGGCAACGGGGCCAGCGCGGAGGTGTCGCTCCGGAGGGTGAGCGTGGCGCCGTCGCCCCCGAGGATGCCGTAGGCGTCCGCGGGCTCTACCCGCGCCCGGGCCCCCAGGACCAGCAGGGCGTCCAGCGCGCGGGTCGGCAGTGGGATCCCGACGGCGGTTTCCAGCGGGCGGATCTCCCACTCGGCCTCGCGGAGGCACAGGAGGTCGAAGACGGCCTCCTGGGCGGCGCGGGCCAGGGCCAGGGCCAGGGCGTCCGGGGCGATGTACCCCCGCGCGGCCAGCAGGGCCGCCCCCCGCGGCCCGGCGTCCAGCGGGACGGCGGCGAAGCGGGCGGCCTCGTGGGGGACCACCCCGAGGCGGACGAGCAGCGCGCCGATGTGGTCCTCCGGCCGGGTACCCCGCAGGGCCATGAGGTTCCCGGCGCTGATCGCGAGGTGCCACTCGGCCAGGCCTTCGCGCACCACGAGCTGCCCGGTCGCCCTCGCCCGCGCCGCCGCGGCGAAGAGCTCTGCCACCCCGAAGCGCCCGACGGCGCCCGACAGCCGGAGGTCCCCGCCCACGGGCAGCGGGCTGAGCACCGGGGTCGGTGGAATGGACCGAAGGGAACCCCCGCGGCGTCCGCCCATCCCCAGGGGCGCGGGGGCCTCGGTCGGCAGGCCCGCGGACGTCGACGTGATCTCGTCGGCAAAGGCGTCCAGGGGGGTGTCCAGGGGCTCCAGAAGCTCGGGAGGGACCAGGTCGTCGAGGGACTCGTCGCCCGGGTCGGGCAGCTCGATGCCCCCCTCGCTGGCCCCCGCCGAGGCCACCGCGGCCCGCAGCACCGCGGCAAGCGGGGACGACAGCGCGTCGAGCCCCAGGGACCGCGCGGGCGCACGGAACCCCGACTCGGGCCCCGCGCCCACGGCGGGGTCCAGCAGGGCCCGCAGCCGCGCGGAGAGCTCCTGGGCGGTCACCGGCCGCGGGAGAAACGCATCGGCCCCGGCCTGCACCGCGTCCACGTGGGCGGTCACCCGCTCGCCCGTGGCCCCGACCAGCAGCACCACCAGCGAGGCGCCCGCGGCCGTCCCTGCCCCGGTGCCCCCCTGGCGGCGCAGCCGCGCGACGGCCCCGAGGGCGCCCGCCAGGTCCGCGTCGGCCACCACGGCCACGGCCCCCTCGGCCACGGCGGCGTCCAGGGCCTCGGGCGCGCACCGGGCCACCGTGAAGCCCGCGCGGGCGAGCACCTCGACCAGGTGTTCGTCGTCGGGCCGAAGCGCCACGGCCACCCGGGCAGGGGCCGTGCGCACCATCTCGCGGGGGGTGCTCACCAGTAAAGACCGCGGTCATCCTACGCCCCCCCGCCCGCGGCTGTCAGCCCGCAGGTTCGGACGCGCTGCGTTGAGTCGGGCGCTGAAGGCAGTGTCCTACATGCACCGGGTCGTTCCGCTGGCGCGGTCGATGGTCACGCACCGGGCGGGTGAAGCGCACGCGTTGGCCTGGCCGTCGGGGTCGCAGTCCGCCCCGGGCGACAGGGTCCGGACGCAGGTGTCCACCGCGCCGCTGGTCGGCGCGCGGGCACACGAGAGCCCGCCCGAGCACCGCGGCGCGGCCCCGCGGCACGGCGCGCCCGGGGCGAAGCCCGGCGCGGCGCACACCGCGCTGGTGTGGTCCATCGGGTCCACCGCGCACTGGGTCCCGTCCGCGCAGAGGTTCGTCCGCTGGTCGGGGTCACACACGCTGCCCGTGGGGACCACCGTGAGGCACAGTCCGGTCCCGTCGGCCGCGGCGCCCGGGGAGCACCGCAGCGGGAGGTCACAGCGGGACGGGTGCCGCAGCCCGTCGGGGGTGTCATTGGGTGCCGCGCGGCAGGGCTCGGTCGCCCCGCCTTCGCCCACCTCGGTGATGGTCAGCTCGGCCACCCCCCGCTCGCCGTCGGTCCCATCCACGATGAAGTACAGCACCTCCTCGGGGGTGATCTCCGTGACGTACACCGACGACCGCGCGCCGGACGCCGGGTCGCTCACGTTGCACGTGATGTCCCCCGAGTCCGCCGCGCAGTTGCTACGCACATACAGCGCCGTGCTGAACTCCGTCGCGTCGCCCGCCGTCGTGGCATACACCGCAGTCACCCCCCCGGGGGCGGTGTACCGCACGGCCATCTCCGGCCCGTCGGGGCGCGAGAGGCACCCCGGGTGCAGGTCGTTCTGCCGGGCGCGGGTGTCCACACGGATCTTGTACGTCCGCCCCTGGTGCACCCCCTGCCGCTGGATGTCTGCCACGTTCTCCGCCGTGCACGTCGGCCCCGCCGGCGCCGCGACCGTCGGCACCGGCGAGCCGGTCCACACCCCCGCGTCCGCGCCGCCGTGCACCGTGGACACGTTCGCGCCGTCGTCCCGCGAGGGGCAGCCCGCCGCCGTGACCGCCGCCGCCACCATCGCCACCCGCCCGAGACCCTGCACAGCGCGTCGCATGGGTGATCCTCCGTCCTTCTCCCCCTTCAGCCACCAGCCAGCTACCGGCAGGTCGCCATGCCGGCGTCGTCCGCCTGGCAGGTCGTCCCGGGCGCGCACGCGTTCGTCGCGCCCGTCGCGTCGCACTCCGCGCCGCGCATCACCTGGCGCACGCACATCGGCGCGTCGCCCGTGCCGCACACCAGGTCTCCGTCGCACCGCGGCGCCGCCGTCCGGCACCGCGCGCCCGCGCCGGTCCCCGCGGCCATGCACCGCGCCATCGTCGCGTCGCCCGTCGCCGGGTCCGTCGCGCACGTCGCGCCGGTCGCGCACGCGTTCTGGAAGCCTCGGGTGTCGCACATCGCCCCCAGGGCCGCCGACGGCACGCACAGCGCCGTGCCATCCGCCGCGCCGCCGGTGCCCTCGGAGCACACCAGCGCACCGTCGCACCGCGGGGGCGCCGCCCCGCCGTCGCCGGGGTCCATCGCCGGGCGGCACGGGCTGCCCATCGCCCCGAAGGCCACGGGGGTCACCGTCACCGTGGCCTCCCCCGAGGAGATCCCCCACGCGCCGGCCATCGCCCCCGCGGGCGGTTCGGCGTGCGTGCCGTCCACCACCAGGTACACCGCCTGCCCGGGCGTCAGGTCCGTGAGGTACACCGTGGAATCCGGCGGGCTGGTGTAGTCGTCGTCGTTGCACGCCCGGTCCGCGGGCGGCATCCCCGAGGTCCCCGCCTGGCCGCACATGTCCCGGGCGTAGAGCACCGTGTTGAAGCGCGTGTCCGGCGAGTCCGTCGTGACCTTCACCGCCGTCACCCCGTCCGGTGGCGTGAAGCGCAGCACGACTTCACCCGCGTCCGTCCCCATGGCCACGCAGCCCGGGTGCATGGTGTCCGGCGCGCCCACCGTGGTCCCGTGCCAGGTCCACCCGCTGCCGCTTCGGGTCGTCAGGTCCACCACGTGCGCGCAGCCATCACCGCCACCGCCCGCACCGCCGTCCGAGCCGTTGCCGCCCGCGGGCGACGGCGTGCTCCTTGTCCCGTTGGATCCGCCGCAGCCCGTTGCCAGCGCCGCGGCCGTCGCCCCGACGATCATCCAGTCACGCACTTCCATCGCTGCGCCTCCCGATCACTTGCGTCTGCTCGCCCGTGATCGGTTGCATCCGCCGCGCCGCGGGCGAGCGGTCACCGCGGAGACATCCGCCAGGGCCCCATGTGCACGACGTACCGGGCCGTCGTCGCGTTGCCCGCGCTCGGCGCGACGCCCACGCAGAACACATAGGCCCCCGCGGGCATCGCCTGGACCCCGCCGTTCTGCCCGGGGATCAACCGCGGGCAGAGCATGTCCCAGCCCGTGTCGTCGTCGCCGTCGATGGGGTCGCCCTGGCCCGCGCGGTACAGGTCCGCCCGGAGATCAATCGGGCAGTGACCGCTGCCGTCGCCCACATCCAGGAAGAGGTCCGTCCCCGCCGTGACCGTGAACCCGAAGCAGTCGACGTCCCGCGGACGGTTGATCGCCGCCACCACGCTGATGCTGCCGTGCACATCCACCGGGTTGGCGTGGGCCGGGTCGTCGTTGGGTTCCTGCTCCATCCCAGGCACCACGCACACCCCGACCGTGGCGTCGCCCGTCGCGCAGTCGTCCCCGTTCACACACGCCCCGGTCACGGTCGGGTCGCACACCCCGCCCGTCCCCGCGCTCGGGGTCTCGGTGACCGTCAGGACAAAGGTCCCGACGCCCACCGCGCCGCGCCGTGCCCGGGCGTACCCGCCCAGCGCCAGGGTGAGCTCGGTCCCCGCGCGCTGGGCCGGGAGGTACAACGTCGAGGTGCCCGCCAGGTCGCCGTCGACCGTGTAGTCATCGTCGTTGCACCCGACCTCCGCAGCGCCCGCGCCGCAGCCCGTCATCGCCCACACCGCCGTGTCGAACAGCGGCGTGGTCCCCGGGTTCGCCGTGCTGATCCGCAGCCGGACGTTGTCCCCACGGACCCTGTACTTCATCACCACCACGTGGCTGGCCTGCGGCTGGCAACTGGCCCGCACCAGGGTCGCGGGCGCCGCCGTGGTGCTGCCCGTGTACCGCAGCGTGTCGCCCGCGATCGCGCCCGCGGCGGCGAGGTCTACCATCCCGGCGCAGTACGTCGGGTCCAGGGTCTCGGGGAGCTGCACCGTGGCGGGCGCGGCGTCTCCCGCGGATCCCGCGTCGGGGTCCGCGGCCGTACTGCCGCCGTTGCAGCCCGCGACGAGGAGCGCGAAGGCCGTGAAGCGAGGTGTCACGGAGGCTCCGATGCCGCGCCGCGCTTTGCATCGCCCGCCAGTGCGGCTATCGTCCGCGCGTGCCGGATCCCCTGCTCGCCATCAGCCACCTTGTGACGGAGTTTCGCACCGACGCGGGCGTGCTCCGCGCCGTGGACGACGTGAGCTTCGACGTGGCCCCGGGCGCCACGGTCGGGGTGGTCGGAGAGTCGGGCTGCGGCAAGAGCGTGACGTCCCTGTCCGTCCTGCGGTTGATCCAGGCCCCAGGGCGGATCGCGGGGGGAAAGATACTCTTCGAGGGCAGGGACCTCCTGGCGCTGCCCGAGGCCGAGATGCGGCGCGTCCGCGGCGCGCGGATCGCGATGATCTTCCAGGAGCCCATGAGCTCGCTGAACCCGGTGTACACCGTCGGGGACCAGATCATCGAGAGCGTGGTGCTGCACCAGGGGAAGTCACGGAAGGCCGCCTGGGCCCGCGCGGTCGAGCTGCTCGCCCTGGTCGGCATCCCCGCGCCTGAAGAGAGGGTGCGGGCCTACCCCCACCAGCTCTCGGGGGGGATGCGCCAGCGGGTGATGATCGCCATGGCCCTGGCCTGCGAGCCGAAGCTATTGATCGCCGACGAGCCCACCACCGCGCTCGATGTCACCATCCAGGCACAGATCCTCGAACTCCTCGGGCGGCTGCGCACCCAGCTCGGCATGGCCGTGCTGTTGATCACCCACGACCTGGGGCTCGTGGCCGAGTTCGCCGAGGACGTCGTGGTGATGTACGCCGGGCGGGTCGTCGAGCGCGCGCCCGTACAGCAGCTGTTCGCCGACCCGCGGCACCCGTACACCCGCGGGTTGCTACGGTCCGTGCCAAGCTACGGTGACAACGCCCGCGCGCGGCGCCTGCCGACGATCCCCGGCGTGGTCCCTGATCTCCGGGAGCTTCCCCCCGGGTGCCGGTTTCGCGCCCGCTGCGCCGACGCGTTCGACCCGTGCGCCGGGCGTGAGCCTCCGTTGTACCTCCCCGGCGGCGCGGAGGCTCCGGCCGAGGCCCGGCGGCTGTCCCGTTGCTACCTGGAAGCCCGAGGCTAGACCGCCATGGCCGCCATCCTGGAGACCCGGGACCTGTGTACGTACTTCGAGGTACGCCGCGGGATGTTCGGCGCCCGCGGCACGGTGAAGGCCGTGGACGGCGTGTCCATCACCGTGGAGCCCGGCGAGACCCTGGGCCTCGTGGGAGAGTCCGGGTGCGGCAAGAGCACCCTGGGCCGCTCGGTCCTGCGCCTTGTCGAACCCACCCGCGGCGCGGTGCTGTTCGAAGGGACCGACATCACCTCCCTCCCCCAGCGCGCGCTGCGCCCGCTGCGACGGCGGATGCAGATGATCTTCCAGGACCCGTACGCCTCGCTCAACCCCCGGATGCGGGTGCGGGACATCGTGGGCGAGGCGCTGGAGATCCAC
>FSWI01000065.1_pt1 | contig 13957 bp, 10 predicted proteins | sample 1637911 | NCBI WGS metagenome assembly FSWI01 (sample SAMEA3914789, study PRJEB12502) | metagenome | biome: forest; material: soil | place: Canada | collected 2011-07-03 | depth 0.3 m
GGGGCGCAGACCCTCCGGGCAGGGGCGCAACGGTCCCGGGCAGGGGCGCAACGGTCCCGGGCAGGGGCGCAACGGTCCCGGGCAGGGGTTCAGGCGCCGGGGCCGGGACGACGATGGCGGGCGAGGCGCGATCGACCGGAGCCTTCAGGGGCCGGACGGTGTACCGCTCCCGGGTGTCGAGGTCGTGGACGCGCACGACGCCGTCCTCTTCAAACTCGCACCGGAACTTCTTCACGGAGACGCCGCCGCGTGCGCGGGTCAGGGCGCCGGCCCATGAATCGGCCTCGACCGTGACCGTCGCCGCGGTGCCACCAGAGGCCGCCGGCAGTTCAACTACCCATCGCATTGGGGGCTCGGGTTCCGTAGGGAAAGAAGGCCATCCAGGGGGGTATCAGACGGTCGCTCGCCGCGTCAAGGCAAGACCATGTACCCTCACGGCCCGTGCAGATCACCGTCGTGAGTGCCAGGACTCCCGCCGAGGCGACTGACGCGCTGCGAGACCTCGGCTGCGCCGTCTCCGAGGCCTCGCCGCTGGACCCCGCCGAGGAGATCGCCACGCGCGCCGACGTCGTGGTGGTCGAGGCCGGCGACGACGCCGAGGTCGGGCGCTTCGCCATCGCCCGCCTTCGCGCGCTGCCGACCCGGGTGCCCATCCTCCTGACCGTGCGTACGTCGCAGCTCACCCGGATCGACCCCGCGTGGGCCTACGACGACTTCGCGCTGCAGCCGTACGTCCCGCAGGAGCTCTATGTCCGCGTGCGGGGCATCGAGTGGCGGTCCAGCGAGTTTGCCCAGCCCGAGCGGGTGAAGGTCGGACCGCTGGTGATCGACCCGGAGGCCCACGAGGCCAACCTCGCCGGGCAACGTCTCGCGCTGGCGCCCCAGGAGTTCGCCCTGCTCACGCACCTGGCTCGCCACCGTGCGAGGGCCCTCTCCCGCGAGTCCCTCCTTCGGGACGTCTGGGGCCTGCGGGGGGTGACCACCCGCACCGTGGACGTGCACGTCAACCGTCTCCGCGCGAAGCTGGGCGCCATGCTGGACATCGTCACGGTGCGGGGCGTGGGTTACCGCCTCCGCGCCCCCGGGGAGGACCTCGCCGGTGCATCCGTGGCGGTCCCGCGCGGAGCCCCGCCGTGAGGCCCTGGACCCCGTCCACGGGTTCGCGCCCCGTCCGTCTGGCGGTGAGCCTGGGCTGCCCGTGTGGCGTGGGCCCCGAGGTCGCGGCGGTCGCGGCGGCGGAGGGTCTGGCAGGGGCGGAGGTGGTGTTCTACGGCGACAGGGGAGCGCTGGAAGACGCAGTGCGGGTGCGCGGCGTGGACCTCGGTGACATCCGCAGGGTCGCGGTCAGCGATCTGGCCCCCGAGGCGCGGCGCCCAGGGGCCCCGGGCGTGGCGGCAGGGGTCGCGCAGCTCGCGGCGATCGACGCGGCCCTCGCGGCGGTGCTTTCGGGCGAGGCCGACGCCATGGTCACGGGGCCGGTCAGCAAGCTGGCGATCACCCGGGCGGGCGTGGACTTCCTCGGGCACACCGAGTACCTCGCGGCGCGGACCGGCACCGCCCGGGTGGTGATGCTGTTCGCCGGGCCGCGCCTGCGCACCTCGCTGGTGACCACGCACGTCCCGGTGGCAGAGCTGCCCGCGAGGGTGACCCGCGAGGCCGTGGCGTTCACCGTGGCCCTGACGGCCCGGTCGCTGGTGTCGGACTTCGGGGTCGCGCGGCCGAGGGTGGCCGTGGCGGGGCTCAACCCGCATGCAGGCGAAGGGGGGCTGCTGGGCCGCGAGGAGACGGACTCCGTGGGCCCCGGCGTGGCCGACGCCCGGGTCGCCCTCGGGAGCATTGCCCTGGTCGACGGTCCGATGCCTGCCGAGGGGGCGTTCCGCGCGGCGCGGGACGGGCGGTACGACGCCGTCGTGGCGATGTACCACGACCAGGCGACCATCGCGTCGAAGCTACTGGACTTCGGCGACGCGGTGAACGTCACGCTGGGCCTGCCTTTTGTGCGCACGAGCGTGGATCACGGCACTGCCTACGACATCGCCGGACGGGGCCTGGCCGACGCCCGTGGGATGCGGGCCGCGCTGGAGCTGGGGGCCACCCTGGCGCGGGGACGTCGCGGCGCGGATTGAACGGCCGCCCCCCCGGGCGCACAATGGCCGGATCGGCTGATGGATCGGATCGTCGTACGGGGCGCGCGCACCCATAACCTCCGCGCGGTGGACGTGGACATCCCGCGCGGGCGGCTGGTGGTGATCACCGGCCCGTCGGGTTCGGGCAAGAGCTCCCTGGCGTTCAATACGATCTACGCGGAGGGGCGGCGGCGGTACGTCGAGAGTCTGTCGGTGTACGCCCGGCAGTTGCTGGGACCCATCGCGCGGCCCGATGTCGAACTGATCGACGGGCTCTCGCCGGCCATCGCGATCGAGCAGCGGTCCCTCCCGAGGAATCCCCGCTCGACGGTGGGTACGGTCACCGAGATCGACGACTACCTCCGACTGCTGTTCGCCCGCGCGGGCGAGCCGCACTGCCCACGCTGCGGTCGCCCCGTCCACGCGAGCACCGTGAGCGAGATGGTCGACGCCGTCCTGGCCCTCGGCCCGGGTGCCCGGGCGAGCGTCCTGGCGCCCGCGGTCCGTGACGTGAAGGGCGACCACGCAGACCTGCTGGAGACCTGGCGGCGCGAGGGCTTTGTCCGCGCGCGGATCGACGGCGAGGCGAGGGACCTCGGCGACGAGCTGTCCCTCGACCCCCGCAAGGCCCACGACGTGGACCTGGTGGTGGACAGGGTCGCGGTGAAGGACGGCGTGCGGCCGAGGGTGCTGGACGCCGTGGAGCTTGCCCTGCGGCACGGCAACGGCCTCGTGCGGATCGTCCCCGCGGACGGCGGGACCGAGCTGGTGCTGTCCGAGCGCTTCGCGTGCTCGGTGTGCGGGATCACCCTGCCGCCCATCGAGCCGAAGCTGTTCTCGTTCAACTCGCCGCACGGCGCGTGCGCGGTGTGCCACGGGCTGGGCGTGCGGCAGGTGGCAGACCTCGCGCGGCTGGTCCCCGATCCGGGGCTGTCACTGCGCCAGGGAGCGTTTGCGCCCTGGAAGAAAGCCGGCCTGCCGCGGGAGGTCGAGGCCTACGCCCGGGGCATCGGGATCGACCTGTACGCCCCGTGGGAGTCCCTCGCCCCCCGCGCGCGGGACGAGCTGTTGTACGGCGACGGAGACGCCTACCCCGGGGTCCTGGCGTTGCTGGAGCGCCGGGGCAAGGCCAGGGCGCGCGCGAAGGACGACGACGACGACGACGAGCCGGACATCGAGCTGCGGGCGGCAGTCCAGGCGCCGTGCGATGCCTGCGGCGGAGCGCGGTTGAGGCCCGAGGCGCTTGCGGTGAAGCTCGGGGGGCGATCCATCGCGGAGGTGTCCGCGCTGGCGGTGCGGGACCTCCGGGGATTCATGGGGGGGCTGGAGCTGTCCAGCCGTGTCCGGCCGGTGGTCGAGCGGGTGTACCAGGAGGTGTCGGCGCGGCTGGCTTTCCTGGACGAGGTGGGATTGCCGTACCTGGCGCTCGACCGGGCGGCGGGTACGCTCTCGGGGGGTGAAGGCCAGCGGGTGCGGCTGGCCACGCAGATCGGCAGCGCCCTGGTGGGGGTGCTGTATGTACTCGACGAGCCCTCGGTCGGGCTGCACCCCCGCGATGGCGCGCGCTTGCTGCGCACCCTGCGCACCCTGGTGGACCGGGGGAACTCGGTGCTGGTGGTCGAACACGACCTGGACACCATCCGCGCGGCGGACTGGGTGCTGGACCTGGGGCCCGGCGCGGGGGCCCAGGGCGGTACGATCGTAGGCCAGGGCACGCCCGACGAGCTTGCACGGACCCCGGGGAGCGTGACCGGGCCGTATCTCTCGGGCGCCAGGACCGTCCCGCTGCCGTCGAAGCGACGGACGGGCAAGGGCGAGCTGCGCGTGGTCGGCGCGCGGCTGCACAACCTGCAGAACGTCACCGTGGGGTTTCCCCTGGGGTGCATGGTCGCGGTCACGGGGGTGTCGGGCTCGGGCAAGAGTTCGCTGGTCCTGGGTACCCTGGTGCCGCACGTGCGCGCCCGGCTGGCCGCTGCGCCTCCGCCGCCCGCGCCCGTCGAGCGGATCGAGGGGGTGCCCTTCATCGACCGGCTGGTGGCCGTGGACGCCGCGCCGCTCGGGCGCACCCCGCGGTCGTCGCCGGCGACGTACATGGGGGTCTTCGCGCTGCTGCGGGAGCTGTACGCCACGCTGCCCGAGGCGCGGGCGCGGGGCTTCAAGGCCGGGCGCTTCAGCTTCAACGTGAAGGGCGGGCGCTGCGAGACCTGCCAGGGCGAAGGGGTGCTGCGGGTCGAGATGCACTTCCTGCCCGACGTGATGGTGCCCTGCGAGGCCTGCGGCGGCGCGCGGTATGAGCGCGAGACCCTGGCGGTGCGCTTCCGGGGATACTCCATCGCGGACGTCCTGGGGATGACCGTGGACGCCGCGGCGGGGGTGTTCGAGGCCGTGCACCGGGTGCGGGACCTGTTGTTCACCCTCCGGGACGTGGGCCTGGGGTACCTGCACCTCGGGCAGCCGGCGTCGACCCTGTCGGGCGGCGAGGCCCAGCGGGTGAAGCTGGCGCGGGAGCTGGCCCGCAAGGGCACCGGGCGGACGCTCTACGTGCTGGACGAGCCCACCACGGGCCTCCATATGATGGACATCGAGACCCTGCTGACCCTGCTCGAACGCCTGGTGGACGCGGGGAACACCGTGGTGGTGATCGAACACAACCTGGATGTGATCAAGCGGGCGGACTGGGTGGTGGACCTGGGGCCCGAAGGCGGAGACGGTGGCGGGAGACTGGTGGCGACCGGCACGCCCGAGGCGGTCGCCGTCGCGCCGGGATCCCTTACGGGCGAGGCCCTCCGCGCGGTCGTTCCGCCCTTGACCGGGCGCGGGAAACGCCAGTAGATCCCCCGGAAGGGACCCATGAGCGAACGCAAGGCGCGGATTCTGGTGGCGAAGCCTGGTCTGGACGGCCACGACCGTGGGGCCAAGGTGGTCGCCCGGGCCCTGCGTGATGCGGGCTTCGAGGTGATCTATACCGGCCTCCACCAGACGCCGGAGATGATCGCCGCCGCGGCCGTCCAGGAGGACGTCGACGCCGTTGGACTGTCGATCATGTCGGGGGCGCACAACACCCTCTTCCCCGCGGTCATCCAGGCCCTCCGCGGTCGCGGCGCGGACGACGTGCTGGTCTTCGGCGGCGGGATCATCCCCGACGAGGACCTGCCCCGGCTGCATGGCGCCGGCGTGACCAGGGTATTCACTCCGGGCACCCCGCTGGGCGAGATCGTCCAGTGGGTCCGGGACAACGTCCACCCGCGGGCGGCTTTGTAGCCCACGGAGCCCCGTCCATGAACTTCGACCTGCCCGAGAGCCACCGCGAGATCCAGCGCAGCGTGCGGGAGTTCTGCCTCCGCCACGTGGTGCCCAACGCCCGGAGATGGGACGCGGAAGAGCGGTTTCCCCTGGAGGTGGTGGCGCCCCTGGCCGAGTCCGGCCTCCTGGGCGTCCGCATCCCCGAGGAGTACGGCGGATCGGGCCTGGACACCCTGGCCTACGCTGTCGTCGTCGAGGAGATCGCGAAGCACGACGGCTCGCTGGCCCTCACCGTGGCCTCGCACAACGGCCTGGGCACAAGCCACATCCTGTCGTTTGGCACCCTGGAGCAGAAGCAGCGGTACCTGCCGAAGGCCGCGCGAGGCGAATGGCTGGCTGCCTGGGCGCTCACCGAGCCCGGCTCGGGTTCAGATGCCTCGGGCCTGCGCACGACCGCCGTGCGCAAGGGCGACGGCTGGGTGCTCAACGGTACCAAGATGTTCATCACCCAGGGCTCCGTGGGGGGCTTCTGCGTGGTGCTCGCGCTCACCAGCCCCGCGGCACGCCAACGGGGGATCACGGCCTTCGTGGTCGAGCACGGCACGCCGGGCTTCCGCGCGAGCAGGCATCTGGAAAAGCTCGGGATGCGATCCAGTGACACCGTGGAGCTTGTCTTCGAGGATTGCTTCGTCCCGGACACTGCCCGCGTGGGCGAGACCGACCACGGGTTCATCGACACGCTCCAGATCCTGGACCGGGGCCGGGTCTCCATCGGCGCGCTGGCCCTGGGACTGGGCGAGGGAGCCCTGGAGGCCGCCGTGGCCTACGCGAAGGACCGCAAGCAGTTCGGCAAGGCCATCGCGGACTTCCAGGCCATCCAGTGGATGCTCGCGGACAGCCGGACCGAGCTCGACGCCGCGCGCCTGCTGGTCTACCGGGCGGCGGTCGCGGCGGACGGCGGCAAGCGGTACTCCCTCGAAGCGTCGATGGCCAAGCTGTTTGCCAGCGAGGCTGGCTCCCGGGCGTGCAACCGGTCGCTCCAGGTCCACGGCGGCTACGGCTACACCCGGGAGTTCCCTGTCGAGCGGCACCTCCGGGACGCCAAGCTCTGCGAGATCGGCGAGGGGACCAGCGAGGTCCAGCGCCTGGTGATCGCCCGCCAGATCCTCGCCTTGTAGTCCCTCCAACGAACGCGGTCAGTCTCCCGCGGGGTCCCGCGGCGCCCGCGGGTCGCACCGGATCGACGCCACCGTGGTCCCCATCGCCCGCATCCCCGACCAGCCGCCGGCCTCCGGGCGCAGCACGGTCCACTGGTTGTGCGCGTGGGCCTCCAGCCGCGACACGCACGCCCCGTCCTCGCCGACGTGCAGGGCCAGCGCCTGTGCGCCGTAGAGCGGCGTCGGGGCGGAGGTCGTCCCGAACGCCCAGGGGGCGCCGTCGACGCCGTGCACCACCAGCTCGCGGCCTGCGCGGGCACCGCAGGCCGGCACTGCACCGTGGGCCAGCTCTTCAGGTGCCATCAGGCCGCCGCCCACCCAGCGCCCGCTGCGAAGGGCGAGGGTGGCGCCTTCCGCGGTCACCAGCCCGATGCCCACGCGGGTGCCGTCCCGCACGATCGCGGGGTGGGTGTCTGCCAGCCGCGCGACCGCCGCGACCTGGCCATGGACCGTCCCGTCGTGCCCGATGTCCACCACCTGGTACAGCCCCGCGGACGACCTCTCGCCGATCAACAGATCCGCGCCGCCGCCCTCGCGGTGCACGGCCTCCAGGACGTCCACCGGGCCGTGGAGGGCCTCGTCGAGCGTCGGGCGCACCGTGACCGCACCCGCGGGTGTAAGCAGGGCCTCGGCGCACGGCCCGCCCTGGCCCGCACACAGCCGCGCCAGGCCCGATCCCCGGCCCGCGTCCACCACGTCCACCGCCACGTCGTCGGTCACGGGCTGTCCGTTGCGCACCGGCAGCGGCAGCGATGACACCACCCGAAGGCCATGGCGCCCGTCCAGTGCGCCCAGCCAGTACTCCACCTCGACGCTCCGACCGTCGGCGTTGTTCTGCCCCAGCCTCAGGGCGCCCGCGGGCATCCGGTAGGCGAACTCCACCTGGTCCGCCCAGGTGCCCGACGCGTCGGTGTCCTGGCAGCGCCAGGTCGAGGCCGTGTCCCTCGCGTCGCGCGGGTGCGCAGCCGGCACGACCACGCCTGCGCGCAGAGCCTCCTGGGCCACCCGCGCGCGCATGGTGTCGTCCACGCCGCCCGCCCGGGGTCCGCCGCCGACCGCCAGCGGGGCGCCGGCCGCGAGGGCCGACCATGAACCGTCGGGCCTCAGCGCGAGCGTCCTGTCGCCGAAGCGCACCAGCATGCCCGTCCCCCGGCGTGAGGCCTCCAGCGGCGCCGTGCCCGGGGGGGTCACCGCGCGCGACCAGCTCAGGCCGCCGTCGCTGGACCAGGCCACCACCGCGGGCTCGGCCAGGGCCACGACCAGCCCGCCGTCCCCGGGGGACACAGCGAACACCCGCGCGGGGGATCCCTGTGTCGGCCGCGCGCCGGAGGCGTCGATCACGAACAGCCGTCCGTCTTCGGTCCGGGCAAGCGCGTGGTCACCCTCGGCGAAGACCTCCGCCGTCGCACCGATCGGCGCTCCGCCCGCGGGCTGCAGGTCCCCGAGAAAGCTGCTGGACGTGAACACCGCGCCGTCGCGGCCGACGAACAGCCACGACCGCTCGATCCGAGCGCACGCCCGGAGGCCCCGGCTGGTCCCGGTGGCCGCGTGCGTGACCGCCCCGAGCGCGACACGGCCGCCCCCCGCGAGGTAGGCCTCGGCGCCGTCGTCCAGGGTCCCGCACGGACGCACGTCCACGGCCTCGATCACCTCGTCGTCCAGGGGGACGCCCAGGCCGGCGGTATCCTGGTCGTCGACGTGCGTCGAGGGCAGCATCGGCAGCGCCTCGGTGATCCGTCTCGGCCGCACCGCCACCGTCGCCTGCCGCGCCGCGGGTGCCGTCCCGCTCGCGCAGCCCAGCAGCGCCATGGAGCCCGCCAGCCAACGCATCCCGTTCGTGCCCATAGGGGTTCACTGCTCCTGTGCGGCGCCCGCGCGCCGTGCCCGAAGGGTATGCGACGTCCGCGCCGGGCCGCCCGGCCGCCCCAGGTGTGAAGCGGGCGCACGGCACAGGGTCCCTGCGGGTGCCACCAAGCGTCCGGCTCCGCCGTTCCCCTGCTGGTAGAGCGGGCGGCGCTGGTACACTCCAGGCCGCTGTATGCTAGCGGCCCGGGTGATCGCGGGGATCGTTGTCGTCCTGGTATGGGTGCTGGCCCTGGTGCTCCCGCTCGGGTGGGCCGGGTACGTCGCCGCGCTCGGGGTCACCGTCCTGGCGGGACTCACCGTGTACCTCTACGAGCGGTACGTCGCCCGCAGCGGCGGTGTGCGCCGTCGTGAGCTCGACGCCGTGGTGCTCGCCTGCACCCGGGGCGCGACCCCCACGCAGCAGGCGGCGCTGCACGCCCTGGAGGAGGACTTCCGCGAGGCGGTCACCCGGATGACCGGGGCGATCCCTGGTCGGTCGCCCCGACAGGCCCTCGACGCCGCGCCCTGGTTCCTCGTCGTGGGCCCGCCCGGGGTCGGCAAGAGCAGCCTGCTGGCGAACTCCGGGCTGGCGTACGCCTGGGCCACCGCCCCCACGGGCCCCCGCGGCGAGCGCGCGTGCCGCTGGTGGCTCACGGCCGACGCGGTGTTCGTCGACACGGCGGGCGCCTGGGTCGCCGCGGAGGCGGCGCGGCCCGAGTGGCTCGCGCTGCTGGCCCTCACCGACAAGAACCGCGGGCGGCAGCCGGTGGACGGTGTGATCGTCCCCGTGGCCGCGGACTCGCTCGCGGTGGCAAAGCCCGAGGAGATCGACGCGCTCTCTCGGATCCTGCGGGCGCGTCTGGACGAGGTCACGGGCTACCTCGGGGTGGATGTTCCCGTGCACCTCGTGGTCACCCGGGCGGACACCGTGCCGGGCTTCTGGGACTTCTTCGGTGATCTACGGGACAACGACCGCGCGCAGGTGTGGGGGGCGACGTTTCCGCCAGACCCTGCGCCCGCGGGCGACCGGGTGGGTGCCGCCTTCGACGAGCTGCTGGCCGTGGTCACCGGCCGGAGGCTCCGGCGGATGGCGACCGAGCGCGACCCCGCACGTCGGTACGCGGCGTACCAGTTCCCCCAGTGGTTCGCGGCGCTACGGCAGAACCTCACGACCCTGGCTGCCTCGACGTTCGCGCACTCGGTCTACCAGGACCCGATCCTGCTGCGGGGGGTGTACTTCACCAGCGCGGCGGGCGATCCCGCGGCGCGGGGCAACGGTCCGGGCGGGTACTTCCTCCGGGATCTGTTTCGCGCGGTGGTGGTACCCGACAAGGCCCTCGCCGCGCGGAGCGTGGCCGAGATCCGACGCCGCCGGCAGCGCCGCAACGCCATCGCTGCGGGCCTCGCAGCCGTCGCCCTGCTGGGCTCGGTGCTGCCCGCGTGGTCCTACGCCGAGAACGAAGGCGTGGTCACCGACCTGGACGCCGCGGTGACGGCCGTCGGCCGCCCACGGACGGGCCCCCTGCCGCTGGCCGACCTGGACACCCTGCGATCCCAGGTCGCGCGCCTCGCCGCGTGGCATGACCAGGGCCCGCCGCTGTATGCGCGCTTCGGGATGTACACCGGCGACAGGCTGTACCCGCGCGCGGCGACCCTCTTCGGCGCGCTGACCTTCCACGAGGTGGGGATGCCCGTCGTCGAGCGCCGTGCGACGGAGCTGAACGCGTTCGCCGCGCGGTACTCCCTGTCCGGGTCCGTGCCTACGGCGGACGAGAAGACGTACTACGGCGACGCCCTGCGGTTGTACCTCTTCCTGACGACACCACGGATGTCCGACGACGCCTCGCTGTCGGATGCCACCCAGCGGCAGTGGTTCACCCTGCATCTCGCGCAGGCCTGGGGACAGGCCAACCCCGCCGCGCAGGCCGTCGCCTGGCCCGCGATGAACGCCATCGCCGATCTGTACGGCCGCCTGCTGGAATCCGACGCGCGGCTTGCGGCCCCGCGAGACCTGGGCCTCGTCGCCCGCGTCCGAGCGATCCTGGCCCGCACCTGAATCACCCGATGCGCCGTACCGACCGAGGGTCGGTCCTACCCGGCCGAGGCGTCGTGGCTACCGCCCGCGGAACACATGGAGACTCGCGGGCGGTGCGCGGTGACGTCGGTGCGCCGATGCGCTGCGGCGGAGGCGTGCGTCGGGGGCGGTGCGCGGGTGCCGGTCCAGCGCGGTGTCTTCCGAGCCGAGGCGCTCGAAGGGCAGGTCGTCGGAGGCCGTCCACGCGGCGTCGCGGGCGGCTGCGTCGCCACGGTCGAGCGGGCGGTCCCAGCCCGAGCGCCCGGGTCCTGCGTGGTTCTCCCAGAAGTACGACGGACCGCGGGAGTCCAGGTGGACGAAGCGGGTGGCGGGGTACCAGCCCACGCCCACGTGCGCGAGCCCCCGGGCGTACGCCGCCACGTCCTCCATCGGTGCGTCGGGCAGGGTGAAATCAATCGCGCTGCCCTCGCCGTGGTAGCCCTCCTGGCGCACGAACCGGCCGTCTGCGTTGCGGCGACTGCGAAAGGCCGACACCACGTTCACCCGCGTGGCGTGGAAGTGCCCCGCGATCCGGACGATGAGCCGTAGGGTCCTCGGGACGATCGGCGCGTCGAGGCCGGCCGTGGGGTCCCGGAGGAAGTGCGACAAGGCACGGAGACTGGCAGGGTCCAGCGAGCCGTCCGGCCGGTACAGCCGCACCGGGAGGGACTCTTCGGTGTTGCGGCTGTGAAACGTGATCACCGGGAGGGCGATGTAGCGCAGGTCGGGCGTCGGCGCCGGGGTCTGTGCGCGCGCGACGCCGGCGGTCAGCACCGAGGCCACGAAGGCCGCGAGGAGGCCTGGGGTCCGTGAGGGCATCGGGGCCCGACCGTACCCGCGGGGGCCCACGGCGACAACCCCGCCCGTGGCGAGCGCCCGCGGACCGAGGCACGACGTTCCGTCGCGCCGGAGGTCGTCCGGCCGCGGTACACTCTCCCCGGAGCTGCCGATGCGACATACGATGGTGGTCTTGCTGACGATGGCGACGGGGTGCGGCGGGTCCTCGGTGGATCCTTCCGCGGCGGACGCCGGGGCGACGGAGGCCGGAGCGATGGACGCCGGGGTGGCCACCGCGGAGTTCCGACTCGGGGGGACCTACGACGCCAGCCTCCGGTGGTCGGCGGGGTCGGGCTCGTGCAGCCAGGCGGTGGAGGCCGAGACCGACGAGGTGATCGTCACTGCGGACACCGTGATCCTGCGCCGTGGCAACGCGAACTTCCCCAACGGCTGTCCGATCGTCCTCCAACGCCAGGGGACGGACGTCGACGCCGGGGGCGGCGCGCTGCAGGTCCACGCCACGGGCAACGGCTCGGCGTGCACCTTCCATTTCGGCGCGGCGTCGGACCAGACAGCCCCCGAACTGGTGGTGAACCTTGTCAGCGCCGACGTGACCCTGCGGCGCAACGTGGACAACACCCGCGTGGCCACGATGCACCTGATCTGGTCGGTGCCGCCGGGGACGGCGGTGTGCGGCAACGGTGGCCATGGCGGGATGCTCACCGAGACGACCGACGCGCCGTAGGTCCGCGCGGTGGCTTCTCGCGCTGGGCGTCGTGCTGACGCTCGCGGGCTGCAAGCGCGCCGTGCGGGTCCATGACCTCGACGGGCACTCCCTCGACCCGCTTGCAGGCGGTCGCCAGGTGCGGGCCTACGTGTTTGTCTCCACGGATTGCCCGGTGTGCAACCGCTACGTGCCGGAGATCCGCGCGCTGCGCGCGCGGTACGCCGCGCGGGGGGTGTCGGTGCGTCTGGTGTACCCCGACGCGACCGTGACGGCCGGCGCCGTGCGCGAGCACCTGCGGTCCTATGGGCTGTCTCCCGACGCGCTGCTTGATCCACGACACGCGCTGGTGCACCGCGCGGGCGTCACGATCACCCCGGAGGCGGCGGTGTTCGTCGGAACGCAGCGGGTTTACCGCGGGAGGATCGACGATCGCTGGGCGGGCTTCGGTCGCATGCGCCCTGCTGCCACCCGCCACGAGCTGGCCGACGCGCTCGACGCGGTGCTCGCGGGGCGGACACCCCCCGTGGCGGGCGGCGCCGCAGTGGGCTGTGCGATCGCCGATCCGTTGTGACTACTGCGCGCCGCCGTCGGGGAGGCGGGCGTCCCGGGCGTCCCGGGCGCTCTGGGCGTCGGCGAGGCTCCGTTGCAGCCCGGGGTCCCCCGGGGCCAGCGAGAGGGCCGCGCGCCACGCGTCCGCCGCGTCGGCGAGCTGGCCTGCGCGGGCGAGGGTGACCGCCAGGGTGACCCTCGCGGGGAGAAACCCGGGGTCGGCGGCGATGGCGCGACGCACCTCGTCCAGCGCGGCGGGGAGCTGTCCGTCGTCGCGCAGGGCGTTGGCGAGATTGGTGCGGGTGCTCGCGGTGTCGGGGCGCAGGCGCAGGACCTGGTGGTACTCCGCGATGGCGCCGGCGCGGTCGCCCCGGGCCAGCAGCAGGTTGCCCAGGTTATTGTGCGCGGGGTCGAGGTCCGGCTCCTGCGCGATCGCGCGGCGGTAGTGGGTGATGGCCTCGTCCGCGCGCCCCACGCGGGAGAGGGCGTTGGCGAGGTTGTACTCCCCGCGGGCGCCCGTCCCGACCAGGCGCTGGTACTTGAACACCTGCAGCACGTCGAGGTCCGCGGGATCCCGGGGAACGGCCTCGTAGGTGATGTTTCCCATCTCGTCGGTCGACTGCTCGCCGCCCAGGACGCGGCGGGGCGGGTCGTTCGGGTTGCGTTCGTTGGCCGCGGAGTTGTTATACCCGAAGGCCATGTGGACGGTGGTGCCTCGCGGAAGCAGCAGCGGGTTGGCGAAGGTGTACTCCTCCTGCCAGGCGGGGTCCCAGTCGTCGATGTGCAGAAGTCCCAGGGTGCGTCCGTCCGGCAGCGTGGCCCAGCTACGCATCGTCCGGGCGAGGTAGTGGGCGTGGGGAAACAGTCCCAGCAGCACCACGTCGGCGGGAAGGGTGGCGTCGTCGGTCATGGTCCACCGGGCATCGCCCGCGGGAATGTCGATGGGCTTGTCCCCAAGGCGGAAGGTCATTCGAGGCACCGACGGCGCGGCGGTGGCGAAGTACAGCCCGAGGGTGGGTCGGACGGACTCTGCGCGACCAGTCGGGTGGAGGTGAAGCTGCAGGACGAGGTCGGTGCCTCCGTCGATCCGCCACGCAGCGCCGGGCGACGGGGCCGTGGGGTGACGGCCGGGTGTCCACACCAGGTAGAACCCGTCGGGCGACTGGACGTTGCCGGGGTCCATCCCTTCGAAGCCGGGTCCTGGATCCTCGGCGTCGCGCCGTCGCGCCCACCCCCCGTGGTCTACGTTGAGGATGGCGTGGTGGATGGACCTTCCCCCAGCGCGAAACTCCCACGCAGCGACAAAGCGCACGCCCTGGACAGGCGAGGGGAGCACGAAGTTCCTGAACACATCGGGACCGTCGGCGGGAAGATTGAAGGCCTCGGGCAGGCGCACCAC
>FSWI01000075.1_pt1 | contig 13825 bp, 9 predicted proteins | sample 1637911 | NCBI WGS metagenome assembly FSWI01 (sample SAMEA3914789, study PRJEB12502) | metagenome | biome: forest; material: soil | place: Canada | collected 2011-07-03 | depth 0.3 m
GGTCAGCCCTGCTGCTCGGGCACCACGTGCAACAGCGGGCTCACCTGCGTCTCGGGCGGCTGCACCTCGGGCGCCTGCGGGTCCGTGGGCAACCCCTGCTGCGCGGGGGCGGTGTGCAACAGCGGGCTCACCTGCGGCACCACGGGGCTCTGCGCCTCGGGGTCGACGGGTTGCGGCGCGTCGGGTCAGCCCTGCTGCTCGGGCACCACGTGCAACAGCGGGCTCACCTGCGCCTCGGGCGGCTGCACGGCGAGCACCTGCGGCGCCGGCGGGGAGGCCTGCTGCGGCGGCACCACGTGCAACAGCGGGCTCCGGTGCGTGACGGGCACCTGCCAGACCTCGACGACGGGCGGCTGCGGGGCCATGGGCGCGGCCTGCTGCGCGGTGCCCCCGGGCCTGGTCGCTTGCAGCATGGGGCTCACCTGCACCGCGGGCACCTGCACCGGCTCCGGCTGCGGGTCCAACGGCGCGGCCTGCTGCGCGGGCAGTTCGTGCAACAGCGGGCTCATGTGCATCATGAGCATCTGCCAGACCATGACCGGCTCCTGCGGGACCATGGGCGGGACGTGCTGCAGCGTGCCCCCGGCGACGGCGGCCTGCGGCTCGGGGCTCACGTGCACCGCGGGCACCTGCACGGGCACCGCCTGCGGAGGCAGCGGACAGATCTGCTGCTCGGGCAGCACGTGCACCGGCTCGGGGCTCACGTGCATGTCGGGCACCTGCCACGGCTCGGGGGGCGGGACGTGCGGGACCGACGGCGCGGCGTGCTGCACCACGGGCGCCGGCTGCGGGACCGGGCTGATGTGCGGCACGGACTCCCTCTGCCACGCCATGGCGACCTGCGGCCACTCGGGCCAGGTGTGCTGCACGGGCAGCGTGTGCATGCCGCCCCTGGCGTGCTCGGCCGGGAGCTGCCACTGACATGTCCGTGATGCACCGCCTGGCGGCTCCCGTCGCCCTCGCCCTCGCCCTCGCCTCTGCCGCGACGGGGTGCACGGGCGACGGCGGATCGTCCGGCGACGGCGGCGGCGGCGGCGCCGACCCGTTCTGCGGCACGGCGAACCACGCCTGCTGCGCGCCCGGCGCGGGGCCGCAGTGCGACCTGGACCTCGCGTGCATGTCCGCGCGGTGCCTCTCCACGCCGTCCACCTGCGGCCGGACCGACCAGCCCTGCTGCGCGGGCAACACCTGCGTGACGGGGGCCGTGTGCGCCGGCGGGGCATGCATGGCCACCCAGGCGCCCTGCGGCATCCGGGGCGCCGTGTGCTGCGCCGGCGGGATGTGCCTCACCGGGATGACCTGCATGGGCGGCCACTGCCTGGCCGCGGGGGGGACCTGCGGCCACGACGGCGAGCCCTGCTGCGGCAGCGAGTCGCCCGTCACGTGCACCACGGGCACCCTGTGCATGGCCGGCACCTGCCACACGCCCCCCGCCACCTGCGGCCATGGTGGTCAGCCCTGCTGCGCGGGCAACACCTGCGCGGACCTTGCGATGTGCATGGCCGGGATGTGCGTGTCCAACTGCGGCGCGATGGGGCAGGTCTGCTGCATCGGCGGGCAGTGCACGGGCGGCGTGCCCTGCACCGCGGGGATGTGCATGTCGGGCGCCTGCGGGGCAACGGGGCAGCCCTGCTGCATGGACAGCCATTGCAACAGCGGGCTCACGTGCACGTCGGGCACCTGCAGCGCGTCGGGCACCTGCGGGGCGGCCGGGCAGCCCTGCTGCATGGGCAGCGGTGTCCCGGGGTGCAACGCGGGGCTCATGTGCACCGGGACGGCCTGTCAGCCACAGCCTACCGACTGCGGCCGACCCGGCCAGCCGTGCTGCCCGCAGGGGTGCATGCGCCCGGCGACGTGCATGTCGGGCACCTGCCATTGAGAGCGTGTCGGGGCGAGCGGGCGTAGCCCCAGGGGACGTCAGGGCGTGACTGTCGGCCCGTCGACGGGCGGCTCCGCGGCGCCCTCGCGGTACAGGAACGCGTCGGTGTTTATCAGGGCCATGGCAAGCTGGCGGAAGGCGTAGCCCGAGGCGGCGAAGTGCGCGGTCATGGCCGCGAGGTCGGCGTGGTCGCCGTCGCCGGGCGGGCGCCCGAGGGCGAACTCGAAGAGCTTCTGGGCGATGCACGCCGGGACCAGGGGCGAGTCGTGGAGGCGCTGGCCCAGCTCGATGGGGCCGGTGAAGTCCGGCGGGTCGAAGCCCGCGAGCTGCCCTCGCTCGGTGAGCATGGCCGTCCCGCTGCCCGCGGGCAGACGCGCGCCCACGGGGTTGAAGCGCTCCAGGCCGAACCCGATGGGGTCCATCCGGGCGTGGCAGCCCGCGCAGGCGGGGTCGGCGGAGTGCATGGTGAAGCGCTCCCGGTCGGTGAGGGCAGAGTCCTCCGCCGGGAGCTGCACCACGTCGGGCGGCGGCGGGGGCAGGGGCTGGCACAGGAGCACCGAGCGGACGTACTCGCCGCGGAGGGTCGGTGAGTTTCGGGTGGAGAGTGCCGTGAGAAGCAGGTAGCTGGCCTGGGTGAGCAGCCCCGCCCTGCCGTCGGCGTCGGTGAAGGTGTACCGCGCGAACGGCCCCGTGGGCTCTGGCACGCCGTAGAGCGTCCCGAGCGAGGGGAAGAGAAAGGTCGTGCGGGTGGTGAACAGGTCGAGGAAGTTCGCGGTGCTGCGGCCGATGAGGTCGTCGATCACCATGCTGGTCTCCTGGAGGGCGCCGATGACCAGCGTGGGGCCGTAGTCCGGGAACCTGGCCGGGTCGCGCTGGATCCAGGGCAGGCGGTAGACCCGCAGCCAGGCGAAATAGAACCGCCGCAGGCCAGCCTGGGCCTGGCTGTCCCGCAGCATGTTCCACGCGACGATGGCGACGCCCTCGTCGGTGTCCAGCGCGCCGGCCTCGGCCTGGTCGAGCAGGGCGTCCGTCGGGGCGGTGCCCCAGAACGCGAACGACAGCCGCGTGGCCAGGGAGTACCCGTCCAGCCGGTGCCGCCCCCCGTGCGCGGGGTCGGCATGCCCCCCCTCCACCAGATACAAGAAGTACGGCGACTGGAGCATCGCCTGGACGACCACCCGCACCCGCGACGGGCCATCGGGCTCGCCCGCGGCGAGGGCGGTGTAGTCCGCGAGCTCGTCCGGCCGGAGCGCCCGGCGAAAGGCCCGCCGGCCAAAGCGCACGATGAAGTCATGGTAGCACCCGTCGGCGCCGGGCCCGGCGAGGTCACAGCCCACCAGCCCTGCGATCCGGTCGGGCGCGGTGTACTGCACCGCGAGGGACTCGGCCGCCGCGGCGTAACGGTCCGCGTGGGCGGTACCGACCTGCAGCGAAGCCGAGCCCGTGTCGAAGTCATCGACCCGTGCGTCCAGGGGAAAATCGAACCCGCGGCTCACCGACCGCGGGCCGTACCGCCCGTCCGCCTCGACGACGATCTCCCGGATGTTGAACAGCCACCGGATGATCGTGTCGTACTCGTCGTTCGTCAGCCGGCGGTAGATCCCCAGGTCCGCCGACGCCGGCGCGCCCCTGCCCGCATCCAGAGACCCCCCCGGGGCATCGGGCGCCCCACCCCCGTCCCGCAGCGCAACCCCTCCATCAAGCACCGCACCCGCGTCGGTGCACCCGCCGTCGATCGGGACCGCGGGGACATCCGCAGGGACATCCGTGGGGAGGTCCGTAGGGAGGTCCGCGGGGACATCCGCAGGGACATCCGTGGGGAGGTCCGTGGGAACATCCGGGGCCCCCCCGTCCACGGAGGCATCCACGGCGGCCTGGATGGCCGCATCGGGCTCCCGGGGAGCGAGCACCCCGGGATGGACCCCGCCCCCGCAGCCTGCGAGGGCTAGCAACCCTGCCAGCCAAGGAACAATCCGTCGTGCTTCCCGACGCATGGTCCCGCTGCTTCCCCCCTCCAAGAGGAATATCCGCGCTCAACCTGTGGTGTCAACACCGCGCCAGATGGGCGACCGTGGCCGTCGTAGGGAGAGACCGGACCGGGGAGGGATCCATCGGCCAGGTGCGGGACCCTGCGGGTTGACCGCGGGACCACCGACCCCATGGCGCCAGAAGGCCCGGGAATCCGCAGCAGATCGCTCTACGCTTCGCTCACGTACACGCGAGCGTTGCTCGCGGGCGCGCCGTCAGCTCGCGAGACCGCTCCACTGGAGCGAGCGCTCCATGGGGGTGCGGCCCTGGGCGCCCGGCGGGCCGGCGACCATGAAGCCCTGCTGGGAGAAGGGCTTGTACCGCGGGAGGTTCTTCGCCACGAGTTCGGCCATGCGCTCGGGCGTGGCGGGTGCGAGGCGGGTGTCCAGGGCCTTCAAGAAGGGCCCCAGCAGGGTCACGAGCTGCTGGACGGTCCTCGGCCAGTTGTCCCGGAAGGTCGCCAGGACCTCGCTGGACATCCGCCCGTCCTCGTCGAGCTTCGGCGTGCGGTACGCAAAGGTGAACCGCTCCGAGGCGCAGAAGCCCTTGCTGGTCTCTTCGCGGCGGGCGACCACGACGTCGAACGGGATGTACGAGAGCTGCGACTGGTCGCCTTCGTTCACCCGGCCGACGATCACCGGGATGTTCACCCGGAACATGTCCTGCGAGACCCCGCTGGCGTCCGCGCGGGTGTCCGCCGTCGGGTTGATGTGCCGCGCCGTGTCCTCGTAGATCTTCACGATCTCGGCCTTCCGGTCAAAGCCCAGCGAGCGGTACAGGAACATCAACAGGTACAGGTCGATGTTGCCGCCCACGCAGCGCGACTGGCCCTTGGCGCCCGAGATGGTCTTGTAGAACCGCTCGGTGGACTCGACGATCTGCCGCTTCTTCTCGGGCCACCGGAGGTTGTCGCTCTCCCAGCGGCCGTCGGCGACTTCGTTGAAGGCCTGCTCTTCCAGCAAGCCGTTGGGGTCGGTCAACCGCTCGATCCCGAACTTCGCGGGGTCCTTGCCCCAGGGCGAGCTCGCAATCAGGTAGAACGACGAGATCGAGAAGAAATCCACCGTGGGGGCGGTGCGAACCAGAAAGTCCATCATCCGGTCCTGCTTGGCCGGGGTCTCGTGCGGCATCCCCGCGATGAGAAGCACGTGGTTCCAGATCCCGAGGTCGTGGCTGGCCTTCAGCAGACGCTCGACCTTGGCCGTCTTGATGCCCTTATGGATGTACTTCAACATCGAGTCCTCGGGGGCCTCGACGCCGAACACCAGGCGCATCGCGCCGGCCCGCCGGAGCTTCTCCAGGAGGGGCTCGTCCAGGGCGCGCATGTTGGCGCAGTCCGACCACCGGAGGTCCAGGTCGGCCGCGATGAGCTGGTCGCAGAACTCTTCGCAGTACCGGTAGACCGAGTTGATCTGGGTATTGAGAAAGTGGAAGTTCCGGCAGTCGTACGTCTCGGCGAGGTACCGCAGCCCGGCCACCGTCTGCGCGATCTCTTCGCCCTGGATCTTGGTGTACGCGTACGAACAGAACCCGCAGGGCGCGTTGCACCCCCGCACGAAGATGTGCGGCAGCACCACCACGGTGTCGTTCTCGTGCCGCGAGTACCGCAGCAGCATCTCCTTGTCGAAATGGAACCGCTTCATGATCTGCAGCCCCGTGAACCGGAAATGGTCCACGAGCTGCTTGTCGAAGATCGGCACGTTGGCCGGGACGGCTTCGTACTCCTGCGGCCCGGCCACGGCCGCCGGCGTGTCGTCGTCCAGGTCGTACGGGTGCGGCACCTCCGGCACGGGCACGGGCACGGGTGCAGGTGCAGGTGCGGGCACGGGCGCGGTCTCCGGGCGGCGGCGCAGGAGGGAGCCCGCGGCGATCACGACCGCCCCCGCGGCGTCCTGAGCGGTGACAGGATCGTGGACGGGGACAGGGTCGTGAGCGGAGTTCACCACCCGCGGCGCGGACGCCGTGTGCAGGTCCCGGTCGATGTCACTCCCCTCGCCCTTCAAGATCACCGGGCGTCCGTCGGTGTCGGTCCCGCGGTACATCACCTGGGAGAGCCTTCGGCTCCGCGCGGCGGCGCCGCGGGTGATGTTTCGGAACAGTTGCACCCCGTTGGCGTCGCCCTGGTTCAGGAAGCTGTAGTCCACGAAGGGGCACTCCTCCATGAACTGCCGGTACAGCCCCTCGTGCAGGCTCATGGGCGAGGCCTGGAGTCCGCCGAAGACCACGGCGCACCCGGGGTAGCGCTCTTTGAGCACCCGGGCGAGGCACTGGCCCACCGCGGCGATGGCGATCACGTTGGCGATCCGGTCGATCACCGCGGAGAGGGAGATCCCGAACGCCTCGCGCTCGGTCACCCCGAGGGTGTCCAGGATCTTTTCGGTCTGCGCCCGCAGCCGGTCGTCCGTGCCGGCGATGAAGCCCGCGACGGCCTCGCGGTCGAAGTACTGCCGCAGGTCGAACGACGCGGGGTCGGCCTCCACGGCCTCGCAGATCTGCGCGTCGAAGTCCCAGTGGGAGATATCCGTGTGACCCGCCCGGTACAGGTGCCCCATGAGGGTGGGCACCCCGAGCTTCACCATCTCGTAGTCCTGGTTCCAGTTGATCTCCAGGACGCGGAACGACGGGCTGATGAATCCGACCTTCATGCGTGGTCTCTCCCGGGAACCTCGGCTGAAACGTAGGGTGACCCCGCCGGGGTCGCAAGCACCGGGACCAGGTCCTGCCCGCCGTGCGCGGCGTGGTACGCCCGCGTCGGCCCCGGGCACCGCCCCCACAGGGCACACGGCCCGCACACGGGCGGATCGACGAAGCCCGGCGGACGGCCCCGCGACCGCCCGCTGCCCACGGCGGTGACCGTACCGTCCGGGATCTCCCGCAGCCCCAGGGCACACGGCGGGATCCCTTCCGCGGGTCCGGCGCTCGCTTCGACCCCGTGGGTGCGGCAGTGCGCCAGGGCGCGCTCCAGGGCAGGGCGCCCTTCGCTCCACCGCGGCGGGGCCACGGCCGCCGGCTGCTCGCGCGTCGGTACGTAGAACCGCGCCCACCGGAGCGTCGGCACCGCCCGCAGCGCGAGGGACACCACGGCCTCCAGGTCCTGGATCCGCGGCGGGAGCAGGGGCACCTCGATCGCCGCCGCGAGCCCCGCGCCCGCGGCCGTGCGCAGCACCCGCAGCGCGTCGACCAGGGCGCCGGGGCGCCCGGCCACCCGGTCGTGCACGGCAGCCTGGTGGGCCGACAGGGGCACCAGCACACCGTGGACACCCCTCGCCCGCAGGGCCTCGGCAGCCGTGGGATCAACCATCGCGCCGCCCGTCGAGCGCACCCAGACCTCGCGCCACCCGGCCTCCGCGGCTGCACGGATCGTCGCGTCGAGCGCGCTCGCGGCCAGGGCGTCGCCCCGCAGCACCAGCCGCCGGCCGCCGCCGCGCACGCCCTCGGGGACGCCCTCGGAGTCCACGGCCGTGGGGGTCTCCCGGCAGTCGCAGCCCGGGCACGCGAGGGTACACATCCCCCCGAGGTGCACCGCGAGGGTGTCCACGGGCCCCGGGTGCGCGTGGGACTGGGACTGGGACTGCGGGTGGAACCCGTCGTGGCCGTCGTGCGATCCGTGACGGGGTGTGGCAGGCGGCAGCGCCTCGGCGCCGTGCAGGGCGAGCAGCCGGTCGACGGCCTCGCGCACCGGGTGATGGTGGGCGTCGTACCGGTCGAGGCCCCGGGCGAGGAAGGTCCGCAGGGCCGTGGGGTCTTCGACCGGGCGGAGTTCCGCGCCGGCGTGGGCGGCGGCGTAGCGGGTGTCGAGCTTGGTGCACGGCCCGGCCAGGAGGCAGCGCTCGCAGGGGGAGGCATCGGCGCGGCGGTGCAGGGACGCGCGGCCGTCGAGCAGCACGGCGTCCTTGTGGTCGATGGAGAGGACGTTCTCTTCGAGGAGGTCCGTGGCGAAGACCGCTTCTTCGCCGAGGAGGCACAGGGGGAAGTGGGTGACCTGGACGCCGGCGCCGCGGGCGTGGGCGCGCGCGACGGCCTGGCGCAGGGGGCCCACGGCGTCGGCGTAGAGCCCCACGAGGGCGGCGTCGGCCCCGGGCGCTCCCTCGAAGCAGTGCTTGAACCGCAGGGCGCGGAACCCGAGGTCGATGAGCTTGTCGGCCGTGGCCGCGAGGTGCGGGGCGTTGGAGGCCGTGACCACCGTGGTGGCCCCGAGGACGGGGGTGTACTTCGGCGCGAGGGCGGCGAGGTGCCCGGCGCCCTTCACGATGGCGTCGAAGGCCCCGGGGCGCTCGACCAGGGCGTCGTGCAGCGCCGCGGTGTGGCCATGGACGGAGAAATCAATGTGGGTGAGCCCCGCGGCCAGGGCTTCTTCAGTCCACGCGCGGCTCTTGAACTTGATCCCGTTGGTGTTGATGGTGATGGCCTCGTAGCCCATCGCCCGGCCCTCGCGGCAGAACTCCGCGAACCGTGGATGCACCGTGGGCTCGCCGCCCGTGAACGACAGGGTGGTGCAGCCCTCCTCGCGGGAGCGGGCCATGGCCTCGCGCACGCGCTCGTCCGAGGGGGAAAGCTCTGGGCGGTTCAAGATGTCCAGCACACAACAGAACGCGCAGTGGGCGTTGCAGAACGTCGTGAGGCTGATCAGCGCGACCCGCGGAGGCCGCGGGGCGGGGGGCGGTTCGATCACCTTCAGGCGGACCATCGTCGCTCCGAGGGGCGCCGCCGGGCGCACGCCACGGCGCGAGGGTAACACGGGACACGAGACAGGCACCGCCATGGACCCCCACGGACGAGACCCCCACGGGCGAGACCCCCACGGGCGAGCGGCTCGTCCATGGCCCCACGGTGGCTACGGTGGCGCGCCGCCGTCCCACGCACGGCCTCACTTGCTCTATCCTCGCGGTCACCATGACGGCCAGCGAGCGCGAACGGCTGGAGGACTGGGCGGCTGCGTTCGAGCGGGTCTACGGCTGGGCGCCCGCATTCGCTCCCCTCGCCCGCGGTCCCTGCGATCCACCCGGCGATCCACCCAGAGAGCCACCCGGTGAGCCACCCGAAGCGTTCACCTGTACATTTCGCCCGGTGTTCGAGCCCATCGACCTGCTGGGCAACACCGGATACTTCCGCCACCGGCCGGGCGTCGCCGCGTGGTTCACCCGCCTGGGGTTCGGCTGGACGGACGAGGGCCGGATCGTCACCGCCCCCTCCCCCGGGACCTTCAACGCCCTGCTCGACCGCCTGGGCCCGGACCGCGCGGGCTACCGCCTGGCCTACATCGCCGAGGAGCGCGGGAACTTCACCCTGGGTCCATGGCTGTCCAGCTACCTCCGCGGACAGCTTCCGGTCCACGTCGCCCCGCCGGCGTACTACGCCCGCCGTCTGGCGGGTGCGGGCGCGGGACACGGCGGCCTGGGTGATCTTCGGTTCCACTTCGCGTCGTTCGCCCACGACCTCACCGTCCACGCGCTGAACTACAGCGCCGTCCCCTGGTCCGTGGTGGACACCCTCCGCGAGACCATCACCGCCCGCGCGCCCGAGCGGGTCGCGGGCTGGGACGCCCCCGAGGCCACCGCGCCGCTGACCCTCACCACCTTCTTCGACAACGACCTGAACCGTTACTGCTACGAGGTCTGGTCGCGCTGCGAGGGCCCCGAGGACTTCGCCCGGATCTTCACCCACCCGCGCTGCCTTCCCCAGTTGCTGGGCGCCCTGGAGGTCCGCCTCGACGAGACCCTCGCGGGCAAAGGCGACATCCCCAGCGCGGACACCCGAGACCTGCCCCCGCTCGCCCCCGCGGAGTTCCGCCTCCCATAGACACCACCGTCACAGTCACTGTCACTGTCACAGATGCGCGAGGGCGGCGTCCCACCAGCCGCCGTCGCCCTGGCGCGCGAGGGCGGCGCGCAGAGGCCCCGCGAGGTCCTCGGGGCCAAGCGCGGCCAGCCACGCCCTCGCCTCGGTCAAGCGCGCGGCGAGCACCTCGGCAGCGCCCGCGGAGGGATCGCCGTCGCCCGCTGGCCACGCGACGGGGGACAGGTCCTGACGCCAGGCCACGCGGCCCACGGCCTCGCCCACCAGCGCGGCGCGGAGCATCGCCCCGCGTGTCACGGACTGCCCGGGCGACGGGAACCTCTGGCCGCGGAACGCCGTGTGGAGGGACTCGCCGCCGCGGTCGAACGGCCCCGGCGGACGGAGCACGGACCGCGCACCGTGGACCAGCGCCACGGGGTCGAGCGCGGCGAGCCACGACCGCGCCTCGGTCAGCCACGCCGCGAGCGGGTCTGCGATGTCGGACGGCAGGGCGCCCGATGATTGTCCGTAGGCACCCGCCCGCAGGGGCGCCCAGCCCGAGGGCAGGGCCTCGGCGCGCCACGCGGGGGACGCCCCCTCGGCGGCCGTCGCGCAGGCCCGCAGCGCCCGCGCGAACGAGAGCGGGTGCAGCGACAGGGTGAGGCTGACGGAGCGGTCCTGCGCCGCGGTCCGGTGCCAGGCGCCGGGCGGGAGGTACAGCACGTCCCCGGGCGTGAGGGTCACCGTGTCGGCGAGGTCGCGGACGCCGTCGGGCGGCGGCGCCACGACCGTGCCCAGCGCGGCCACCCGGGGGTCCACCGTCGGGTCGAGCGCGGCGTCCGACGGGAGGAACACCGGCGGCCACGGGGTCGCTGGATGAACGCTGGACTCCCAGCGCTTCGCGCCGTCCACCTGGAAGACCAGGACGTGCTCGCAGTCGTAGTGCCACCCGAAGCCCCGGCCGTCGGGGGAGGCGTAGAGGTTCACCGCGGCGCCGCCCGCGAAGCCCAGGACCGTTCGCGCCGCGCGGGTGAACGCCGCGAGCCCCGGGGCGGAGGCATCGAGCTGGCTGGCACACAGGGTCATCCCCGCGTCGAGGAGGCCCTGCGCGAGGCGCCCGGGGACGTCGTGGAGATCCCGCTCGGCGCCGTCGCGGGTGGTGTACCGGGCCTTCACCCGCGGCGCGCCCGCGGGGCGTGCCACCAGGTCCCAGAACGCCTCGGGGGAGAACATCGCCCGCAGCCGCCCGGGGTCCCCGTGGCCATGCCAGGGACCGCGACCCCAGTGCGCCTGGAGAAAGCCCGCGACCCCACCCTCCCCGAACAGTCCCGCGATGTCCCGCTGCCCGAACGGCTCCACCCGGCCGAGCGTACCGGAACCACCGTGGGCAGCACGCCGCAGAAGGATTGTCTCCGCGGATGGCGTCTGTTATTCGGTTTTCACAGGGGGTTCGGTGCGGCGTCCTGCCATCGGGGTACGGTTCTCAGTGCTGGGGGTGCTGGGGGTCCTGGCGTGCTCGTCGGGATCGCGGGGGCCGACCGGGTCGACCAGACCCCCCCTGTTCGACCATGGACCGGGCCTGGACGCAGGGGGTCATGGACCGGATGCCAGCGCGGTGGTGCTCCCCTCCCTGGGGCCAGGGTTCCGTGCCCTCACGGGGATCGGAACGCCGTTCAGGGTGTCTTCGGACGGAACGATCGGCGGCACGGAGCCCACCCTGGGCGTACTGGGCGACGTCGACGGCGACGGCCGGATCGACGTGGTGCTAAGCCCCGTCCCGGTCGCACCGGACACCCCCGCCCGCCCCGCCGTGGCCTACGGCTACGACCCCGCGAACGAGGCCCTGACCCCCCTCCTCGGGGTGACCCTCCCGGCGCTCCCCATCCTCGGGGTGCTGGACCTGGATGGCGACGGCCACCCGGATCTGTTCACGGGCTCCCGAAGCCATCTTGTGGGCTGGGGCACAGCGGCCGGCGCTGCGGGTGGCCCCACGGGACCCGCCGCGCCTGCATCCGTGGAACCAATCCCCCCGGACGTCACGGTGGACCGCGTGGGCTCCGCGGCGCTCGACGACCTGGACGACGACGGCTGGCTCGACGTGCTGGCGGCCTCGGACGACTGCCTGCCGACGGCCAACCAGGTCCTCGCCTGCTGCGACCACTGCCGGGCGCTGCACCCGCTTCTTCGCACGGGCACCCGGACATGGACCGAGCATCCCGAGGTGATCTCCGAGGGCGCCCGGCTGGGCATGGTCGCGGTGCTCACCGGTCACCTCGGTCCCTCCGGGGAGCGCACCCTGGTGGCCCTGGGTTGGACCCGGAGCAACCCGCCCAGCCCGATCTTCTACCACTCCGTCGGGACCGACACCGCGGCGAGGCCACACTACGTCCCGGTCGACAACGCCCTCCCGGACGCCACCGAGAGCCTGGACGGCCGCGAGCCCCCGGACCCCCTGGGGTACCTCTCGGGATGGTCGCCCATGGGCGGCGCCATCGGCGACGTGGACGGCGACGGACGCGCCGACCTGGTGGTCTCCCTGGAGCCCCGCCTGGTACTGTTCAGCAGCCAGGGGGGATGGCCCCTGGCCGATCGCAGCCGCGCGGCCGGGATGATCCACATGCCGCAGTCCGACGACCCCGTGGCCTGGGGCGTTGCCCTGTTGGACCTGGATCGCGACGGGCGGACCGACCTCGTCGCCGCCGACGGCTTCGACCCTTCGGCCATCCGTTCGGGCGGCCTCCAGACCACCCGCGTGTGGCTCAACACCGGGGGCTTCGCCCTCGCGCCCGTCCCCGGCGCTGCGGGCCTGGGCCAGCCCGGCCAGTGGCGCGCCCTCGCGGTCGGTGACCTGGACTCGGACGGCGCCCCCGACCTGGCCGTCGGCGGCATGGGGATCCTCCCGCGGATCTACCACAACGCCATCGACACGGGCTTCCACGGCCTGGGGATCCGCCTTCGGGGCACCAGCAGCAACCACCTCGGGGTGGGCGCCGTGGTCCAGGTGACCCCGGCGGGTCTCCCGACCCAGACCTTCTCCGTGCACCCCCCGGGCGGGCCCTACGCCCTGTCCGAACCCCTGGTGTTCGCGGGCCTCGGCCGGGCCTCGTCCGCCCTCGTCCGGGTCACCTGGCCCTCGGGCACCGTCCAGGAAGTGGGCTCCCTGGCCGCGGACCAGATGCACACGATCGACGAGCCGCCGGTGATCACCCTGGACCCGCCCGGCCGCCATGCACCCGCCGACGGCCACGGCGCGGTCACCCTCACGGTCACTCCCCGCAGCCCCGACGGGCTTGTCCGTCCGGGAGCCCGGGTGACCGTGGCGGTCCATGGTGGAGGTGTGATTCTCCAGGCCGCCACGGTCACCACGGATGGCGCCTGGAGCCTGCGCATCCCGGCACCGACGGCCCCCGGGGAGAGCGTGGTCGATGTCCAGGTGGACGGTACGCTCCTCGGGGTGCATCCGCGGGTCTGGTGGGATCCGTCGTAGGCTCCACGGCTTGACACCAGCCACGCGCAGGACTGTAGTCTTCACCGTGCGACTGGCCACGCACCAGGCTCTCCTGGTAGTCGCTTCCTGCCTTGCGCAGGGCTGTCACCAGGGCGTCTCCCACACCCCGGATGCGGGGGGATCCATGGGGGGAGCTGACGGACCTGGGGACCCCGGGTGGGGCTGGGACGCCGCGCTCCCCACGTTCGACGGGAGCTGGGTGGGCGATGCCAGCGGGCCCACCCTCACGACGCCCGCGGATTTCGGCCCGGGCTTCACCGATCTGTCGGGGCTGCTCGATCGCTCCCCGCCGTTTCCTCCGATGGCGGCGCCCGTGGTCAACCCGATGGGCACTGGCCCGATGGTCCCCGAGGACCCCGAGCCCCTCGCGGGGTTCTTCGGCGACGTGGACGGCGACGGACACCTGGAGGTCCTGATCTCCCCGTCCCTCCAGGAGAACCACCCCGGGCGCACCACGCACGTCTACGGCTACGACCCTGCGACGCAGAGCCTGGTCGACCGCGGGATCCTGCGCACGGCCACGGTCTCCGACCAGCTTGAACCCATGGGGGTGCTGGACCTGGACGACGACGGGCACATGGACCTGCTGCTGAACCGCCCGGAGTACGAATTCAGCTGGGGCACGGGGCCCGGGA
>FSWI01000096.1_pt1 | contig 13752 bp, 10 predicted proteins | sample 1637911 | NCBI WGS metagenome assembly FSWI01 (sample SAMEA3914789, study PRJEB12502) | metagenome | biome: forest; material: soil | place: Canada | collected 2011-07-03 | depth 0.3 m
AGGACCCGGGCGATGCCATGGGCCAGCCTGCCGGTGAGGGCGAGGGCCAGGCAGGAGAAGAGGGCCACCCGAAAGGCGGCGCTGCCGACGGGGACCAGGGTGGCGAGGGAGGCCAGGGCGACCCAGAGGGGGTGCCCGGGGGGGTGGGTGACCCCGAGGCCCTGGGCCGCCGCGGCGAGCTCCGGGGAGTCGAGGAAGCCCATGGAGTCCCCGGCGCACCACGCGGCAACGGCGAAGGGGACGGCGAACGAGGCCATCGCGGCGAGGCGTTCGAGGCGCGGGGAGGCCGTCGGCACCGCCGGGGACGCTAACCCCGTTCATTCTTTCGTGGGAACGACTATTCTCGGTGAAGCCCCCATGGAAGCGACACGAACCATCCTCCTCCTCGTGCTGGCCGGCGCCTCGGCGTGCGGCGGTGCCCAGCGGCACACGGACTACCACTTCAGCGGCCACGACCAGGCGACGATGGCCGACGTGGACGTACGCCCGGGTCCCCTGCCCGAGGCCGAGACGTTCTCGGGCGTCTACCACTCCCAGGAGATCGGCGAGGTCACCCTGGAGCAGACGGGTGACACCGTCGTCGGGACCTACGAGTACGACCGCGCGTCGTGCCACGCCCGCGGGCGGATCGAGGGCCAGGCCGAGGGCAACCTCCTGCGCTTCCACTGGACCGAGGACCAGCGCCAGTGCGGGATCTTGAACGTACCGCCGGGCCGCGGGTACTTCCTCTTCTGGAAGGACAGCGCACACAACGGCCGGCTCTCGGGCGAGTGGGGCTACGCCGAGAACGAATCGGGCGGCGGCCGTTGGGCCCTGTTCCGCTCGCCCAACCGCAACCGCCGCGTCGAGCCCACCCCGGGCACCTCGGGCGGAGACAACTCCTCGGGTGGTTCGTCCTCGGGGGGTACTTCCTCGGGGGGTACTTCCTCGGGGGGTTCAAACGCTCCCGCGGGCGATCCCCTCCTGGGGCTGTAGCCCGGACACGGGCACCGCACCGCGGTGCTAGTCCACGACCCGGTTGCCGGTGCCCGGGAGGGTGTCGTCGTCGGCGGGCGCTTCGTGCAACGCCACCGCCGCGGGCCTCGCCGGGACCACCGGGCGAGCGACCTCGCGCGTGACCTCTCCGGTCCCCTCCGTGGCCCCCGGGTCGGGCGGTGACCTCCGGGCGGGCGGGGCGTTCTCGTCGACCACCCGCACCACGACGGCCGTCACGTTGTCCTCGCCGCCGCGGTCGTTGGCCCGGCGGATGAGGTCACGACACGCGTCCTCGGGGTCTTCGTGGGCCGCGACGCTCTGGTGGATCTCCGCGTCGGAGATCATCCCGGACAGCCCGTCGGAGCACAGGATGTAACAGTCCCCGGGGCGGGTCTCGTCGGTGAGCAGGTCGACCAGCACGCCCTCGGTCATCCCCAGGGCGCGGGTGATCACGTTGCGCGGCAGTTCGTCTTTCTGGGCCTCCGTGAGGTCGGGCATCGCGCGGAGGTATTCGTTGATGAGCGAGTGGTCCTGGGTCAACTGCTCGATCTCGCCGTCGCGCACCCGGTAGCACCGGCTGTCGCCCACGTGGCCGACGTAGATCCGCCCGGTCCCCGCGGCGACCAGGACGCCCACCACGGTGGTGCCCATGCCCCGGTGCTCGGGGTTCCGCGCGCTGGCTTCGTACACGGACTTGTTCGCGACCTTGATCCCGGTCAAGAGCCGGTTCTCCTCGGCCGTGAGCGAGGGGTCGTACTGGAAGGGCCAGGTGGCATCCTCCCGGGCCGTGCTGTCGAAGAACGCCGTGAGCGCTTCGGTGGCCATGCGGGACGCCACGTCGCCTGCGCGATGGCCCCCCATTCCATCAGCCACGACGTACAACCCGTGACGGACCAGCACCGCGAAGCTGTCTTCGTTGTGCTCCCGCTGGAGCCCCACGTCGCTCTGCCCCGCTGCGATGACCCGCATGCCCACGGACGACATCCAGCGTTTCACTTCGCCTCCGGGGTGTCAAGCACGGCGCAACGGACGCCGTGCCGTGTACAAGCCCCGGGGAGGCACCGTTGCCCTCGGGTGTGAGGCCCTTCCTGCGGCATCGCGGGCCATGGTAACCCGTTGGCCCGCACGAGGGAGGTCAACCGCGCCATGACGCAACGCATCGCAGTGATCCCGGGAGACGGCATCGGGGTGGAGGTCACCCGCGAGGCGGTCGAGCTCCTTCGGCTGGTGTCCACGGAGAAGTCCCTCGGCCTGGACCTCTGGGAGCTGGACCTCGGTGCCGAGCGGTACCTCCGGGACGGCACCACCCTCCCCCCCGCGGTCTTCGAAGAGATCCGTACCACCTGCGCCGCGGTGCTGCTGGGCGCCCTGGGGGATCCCCGGGTGGCCTCCAACGACCACGCGAGGGAGATACTCTTCGGGTTCCGGTTCGGGTTGGACCTGTATGCCAACATCCGCCCGGTGCGCTGCCTGGACGACCGTCTGTCCCCGTTGAAGCACCACGGCGCGGGCGCCATCGACTTCGTGGTCTTCCGCGAGAACACCGAGGGGATCTACGTGAACGTCGGCGGCCAGGTGCGCCGCGGCACGCCCGACGAGATCGGCATCAACGAAGACATCAACACCCGCAAGGGCGTCGAGCGGATCATCCGCGCGGCGTTCGAGTACGCGCGCTCGCACGGCAAGACCCGGGTGCACATGGCAGACAAGTCCAACGCCATGCGCCACGCCCACGAGCTCTGGCTCCGGACCTTCCGCGAGGTGGCCCGTGAGTATCCTGGCATCGAGGCCGTTCACGTCTACGTCGACGCCCTGTGCCTGTACATGGTGCAAGACCCGTCGCCTCTCCAGGTGATCGTCACCAACAACCTCTTCGGGGACATTGTCACCGACCTCGGCGCGGCCCTCCAGGGCGGCCTCGGGATGGCCGCCAGCGCGAACGTGCACCCTGGCAGAACCCCGGCGCTCTTCGAGCCGGTCCACGGCAGCGCGCCGCCCATCGCCGGAAGAGACCTGGCCAACCCCTTCGCCGCGGCGCTCACCTGCGGAATGATGCTCACGCACCTGGGCCACCCCGACCTGGAGTCCCGGATCGAAGACGCCGTCCGGGGGTGCATCCTCGCCCGGGAGTGCACCCGGGACGTCGGCGGCGAGCTGGGTACCCGCGCCGCGGGCGAGGCCCTGCGCCGGAGGCTCGTCGCGGGCTGATCCCCGCCGCCGTCCGCGCCACGGCGACGGGGCCACGGAAGGTCACTCCAGGTCGGCGCGCATCCGGCGGAGGACCACGACGAAGAACGGGCCGCCCACGAGGGCCGTGAGCGCCCCGACGGGGGGCTCGGTGCGCACCAGGAGAAACACCTCGCGCGCGGCGAGGTCGGCCAGGACCAGGAGGGACGCGCCGCCCAGGAAGCACGCCGGCAGGGCCGCCCGGTGGTCACCGCCGACCCAGGCCCGGGCGTAGTGCGGCACGATGAGCCCGACGAACGGGATCAACCCGCACACGCTCACCACGGCGGCCACGACCAGGGAGCTGGCCAGAAAGATGGCGGTCTCCGCGCGGGCGACCTCCAGGCCCAGGCTGGCCGCCGTCTCCTCGCCCGAGGCCAGGAGGTTCATGGGCTTGGCCAGGGCCAGGAGACCCGCGCAGCCGACGGCGACGAAGACCGCGACGAGGCCCACGGTCCCCCAGCGCTCTTCCCCGATGTAACCCAGCAACAGGGACAGGGTCTCCTGCGCGCGGCCGGCGTCGACCACGGACCGGAGAAACGCCAGGAGGGCGCTGGAGCAGGCGTTGAAGACCAGCCCCGCGAGCAGAAGCCCCTGCGCGCCCGCGCGACCGCCGCCGGCCGACCGCGCCACGCCGAGCACCAGGGCCATGGCCCCCACGGCCCCCGCGAACGCCGCCAGGGGGACCATGACGCCGCCCAGGCCCAGGAGCACAGCCACGGTGGCCCCGAGCGCACCGCCGCCCGAGATCCCCAGGGCGTACGGGTCCCCGAGGGGGTTGCGCAGCAGGGCCTGGAAGCTCGCGCCCACGAGGGCCAGCGCGCCGCCGGCGATGGCCCCGAGGACCACCCTCGCGCCGCGGGCCGACAAGATGGCCCGGTCGGCGCTGGCCGGATCACGGAGGGCGCGGGCAAACGACGCATCGGCGACGCCCAGCCGGAGGGACAGCGCCAGCGCGGCGGCGAGCACCACGGCGAGGGCCAGGAGGCGCAGCCCGGGGCGCACTCCCTCCGTGGTGTCCGAGGCATCCGTCACGTGGCGTTGCGCTCCCACAGCAGCCGGAGGCCGTCCAGGGTGAGGAAGTCGTCGACGACCTCGATCACCCGGGACTCGGGCGCGATCAGCCGCGCGAGGCCGCCCGTCGCGATCACCTTGACGGGGAAGCCCACCTCCGCGCGCAGCCGCTCGACGAGGCCGTCGACCAGGCCCACGTAGCCCAGCACGATGCCCGACTGCATGGCGTGGAGGGTGTTGCGCCCCAGGGTCCGCGGGGGCATGGCGATCTCGACCCGCGGGAGCTTCGCCGCCCGGGAGAACAGCGCGTCCGCGGCGATCTGTACGCCCGGGGCGATCACTCCGCCGAGGTACTCGCCCCGGGGGGACACCACGTCGAACGTGGTGGCCGTGCCAAAGTCCACCACGATGAGCCCTGCGTGCACCCGCTCGTACGCCGCGACGGCGTTCACGATCCGGTCGGCGCCCACCTCGCGGGGCTGCTCGGACAGGATCGGCATGCCGGTCTTGATGCCGGGGCCCACGACCAGGGCCTCGTGGCCAAACGCATCGCGCACCGTGCGGGTGAAGGTCTCGGCCAGGGCAGGCACCACGCACGCCAGGGCGCTGGCTGTCACGTCCCGGGCGGCGACCCCGCGGAGGTCCAGCAGGGTCCGGAGCAGGGCCACGTACTCGTCCGAGGTGCGCCCGCGCGCGGACTCGACCCTGAAATGGTGGCGCAGCGCGGCGCCTTCATAAAGCCCCAGTACGGTGTTCGTGTTGCCAACGTCGATGACCAGCAGCATGGCGGCCGGGGAGTCTACCACCCCCGCGGGGTCCCTGCGGCGCGGTGACCCCGGGTCGCCCGGCAGGCTTTGCCCCCCGGTGACGGATTGAACGGCCGAACCCATGGGGGGGATTGGCACCCTGGCGCGCGACGCCGTTGCAGTCGCCCGGCCGTCACTGGTACGAGTGGTAGGTCGGCACGGGAGTGCCCACGGAGGGGTCCGATGCGAACGTTCCTGGTGTTCCTTGCACTGCTGGTCGGCGTCGCCGTGCTGCCGGGCGCGGCGGAGGCGCAGCGGCGCGTGCTGGTGTACGGCCCTGGCGGCACGACATCCACGTCCTACTTCCCGACCACGGGCACCGACCGGGCGGTGATCACCGTCGCCTCGGACGCCATGTGGCGGTCGCTGTCCGCCACGGACTTCCAGTCGTACAACGCCATCTGGATCGACGGCGCCAACTGCGCCTCGGGCATCGCCAACGAGTCGATCTACGCCGCGGCCACGGCCACCCGGCTCACCTGGTCGTCCGTGATCACCGGCCACTTCGAGATCATCGGCTCGGACGAGGACTTCCACAGCAGCAACCCCGGCGCCCAGAAGTTCATCCGCAACAGCTACGAGTATGTCACCTCGGGCGCTGGCACCGGGCTCTTCGTCAGCACCGGCTGTGTGTACTACCAGGCCCCCGCGGGGACGCCGGTCCCCTGGCTCCAGGGCATCGGCGACTTCCGCGTCACGGGCGATAGCTGTACCGACGGCCAGCTCCTGGAGCCCGGCGCGGGGACCCACCCCCTCGTCGTCGGGGTCTCGCCCCCCACGACCACCATCAACCTCCCCGGCGACCTCTCCTGGGGGTGCTTCACCCACTCGCACTTCGACCACCATCCGCCGTCCTTCCAACGGATCTTCTCCATCCACATGGTGGGCCCCGGCGAGGGCGTCGTGATCGTGAACGACCGCGGCGGCTGCGTCGTCGACGCCGACTGCATCGCCGGGCAGTTCTGCAACCGCGACGCCGCGGGCGGCCAGCCCACCTGCCGGGTGACCCTCGGCAACGGCCGGCCGTGCACCACCGGGGTCCAGTGCACCTCGGGGATCTGTACCGAAGGCGTGTGCTGCAACGCCACGTGCTCGGGCACCTGTGAGTCCTGCCGCAACGCCGGCTCCATCGGCCTGTGCATCGCCACCGTGGGCACCCCGGTGCTCCCGCGCACCCCCTGCACGGGCCTCGGCACCACCTGCGGCGGCCGTTGCGACGGCACGCACCGCGCGACCTGCACCTTCCCCGGCATGGACACCACGTGCTCCGCGGCGACGTGCTCGGGCGGCCACGCGACCCTCGCCTCGATGTGCGACGGCGTGGGCAACTGCCCGCCGGGCGCCATGGCCGACTGCGGCATGTACGCCTGCGGCCCCGCGGGCTGCCTCACCACCTGCACCTCCGACGCCGACTGCTCGCCCGGCGCGGCCTGCCACGCCGGCGCCTGCGTCGTCCGCCGCCCGCCCGGCTCGATGTGCACCACCGACGCCGACTGCGCCACGGGCCACTGCGCCGACGGCGTGTGCTGCGACACGGCCTGCAACGGCCAGTGCGAAGCCTGCGACGTCCCCGGCTCCGCGGGCACCTGCACCGCGGTCACCGGCACCCCCCACGGATCCCGCAGCACGTGCGCGGGCGCGGGCGCGGGCAGCACCTGCGGCGGCACCTGCAACGGCACCCGCCGCGCGGCGTGCTCGTACCCCGACTCCTCGGTCGTGTGCAGCGCCCCCTCGTGCGCCATGGGCACTGCGATCCTGGCTTCCTACTGCGACGGCATGGGCGCCTGCCCGCCCGCCCGCACCCTCCCCTGCGGCACCCTGAGCTGCGGGCCGACGGCCTGCCTCACCATGTGCGCCATGGATACAGACTGCATGGCCGGCTACGCGTGCGTCATGGGCGCGTGCGCGCCGTTGCAGCCGCCCGGATCGGCCTGCACCCGCGCGGGCCAGTGCGCCTCGGGCCACTGCGTCGACGGCGTGTGCTGCGACACGGCATGCAACGGCCAGTGCGAAGCCTGCGACACGGCGACCGCCGTAGGCACCTGCACCGCGGTGACGGGCAACCCCCACGGTCACAGGACCACCTGCACGGGCGCCGGCACGGGCACCTGCGGTGGCACCTGCAACGGCACCCGGCGCGACACCTGCGGGTACCCGGGCTCCGACGTGACCTGCCGCGCGGCGTCGTGCTCGGCCGGCACCGCCGCCACCGCCGCCAGTTGCGACGGCATGGGCGCCTGCGGCGGCGCGCCCACCACGCCTTGCGGGGCCTACGCCTGCGACGGGGTCGCCTGCCGCAGGACGTGTACGCAGCCCGCCCACTGCGCGCCCGGCAACTATTGCAACGAGCTGGGCCAGTGCGTGGCGGTCCCCGCGGGCGCCCGTGGTTGCGCGACGGACGCGGACTGCATGGGCGGCGCCTGCGCCGCGGGCATCTGCTGCGACCGGCAGTGCAACGGACCGTGCGAGTCGTGCCGGCTGCCGGGCTCCATCGGCACCTGCGCCCCGCTGTCGCGCGGCACGGTGCCTCCGGCGCCCGGGGACGGCGGCGCGCCCACGTGCACGGCGTGCGACGGCAACCGCGGGTGCGTCGGCGCGACGGACGGCGGCGGCGTGACGGACGGCGGCGCGGCGGTCGACGCCGGGCTCGACGGCGGCGCGGGCACGGGCACGGGCGCGGGCGCTGCCGCGCACGCAGGCTGCGGGTGCCACACGACGTCGCGGACGGGCGGCGGCGTGCCGGTGACCGCACTGCTCGCCCTCGGGGCGGTGCTGGCCAGCCGCCGGCGGCGGCGGTAGTCCCGTTCGCCCCCGTCCGCGGTGCCGCGGGGGGGGAGAATGGATCTGGCGCGCCGTCGAAGAGGCGGCGCGCCGGGAGCCAGGAACCACACTCCACCATAGAAGCAACGCGCGAGCCGTCGGCCCTGGCAGCCGGGACGACGGACCGCCCGGTCGCGCCGCGCAGACGGTATGATCTGCGGAAGGAGGTAGAACGGGGTGCAGAGCCACTCGGACGCGGACCTGGACCCCGGCGCGGTGGTCGGGCCCTACCAGATCGTGCGGACCCTGGGCGTCGGCGCGATGGGCGCGGTCTACGAGGCCACGCACGCACGACACGGGGAGCGGGTGGCGCTGAAGGTGCTGCACGCCGACCTCGCGGCCTCCGAGGAGGTGCGCACGCGCTTCGTGCGCGAAGGGCGCCATGCGACACAGGTGCGGCACCCGCACGTGGCCGAGGTCCGCGGCGTCGGGGAGTCCTACGGCCGGCACTACCTGGTGCTGGAGTACCTGGAGGGCGAGTCTCTGGAAGAGCGGATCACCCGCGCCGGGCGCTTCGACGTGGCCCCGCTGGTGGCCCTGGCGCTGCCCGTGTGCGCGGCCCTCGCGGCGGTGCACGCCGCGGGGATCGTCCACCGGGACATCAAGCCCGCCAACGTGTTCCTGGCCCGAGGCCCCGACGGGGCGATCGAGCCCAAGGTCCTGGACTTCGGGATCTCCAAGGCCACGCGCAGCCAGAGCGCGGAGATCACCGCGGCGTCGACCACCCTCGGCACGCCGCAGTACATGTCTCCGGAACAGACCCGCGGGGCCCGCCATGTCGACGCCCGCACGGACCAGTACGCCCTCGGCGTGCTGCTCTACGAGTGCTCGACGGGGCGGCTGCCCTTCGACGCCGACGAGGTGTACTCCCTCATGGTGGCCGTGCACCGCGGGGAGTTCCAACCTCCGCGGGCGGTGCGCCCCGACCTCCCCGCGGCCTTCGAGGCCGTGGTGCTGCGCGCGATGGCCCGCGACGCCGACGCGCGCTTCCCCGGGGTGATCTCCCTTGGCCAGGCCCTCCTGCCCTTCGCCACCGAGGCAACCCGCGCGCGCTGGGCCCTGGAGTTCAACGCCGGCAGCCACGACGCCCCGACCCTCCGCCCGCCCGCGCCCGACACCGGCGACGGCGGCGACCCGGGTGACCTCGCCGACGCCGACATCGACCTGGGCGCGTCGTCCACCCTGCGCGGCGACGACCTCGCCGCAGCCCTCGGCGAATCGCCCAGGCCCCCCGGGGACACCCCCAGGGGCTCCAGAGAGACGCCCCCGATCGCCACCCCGATCGCTCCCCCGCGGGCCCCCGAGCGGTCCACCGCGATGCCGCCCCCGACACCGCCTCGCCGGCCCGCAGCGCTCAAACACACCCAGGTGGCGGCCCCGGCGCTGCCCACCGAGGCCGTCGGCGCGCCCTCGCCCGCGGTCCCCGTGGTCCCGGTGGTTCCCGTGGTCCCCGTGGTCCCGGTGGTTCCCGTGGTCCCGGTGGTGGCCGCGTCGCCCCTGGTCCCGGTGGTGGCCGCATCGCCCGCGGTCCCCGTGGTCGCCGCCGTGGCCTCGCCGGCCGTGGCGGTCGCGCGGCGGCCCTCCGTGGTGGCCGTGGCCGGCGCGCTCGTGGCGCTTGCACTGGCCGCGTGGGCGATCCTACGGTTCGCGCTGCGCTGACCCGACGGCGGGGGCTTCAAGGCGCACGGGTTCTTCGTACAGCGCCGCGCCCTCGCCGGCGTCCGTGAGCACCGCGCGGGTGATCGCGTTGGCGCACCGCCCGCGGTGAAACGATCCACCCTTGGGCACCAGGACCACGTCGGCGCGCTGGGTCGGGTCGAACCGCAGGCGCACGGCCAGGGCGCCGAGGGCGCTGCGGACCAGGGCCTCGGCGCCGTCGGTGAAGCCCGGCGCGGCGTCGGGGTGCACCGTCGCCTGGAGGATCTCGTCGGGCTCCTCGGGGGACCACTGGGAGCACTGGGACTTCGGCGTGGACGCTGCCTGGAGCCGTAGAGGGAACCCCGCGGGCGGCGGCGGCGGAGCGGCGGGCAGCGCGTCGATGAGCCGTGCCCGGCCCGTCACGGTGGGGAACACCCGGCCCGCGAAGGCCACCCGGGGCGCGACCGGGCTGCGCACCGGCCCGCGCTCCAGGTCCGCGAGCGGGAGGGCGCCCAGTAGCCGTTGCTTCCAGTCCCGGGCGGTGCCCTGGAGCGCGTCGGCGAGGCCCACCCGCGCGGCGAGCGCCTGGGCGATCTCGAAGTCGGTCTTGACCCCGACGGGGCAAGGGACCACCGGGCGGACGTTGCCGACGTAGTGGTGCCCGTAGGCGCCCACCACGTCGTCGTCTTCCAACAGGGTGGTGGTCGGCAGCACCACGGTGGCCAGCGCCGCGGTGTCCGTGAGAAAGCTGTCGACCACCACCAGGAACTCCCGCGAGGCGAGGGCCCTGGCCGTGGTCCCTGACTCGGGGAGCATCGCCACGGGGTTGCCCGCGGTGACCCACACGGCCCGCAACGGTGGATCCCGGGCGGCCAGGATCTCGCGGCCAAGCAAGGGCTCGACCACGGTGCGCGCCGCGGAGCCCTTTGCAAACGACAGGTCGAAGGCCCCTCGGCGCTTGAAATAGAACGACACCCCGCCGCCGGGGACTCCCACGTTGCCGGTGATCGCCCCGAGGGCGTCGAGGGCGCGGACGATCGCCGCGCCGTTGGTGCGCCGTTGCATCCCCCAGCCCACCTGGAGGGCCGCGGGGCGGACCGAGCCGTAGAGTTCTGCGAGGGCTTCGATCTCGGCGGGGCGCACGTCGGCCTCGCGGGCGAGGTCGGTCAGCGTGCGGGCTTCGGAGAGGGCGCGGAAGCCGTCGAGCCGGTCGCACCATTGCCCGGCCTCGGGGTGGGTGTAGCCCCGGGCGAACATCACCTGCGCCACGCCCAGGGCCAGCGCGACGTCGCCTCCCGCGCGGGGCTGGAGGACCAGCGAGCAGAGGTCCGCGCCGCGGTGACGGACGGGATCGACCATGGCGAGGGGCACCCCACGGCGGCGCAGTTCGTTGAGCACCGGGAGCAGGTGGGGTGACGACGTGTGCGGGTTCTTGCCCCAGAGGACCACCGCGCGGGCGTTCAAGAGGTCGTCGAGGTCGTTGCTGTCCTCGTCGCCGAAGTCCGCGATCTGCGCGGCGTCTCCCGCGCCCGAACAGATGTCCCCGCGCTTGACGGTGACCGGGCCAAAGCGCTCGAAGAAGTAGTCCGTGACGTGCTTCATCAGCCCGAGAGAGCCCCCGGAGCGGTAGTGCAGGATGGCCGCCGGGCCGCTCTCGGCGCGGATCGCGGTGAGGGTCCGGGCGCAGAGCGCCAGGGCTTCGTCCCAGGTCGCCGGCACCAGCACCCCGCCCCGCCGCACGAGGGGCGTGGTCAGCCGCCCGGGGCTGTACTGCCGCGCGAGAAAGTGATCGGTGCGGTAACACAGAAAGCCCCGGGTGACCGGGTGCGTGGGATCACCCTGGAGGCGCACCACCCGCCCGGCGTCGACGTGGGCGATGATCCCGCAGGCGTCCGGGCAGTCACGGTTGCATGTGGTTCGTACGGTCGTGGTCACGGCCGCCCGAGGGTAGCACCGTGGGTAGCGCCGTGACGGCGGTCACACCCCGTCCCAGGCCAGGACCAGCTTCCCGAAGGTCTCGTTGCGCTCCATCCGCGCGTGGGCGTCGCGGATGGCGGTCATCGGCAGCACGGCGTCCACCACGGGCCGTAACCTCCCGCTGGCGAACAGCGGCACCACATGGAGGGCGAAGTCCTGCGCCAGCGCGGCCTTCTCTTCAAGGGCCCGCGCCCGGAGCACCGTCCCCAGGATCCGCGCCCGCCTCATCAGCAACAGCGGCACGGGGAGCTCGGCCGTCGCCCCGCCCATGCTCCCGATCATCACCAGCCGTCCCCTGGTGGCCATGCACCGGAGGCTCTCGGCCAGGTACCCACCGCCCACGGGATCCAGGACCACGGCCACTCCGCGACCGTCCGTGAGTGTCATCACCCGATCGGCGAAGTCCCCGTCGGGGCACAGCACACCGTCCCGCAGCCCGAGCGCCGCGCACCGGTCCAGCTTGTCGGCCGTGCGCGCCGTGCCCATCGGGTGGGCGCCCGCCACGGCGCAAAGCTGCACCGCGGCCGTGCCCACGCCGCTGCCGACGGCGTGCACCAGGACCACATCGCCCATCCCTACGCCGGCCTGCACGAACAGCGCGTCGTACGCCGTCATGAAGACCTCGGGCACGGCCGCGGCGTCGGTGAGGGACATCCCCTCGGGCACACGGATCACCTCCCGCTCGTGCACCACGACGTAGGTGGCCATCGCCCCGCCCGAGACAATGCCCATGACCCGGTCGCCCGGGACGACGGCAAGCACCCCGGGGCCCACGGCGGCCACGGTCCCGGCGTACTCCATCCCCGGGATGTCCGGCGGAAACCCGGGCGGCGCGGGGTACATCCCCCGGCGCTGGAGAAGGTCGGCGCGGTTCAACCCCGCGGCGGCGACGGAGACCAGCACCTCGCCGGCGCCGGGGTCGCGGACGGTGACCTCGGTGATGTCCAGCACGTCCACGTCACCGGGCTCACGGATGCGTACAGCGCGCGCGAGGGGCATGGGCGGGGTTATACACCGGCGCCCGCCCGGCGCTGGCACGCTCGCTGCGAACGTCCCCGTTGGATCACCCACGGAGGCGACGCGATGCGACACACCTGGATCCTGGCCACCGCGGCCGTGCTGGCCCTCGGGGCCACGGCCCTCGCCGATGCCCACGACGGCCGTCTGCGGGCGTGGATCGTGACCCCGCGCGGCGAGGTCGACGGCATCGTCCTGTCCGACCACGCGTCCGTGCGGTTCTCCGAGCGCACGGGGCGCTTCATCACCCAGAGGCTACGGCTGGGAGACCGGGTGGAGGTCTCGTCCGACGGGCAGACCCTGATGGTCCCCCAGACCGGGTGGTCCACGGACCTCGGGCTCCCGGGCGCTTCCCTCGGCCGCGGCGGCGGCCCGATTGCCATCCCCGTGCCCATGGGCGCGCGCGCCGACCGCGCGGGCGACGGGATCCAGGTGTCCTCCGGCCCCGTCCGCGGCACGCAGCACTTCAGCATCCAGGGCCGTGTCGCGGACCTCACCCACACCCGCGCGCGGGCGGTGGACGGCTTCGTGATCCAGGGCGGCATCACCGTGCGCGTGCCCCCGGCGCGCGCGGCATCCGTGGCCTCGCTGCACACGGGGGCGTCGGTCTCCGTCGAAGGCGACGGCGTCCGCGGCCCGCAGGGCATCGGCCTCACCGCGGATCGGGTCACCGACGACCACGGCGCCGTGCTGTTCTCCGCGCAGTAGGACTGCGCAGGCACCGACCCGCGGGCGGCGGTGGTCGAACGCTTGACCGGGCGGGTGGACGCGGGTCCTATCAGCGTGAGGCTGCACCCTGCGATGGCCAACGAGAACCCGGTCTACCTGTTTCGAGACAATCCCCCGGTGGCAGAGTTCGTCCGCGCTCTCTTCTGCAACCGCGAGCAGGAGTTGAAGCTGGGGATGAAGCTGCTGCGGGCGGGGACGACGTTCGGCGAGATCGCAGCGGTCCACGGGTTGACGCGCTCGGGCAAATCCCACTACGTGCGCAGGCTGCTGGCCGAGGCGCAGGACACGGGGCTGCCGTACACGGTCTTCGAGATCAACGCGAACAACCGGGGTTGGGCGCGAAAGATCCTTGAAGAGATCTTCTTCCAGTTGTGGAAGGCGATCTGGGAGATCCCCCGGGGAGAGATCCCCGAGGACTGCCCGAGAGTGTTCGACGAGTACCTCGCCGACCTGGAGCGCCAGCGACAACTGGTGAGCGAGTACGCCGAGATCGCGGTCGAGCAGTCGCGCGGCACGACGACCAGCGGCAGCGTGGACGTGGGATTGAAGC
>FSWI01000115.1_pt1 | contig 13393 bp, 6 predicted proteins | sample 1637911 | NCBI WGS metagenome assembly FSWI01 (sample SAMEA3914789, study PRJEB12502) | metagenome | biome: forest; material: soil | place: Canada | collected 2011-07-03 | depth 0.3 m
CGCGCTGGTGATCGTCGCGCTCGCCGCAGGCGCCTGCTCGCGGGGCAACGCTCCGGCGGGCTCCCCGACCGCGGTCCCGGCCGCGCCCTTGCTTCCGCCCCCGGCGCCCGCCCCTGCCGCCCAGGCCGCCCCTGCCGCCCAGGCCGCCCAGGCCGCCCAGGCCGCCCAGGCCGCCCCTGCCGCCCACCCCGCGGGACCCCGTGACGAGGAGTCGGCGGACAACTACGTCCTCACCGCGGTGCTGGCCCCCGCGACCGCGCCTGCCGACACCACGTTCACCCTCGAACTCCATGGCACCGCGGGCTACCACGTCAACGAGCAGTACCCGATCCAGGTCGACCTGGAGGTGCAGAACGCCACGGCTGCGAAGACCACGCTACGCCGTGCCGACGCCGCGGCCTACGAGGAGTCGGGCGCTCGCTTCGCCCTCCCCGTGCACACCACGGGACCCGGCGCCGTGATCCGCGGCCGGGCCCGCTTCGCGGTGTGCTCGGCCGAAAACTGCGTCCCCGAGACCCGCCAGTTCGCCGTCGCGCTGCCCTGAAGGGCTTGCAAGGCGTCGCCCCCCGGGTCGGACGGCTCACCTCGGACCTGGCATCCGTGAGATGAATCCGGGAGATCCCGGAACGTGTAGCTCGTCCCATCAACCTTCAGCTGATTCTACCTACCGGTAGCTGGCCACAGCTACCCGGAGGTACGCCCACCTCCAGGGATGCCCGGACCGTCCGTGTTTCTCGACAACGGGCGCGCGCCGCCGCCCGCCCCGACGCCGAAGCATCGGGCTCCCGGCACGAAACCTCGCCTGCGAGGTCACGCTGTCGAAGACAGGCGCCGCGCCTGCCGGGCGGTGGTCAGGGTGGCGCGGGCGCGGGGCAGCCGAACACGGCGGAGATCCGGTCGCCGCCGGATGCGAACCGGAGCTGGTTGCACGTCGCGCCGTAGAACGCCACGAGCTGGTGGGTCTCGTCGGCCCAGTCCCACCCGTTCTGGTGGGTGGGGTCGTGGATCAGGCTTCGGTCGTCGAAGCGTACGTCGACCAGGTTCGGGTCCGGCGGCGCGCTCGCCAGGTGGAACGAGCACTCGACCAGGCCCGTGGTGATCGACGCGAACTGCGTCGCGAGGTCTCCCGCCGTCTGCACGCTGTAATAGTGCGTGGCGCCGGAGCGCGGACGCCCGCCCGCGTCGGCCATGGCGTTGAGTACATCGCCCAGACCCTCGCTGCCGGGGAGGCCGATGACATACGTCGGCACGCCCATCCCTGCGATCGCGCGGATCTCGGTGATCGTCCGCGCGTCGTCCAGGCAGTTGTACCGCGCGAAGGTGTTCATGTCGTTGCGGCACAGGACGTCGACGTCGCTGCACCGGCAGGTGTGGTTGTCGAAGGCCGCGTTGCAGTTGGGCCCGCCATCCGTGGCCAGCACCAGGTAGTGCTGCCCCGACCGGTCGGGCTCGGTGCTGTAGTACTGCGCCGCCGCGGAGAGGGCCGCGAAGGTGGGCGTCGCGCCGCTGGGGGGATAGCGCATCACGACCGAGAGGATCGCCGAGGCGTTGCCATAGTTCGGCTGCACGTCGAGGACCGCAGGGACGCCGCAGACGACCTCGGGGGACACCGCGCCACCGGAGGACTGGGGCCGGGGAAAGGCCATCATCCCCATGGAGATGTTCGCTTCGATCCGGGGGAGGAAGTCGTGGAGGGCGGTCCCGAGGGCCGTCCATTTCTCCACGCCGTCCGTCGTCGGGTTCACCATGCTGCCCGACCGGTCGATCAGAAAGATCACCTCGGCGCGCATCCGGGTGATGGTCACCGCGTCGCCGCCGCAGGTGGTGGGCGGCGTGTGGACCGGCACCGCGTCGGGCGGGACGTACATCGCGATGACCTCGGGGACATCCAGGTCGGGCGACTGGAGCACCGGCGGCCGTGCGGGCTGGCTGCAACCGATCGCGAGCGCCAGCAAGGCCGCGGTCGTCCGTCGCACCATGGGCGGAGTATAGACCCCTCCCGGGACGCCACGCGAGGGGAGGGAAATATATCAGTGGAGGGGAAGCGCCAGCACGGGCTGCTGGTAGAGAAAGAACCACGCAAAGGTGCAGTGGGCGAACAACGCGGGTGCCAGCCGCCCCCGGTACCGGAAGAGCGCGCCGAACAGCAGGCCCGCCGCGAGGGCCAGCAGGACCGTCGCGGCGTTGCCCGTCCCGAACTGTGCCAGGGCGTAGAGTCCGGTCGCCGCGAGCCAGCCGCGGGTGCTGCCAAGGCGCTCGGAGAGGCCCTGCTGGACCCCGCCGCGCCAGGCGAGCTCCTCGGCCGCGGCGATGGCGACCACCAGGACGCCCCGGGCGGGGCCGCGGATGCCGGAAGAGCGCGCGAAGCCAGCGCACGAGCGGTCGCGCAGCCATTCGGTCACGACGCCCAGACCGTGGACTCCCGGCTGGCCGAAGAGCGCCCCGTCGGGGCCGCACAGCGGCAGGAACGAGCCCGGCGCGATCACGTACCGAAACGCCAGCAGCAGGGCGAGATAGAACAGCGCGGCCGAGCCGAAGCCAAAAGCCGCGTCGCCCCGCTGGGGGCTCAGCGCCCCGCGGAGCTGGCCGTCCGCGGCGAACTCGCGCGCGGCGAGGGCCGCGGCGATGCCGTAGGCCGTGGCATACGTGACCCAGAGGCCGACGCCGCCCAGGCGGTACGCGAGGGCGGGGACTGCCATGCAGACGGCGAGGAGGGTCCAGCGGAGGGGGGTCATGGAGGGCGCAACCTAGCACCCCGCGGCGTAGGAAGGAGCCCGATGGGTCCTGGATGGGTCCTACCGGCAGCGACCGAGGCGACAGAACTGGCCGCGCGGGCACACGGTGCCGCAGCTTCCGCAGTTGGCCGGGTCGATGAGCGGGATGGTGCACACGCTGCCGCAGTGGGTGGTGCCCATCGGGCAGGTGCACGCCCCGGCGACGCAGGTCGCGCCGCCCGAGCACACCGTCCCGCAGGCGCCGCAGTTGTTGTTGGCGTCCACGGTGTTCACGCAGGCGCCGCCGCAGGCCGTCAGCCCCGGGCCGCAGGCGCACCGGCCGCCGCTGCAGAACGACCCGCCGAAGCACACATGGCCGCAGGCGCCGCAGTTGTTGTTGTCCAGGTCCGTGTTGCTGCACGTGCCCCCGCACTGGGCGATCCCCGGCGGGCAGCGCGCGGCGCAGCGGCCCAGCACGCACACGTCTCCGGCGGCGCAGGCGTGGCCGCAGGCGCCGCAGTTGGCCGGGTCGTCGAGGGGATCGACGCAGCCCGTGGCGCAGGGAGTCCGGCCGCCCGCGCAGCCGCAGACGCCGTTGAGGCAGGCCTGGTCACCCGGGCATGCGTGCCCGCAGGCGCCGCAGTTGGCCGGGTCCGTCCGGGGGTTGGTGCAGGTCGCGCCGCACTCCACCAGGCCCGCGCCGGCCGGGCAGGCGCAGCGCCCGAAGTTGCAGGTCTGGCCCGCGCCACAAGCATGGCCGCAGGCGCCGCAGTTGGCCGCGTCGTTGAAGGTGTTCAGGCACCGGCCGCTGCAATCCGTCTGGCCGAAGAGGCAGCCCGCGAGGCAGCGGCTGAAGGTGCAGACGTCACCCCCGGGGCACGCGACACCGCAAGCGCCGCAACTGGTGGGCGAGGACCGGGTGTCCACGCACACACCGCCGCAGAGGGTCTGGCCCGCCGGGCAGAGGCACAGGCCCCCGCGGCAGCTTGCGCCGCCCGTGCAGGCGACGCCGCAGGCGCCGCAGTTGGCGCTGTCCGTCGCCAGGCTCACGCAGGCGCTGCCGCAGCGGTCGGTGCCCACCAGGCACGAGGTCTGGCAGGTGCCCGCGCTGCAGACGTCTCCGGCCGCGCACACGTGGCCGCAGGCGCCACAGTTGTCCGCGCGGTTCGTCGTGTCGATGCAGACCCGGCCGCAGAGCGTGCGCCCTGCCGCACAGGCGCACACGCCCGACTGGCAGGTCTGCCCGCCGCCGCAGCGGTTGCCGCAGGCGCCGCAGTTGGCGTTGCTGGTGCTGGTGTCCACGCAGGCCGTGCCGCAGGTGGTGAGACCCGGCCCGCAGCGCGTCGAGCAGGTCCCGGCCGAGCACACCTGGCCGGCGGTGCATGCCGTCCCGCAGGCGCCACAGTTGGCCGTGTCGCTGCGCGGATCCACGCACCGTCCGCCGCACAGAAGCTGCCCCTCGGGGCACACGCAGGCGCCGCCCGAGCACATCGTCCCGCCCGCGCAGGCCGTGCCGCAGGCGCCGCAGTTCGAGGCGTTGCTGCGCGTGTCGACGCACGCGCCGCCGCAGAGGGTCAGGCCGGAGGTGCACATCGTCGCGCACGCACCCGAGCTGCACACCTGGCCGGCGGTGCATGCCCGACCGCACGCGCCACAGTTGGCAGGGTCGGTCAGGGTGTTCACGCAGGCCGTGCCGCAGAGGGCAGTCCCCGGCACCGGACAGACCGTGCCGCCGTCCACCGACGGAACGTCCGTGCCCACGGGCACGTCCACGCCGACCGGTACATCGATCCCCACGGGAACATCCACGCCGACCGGTACGTCAATCCCGACGGGTACATCGATGCCCACGGGCACGTCCACGCCGACCGGGACGTCGTCCGTCACCGGGACGTCCGTCACCGTCGGCGCGTCGTCGCCCTGGGGCACGTCCACGACGCCACCATCGGGGAGCACCGCGCCATCGGGGAGCACCGCGCCATCGGGGAGCACCGCGCCGTCGGGGAGCACCGCGCCGTCGGGGAGCACCGCGCCGTCGGGCGATGGCACGCTGAGCGCCGTCGAGCCGCAGCCGGCCGACAGCGCCAGCAGCAGGGTGTAGGTCCAGAGCCGTTTTCCGAGGTCCATTCGCTGCTCCGCCGTTCCCCCCTTCACAGGGAGAGAGACGGCTGAAAGAGGAGACGCGGAGGCCCCGGAGGTCGGACGCATCGCGCCCGGTCGGCACCACCGCGCAAGCATCGTCCGTGGGCACCACGGACCCTTCGTCGTAGCGCGAACACCCCGCGGATGACAAACGATTCGAGCGGTGGCGCGAAGGCCGTGCCTCGCCGGGACGGATGCGGTTCCGATGCCTCAGGTGCGACGCGCGCGGCGGCGACGCGCGGCGAGCATCCCAAGCGCTGCGACGAAGCCCACGGTGCCTGCGGGCTGGGACCCCCGTGCGGCGTCGCAACCGCCCGGGGCAGGTACCAAGGGCCGTGGCGCAGCCGTCACGTCGGCCATGGCAGAGTCCATCGGACCGTTGCCCGCGTCGGCCGGGGCGCCCGCGTCGGTCGGGCTGCCCGCGTCGGAGGCACCCGCGGCTCCGAGCAGCATCTGGACCTGCGGCCAGCGTAGCGCGCAGAGGTCATGGGCGACGGTCCCCGCGGGGCACAGGGCGGGGCCGGTGAGGTCGGCGAAGCGGAGGAGGGCGACGATGCTGCGGCCCCCGTCGTCCGAGCGGCCCAGGGCGAAGCCGTCTTCCTGGTTGTTGGCGCACACGTACAGCGCGCCCGCGTGCCAGCGGAGGCACAGGACCTGGACGGAGGACACCCGGTGGAACGGACCGCCGTCGTCCGACTGGAGCAGCCGGTCGGCGGCGTCGGGGCCGCCGGCCCACACCGTCCGACCGTCGCCGGAGAGCGCGAAGCCCTTCATGTCGCCGACGGTGCGGGCGATCTGGTGAAAGTGCTCGCCGCCGTCGTCCGACCGGAGCAGCAGGGTGCCCGGCGCCCCGCCGTCCGGCGGATCGATGTGCGAGCGGACATAGACCACGTCGGGGTGGCTGGGGTCCACGCCCGAGACCCACGCGTCGCGGCCCCCCAGGAGGTCTGCCGGAAGCGCCCGGAGCGTCCGTCCTCCGTCGTCCGAGCGGTAGAGCACCGTGGTCCTCGGCGCGCCGGCCGTCTCGCCGCCGAGGTACATCCGCTGCGGATCCGACGCAGCGACCTCCAGGGTGTCAAAGGTCACCCCCGTCACGCCGGGACCCCGCGGCGCGAAGGTCCGCGCGCCGTCGCCCGAGGCCCACACCCGGCTCGTGAGGCTGCCGTCGATCCCCACCCAGTAGACCCCGAGACCCGAGGGGTCCGAGGTCATGTCGCCGGTGTACAACCCGGCAAGCTCGGGGACGGGGCTCGAACGGCAGGTGTCCATCGCCCGCGCCACGCCGTCGGGCAGGCCCAGGAGCAAGGGTGCGCCGTCGGGCCCACGGGCGCCCAGGGCCACCGCGGGGTCAACGGGCCGGGTGCCATACCCGAAGAGGTCTTCGCACATCCACGCCCAGTGGTGCCCGGCGTCCACCGAGACCACCATGCCGAAGGTGGTCCGCAGGGCGAGGGTGTCCGCCGCGGGGCCGGGGCCCGCGAGGAAGTACTGCGAGGTCGGGAAACGGCCGTTCGCCTCGGCGACGGGGCTCACCAGGGTCCCGAGAAGCCCCAGGGACAGCGTCAGGGCACCGTGTCCGGGGCGGCGCGGCCGTCGCCGGGATGGCGGGTTCAACGCTGGGAACTCGCGCGCCAGGGCCATCCGGGGCCATGGTAGCACCCCCCACGGCGCCCCGCGGCGACGGACCCTTCCTGCGGCGCGGGTGCTGTATGTAGTATCCCCGCTTCCCCGCTGTACCAACGCCCGACGATCCCGCTGCACCGCGCAGGAGTGACCCGACCGATGGCTGCTTCCGTCGCCCCGACTGAAATCCTTCGCAACGAACTCGAGCGGCTGTTCGACCTGGAGGCCCTCCAGCGGCTCTCCCGGGACCTGCTCGGCCTGGACCCCGACGACGTCGCCCGGGGGGCTACGAAGGGTGTGTTCGCCCGCGCCCTCGTCGACCGCTGCCTCGCCGGGGACATGCACGAGGCCCTCGCCGACGCGATCGCGCTGACCGACCGCGACGCCGAGGTGCGTCTCCGGCCGGTGTACGAAGGTCGTCCGGCCGACGACCTCGCGCCGGGCACCCTGGTCGAGAGCTTCAAGGTGGTGAAGAAGACCCACGACGAGGGCTTCGGCGCGGTGTACCTCGCCACGGGCGCCGAGGGCAGGCAGGTGACGCTCAAGGTCCTGCGCGAGGGCCGGGTCCGGGACCGCAGGGGGCTCCAGCGCTTTCTCCTGGCGCAGCGGGCGCTGCGGGCGGTGGAGCACCCGGCCGTGCAGCGCATCCTCGCGGCGGGGGTGCTACCCGACGGGCGGCCGTACATCGCCGCGGAGTACATCGACGGACAGCTTCTCTCCGTCCGCCTCGGCCGCGCCGGGGCGATGCACATCAACGAGGCAAGGAACATCCTCCAGGCGCTGACCGAGGGGCTGGACCGGGTGCACGCCGCGGGGCTCTCGCACGCGGACATCCGCCCCGACCACGTGGTCCTGGTCCGCCGCGACGGTGCCCTCTCGGGCGTCCTGGTGGACTTCGGTGTCGACCGGCTGATGGGCGCCCGCACGGGCGCGGCCCCCGATGCCGCGGCCCTCGTGGTGCTGCCGGGCGGCGCGCGGGCCCTCGCGCCCGAGCGCGCACGGCTCGGGACGCCCGCGGATGTCCGCTCGGATGTCTACGCCCTCGGCGCGCTGACCTACGAGGTGCTCACGGGCAGGCCGGTGTTCACCGCGAGCTCGCCGGTGGACCTGATCGTGGCCCATGTGACCCAGGCGCCCGAGGCCCCGAGCAGGCATGCCCCGCGGGGGTGGGTGACCAGGGAGCTCGACGCGGTGGTGCTCCGCGCCCTGGCAAAGGCCCCGGAGGAGAGGTACCCCAGCGCGGGGCAGTTCTACCAGGCCGTGGTCGACGCGCTGAAGGGCAAGCGCACCGGGGACATCACCCGCGAGGAGTTCGACGCCCGCAAGGCGGCGGTGGCCGAGGCGCCGGGCGACGACGACCGCGCGCTGGCGCTGGAGCAGTCGGGCTCCCAGGGGATCCCCTGGGCCGACGTGGCCCTGGCCCTGCGCGAAGCGGCGGACGCTGCCGAGGACCCCGGGGCGAAGAAGGGCCTGCGGTTCCGCGTCGCGCGGGTGTTCGAGGCCGAGGTGAAAGACCTCGCCGCGGCCCGCGGGGTGTACGCAGCGATCGCCGAGGCAGACCCCGCCGACGAGGTCGCCCGGTCCAAGGTCCAAGAGATCCGTCGGGCGACCGCGACGCCCGACGAGCGCGCCGAGATGCTTCTGGAAGAGGTGGAGGGAGAGGCCCTGGCCAGCGAGAAGGCCCGGCTCCTGGTGGACCTGTCGCATCTCTACGAGCGGGAGATCAAAGACCCGGACAATGCCCTCGTGGCGCTGACCGAGGCCGTCACCCACGCCCCCGCGGACGACCTCATCGCGACCGAGGTCGAGCGGCTGGCCGGAGACGACGCGGCGAAGTGGGCCGACGTGCTCTCGACCGTCGCAGGCGCGGCGAAGGGCCGGGAGCCGGGCGACGCGGTGGCGCTGTTGCTCCGCGCCGGGCGGTGGTACCTGGCCAGGTCCCAGCGGCCGGACTTCGCGCTGGCTTGCTACACCCAGGCCCTGGCCGTGGTGCCGGGCCACGACGGTGCCCTGGAGGGCTCGGCGGAGATCTATCGCAGGGCGCAACAGTGGCCCGAGCTCGCCGCGGTGCTTCTCAAGCGCGCGGACGCGCTGCCGGTGGCCTCGCGGGCGCGGGACCTGCGCGCCGAGGCCGCGGAGCTTCTGGAAGGGCGGCTCAATGACCCGCGGCGGGGCAGGGAGATCCTGGAGAAGGTGCTCACCGAGGATCCCACCCACGCCAGGGCCTCGGAGCTGATCGAACGGATCTATCTCCGGGAGTCGGACTGGAAGGGCCTCGTCGGGCTGTTGGAGCGCAAGGCCGCGGCGCTGACCGCGGAGCGCCGGGCCGACGCCCTGGACGAGATCGCCGAGGTCTACGAAGACCGCCTGGCAGACCCGGTGAAGGCCGCGGAGTACTTCGAGCAGGCCCGGGAAGCCGACCCCAGGAACATGTCGGCCCTCAAGGGCCTGGAGCGGTTGTACGCCCGCGCGGGCGACCACGAGAAGCTGTTGCGCACCCTGGAGGCGCAGCTTGGGGCGGCGTCGACCCCACGGCAGAAGGTCGAGCTGTTGAACCGGACCGCCGCGCTGGTGGAGGAGGAGTTCGTCGACCACGCACGCGCCTCGCGGGCCTACGAGGAAGCCCTGGCGATCGACCCCGCGAACGACACGGCGATGACGGGCCTCGGTCGCTTGTACCGGGTGCTGGGGCGCTGGGACGACCTGGTGGCGCTGCTGGAGAAGCACGCAGACCTGGTGACGGACTCCGGCCGCAAGGTGGACCTTCTGCTGGCCGCCGGCCGTTCGCTGTTGGACCCCGTGGGCTCGATCGACCGGGCGGCGCGGGCGTTCGAGCGGGCGGCGGAGATCGACCGGGGACACCCCGTGGCGCTGGAGCACCTGGCGCGGATCGCTGCGCTGCGGGGGGACACCCGGGCGGCGGCCGAGGCCTACGACAAGCTGGCCCAGGCCGCCAGGACCCCGGCGGAAAAGGTCGAGGTGCTCCTGCGGGTGGGCAGGGTGCTGGAGGAGAAGGGCGACCGGGACGGCGCGATCGAGCGGTACAAGCGGGCGCTGGACGCCGACCCGGAGTCCGCCGAGGCGACCGGGCGGCTGCGGTCGCTGTACGCAGCCCGCGGGGACGCCGCGGGGGCCATCGAGATGCTCCAGCGGCAGATCGAGGCGGCCGAGGGGAGCAACGCGCGCGCGGCCCTCTGGGTGCAGGTCGCGCGGACCTACCGCGAGCGGTTGAAGGACAAGGAAAAGGCCCGCGACGCGGCGCAGAAGGCCACGCTTCTCGACGGCACCAACGACGAGGCCGGCGCGCTGCTGGGCGAGATCGTCTTCGAGGAGGGAGACTTCGCCGAGGCCGCGAGGCTCCTGGGGCCGCGCGCGGCGCGGGTCCGGGAGCTGGACCGCGCCGAGGGGCTGCGCCTGGCGTTGCAGTACGGCGAGGCGCTCTCCCGCGCGGGGGATGCCGACAAGGCCCTGGAGGCCTTTCGCGCGGCGCGGGACATCGCCCCGGAGGACCGCGAGGTGCTGGCCTCGGTGGCCCAGGCGACCTATGGCGCGAAGGTCTACGCCGAGGCCAGGAGCCTCTACGACGACCTGCTGAAACGGCACGGCCGGGACCTGGACGGCAACGCCCGGGTCGACGCCCTGTGGCACTACGCAGACGCCGCGCGGCGCACGGGCGATCCCCTCTCGGCGGGCAAGGCGCTGGCCGAGGCGCACGAGCTTGATCCGCAGAGCGCGCGGGTGGTGGAGCTGGCCGCGACGGTGGCCGCGGACGAGGGACGCTGGGACGAGGTGGCGAAGTACCGCCGCAAGCGGGTGGAGCTTACCCAGCCCGAGTCGGCGCGGTTCGAGATGTACCTGGACCTCGGGGAGGTCCTGGCGACCCGGCTCGGGGAGAAGAACAAGGCCGCGCGGGCGTATGTGTCCGCGCTGGAGATCAAGCCCGACGACCGCCGGCTGCTGATGAAGCTGATGCAGTTGTACTCGGACGAGCGGGACTGGGGCCGCCTGGTGGAGATCATCCTGCGGCTGGCGGACCTGGTGGAGGACCGCGGGCAGCTTGCGCGGTACTACCTCACGGCGGCGCAGCTCTGCGACGTGCAACTGGGGCGCGCGGACGAGGCGATCGACTACTACGAACAGGCGCTGGAGCAGGACGCGACGCTTACCAAGGCCCTCGACGGCATCGCCGCGTTGCGCACCGCGCGGGGTGACTTCACGGGACTGGAACAGAGCTACCGGCGGGTGCTGGCCAGGCTGCCCGAGGGGGCGCCGAAGGAGGTCCGCGCGCGCTTGCACGCCCGGCTCGGGGCGGTGTTCGAGACGCAGCTTCACCAGCCCGGCGACGCGGTGGCCGAGTACGAGCGGGCGATGGAGCTGGCGCCTGGAGAGTTCGACTTCGCCGAGAAGCTGGCCGAGCTGTACCTCACGGACACCAAGCGGTACTTCGAGCGGGCTGTGACCGCCCACCGGGCGCTGCTGACAAAGAACCCCATCCGCCTGGAGTCACTCCGGGCGCTGCGCCGGGCCTTTACCGAAGCCAAGCGACCCGACGAGGCCTGGTGCCTCTGCCAGGCCCTGGTCGCCGCCCGCGCGGCCGAGCCCGAAGAAGAAAACTTCTACAAGAAGTTTCGCACGGACCGGCCCGCGGTCGCCCAGGAGAAGCTCACCGAGGAGCGCTGGGCCCGCGAGCTGGCCCATCCCCTCCAGGACACCCTGCTCACGTCGGTCTTCGCCACGATCACCCCGGCGGTCCTCGCCTCCCGGGGTCTCCCGCTGGAGCGCTACGGACTGTCCGCCGCCACGAAGATCGACCCGGCCACGGACACCGGCCAGATGGCCCAGACGATCCATTACGCCGCCGGGGTCCTGGGCTTGAAGACCCCGTCCGTCCATGCCCTCGCGACGGACGACTCGGGGATCAATTTCGCCCTCACCGACCCGCCCGGGTTGTACCTCGGGGCCACGGCCCTGGCGGGCGGTCCGGCCAAGGCGCTGGCCTTCCTCGCGGGCAACCGCCTCGCGTACTTTCGCCCGGGGCACTTCGTCCGGCAGATCGTGCCGACGGGCACCGGGCTGCGGGCCTGGCTCTTCGCGGCCATCCGCGCGGTGCAGCCGACCTTTCCCATCGCCGCGGACCTCGCGGGCCCCGTGGGAGACAACGTCGCGGCCATCAAGCAGCACCTCTCCGCCTCGGCCCTGGAGGTGCTCACCTCCCTGGTCAGCAAGCTGGTGCAGTCCGACACCTCCCTGGACCTCAAGCGCTGGACCGTGGGGGTGGACCTCACGGCCGACCGCGCGGCCTTCCTCCTGGCCAACGACCTGTCCATGACCCTGGCCGTGGTGCGGGCGACGCCCGACGACGCCGCTGGCGTGCCCCAGGCCGACCGGATCCGCGAGCTTCGACTGTTCGCCGTGAGCGAAGAGTACTTTCACCTTCGCCAGCGGCTGGGCATCGCGATGGTCGTCGCGAGCTGACGCCGTTCCCTCCCGTTCCCTTCCGTTCTCTTTCTACAGCACCACCCGCAGGCGGACCCGGCCCATTCCAGGCCGGATCCGTAGCTGGCAGCCCAGGCGGATCGACGGCGGGTCGTGGAAGATCGCGGACAGCTCCAGTTCGTCCGCCCGCGGAGGTTCACAGAGCTCAAGGCCCTCGCCCACCTCCACCCGGCAGGTGCCGCAGTTGGCCATCCTGCACGCGAACGGAATCGCCGCCCGCAGATGCTCGTCGCAGATGTCCACCACCCGGCCCCCGTCGGGCAGGTCCACCTCGAAGCTCGTCCGCTCGAACATCACCAGGGGCATCGCGGGGACACTATACGTCTTAGAAACCGAGGGACGCGTGGGTCCCGTCGGCCCCGACGCCCGTCTCGCTGGGCGCCTCGGGGTGCACCCGCTGCAACCACGCGGTCCCGTTGGCCAGCGGGGCCACCACCGGTCGGCGGTACGTGTCCGTCCCGTCCCCGTCGAGAAAGATCCCGACCGTGGGCCGCGCGAGGCGCCCCGGGTCCGTCAAGGTCTCCAGCGCCGCGTTGCCCACGGTGAGCGCGCTGGCGGCGTCGTAGAGATCGTCGCCGCCCTCGTCCGCGAAGATCCCCGCGCCGTTCGCGTTGCCCGCGCCCAGGGCGAGGTTCGGTACGTGGTACTCGTCGCCCTCGGGCCCGAGGGCCAGCAGCACCCCGAGGGAGAAGTCATGGCCCGCGCCGGCCGTCATGTTCTCGCGGGTGGCGTGGGCGTTGTGTACGTCACGGCCGCCGCCGTCGACCACGGCGCCAAACGCGAAGTGCGCCACGCCCGCCTGGACGTACCACCGGCCGTCGTACGTGTCGTCGCCCGCGCCATCGAGCAGTAGACCCATCCCGCTCCAGTACCCGGTGCCCTGGCCGAAGATCCCCGTGGTGTACCCGTCGTTGCCCGCGCGGTCGCGTAGCACTCCCAGGCCGCCGGCCATGTCGATCAGGTCCGGGGTCCCGTCTGCCCTGCGGCCGAAGCCCGCGCCCTGCGTGAAGCTTGAGTTCGACATCGGGTCCTGCGGCGAGCCGTAGAGCACCGGGGTCACCCGGCTGTCGTACACGTCGTCCCCGTCGCGGTCGTACAGAAGCCCGACGCCCTTCACGTAGGCAAACCCCTGCGCGAAGGCCCACGTGGTGTACCGATCGGTCCCACCGCGGTCGACCAGGACACCGAGGCCGGCCATTCCCGCTCCCTGGCCGCCGGCCTCCACGGCGTAGGTGTCATCGCCGCCGTCGTCGTAGAGGCCCCCGATCCCGAAGGCGCCGAAGCCCTGGGACATCCGCAGCGAGGCGTATCCGTCGTGTCCCCCGCCGAGGTCGTACAGCAGCCCGACGCCCAGCCGTCCCGCCCCCTGCCGCGGGGTCTCGCTGAGCGAGATCGGCCCGGCGCCCGAGGCGCCCATC
>FSWI01000578.1_pt1 | contig 12986 bp, 8 predicted proteins | sample 1637911 | NCBI WGS metagenome assembly FSWI01 (sample SAMEA3914789, study PRJEB12502) | metagenome | biome: forest; material: soil | place: Canada | collected 2011-07-03 | depth 0.3 m
ATGACATCCTCCGTGCTCTTCCCGTGACGGTGGGCGGCATCCACCAGTCGCACCATGATGTCCCCGCGGTTCATCTCGGTCGCCGCAGCGGGGCCCAGTTCAGCCCCCGTCCGCCGGGCGTACGTACGCACCTCGGGGACCGACCGGAGGATCCGCTCCAACCGCTGCGCGGTACCCACCGTCTCCCCGAGGGAGGTCCCTGCGGGGAGAAAGTAATCCAGCACGAACGCCCCCTCGTCCATCGTCGGGAGGAAGCCCGAGGTTACCCGTCCCGCGGCCACCCAGGCCACCGCGACGGCGAATGCCACCAGCAGGGGACCCACCCAGAGGTGATGCGCTCCCCAGTTCGCCACGTGGCCGTAGATCCGCTCCATCCGCGAGACCTTGGTCTTCACGGGACGCGCCCGGAGGATCCGCGCCGCCGCCGCGGGGACGCCCACCAGGGCGATCCCGAGCGAAATGATCACCGCCGCCGAGAGGGTCCCCGCGAGGGCCGAGAAGAAGTCCCCCACGAGGCCCTGCACAAACGCCAGCGGCACGAACACGATCACCGTGGTGATGGTGGTCCCCACGACGGCCGCGGCGAGGTCCTGCGTGCCGTGCGCTGCTGCGTGCTCCGCGGTCTCGCCGTGCTCCAGCCTCCGGGCAATGGCCTCGATCACCACGATGGCGTCGTCGATCACCAGGCCGATCGCCACCGCCATCCCGCCCAGGGACATCAGGTTCAGCGTCTGGTGCAGGGCCTTCATCACCAGGAAGGTCATCGCGAGGGTGGCAGGTACCGTCGCCGCCGCGATCAGCCCCGCGCGCCAGTCCCGGAGGGAGAACCCCAGCACCAGGACGCACAGGGCGATCCCCACCAGGATCGCGTCCCGCACGCTCGCGATGCTCTCGTCCACGAGGGCGGCCTGGTCGTACACGGGCTCCAGGGTCACCCCGGGTGGGAGCGTGCGGGCGAGGTCACGGGCCACGGCCTCGGCGGCCTTCACCACGTCCGGCGTACTGGCTCCCTCCAACCGGGAGACCGAGATCACCGCGGTTTCGCCCCGCGGCCCGCCCACGCCCACGGTCCTGTCCACGTGACCGTCCATCACCGTGGCGATCGAGCCCAGGGCCACGGGCGCCCCGTCGGGCGTCGTGGTGACCGGTACGCTCGCGAGGTCGTCCAGGGTTCGCGCCTCGCCCGAGGCCAGCACGGTGATCCTCTGGCGGTCCTGGTCGAAGCGCCCGACGGCCGCGAGGGACACCTCGTCGGCCACCCGCGTCGCCACGTCCTGCGGGCGCAGCCGCGCGCCCGCGGCCCGCGCGGGGTCGAGCACCACCTCCACCTCGCGCACGTCCCCGCCCAGGACCTTCACCAGGCCCGCGCCCGGCACCCGCGCGAGGGCCGGTCGCACCACGAACTCGGCCAGGTCGTGGAGGTCTCGGGAATCCAACGGCCCCGAGAGGTTGAAGGTGAGGACAGGGAAGGCCGTGGGGGTCAGCCGCTCGACCTCGGTCTCCACCCCGGGAGGCAGGGAGCCCTGCGCGGCGTTCAGCCGGGACTCCACCAGTTGGAGCGCGCGCCACATGTCCGTCCCGGGCACGAACTGCAAAGAGATCTCCGTGGTCCCGCGGATCGTCCGGGATCGTACCCGGCGCACCCCGAGCACCGTCGCCAGCGACTGCTCCAACGGCCGCGTGACCGTCGTCTGGAACACGTTGGGCGGCGAGTCGCCCAGCCGCGCCACCACCACGATCCGGGGGAAGTCCATCTCGGGGTAGATCCCGCTTGCCAGGGTGCTCGCGGCCAGCACCCCTCCGACCACGGCCGCGGCGAGGGCCACGGCCACGGCCGCCCGGTTGCGCAGCGCCCACAGCCCGATGTTCACGCCCCGCCTCCGTCCCCCGCGGGCGCCTCCGTGATGGCCGCGCCTGCTGTCATCGCCAGGACGTTGTCCACCGCCACGGAGGTCCCCGGTTCGATCCCGTGCACGACCTGCACCTGGTCACCCTGGCGCAGTCCCACGGCCACCTCCCTTGGCTGCGCGTGGCCGCCCTCGCAGACCACCACCTCGGTGCCCGTGGCACCGCCGTTGCGCACCGCCGCCGCGGGCACCACCACCACGTCCGCGCGCTCGCCCACCGCCACGCTCGCCGCGCCGTAGAGCCCCAGCGGAAGCGCTCCCCCGGACAGGTCCAGGGTCAACCGAACAGCGCCCACCCCCGTCGCCGCCGTGATCGACGGAGAGACCGCCCGCACCGTGGCGTCCACCAGCCGCCCAGGCAAGGCGTCAAAGCTCACCCGCGCCCGCTGCCCTGGCCGCAGGACCACGAGGTCCCCCGGCGGCGCCGCACCCTGGAACTCCAGCGCCGTCGGGTCCGCGATCTCCATCACCGGCGTCCCCGAGGTCCCGTCCACCAGCTCGCCGACCTGTTTGAGCAGCCGCACCACCACGCCCCCGAGGGGCGCCCGCACCTGGGTGCGCGCCACGTTCCGCCCAGCGGTCTCCGCCGCCGCGCGCGCCTGGGCCACCGCCGCGTCCGCCTGCTCCCGCCGCATCCGCGCGTCGTCCGCGTCCTGCCGCGCCACGATCCCACGGCCGAACAGGTACTCGATCCGCGCGAGGGCGGCCGCCGCGTTGCGCGCCCCGGCCTGCGCCGTCACCAACTGCGCCCGCGCCTGCGCCAGCGCGTCTTGAAGAGGCGCGCCCTCGACCTCGGCCACCACCTGGCCCGCGTGCACGGGGTCCGCCTCCCGCACCAGCACCCGGAGCAGCCGCCCGGCCACCTGCGGCGAGACAACCGCCGACCGCTCGGGCGCCGAGGCCACCGTCCCGCGCACGGTCCGTACCTCCGCCAGCGTCGCCCGCGTCGCCGGGATGCACCGGGTGTGCACCGGCGGGGTCTCGGGCTCGCTCTCGGCCGCCTGCCGATGGCACCCGGTGAGCAACCACAGGGTGACCACGAGCCTCCACCCGCCTTCCCACGCCGTCGGGAGCACCGTACGGGTCACAGCGACCCCCCGACGGCGTTCTCCAGCCGCACCAGGGCCAGCGCCCGGGCCGCGAGCGCCTGCTGCGCAGCGAGGCGCGCGTCCGTGAAGGCCTGCTCCGTCGCGATCACCGTCTGGATGTCTCCACGCCCCACGCTGTAGCCCTCCACCGCCAGGTCCGCCGCTTGATGCGCCGCCGGCAGGACCTCTTCGATCTCGGCCCGCGCTCGCAACGCGGCGCCTTCGTAGTCCGCGTACGCCGCCGCGAGGTCGGCCTCCAGCCGCACCCGCGCCGCGCTGCGTGTGTACCCCTGGGTCGCCAGGGCCGCCTCCGCCCTGCGGATCAACGCGCCGTGGTTGTGGAACACGGGTACCTCCACCGTCAGCCCCGCGGACAGCGACGGGGGTAGCTGGCTGTCCGCCCCCCATTCGTCCACGCCCACGTCGATCCCCACGAGGGGCAGTCTCAGCCGTTCTTCCAGCTCGACCCGCCGCCGGGCCTCCGTCAGCCGCGCGCGCTCGCCCGCCAGCGCGGGATGGTCGTCGAGCCGCGCCACCAGCGCCTCCAGCCCCGGAGGCGCCACGCTGCCCGGAACCTCGCCCCCCGTACGGAGGTCACCCGACCGCGCCGGGTCACGGCCCAGCCACGCCCCGAGCCTCCGCGCGTGGCCGGTCACCGCCAGCGCGTCGGCGGCGGCGTCTGCCCGCGCCCGCGCGGCCTCGGCCCGCGCCCGAAGGACGTCGAGCTGCGGCGCCGTCCCGGCCGTCAGCCGGTCCTGCGCGATGGTCAACAACCGCAGCCGCCGGGCGGCGATGTCCCGGCTGATCTCGGTCTGTCGCTCGGCCAGCCAGAGGTCCAGCCACGCCGACGCGGTGGCCAGCCGCACGTCCAGACGGGCGCGGGCGAGGTCCCATCGGGCCGAGACCACCCCCGCCTCCGCCGCCCGGACCGCCGCGCCCCGCTGGCCGAACAGCGGCAGGGTCAGCACGACACCGCCCTGCAACCGCGAGGGGTTGGTGAGCACCCCGACGCGCACGGAGGGGTTGATCAGCATCCCCGCGACGTCCACCTCGGACTCCGCCTGGGCCTGTCGTGCGAGGGCCACGAGGGTGTCGGGCGCCCGCGCGGAGGCCTGCGCCAGCGCGTCGGACAGTGCGATGCCTGACGGTGCCCCGTCCGTGGGCGGCGGCGGTGGCAGCGCGAGGGCGGGCGGCACGGGGACCGTCTGGGACCACGCCGCGGTGGGCGGGGAGAGGCCCAGCGCCACGGCGAGCGCCACGGGACACCGTCGCCAGGGAACCATGGACATCGGTCTGATGGGGTATCACCCGGACCCTAACGGCAGGTAACGGCTGCGGACGTACTGCAATGACGGTCATGCCGACGGGGTGAAGGGCGCGATCGGGTTGCTCTCTGCCCCGAGGCGGTGCCACCCTCCGGGGTGATGCGCGTCCTGGTGGTGGAGGACCACGACGAGACCCGTGACCTGGTGTCCCGCGCGCTCCTGCGGGACGGGCACCTGGTGACCACCGCCGGCAGCCTCGCCGCCGCGCGCGCGGCGCTCGCGGAGCGCGCGGCGGACGTGGTGGTGCTGGACCTGGGACTGCCCGACGGCGACGGGCTGTCCCTCTGCCGCGCCCTCCGGGACGAGGGCTCCGGGGTGCCCGTCCTGGTGCTCACCGCGCAGGGTGCGGTCGCCCGCAGGGTCGAAGGTCTCGACGCCGGGGCGGATGACTTCCTCGCCAAGCCCTTCGCCCTTGCTGAGCTCCGCGCCCGGGTGCGCGCCCTCGGTCGCCGCGGGCCATTGCCCCGCGGGCTCACCGTACAGGCCGGGGACGTCACCCTGGACCTCGCCGCCCGCCGTGCCCGGTCGAGGACCGCTGGGGAATCCGGTGGAGTGACGGCGGGCGTGGACGTACCGCTCACGGCCCGGGAGTGGGCGGTGATCGACCTGCTGGCCGCGCGGCGTGGCCGGGTGGTCCCGCGGGGAGAGATCCTGGAGGCCGTGTGGGGCGAGGCCACGGACGCCACCAGCGCCTCCCTCGACGTGATCGTGGCCCGTATCCGCCGCAAGCTCGGGGTGGGTGCATTGCGGACGCTCCGTGGTGAGGGGTACTCCCTGGGCGGGTCGTGACGTGACCCCGAGGCGGACCTTCGCCGGGCGGGTCGCGCGCGCCATGGCCCTGGTCGCCGCCCTCGCGGCCGCGGTCGCCGTGGGGCTCTCGGGGCTCATCGCCCACCGGCTGCTGGTGGACCGCGAGGACGCCCGGCTCGACGGCGCCGCGGCCATCCTCGCGAGGGAGCTCTCCGAGGCCCCGGACGACCCCGCCGCCGTGGCCGCGGTCGCCGCCGACGAGAACGCCGAGGGCGCCCGACTGGGGATGCGCCTCGCGCTCTACCAGGGTCCGCGGTGGCTGGGCGGCGATCCCTCGCTCCGACTGCCCCCGCGGGGCGCATGCTCCGACGTGCAGCTCGGCGCGACCCCCTGGCGCCGTTGCGTGGTCCCCCTGGGGCACGGCCGCACCGTCGTCGCCGCGAGCGACCTCACGCCCGTGCGCGCCCTCCGCGGTCCCCTCGTGGCCGCCGCCGCGGTGGCGCTGCTGGCCTCGGCCCTCGCGGCGCTCGCGGTCAGCCGCGCGGCCTCGGCGCGGATCGTGGGCCCCCTCGCGCGGCTGCGCGACGCGGTGAAGGCCGTCCCCGCGGACGCGCCCGGCGCCGCGGTGCTCCCGCCGGTCGCGGGCTACGAAGAGATCGACGCGCTGCACCATGCCGTGGGCGACCTGCTCACCCGGCTGGACGGCGCGCTCGCACAGTCACGGCGCTTCGCCGCGGACGCCGCCCACGAGCTTCGCACCCCCCTCGCCACGATGCGCGCCGAGCTGGACCTCGCCGCGGAGGCGGGCGACCTGGACGACCTCCGCGGGGCCCTCGCGCGGGTGCGCTCGACCGCCGCGGCCCTCTCCGACCGCACCGAGCGGTTGCTGGTGCTGGCCACGCCGTTGGAGGCCGGGCGGTGGCACCGCGAGGCGGTGGCCGTGGGGGACGTGGCGCGCGAGGCCGTGGCGGCACTGGACCCCGCCCGCCGTGCGCGGGTGGTGGTCACCGTCGACGACGGCGCGTTCGTGCGGGGCGACGCCACCCTCCTGCGGATGGTGGCGGACAACGCGCTGGACAACGCGCTGAAGTTCTCCCGCGAGGGCGAGGTGACCGTGACGGTGGCGTGCGGTGACGACGGCGTGGTGCTGCGGGTCGCGGACCCGGGACCCGGCGTGCCCGAGGGTGAGCGCGTACGGGTGTTCGAGCCGTTCTACCGTATGTCCTCGGCGCGCGCGGGGGCCGTGCCGGGCCACGGGGTGGGCCTCGCACTGGTGGCCCACGTCGCCCGCGCCCACGGGGGCACCGCGGCCTTCGAAGACGTCCCCGCGGGGGCCGCGCTGCGGGTCACGCTCCCGCCATGGCGCGGCGGATGAGCGCGGGCGTGGCGGATCAGCGAGCCGAGACGCTGCCCGTGGGCTGGACCGGCTGCCCGCGGCGCGCCTCGCCGAAGAGGGTGATCATCTCGCGGTTGAACGCCGGGAGGTCGTCGGGCTTGCGGCTGCTGATCCAGTTGCGGTCGCGGATCACCTCGCGGTCTTCCCACAGCCCGCCCGCGTTGCGGATATCGTCGGCGATGGAGGGCCACGAGGTCATCCGCCGGCCCTTCACCAGGCCCGCGGACACCAGCAGCCAGGCCCCGTGGCAGATCACCGCGATGGGCTTGTTCGCGTGCTGCGCGCGCCGTACGAACTCCTGGGCCGCGGGCATCATCCGCAGGGCGTCGGCGTTGTTCGCCCCGCCCGGCAGCAGCACGGCCTCGAAGCTGGCCGGGTCGGCCTTGTCGAGGGTCATCTCGACGGTGAAGGTCCCGGCCTTGTCGTGGTGCTTCATCGCGTAGATCGTGCCGGCCTTCGGTGCGATCAGCACCACCGTGGCGCCCGCCTGCTCCAGCGCCTTGCGGGGCTCGGTGTACTCCGTGAGCTCGAAGCCGTCCGTCGCAAGCGCCGCGACGCGCATCCCCTGGATCGAGTTGCCGTTCATCATCGTCAGGTCCTCCCGTGGCTGTGACGCGAGACCGCCGACCGGACGCATACCCCGCGCCGACCCCGAGGGTGTGCGTGTCGTGCAATCACCGTGCACCGACGGCACGTCGGGCGGGCCGACACAGCGCCCCCCGTGCCCGCAGCGTGCCAGGAGGTGACGTACCGGGCGCCCGAGGGCACACCCTGGACCCCGCGGTCTGGACGGCACTGGACCCCGACGCTCGCTTCGCCCTGATCCATGCACTCCGGGGGATGGAGAAGCACCCCGAGCGCTTCGCCGCCGTCGCCGCGGTGATCCTCGGTCCGTCGACGCGACGTGACGCGACGTGACGCGACGTGACGGACCTTCGTCGGGGACGTGCCGGTGGCTCGGGAGGGCGCTGACGAAGGTCACCCCCATCGTGGCGACCCGGTGTCACCCTACGGCCGGCCGATGCCCGAAGGAGACCCCGCGACCATGTCCGCCACCCGAAGGATCCTCCTGGTGGAGGACTCTCCCCAGGACGCCGAGCTGACGCTCACTGCCCTCGCGGAGAACAAGCTGGCCAACGAGGTGGTGGTCGTCCGTGACGGCGAAGAGGCCCTGGACTACCTGCACCGCCGCGGGAACTTCCGCCTGCGGGCCGAGGGCAACCCCGTGGTGGTCCTGCTGGACATCAAGCTACCCAAGATCGACGGTCTCGAGGTCCTCCAGCGGATGCGCTCGGAGCCCTCGCTGCGGCTGGTCCCCGTGGTGATGCTCACGTCGTCCCGGGAGGAGCAGGACATCGTTCGTAGCTACGACCTGGGGGTCAACGCCTACGTGGTGAAACCCGTGGACTTCGCGGTGTTCGTCCGGGCCGTGACCGAGCTGGGGCTGTTCTGGGCGGTGATCAACCAGCCCCCGCCCGGCACCGCCTCCGCGGGATAGATCGGGTCGTTTCACGGTCTCCGTCGTCCGCCCTTGACCCGGACGGGGGGTCCGGTTGACGCTCCACGGCCGATGAGTTCGGCTTCCCGCGGCGCGTTGGGCCTCGTGGTGGGGGTGACCCTGACGGCGGTGGCGTGCGGTCTCTGGCCCACGTTCCCGGACGACCAGCTCCATCCCGGGGGGGGCATGGACGGTGGGACCTCCGACGGGGGCCTCTCCGACGGCGCCGTCCCGGACGCCGTCCCGGACGCCACGGCGCCCGGCGACGGCGGGATGGACGGCGCGGTCCCCGATGGATCCCTGTCCGACGGCGCCACCGACGCTCCCTCCGCGCCCGACGCGGGCCTCGCGTGCGACATGATCCCGCACTCCATGGTGTCCTCCAGGGTGGTGGCCTCGGCCATCCCCGGCGCGCAGGACTTTGCCTTCGACGGCACGGGCCGCGTGGCCGTGGGCTTCGGCACCGAGGTGGACCTCGTGGCCCCGGGCGGCGTGCGCACGATGCTGGTGTCTTCCCTCCCGGGCACCGTGGTGGCCCTGCGGTACGCCCCGACGGGCGACCTGGTGATGGCGCTCGCATCGGGCACCACGGACGCGGGCGCCCCCGCGGGGATCATCGCCGCGGTGTCCCGCGACGGCAGCGGGCTGCGCACCCTGGCCACGGACGTCGCCCGTCCCGGCGGCCTCGCGGTCGACCCGGGGGGGCACGTGTGGTTCTCCAACGGGGTCACCGGCGAGGTCACCCGTCTGTTGCTGGGCGCCACGGTGGGCCGCCCGGCCGTGATCTTCCACGACGTGCCGGGGCCCACGGCCATGGCCTTCGACGTCGCGGGCACGACGCTCTACGTGGCAAGCGCGATGGCCGGGCAGATGGCCACGGTCTACAAGGTCTCGCTCATGGCGGGCGACATGGACACGGTCACGCCGACCATGCCCGCGACGCCGTACGCCGGCGGGCTGACCTCGCCCGACGGGGTGGTCACCGGCCTCGTACTGGACCAGTGCGGCTACCTCTACGCCGCGGACAGCTCGCGCAACCAGATCTGGCGGGTGGACCCGCCGCCGGGCAGTGACTTCGTCCGCCTGGTGACCGACACGCCGATGCCGCGCGGGCTGGCCTTCGGCCAGGGTGGAATGTACGACGGCCGGACGATCTTCACCCTGGACTCCGACGGTTCGCTCCGCGCGGCCGGCGTGGTGGCCCTGGGCGTCCCGCGGCCGACACCGCCGTAGGGGTCCGATCGTTTCATCGTTCCCGGGGGCGTGGCATCCTCGGGGCGATGGCGCCCGTCCGCACGGACTACCGCATCTGTACGCTCTGCGACGCCATCTGCGGCATCGCCGTGGAGCACGACGGCGAGCACGTCCTCGGCATCCGCGGAGACCCGGACGACCCGTTCAGCCGCGGGCACATCTGCCCGAAGGCCGTCGCCCTCGGGGACGTCCAGCACGACCCTGACCGGGTCCGCGCGCCCCTCCGGCGTGACGGCACCTCCTGGCGCGAGGTGCCCTGGGACGAGGCCCTCGACGAGATCGCCGCGCGCACCACGGCGATCCAGCGCGCACACGGCCGCGACGCCGTGGCGTTCTATTACGGCAACCCCACGGCCCACAGCCTGGGCGCGCTGCTCTACGGCCTGCTGTTCGCCCACCACCTCGGCACGCGCAACCTGTACTCGTCGAACTCCGTCGACTCGCTGCCCCGGCTGCTCGCGTCGCTGTGGATGTACGGCAACCAGGCCGTGCTCCCCATCCCGGACATCGACCGCACGCGCTTCCTCCTGGTGCTGGGGGCCAACCCCAGGGTCTCCAACGGCAGCATCATGACGGCCCCCGGCGTGGCCGGTCGGCTCGCGGCCCTGCGCGCGCGGGGCGGGCGCGTGGTCGTGGTCGATCCGCGGCGCACCGAGACCGCCGCCGGGGCCGACCAGCACGTGTTCATCCGCCCGGGGACCGACGCCCTGCTGCTCGCCGCGATGGTCCATGTACTCTTCACCGAGGGACTCACCGACCTCGGGGCGATGGCCGGCCTGGTCGACGGCCTTGATACCCTGCCCGGCCTCTTTGCGCCGTTCACCCCCGCGGCCGTGGCCGGGCCCACGGGCGTCGCCGCGGAGGACATCGCCGCCCTCGCCCGGGCGTTCCGCGCCGGGGGACCGGCTGCCTGCTACGGCAGGATCGGTACGTCCACCCAGGAGTTCGGCGCCGTCACTTCCTGGCTGGTCGACCTCGTGAACCTTCTCACCGGCAACTTCGACCGCGTGGGGGGGGTGATGTTCCCGTCGCCCGCGGTGGACCTGGCCGCCGTGGCGAGGGCGCTCGGTCAGGCCGGCGCGTTCGACCGCTGGCGCAGCCGCGTGGGCCGCCTGCCCGAGTTCAACGGCGAGCTACCCGTCGCGGCGTTCGCCGAGGAGATGGAGACCCCTGGCGACGGGCAGGTCCGCGCGCTGTTCACCCACGCCGGCAACCCCGTCCTGTCCCTGCCCAACGGGCGACGCATCGACCGCGCCCTCGCGTCCCTCGACTTCATGGTCTCCATCGACATCTACCGCAACGAGACCACCCGCCACGCGCACTTCATCCTCCCGCCCACCTTCGGTCTGGAGCGCGACGAGTACCCGATCCTCTTTCACGGCACCGCCGTGCGGAACACAGCGCACTTCTCCCCCGCCCTCCTGCCTCCGCCACCCGGCGTCCGCCACGACTGGGAGATCTTCGGCGCCCTGGCATCCCGCATCCAGTCCCGCCGCGGCGGCTTTTTCTCCGTGCTGGGCGCCGTCGAGGGCGTGGTGCTCCCGAAGGTCACTCCCCGTGCGCTTCTCCGTGGGCTGCTCCGCGCGGGTACCAGCGGTCTCACCCTCGACGACCTCGTCCGCGCGCCCCACGGGATCGACCTCGGACCGCTGGTCCCGCGGATGCCCGCGGTGCTCAACACCCCCACCCACCGGGTGCAGCTCGCGCCCCCGCGGCTGGTCGCGGACCTCCCACGACTGCGGGCGAGGCTCGACGCCCCGGCGCCCGCGCCCGACACCCTGCTGCTCATCGGCCGGCGAACCCTCCGCAGCAACAATTCGTGGATGCACAACAGCCTGCGGATGGTGAAGGGCCGCCCGCGGTGCACCCTGCTGATGCACCCCGACGACGCCGCGCGGCGGGGGCTGTCCACGGGCGACCGGGTCACCGTGACCGCCAGGGTGGGCGCCATCCACGTCCCACTGGAGGTCTCCGCCGACATGATGCCCGGGGTCGTGAGCGTCCCCCACGGGTGGGGCCACGGCCGCGACGGAGCGCAACTCACGGTCGCGGGCGAGCACCCCGGCGTGAGCCTCAACGACGTGACCGACGACGCGCGGATCGACGCGGCCTCGGGCGCCTCGGCCCTCAACGGCGTGCCGGTGACCGTCACGGCGTCGGAGGCAGCACCCGCAGGGTGACCATCGGCGCGTCGAGGGCGACGGGCAGCGAGGCCGTGCCCTGGTCGTACTCCAGGAGGTCCGTGCGGGTCACGGCGCCCACGGAGGCGAGGCCGGCGTGGAGGTCCAGCCGCCCGCCTTCGACGGTGCGCTCGACCCGCAGCACCACGCCGTCGCCGCGCTCGGCCAGCTTGGCGGCGCTGAGGACGTACCCGCTGCCGCCCAGTGTATACAACAACCCGCTGCGGTCTGGGCCGGGCGCCGCCGTGACCTGCACCCCGGGCGCGGGCAGCAGCGCGAGGGCCTCGGCCACCAGGTCGATCGCGCCGCCGTGCGGGCGCAGCGCGAATGACACCGTGGGCATCCCCTGGTCGTGGCCCGTGGCGCCCAGGACGTCGCAGCGCTCGGACACCGCGTTCCGCCCGACGATCACGTCGACCGTCCCGTCGGTGCCGTACCGTACACCCGTGCTCACCCGCGGCAGCACGGCCACGCCGCCGCCGTCCGCCCGCGCGAGGTCCATCCCCCGCACCGTGGGCCAGAACGTCGGGGTGAACAGCGAGGCCGACGGCCGCGTCACCACGCCCCCCGCCCCCGCGAAGCGCGCCGTGGAGCCCGTCACCCCGGTGGCCACGCCGACGGTGAGCGTCTGGCCCACCGGGGTGCTCGCCTGGACGTCCACGTCCAACCGCCGCGCGCCCGCGGTCACGCCCAGGACCTCCGTCACCGCGTCGCCACGGTGGATCCGCAGTCGTGCGCGGGCGGGGCCGCGTTCAAGTACGTCGACCGTCACCGCCCCGGGGACCGCGCCCTGCGCGGTGAACTGGCATCCCTGGGTCTCGCTGCCGATGCGGTACAGCCCTCCCTGGTCGGCCCACGCGGTGACGTCCAGCGAGGGGGCGGTCACCCACGACGCCCCGTCGAGGACAAGCTCTCGCAGGGTGCCCGTGGCCCGGTCGACCCGCGCGCGAAGCCCGGTCGAAGCGTCCGTCACGGTGATGTCCGTCGCGCCTTCGACCACGGCGACGGGGCCCGTCGCGGCGTGGTCGGTCAGCCCCACCCGCTGAAGGCTGGCCGGGGCGAGGTCGGGCACCACCAGAAGCACCGTCGCCGTCGCGAGCGCGCCCGTCGCGTCCCGGGTGGACGCCAGGACCTGCACGGGGAATGTACCTCCCAGGTCATGCACCGTACCGGACGGCAGGGTGAGCGCCACGGTGGCCTCGCGCGGGCCGTGCGCGCCGACGGTGCCTGCGACAGCCACCGTCGCGGCGGCGCCGGGCTGTGCCGGGACGGCCGCCGCGAGGGCGCCCAGGGAGGCGTCGAGCAGGGCCCGGACGGTGGCCTGCAACCCGCCGAGCATCGGTAGCTGCTCGCCCGTGACTACGTCATCGACCGCGGTCCCGGCGATGAAATCATGGTGGTCGGTGCGGGCGAACAGGTCCCACGCGGCGCCCAGGCCGTCGCGTGGCCACGGGGCGCCGGCCACGGTCCGGGCCAGCAGGGCGGAGACCTCGGTCTGGACCAGGAGGTCGCCCACTGCGCGTGCGCCGGCCTTCACGGCCAGCCGTGAGCCCAGGTACCCGGTGAAGTACGGTGCGATGTCTCGGGG
>FSWI01000375.1_pt1 | contig 12855 bp, 9 predicted proteins | sample 1637911 | NCBI WGS metagenome assembly FSWI01 (sample SAMEA3914789, study PRJEB12502) | metagenome | biome: forest; material: soil | place: Canada | collected 2011-07-03 | depth 0.3 m
CCGGCGTCGGGCTCGGAGCACGCGTACGAGGCAAACACCGGTTCGTGCACCAGCATCCGGAGGTACCGGGACTTCTGCTCCTCGGAGCCGGCGATCATCAACGGGAGCGAGGCCAGGGCGTTGCCCGCGAACGTGGTGTTCACCCCGAGGCACCCGTACGAGATCTCTTCCAGCAGCAGGCAGTGGTCGAGGCACGACAGCCCCAGGCCGTCGTACGCCGTGGGGACCTCGGGGTTCGCAAGGCCCAGCGCGTGGGCCTCCTTGAACAACTCCTCCGGAAAGATCCCCTCCTCGTCGAGGTGGCCGGCGACCGGGATGATCTTTTCCCGGGTGAACCGCCGGGCCGTCTCCACCAGCGCCTTCTGCTCCTCCGTGATCTCGAAGCTGTACATTCCTGCCCTCGTGAGGTGATGCGTGGAATCCCTGGACGGCGGCCGTGGTTGTGGGGTCCCTTCGCCCGCGCGTCGAGTCCGCGGTACCACGTCCCCCCAGCGCCGCAAAGCGCGGAATCCCCCACTGATGACCCTGCGTTCTTCCACGGTGACCTTCGTCCACGGCCTCCCATCGGGATCTCCGCGGGTGCTCTCCCCGGTCCTCTCTCTCTCCCTCTCCCTCTCCCTGGTCGCCTGCGCCGGGAGCGCCCCGCGGCCCATGTCCGCCCCGCCGTCGCCCCCGCCCGTCCTGGAACCCGTCCAGGGGCAGCGAGTCCCTGACGGAGTGCGCGCCCTGGTGCCCCTCCCCCACGGCGACACCGCCCGGCTGGGTCCCGGCGCCGCGGCCTCCATCGCGGACTTCGCCGGCCAGGAACGCAGCCGGTTGGAAGACCCCGACCTCGCGGGACCGTGCACCCTGGAGCCCTGGGGCGCACGCGCCTTCCTGGTATGTCCTCCCGGCGATCGTCCTGCGGTCCCCGTCCCCGCGCTGGTGCCCTCGGTGCCGGGCGATCCCCAAGTGCGTCTGGTCCGGGTGCTGGCCGAATCCGGTCGGGTGATCCCCGGGCGCGACGGCCGCACCCTCACCGTCCGCGGGCCCTGCGCCCAGGACGGCGCAGGGGAGTCCCGCGAGGCCGCCGTGGTGGCCTGCACCACGTCGCCAGGGAGACCCTGGCGTGAATGGCGCCAGACGGGCGTCCGAGGCGACGTGCTGGACGTCTACGACGGCCTGGCCCTGGTCGCCATGCGCCCGGGAGACGACGGCGGCGCCTCCCGGGGGACCGTGGGCATACGGCTCTACGACATCGACGCAGCGCGTTGGATGCCCCTGGAGCTTCCCGACCCGACGGCCGAATGGCTGCGGGCGGGGTTCAGCAGGGACGGCCGGGTGGTGGGCCTCGCGCGCACGGGCACCCGGGAGCTTCCGCGGGGGTGGTACGTCCAGGGCGCCCCGGGGACCACCCTGGAGGTCCATCCCCTGGACCACGTGCCCGACGACGTGGCGATGATCGACGGCCGCCGGGGGGTGTTCACCGTCGGGGCGCGCGCGGAGGCCACGGACGACGGGGGAATCTCGTTCCGGGCCGTGGAGGTCCCCTCGGCGCCTCCCGGGGTGTCTCCCGGGGTGTCTCCCGGGGTGTCTCCCGGGGTGTCTCCAAGGGGGGTATCCCTGGTCCATGCCCCGCGGCGGGCGGGGGAGCGGGTGGTCTGCGGCGAGGCCGTGTGCGTCGTGGACGGGGTGGTGCTGGTTCCGCTGCCGCTGCCGTCTTCCGCGGACCCTGTCCGCGGGGACTGACCCGAAGGCTGCGCTGGAGGCCCGGGAACGGAGACAGGGCACCCGCGGATGTGCGCGACCGGGCAGAGGGTGTGGTAAACGTGTCGACCTTCACAGACCTCGGCCGGGAGGCGCTGCCGCAGGCGCGACGGCCACTGTTCAACGACTGCCGGGTGACTCCACGCAGCCATGACGTCCAGCGGGCCCGCACGTTCGATCGCACGCTGTACGCACGCGCCACCCGGGCGCGATGCGGGCGCTAGATCCACCGCACAACATTCGGTACCCTTGCGCCAGTGACCGCGGTCGCCTGTCCATTCTGTGGATCCGAGCACACCGCGGGCACGTTTGTGTGCCCGACGACCAACCGGCGTCTGCAGGGCCTCGTCCCGGTCAACACCATCATCGACGACAAATACCGGATCGACGGGATCATCGGCGTCGGTGGGATGGGGGTGGTGTACCGCGCGGAGCACACCAAGATCGGCCGGCAGGTGGCCCTCAAGATGCTGCTGCCCGAGTACATCGTGTACCCGGACCTCGTGGCGCGGGTAGAGCGCGAGGCGCGCACGGCCGGGCAGATCGACCACCCCAATGTGGTGTCCATCGTGGACCTCGGGGTGACCTCGGAGCAGGGGCCGTACATCGCCATGGAGCTCCTTCGTGGGCAGGAGCTGGCCACCACCGTGGAGCGCGCGGGCGGCAGGCTCGACCCCGCCGAGGCCGTGGACATCCTCCGGCAGGTGCTCTCGGGCCTGGACGCCGCCCACAAGAAGGGCGTCATCCACCGGGACCTGAAGCCCGAGAACATCTTCCTCACGCTGAGCGACGACGGCGGCCGTGGGGTCAAGGTCCTGGACTTCGGGATCTCGAAGCTCCGGGACGACAGCCAGTTGAACTCCCTCACCCGCACCGGCACGGTCATGGGTACGCCGCAGTTCATGGCGCCCGAGCAGGCCGCGGGGGCGCGCGACCAGGACGCCCGGATCGACCTCTACGCCGCCGGCGCCGTGCTCTACGCCGTCCTCTGCAACGGCCTGCCGTACGAAGCCGAGAACTACAACCTCCTGATCTCCGAGATCCTGAACAAGCCCCCCATCCAGATCCTCTCCCGGAACACGGCGCTCGACCCGCGGCTGGCGTCGGTCGTGATGAAGTCCATCTCCAAGAAGCCCGAGCAGCGGTTTCAGTCCGCGCGGGCGATGGCCGACGCGCTGTCCCAATGGTACGAGATCCGGAACACCCCGCGGACGGCGGCTGTACGCCTGCCGGGCGGGGGGCGGTCCTCCGGGATGGGCTCCGCGGACGCCACGGCGCCCATCGAACTGCGACGCAACGCAGGGGCCATGGCCTCTGCGATGCGCGAGGTCGATCGCGGGTCCGGGCGGGGCGCAGGGTACGGGCGCGCGCCCGAGGCCCTGGTCGAGATCGACGACAACCTCTCGCCCGATGACCCAGCATACATCGATCGGAACGAGGCCACCCTGGTGGTCCCGCTGCCCTTCACGGGAGACACCCAGCCGGCCTTCAACGAAGACGACCTGGAGGACCTGGACGACAGCGCCCCGCGGCCCAGCCTCCCGGCGCCCAGGGCCCTCGCGGCGCTGCCCGCCCACGCGGAGCGCCGGCCGTCCCCGTTGCCGCCGTCGAACCCGCCGGGGGCGTCACCGTCGAACCCGCCCGGGAGCTCGCAGCCCTCGCTCCCCGAGCTCCTGCTCGAATCGCCGCTCGACGCGCCGCCGATCGTGCTACCCACGACCCCCAAGCCCCCGCCGACCGACGAGGCCTGGGCCAGGCTCCGCACGGGGAGCTCGACGTCTGCGCGGTACAAAGCCCTGGACCTCGACGACCTGGCCCCGAAGCCCAGGCGCTGGTGGCTGCTGGCCTTCGCCCTGGTGGTCCTGGCCGCGGGTGGGATCGCCCTCGCGCGGTACCTCGCCCTCCGGCGTCGCGCGGAGGGCAACGGCGCCCAGTCATTGACACAGCCCACGCTCCCCACGGCGCGCGCCACCGTCGCCACGCAGAGCGCCCCGGGCGCGCCGCCCGCGGGCACAACGGGGGGCGTGACTGCGCCAGGGGGAAACGCCCAGGACCCCGACGCCGAAGGCCGACGCCACCATCACCACCACGAGCACTGACCCCCACGGACGCCCGCGGACGCCGTGGCTCCGTCAGCGCCGCTGGGCCTCGCGCTTGCGCCGCAGCTCCTCGCGCACGGCACGGGCGCCCAGCATGTACCCGATGAACACCCCCAGCAGGAGCATGCCGGGGATGTACACCACGTGCTCGACGGTCGGCATCAGCGCCCGCCCGTACGGCGTTCGAGGTCGTCCTCCAACCGCCGGACCTCGGCGTCGAGCCGGGCGGCCTTGCGGGCCACGAACACCACGTACGCGCCAATCAGGGTGAGCACCGCGCTGTAGGCCAGCACCAGGAGCCTGCCGCCCGGCACCCGCTCGCGCGCGGCGTCACCCAGACCCGGGCGAAAGGCCATCGACCGGTCGCCCGCGGGTGCATTCCCGGGTGCATTCCCGGGCTGGTCCTGCGCCGCCGCGGGGACGGCGGTCCCAAGGGCAAGGGCAAGGGTCACGACCGTCAGCACGCTGCATCTCGGGCTCATACCGCATCCTCATCGTCCAGCAGTCCGCGGGAGACCGCCTCGGTGCGCAGGGCCTCCAGCCGCGTCTCGGAGAGCGCGATCCGGGTGCGCACCGCCAGCAGCACGACTGCCAGGACCGTGAACGCCAGGAAGCTCACGCCCAGGGTCCGGGCCATCTCCGGCGCGAGGCCACCGCCGCGCGAGGTGATCACCGTGGGGTGCTGGCCGCGCCAGAGCAGCACGCTGAAATGGATCACGGGCATCACGCATGCGCCCATCACGGCCAGGGCCGCGGAGAACTTCTTCTCGGCCTCGCCCGCCCCCGCGCTGCCGTGCAGCACCAGGTACGCGACGAAGATCAGCGCGCCCAGCAGGGTGGTGGTCAGCCGCGGGTCCCAGGCCCAGTATGTCCCCCAGGCCTTGCGGGCCCACAACGGGCCTGTCACCAGCACGATGGCCGAAAAGACCACGGCAAGCTCGCCGCCCGCCTGGGCGAGGGCGTCCCAGCCCGGCCGGCGCTGGATGAGGTAGCCCAGCGACCCCGTCACGCAGGCCGCCACGCCGATGTACATCACGTACGCGCTGGGGACGTGAAAGTAGAAGATCTTCTGCGTGATCCCCCCGGCGGACTCCTGGGCCACCGGGGCGTACCCGAGGGCCAGGACCAGGGCGGTGACCAGCAGCCCGAACGCGAGGGCCGAAAACAATGGTAACCAACGCATGGACGTGGGGCGACCGTAGCACCAACACCCCGCGCCCTCCACCGCCGACCTCCGCGCGGTGCTGCCCTCAGGATCCGCACAGGAGCGGTTTTCACCCAATGGCCCTGACGACCCCGGCGCCCCTTGAGTCCGCGTGGGAGGGCGCCCTCGCGGCGGCCCTCGGCCGCACGGTTGATCCACGCGCGCTCGCCCTCATGGTCGAGCGGCAGTCCCGGCGCTACCGCGGAGAAGACGTCCCGCTGGCCCGCGGCGACGAGCTGGCCGCCCGCGCGCTGTTCTGGCTCCCGCGGGACCTCCCCAAGGCCGCCCTGCCGATCGCCGAGCTGTCCGCCGCGGGCGCGCTCCCGCTTCGTCCCCTCCGGGTGCTGGACCTCGGCGCGGGCCTCGGCGCCACGTCCCTGGGCCTCGCCCGCGCGCTCCCGCCCGGCGCCTCCGTGGGCTCCCTCACCGCCGTGGATCGCGACGCCGACGCGCTCGCGCTGCTTCGCCGGGTGACCGCGGAGGCCAGGTCCCGGGGGCTCATCCCCGCGATCCCCGAGCTGGTGACCGAGACCCGGGACCTCGCCCGTGCCCACTGGGACGCGGGCCTCGGGACCTACGACCTGGTCACGGTGGGCCTCGCCCTGGTCGAAGTCACCCGCGGCCTCGCCGACGAGTCCGCCCGGGGGCAGGGCATCGCGGCGCTCTTGCGGGTCGCCCTGCCCCATGTCTCCCCCGACGGCGCGCTGGTGGTCCTGGAGCCCGCGGGGCGGGACGATGCCCGCGCCCTGCAACGTGCGCGCGACGCCCTGGCCGCGGAGGGCGTCACGGTGTTCGCCCCGTGCCCGCATGCGCGCGGCTGCCCGATGCTCGCCAACCCCACGGACTGGTGCCACGAGGACCTCGCCGACGCGTCGCTCCCCCCCTGGCTGGTGCCCGTGGCACGCGCCGCGGGGTTGCGCTGGGAGGGGCTCACGTTCTCGTACCTGGTGCTTCGTCGGGACGGGCGCACCCTCGCCGCCCACGCGGTGTCATCCGCGGGCGGCGCGGGGGTCCCCCTGAGGCTCTTGTCCCCGCCGTTGGTGACCAAGGGGAAGACCGAGGTGGTCGCGTGCGGCGACCTCCCTCCAGGGACCTCGACCCGGTTGATGGAGCTCCAACGTGCGGCCCGGGATGCCCGGGAGACAAGCCACGGACTGCTGGCGGATACCGCCCGGGGCGACGTGATCACCGTGGCGGCCGAGGTCGCCGCGCGCGCCGAGCCCGGGCGGCCGTTGCGCGTCGCGCCGGGCGACTGGTCGGTCACTCCATCAGCCGGGTCCAGCGGGCGAGGAAGTCCCGCGCCGACGGGCGCTGCCGGGGGTCGAACCGGCTCGCCTCGGTGAGCAGGGTCACCAGCTCGGGCCGCGCGACCGCGGGGGGCAGGGCCTGCCAGGGCAGCGGCATGGAGGCGTGGCGCACCAGGATCGTGTGGATGTCCGGGCGGCCTTCGAGGTACGGGTTGGACCCGGTGAGCATCTCGAAGGCCACGACGGCGAGGGCATAGACATCGATCGCCGGGGTGATGAGATCCATCCCCCGGGCGACCTCCGGGGCGATGTACCCGGGCGTGCCCGTGACCCCCTCCTCGGCGCCGGCCTGCGTGGCCCCCGCCGTCGAGATCCCGAAATCGATCACCACGGCCCGGACGATGTCCGCGTGGGCCCAGGTCGAGGGCTCGCCCGGCGATCCGTCGGGGATGTCGGGCTGCACCAGGATGTTCCCGGGCTTGATGTCCCGGTGGATGATCCCCCGCGGGTGCAGGTGCCCCAGCGCCCGGGCGACGTCCCGCACCACGGGCCCCAGCCTCCGCAGGGTCATGGGCCCCACCGCCCGGAGGAGGGTCTCCAGGGACGCTCCCGGGATGTACTCCAGCGCGAGGTACGCGCCCTCTTCGACGAAGCCCGCGTCCACCAGGCTCACCACGTTGGGGTGCACGATCCCCGCGAGGCGCTCCATCTCGCCCTCGAACATCGCCCGCGCCATGTCCGCCGACGCGCCCCGGATGCGCTCCCAGGGCAACAGCTTCACCACCACGCGCTTGCCCGGCGCCGGCCCCTCGGCGAGGTACGTCGCCGCCATGCCCCCCTCGTGGGCGCTGGACAGCTCGCCCAGCACCCGCAGCCGGGCGATGTACCGCACGGCCCCCTCGCGGTCCTTCACCGCGTCCCGGGCTGCCCCGCGCACGGCCACCAGCGCCTTGGCAAGCAGCCCCCGCACGCTGACCCCGACCACCGGGCCGCACGCCGACGCGATCGCCTCGCTCAGCGCGGACAGCTCGGACACGTAGTGCTCGACGATCTCTGCCCGCCGCGTCGCGTCGACGAACTTCAGCGAGGTGGAGGTCAGCATCCGGTCCAGGCCCCCCGCGCGGTCGACCAGGGTGCCCCCCGCGGGCGCCCCCACCGCGGGCACCGCCGCGCGGGTCAGGGCGAACACGCAATGGCTCCGCGCCCGCTGGAGCGTGTCTGCCACCGCGGCCAGGGTGGCCAGGTCAAACCTCGGCAGCCCCGACCAGTGCGGCTCGGGCCGACGCCGGGCGAGGGCCTCGCACTCCGTGGCCAGGGCCGTGAGCGCGCTGCCGAGGCCCCCCCGGTCGCCCCCTGCGAGACTCGCCAGCGCGTGGAGGTCCGGCGCCGGGTCCCGCCCGGAGGCCACGGCCTCCACCAGCCCGAACAACTGGTCCATCTCCGCCCGCGGCGCCTCGTCGCCCAGCCATCGACGGAGCTTCCCCTGGCGCGCCAGCGTCGCCCCGCGCACCGCCATCCACGCCAGCACCGCGACGGACGCGCGCGCGCCGTGCTCCGGCCGCAGCGCCTCGGCCAGCTCGGACACCGCCCCGGCCACGTACCGTTGCAGCGACGGCTGCGCAAGCTGGGGGTCGTCCGCCACGCGCTCCAGGGTCTCCAGGGACTGCTCCCGCGTCGCCGTCTCCCCCGCCGCGCCATGGCCCCGCTCGGCCGCCGCGGGCAGCGCCGCCGCCGCGCGCAGCAGCCAGCGCCGCCACGCGAAGCCCGCGGGCGTCGGCCGCCGGAGACCCGTCCACGCCAGGCGCAACAGCCTCGCCCGCAGCGCCTCGGAGGCCCCCAGCGCGGCGGTCCGCCCCGGGGGGTCCGCCACCCGCCGGGCCACCACCCCGAGGTCGCCGTCCACCAGCAGGTCCAGCAGTTCTTCCAGCGCGGCGGCTCCGCGCGAGGCCGTCCGGGGGGTCTCCTGCGCCGCCGCGCGCGCTGCGCCGGCGACCACCAGGTCCAGCTCCGCGGCCAGGGCCTCGGCCTGCGCGCGGAGCGCCGTGGCGCCCGGATCCCTCGCCACGGACCGCGTCCAGTCCAGCAGCAGGGTGGCCAGCGTGGCGGCTTCTTCCGGCGAGGCCAGCCGGGTGGCCAGGGCCAGGGCGCGCTCGACCAGTTCGGCATCGGGGCCGGTGCCGCGCCATGCCTCGGCGCGCGCGCGGACGTCCTGGGCCAGGACCTCCACCAGCGCCCGCGCCTCGGGCCGCCGCTGGGCGATCTCCTGAAGCGACCGGGCCAGCGCCGACCACGCCTCGGGCCCTCCCTGCCCGGCGATGGACCGCACGAGGTCAACCCAGCCCGCGCCGCCCTCCGCGGCCAGGTCGGGCAGTCCCACGGCGAGGGCCGCCAGGGCCGAGCCGTCCGCCGCGCCGCCCTCCGCCGCGGGCGCCATGGCGAACAGCGCCCGACGCCTCCGGGCGAGGGCCTCGCCCGCGAGGGGCGAGAGGTTCGCTACGGCGGCGTACGCCCGGCGGCGGAGCAGCGCCGCGGTGGTGGGCTCGAGGAGGGACAGCAACCGCGCGGCGACGTTGGGCAGGGCGCCTGCGATGCCCCCCAGGGTGCGTGCCGCGCGGGACCACACGCTGAACCGGGGGTGGCCCAGCAGCCGCGCGAGCACCTCGCCCGCCAGGGTGGCCGCGGCGGGCCCCAGGGTGCGGGCGATGTCCTCGTGGGCTGCGAGTGCGGCGAGCAGGCGCACCGCGCGGAGGGCGTCGCGGGGGTGGGTGACCGTGCGGACGTACCGGGTCCAGAGGTGCGGCCAGCGGACTGCCAGGGAGGCCAGCATCCGCGTGGGCATCGCCCGGAGCTCGCCTTCCAACAGAAGGAAGTCCAGGGCGGACTCGGCCCAGGGGGGGAGCTCCGTCGGGCGCTCGGCGCGGAGGTACAGGTCCAACAGCTCTGCGGTCTCGTCGGAGCTCGCGCGCTCGATCCGGCGGTGGAGGCACTGCCCGAGGACCGTGCGCTCCCCGCGGTCGGTACGGTCCGGGCGCTCCATCCGCGGCGGGCACAGGTCCCTGGACGACACCCGCTCGCGGCCGGCGCCCGCGGGGATCACCTCGAAGCTCTCGCGCTCGTCGGCCTCGTCGTCGGCGGTCAGCAACGGAGCCGTGGCGCGCACGGTCTCCTCGGCCAGCACCAGGGCGCGGGCTGCCCCCAGCACCGCACCGGGGACGGCCTCCCGCGCGCGCATCCAGCCCTGCAGCGCGCGCATCATGGGCAGCAGGTCCGAGGGATCGCCGCCATGCACCCGCTCGGGGCTCCGCGCCGTGGCTTCGAGCTCGGTGATCAGCGTGGCGACGGCATCAACCAGGTCACGGAGCTTGAGCCCCAGCGGGACGGTGACCCCGGCCCAGTCGACCCAGCGCAGGAGGGCGGCCTCGCGGTCGGCCGGGGCGTCCACCGCGGCGATGCCCGCCCAGAGGGTGATCGCCCGTTCGTCGTCCAGATCCTCGGTCCAGCGCAGGAGCACCTCGCGGCCGTCCGTCGCCGCAGCCGTGGTGGTCCGAGTGCCCGTCCGCGGAGGCAACGGGGGACGGGTGGACCAGCGCAACCGGGCGGGTGCACCCTGGGCGGGGGGAGCTCCCGGGTTCACCGGGTTGGGCGCGGTCCGCGTGGGCTTTGCGGTGTCGGACACGGGGCAATCGGGATTGTACGCCAGCCGACGCCCCAGGCGGTTGGAATGCGCGAAGGCGGTCTCCGCGGGAATTCAGCGCCGGGCGGCGGCGAGGCGCTCTTCGACCATGCGATCGGCCACACGGTCCGTGGGCAGGGCCTCGGAGGCAGCGCGCTCGAGGATCTCTCGGATGGTGTCGTAGATCTTGAGGGTGCGGTTGCGGGAGACCGTGGCGTTGTAGCCAGCGACCTCCTGGGCCACGTTGATCAGCCCGCCGGCGTTGATGGCGTAGTCCGGGGCGTACAAGATCCCGCGGTCGCGGAGCATCTGGCCGTTGCGGTTCTCCGCGAGCTGGTTGTTCGCGGCGCCGGCCACGATGGGGACCCGCAGCCGGGGGATGGTGTCGTCGTTGAGGGCCGAGCCCAGGGCGCACGGGGCCAGGACGTCTGCTTCGACGTCGAAGACCCCGTCGATGGGGACCACCGTGGCGTCGAAATCGGCGCGGGCGCGGGCGGCCTTGGCCGGATCGACGTCGGCCACCACCAGCCGGGCCCCGGCGGCGTGGAGCTCGCGGCAGAGGTGGTACCCTACGTGTCCGACGCCCTGGACGGCGACCCGGACGCCCACCAGACTGTCCTTGCCCGAGTGTACCTGGAGGCAGGCTTCGATCCCGCGGCGGACGCCCAGGGCGGTGAAGGGCGACGGATCGCCGGAGCCGCCGTTGCCAGGCGCGACGCCGGTGACATACCGGGTGGTGGTACGGATGACCTCCATGTCTTCCAGGGAGGTGCCAGAGTCCTCGGCGGTGATGTACCGCCCGCCGAGGTTCTCGACGAAGCGGCCGAAGGCCTTGAAGTGGGCGGTGCGGTCGAAGTTTCCCTGCGGGCGCATGAGCACGCTCTTGCCGCCGCCGTGGGCGAGGCCGGCGAGGGCGGCTTTGTAGGTCATCCCCCGGGCGAGGCGCAGGGCGTCGGTGAACGCGCTGGCTTCGTCCGCGTAATGGATGAACCGGCACCCGCCGAGGGACGGGCCCAGCCGGGTGTCATGGATCGCCACGATGGCCCGGAGGCCCGTCGCGGCATCGGTGCACACGTGGACCTCGCCGTAGTCGTACGCTTGCATGCGAGCGAACAGATCCATCGAAGACTCCGCTGGAAGATGGTGTGGCCGCGGCATCGGTGGCGAGACGCGGCGGCGCGGACGATACGGGCGCAGCCTTCCGGGGGTCAAGGGCCGCAGACCCGGTCCGCGGTGCTACCCTGTCGCCGCCGTGAAGCTCCGTGAAAGACCTCTCGCGCACACGCTGGGTGCGGTGTGCATCGCGTGTGCCCCGGGGGCTGTCCACGCGGAGGACCACGACGGGCTCTACGGCCGGCTGGACCATGACACGGTGCTCTCGGCCGAGGTCAACGGCGGGCTGTGGTCGGGCACGGACGTCCGGGCCTCCGCGGGAGGGGTGTTCCGGGCGCGGTACCTTGACGAGGTGGGCCTCGCGGTGGGCTACGACCACGCCGTGGGGGGCGCGCGGACCGACACGCTCTGGGCGGGTGTGGACTTCCGCCCCATGATGCTCGGTCGGTGGACGTACGACCTGGAACAGGGTCCTCGCTGGAGGGACCTTCTGGTGGACTCGATCGGGCTGGACCTGGGGATCGCCTGGCTGCGCCCCGGCGAGACCGTCGGCGCGGGCGGCGGGTTCGGGCTGTTGCTGGGCGGAGGCTTCGAGGTACCGCTCACCTGGAGCGAGGGCCGCGGGCTCACCCTGAGGCTGTCCGTCCGGTGGATTGCGTCGCAGCCCTGGGACGTCCAGGGCACGGGCGCGTCGGACAGCGCGGTGATCTTCACGGCGGGCCTGGTGTTCCGCACGACGGCACGGTCGGGGCTGGTCGGTGCGCACTGACGCAGCGGGTGCGCTGCGGGTGGCGTTCGGTCACGCGCTGGCGGCCGTGGACCTCCGGGCGCGGGTGAGCGCCGCCCTGCCCGCGGTGCCATCTCCCGCGGTGCCATCCCCCCCGGGGCGGGTGGTGGTCCTGGCCCTCGGCAAGTCCGCGGCGCCCATGCTGGCCGGCGCGGTGGACCGCTGGGGCGCTGCGATCACCCGGGTGGTGGTGGCCCGCCCCGCGCGCTCGGTGGCCGTGGACATGACGGGTGCGCCCGAGGGGACGCTGGAGTTCGCGGGCGGTCACCCGTGGCCCGACGCGGTGAGCGTGGCGGCGGGCGAGGCCGTGCGGGAGTCCGTCACGGGGCTGTCCGTGGGAGACACGGTCCTGGTGCTGCTGTCGGGCGGGGCCAGCGCGGCGGTGTGCCTGCCGCCGGACGGGGTGACCCTGGAGGCGCTGCGAAAGGCCACGGAGGCGCTGTTCGCGGAGGGGGCGCCCATCGAGGCCGTCAACGCCGCGCGGGGGGCGATGGACGGGTTGAAGCACGGAGGGTTGCGGAGGCTCGCGGCGCCGGCGAGGGTGCTGACCCTGGCGAGCCTGGACGTGCTGGGCGACGACGCGACGGCGTTGAGGACCCTTGGCAGCGCGCCGACGGTGGGGGACCCGGCGGATCTGCGGGACACCGTGGTGGTCGCCCGGCCGGCGGACGTGCGCGAGGCGATGGCGCGGGCGCTGGAGGCCGAGGGCTACCGGGTGACGCGCGGGGAGGACGCGCGGGGGAGGGTAGAGCACCTCGCGGAGGACTACGGGCGACGGCTGCGGGCGCTTGGACCCGGGGAGGCCTGGGTGGCCGTGGGAGAGCCCACGGTGGCGCTGCCCGTGGAGCACGGGCGGGGCGGGCGCGCGGGGCGGCTGGCGTTGATCGTGGCGCGGGCGGTGGCGGGGTGGGACGGGGTGGCGTTCATGGCGGCGGGGACGGACGGTGTGGACGGCGGGAGCGCGGCGGCCGGGGCGGTGGTGACGG
>FSWI01000616.1_pt1 | contig 12805 bp, 9 predicted proteins | sample 1637911 | NCBI WGS metagenome assembly FSWI01 (sample SAMEA3914789, study PRJEB12502) | metagenome | biome: forest; material: soil | place: Canada | collected 2011-07-03 | depth 0.3 m
GCCTGGGCCCCTTCCCCCACCCCCTCCCGTTACAGGTCTGCGACGGCACCGCCCGTTGGGACATCCGCACGGTCGGCCCTGCGGGTTTCTGCGTCCCCCGTGACAGCACCCCCGCGGCGTGTGCCGGCCCTCGTGAGTGCGGTCCCCGGGAGCAGTGCCTCTGCGGCCGGTGCACCGTGCCCCTGTGCGCCACGGACGGTGACTGCCCCCCGGGAGAGGTCTGCCACGCGGACAGCGCCCGGTGCGCCCCGCCGTGCAGCGAGAGCGTCCCGTGCCCCGCGCGGTCGGTCTGTCGCACCGGGGCGTGCATCCCCACCTGTGTCTCCGCGACGGACTGCGCCCGGGGCGAGCACTGCAACGCCGGGGGCCTGTGCGTGGCGCTGCCGTGCGCGGGCGACGGGGCCTGTGGCGCAGACCGCTGCGACGCCCAGCGGGTCGCCGCCGACCTGCGTGAACCCGCGGTGATCCCGGCCGGGGACGGCACACCCGGCGCGTGGCTGTACCTGGAGGTCGATCACCTGGCCATCTGGCGGGCGGTGTCCACCGACGGCGTGGTCTTTCGGGTCGATCCGCCGCACCCCGTCCTGGCCCTCCCAGGCCAGCGCGTGGGAGCCCCCGCGGTCACCCGGATGCCCGACGGGACCTACCTCCTCGCCGCCGCCCGCGGACAGGATCAGGCCATCGTCCTCGCTACCTCGCCCGACGGCCTGCGCTTCGACACACCCACCGACGTACTCACCCCCTCGGAGCTCTGGGAGGGGACTGAAATGGCCTCGCCGGGCATTGCCTGGTTTGCGCACAGGCTGGTGCTTTCATTTACATCCCGTGACGGCATCGGGATGGCCACCGTACAGATCGTGCATGGCGATACGTTTGTAGTCACACGAGTTCGGGATGACATCAGCGGGAGTGCACGCGTCCTTGATCCCACCCGGGTGTCCGATCCGATTTTCTGGCGCGCGGTGGACCGTGTCGAAGGCCCGGACCTTGTACCTGTGCACACCGCCGCCGGGAGGGAGCTTCTACGGATGTACTTTTCCGCGCGAGGCGCCGAGGCGAGTGCGACAGTGACCGACGGCATGCTCCGCGAGCCTCCCGTGCACTGGTCCATCGGCGTGGCCTCGGCCGATGCGTCCCTGGTGTTCCACCCCTCGCCTTTCGATCCGCTGCTCACGCGGGTCGAGGGCGTGGGGGACACCCGCGATGCGCGCGAGCCCTCTGCCGTGGCCCTCGGCGACCGCTGGCTGCTGGTGGTCCGAGGCGAGACCCTCGCGGGCGCCGACGAGGGCTTGTTCTCCGCCGGTCCGTGACCGACTCCATCCATCCCCCCGCCGCGGAATCCTCCGGTCGGACGGACGGAATTGCGGCCGCCCGGCGGGCCGTGTTACCTCACCGCAGGGCCATGGTCAGCGCGCAGGGCAGGTTGTGTATCCCCGCGGTGCTGGCCGTCGCGATCCTTGGCGACGCGGGTTGCAGCGGCTCGACGGTGCGCGCTGCCGCGGACTCTGCGACGGATGCGCCCGTCGCCGACGGGGTCGCCGCGGACTCCCTGGCGACCAGCGACGTCCCGAGAGACGTGCACCCTGGCGACGTGATCGCGCTGGAGGGCGGCGTGGTGTGTGACCCGCCCGTGGTGATCCCCGACGCGGGGACGTCGTGTGGGATGTGCTACGGCCCGGGAGGCGCGCCCAGCGGGTGCGCGCTGTGCCCTGTCGGGCCCGACGGGGGCCTCGTCCCCCTGTGTTGATGACGCCACGGCGGCCCGGTCGGGTCGCGAAGCCGGGTTCGCGGAGATGACCGCGGTGGACGGGCGACCCCGGATGGTGCGGTCGGCGCGGGTACGGATCTGGGACCGGGGAGCATCGACCACGGTGCTCGGGATCGACGGCGTGGTCCGGCGCTTCGACGGCGACTCGGCCGCGGTCTGCCGCGTGGTGCTCGACCGCCTCGCGCAGCCATGCACCCGCGACGAGCTTCTTGCCCACCTCGCGGAGCTCGCGGGCGACGCGCCGCAGACGGCCGGGGTGCTCGACGCCCTGCTGGGACAGCTCGATGCGGCGGGGGTGCTGGCCGACCCGGGCTCCACGGTGAAACCCACCTCCCTTGGACCGTCCGCGAGGGTGGTGCTGGGGCTCACGGGTGCCATCGCGAGCGCCCACGCGCCCGTCCTGGTGGGCGCCCTCCAGCAACGGGGGATCGCAGTGCGGGTGGCGGCGACGCGTCGGGCGCTGGGCTTTGTACGGGCGGAGGTCCTCGGTGCGCTGACGCACACGAAGGTTGCGACGGGGTTGTGGGGCGCGGCGGACCAGCCGGCGGTACACGTCGCGCTGGCGGCCTGGGCGGACCTTGTGCTGGTGGCCCCCGCGTCGGCGACCACCCTCGCGCGGATCGCCACGGGGATGTTCACGGACCCGGTGTCGGCCACGGCAGGGCTCGCGCGCGGCGACGGACTGCCCGTGGTGCTTGCTCCGTCGATGAACCCCGGGATGTACGCCTCCCCGGCCGTTCAACGGAACCTGGAGACCCTTCGCGACGACGGGTACTACGTCGTGCACCCGGCCCGCGGGATCGAGGTCGCCGACGCCCCCGCCGCGCGCCGCCCGGTCCTGGGCCCCGCGCCCCCCGCGGACGATCTGGTCGCGATGGTCGAGGCTGTCCTGTCGCACGAACGCAGCGCCCGGGGGCCCACGGAGCCCGCGGACTGGGAGGCCCTCTACGCCCTGGGCGATCCCCACGCGCTGCCCTGGTCGACCCGCACGGCCGACGCCACCCTGCGCGCCGCCCTCGATGGGATGGACCCCGGGGAGGGCTCGCGCTTCCTGGACGTGGGCACGGGCACGGGCACCGCCGCGCTGGAGGCCGCCGCGCGCGGCTTCGCGGTCGTGGCGACGGACGTGTCACCCTCGGCGCTCGCGGCGGCGAGGGCGCGTCCGGGGGGCGACCGGGTGACCTGGCTGCTGGACGACGTGCTGGCCACGCGGATCACCGGGGTGTTCAACGTGGTGCACGACCGCGGGTGCCTCCACGCGCTGCCCCCGGCGCGTCACGGGGACTACGCCGCGGCCGTCGCGGCCCTGTGCGCCACGGGGGGACGGCTGCTGTTGACCACCCACGCCGCGGGCGAGCGCGGGGCCGTGGGTACAACAGGCTACGGACCCGAGGGCATCGCGGCGCTGTTCGCACGGTGGTTCACCCTGGAGACGGCCGCCGCGGTGGCGTTTGACGGACCGCCGGGCATCACCCGCCGGGGCCTTCACTGCGCCCTGCGACGGCGGTAGGGGATCGTTACTCGCCGAACACCCGCACGAGCTCCAACCGCCGGGGGAGCGCCGCGAGGAGCTCACGGAACGGCACCCGCACCCGTTGCCAGAACGCCGCGAGGGACTCGCCCGAGACGCAGTCCCACTGCTGCATCCGCGCGGTGAACGCACGGAGCACACGGCCCAGCAGCGGGTCGCGCAGGGGGTCTTTGAAGCGCCGGGACATCACGTTCACGTCCCAGTTGAGCGTGCGGAAGAGGGCGGGCGCCGAGGGGTCCCGGGGCTCCACCAGGAGGTACAGCATCCCCGGGGTCTTCGGGTGGTGGTAGTCCAGGTGCACGCCGATGAAGTCCAGCCGGTCGCGGATGCCCTGGTGTGCTCCGTCGGGCGCGTCGGGTGCGTCGGGTGCATCGAGCGCGGTGCCCTGGCGGCCGACAGCCTCGGCGCGCCGGGCGTCGACGGCCTCGACTTTTTCGTCGAAGGCCAGGTTGCGGATCAGCCCGCTGGTGAGCATCGCGAAGGCCTTCTGGGGCTTCAACCGCACCCGCGAGCGCTCCAGGATGCGCTTGGACTCCCAGAAGTAGTCGTGCTGGTCCACGTCCCAGACGTAGAAGAACCGCAGCATCTGGACGAGGTCTTCGAAGTGGTCGGCGTGCTCGCGCTGGTATCGCTCGGCGGCCTGGGAGTCGGTGATCCGACCCTCCATCGCCGCCAGCACCAGACGGGCGGTGATGTACCCGGTGTTGAGTGCCATCACCACGCCTTGCGCGAGGACCGGGTCGATGAAGCCCGCGGCGTCGCCCAGGAGGAACCACCCCGGTCCTGCGACGCGCTTCATCCGGTAGCTCCAGTCGCGACGTCGCTGGACCGGGGTCACCCGCCGCGCCGAAGGTCCCAGCACGGGGCGCAGCCGGTCACTCGCCGCCACCGCGGCGTCGAACGCGGACATCCGCGCGGGCTCGTCGTCCCCGCCTTCGTCGTCCAGCAGCACCATCCCCAGGGACGTCCGCCCCTCGGCCATCGGAAACATCCAGAACCAGTGCCCGCTCTGCGCGAGGAACAGCGCCTGCCGCTCCCTGGGCGGCGTGATCCCCGCGACGCCCTCGTACTGCGCGAAGAACGCCTGGTGCCGCAGCCCCGCGATGTCCTCGTACAGCCCCAGCGCCCGCCCCACCGTCTGCGCGCGCCCGCTGGCGTCGAACACATACCGCGCGCGGACCTCCACGGTCCTCCCTCCGCGGTCGTACTCCACCCCCACCAGCCGGTCGTCCTCCCACACCAGCCGCCGCACGTTGGCGCCCGTCACCCGCTCCGCGCCGGACTTCACCGCGTGGTCCAGCAGGATCGCGTCGAAGCGCACCCGCTCGACGAACCACGCGTAGTCATAGATCTCCGAGTCCGCGAACCACAGGTCCCAGACGTCCGTGCGACCCCAGCCCCAGTGGGTGCTGCCAGACTTCCGCGCGAAGCCCGCGGCCTCGATCGCCGGCAGCGCACCGATGGCATCCAGGATCGGGATCACCCCAGGCCGCAGCGCCTGGCCAAACGGCGGCTGCGCGACCCCCTTGTCCAGCAACACCACACGCTTGCCAGCGCGCGCCAGGGTCGCCGCCGCCGCGCAGCCCGAGGGTCCCGCGCCGATCACCAGCACGTCGTATGCATCCGTCATCGTGGGTACCCGTAGCCTAACAGACACCCGCCCGCGGCGAGCGCCGCCTGGGTCGCCAGCAGGGCCGTCCGTAGGGCCACCGTGGGTAGCGTCCAGATGGCAGGAGGGCGGTCCATCGGCGCCGATGGCATGGGGATGGGCGTGACTACCGGCCGGGTGCCGGGCCCTGCGGATTGACCACGGGTCCTTGGGAGACCGCCGACGGGACGGGCGTCCCGACGGTCGGGTGGTTCGCAGCGTAAGCCGCCTGCGTATCTGCCGCGGCCAGACGACTGGCCTCGACGCGCATCGCGCACGGGCGCGACGCGGGACGCAGGGTCCGTGTCCTTGCGGGCACGGACGCCGGCGGCCTTGTACACCTATGCTCACGTCCAGATCGCTCGGAGGGGTCGAGTGGGATCGCGGCCGAGCGCGAGGCTGATGGACGCAGCGGGGAGGATGATCGCCCGGTTGCAGAGGATGATGGAGGGCGGGGTCAGGTGGCTTTCCGCCCGAGCGTCCCCAGCGGTCTGTTCAAGCGCCGAAGACAGGCGTGGCGCCGTTCGCGACCTGCTCAAATCGCACCGGGGGTTGAGCCGCTTCCGTCCCGAGCGTCCACTCATGGGCCCGGAGCCGTGAGATCCAGGAACGCGATGACCCTCCCGCCCGCCGCCGACGTGTCCCCGAGGCCCCTCACCGGGGTCACCGCGGACGCGGCGTTCCGGGCCTACGGGCGCTACGTGGCAGCGATCGCGATGCGGCTGCTGGGACGGGACGACGAGGTGGACGACGTGGTGCAGGATGTCTTCCTGGACGCCGTGCGGGGACTGGGGAGTATCTCGGACCCCGGCGCGGTGAAGGCCTGGCTGGCCACGGTGACCGTACGCACCGCCCGGCGAAGGCTCCGGCTGCGACGGGTGAAGGCGTTTCTGGCCCTGGACCCCGCGCGACAGTACGACGACGTGGCCTCCCCCGACGCCAGCCCCGAGACCCGGGCTCTCCTGGCCAGGGTGTACGCCCTGCTCGACCGCTTGCCCGTCGAGCTGCGCCTCGCGTGGACCCTGCGCCATGTCGAGGGCGAGACCCTGGAAGACGTGGCTGCCCTGTGCGAGTGCTCCCTGGCGACGGTGAAGCGCAGGATCACGGCGGCCCATGGTGCGATCGGCGAGGCGGTGGGCCGTGGATGACCTGACGCGCACCATGGAGCAGGCCCGCGCCGACGTGGGAACCCGCTGGACCGAGGACCGCGCGCGATCCGTGGCCGTGGGCATGGTCCGCAGGCGTCGTCGTCGGACCACCGTCCGGGCGCTGGGGCTGGGCGCGGCCGTGGCGCTGGTCGCCGCCCTGGCGCTGCGGCACCACGGAGGCACCGTGGCGGACCCGGGCGCGGCCCTGCGGCTGGACGACGGCTCGACGGCCACGCCCCTGGGCGCGGGCGCTCGGCTGCACTGGGTCCAGCGGGCGAACGGTCGGGCGGTGGTGGTGCTGGACCAGGGCGGGGCGCGCTTCGACGTGACGCATGACCCGGCGCGGGTGTACCGGGTCGAGGCCGGAGACGTCGCCGTGCAGGTGCTCGGTACGACCTTCACGGTCGAGCGCCAGGGGGCGCGCGCGCGGGTCGCCGTCGCCAGCGGGCGGGTGCGGGTCTCCTGGGGCCACCGGTACGCGGACCTGGGGAGCGGCGAGGGAGACTGGTTCCCGCGGGCCGACGCGCTGCCGACACCCGCGCCCGCGCCGACGGCCGAAGCAACCACGGACACGACCGCGGCAACGGCCACACACCCACGCGCGGTCCACCCCGTCCCCACTCCGTCGCCCACTCCGTCGCCCACTCCGTCGCCCACTCCGGGGGATCTCCGCGCCGGGGTGCTGGTCCTCCGTGAACAGGGTCGGTACGCCGAAGCCGCGGACGTGCTGCGGAGCCTCGTCGCCCACGGACACCCCGGCGTGCAGGCGCAGTCCGACGCCCAGGACCTCGGCGGGCTGCTGCACGATCGGCTGCGGGATCCCCGCGGTGCCGCGGATGCGTTTGCCAGGGCGCAGGAGCTGGCCCCCGACGGGCCGCTGGCGCACGACGCGCTGTTCCGCGAGGTGCAGTGCCGCGCCGAGGCCGGGGAGACCGCGCGGGCGCACGCACTGGCCAGGGAGTTTCTCCAGCGGTACCCCGCGGACCCGGCGGCTGAACGGGTCCGTCAGTGGGGCGGCGGGGAGTAGCCCATGCGCGCGGCGCACGCCGCCCTGGCCGCGGCGCTGCTGGTCTCGCGCACGGCCACGGCGCAGCCCCTCGGGGACGCCGCACGGCCGCCCGTGAGCGTGCAGCCCGGAGCCTGTCCCCTGCTGGACCTCGGGGTGTTCCGACGGTACCTGGCGGTCGAACTCCAGGACCTCTTGCTGCCCGCGAGGGAGCTTCGCCCGGATGCCATGGGGGTGACCATGGACTGTGGCCCGCGCGCGGTGTCCCTCCGGCTGGACGACCCCGAGGCGTCCGCCGCGCTGGACCGCACGGTGGACATGGGCGGGACCCCCCGCGCGAGCCGCCCGCGGCTGCTGGCGCTGGTGGTGGTAGAGATGGCGTTCACCGCGTGGATCGCCCGAGGCCCCGGGCGCCCGTCGGCGGTCCCTGCGACGGCGACCACGCCCCGCGAGCGCCCCGGTGCCTCGGTGCCCCCCGCGGGTGCGAGCCGGTGGACGCACGCGCCTGCGGAGGTCCAGCGGCCGTGGAGGCTGGGGGCGGTCGCGAGCCTGCGGGTCTACGGCGCCGAGGTCGCCGCGGGCGGTGGCCTGCGCGTCGGCAGGGAAATGACCACCGGCGTGGCGTGGAGGTTGGACGCCCTGGCCGAGCGCACCACCGTGGGCGCCGCGGCGCTGGTCGCGAGCGCGGGCACTTCGGTGATGCTCCACACCCACGTGGCGGGCGCGGGTCTATGGCTTGGCCCTGGCCTCCGCGGCGGCACGGTGAGCGCGGACGTGGGCGGGGCGCTGAGGCCCTGGGGCGGGTTCGACCTCGGGATGGGCGCCGAGCTCGCACTCGGGCGGGTGCGCCTCGCGCTGGAGACCGAGATCGGGTACGGGCTCCCGTGGGCCGTCACCACGCCCGTCCAGGGCGTGTGGGCCGCGGCGCAACTGGAAATCGCCGTGACCTGGTGAGCCGATGTGCCCCCGGGCGGCCACTGGTGCGCCGAGGAGATCGACCGATGACCCTTCGCCTTCGCACCGTCACTGCCAGCGCCCTCGCGGGCGTCCTGCTGCTCGCGTCGTCGCCGTCGCGCGCGCAGACCGCGCCGTCGGAGGGGATCGCCGCGCCCACGCCCGCGGCTGCGCAGGCGCCGGCACCCGCGGACGAGGCCTCGGACCTCGTGGTCGCCGCGCGGATGGAGCGCACGCTCACATACTTCGGCGGGATCGAGCGCCGGCGGCGGTCCTTCGGCGCGGTGTTCGGGCTCTCGGTGGCGGCGCTCGGGGGGACGGGGGCCACGCTCGCGCTGATGTCGTCGGACCCGGACACGCGGTTCGTGGGGTACCTCGCGGCCGGCGCGGCGGTGGGCGGACTGCTCGGCGGCGCGCTCGCGCTGCTGGTCCCCGGGGAGTACGAGCAGGTTCTCGGGGTCTACGCCGACGCGCTGCACGCCGGGGTGTCCCCGCGGGACGCGGTGCTGCGCACGGAGACCCGCTGGCAGGCGATGGCCGACCGGAACCGAACCCTCCGGCACGTGTCGTTGTACATCGGCCTCGCCGGTCTGGCCCTGGACGCCGTGGTCATCGGCCTGATCGCGGCGTCGCCCGGCAGCGACCCGGTGGCCTCCCGGTCAGGCGTGCTCGAACTCGGTGTGATCACCCTCCTGGAGGGGGCCATCCTGCTGAACGCGACCATGGAGTCCCCCATCGAGCAGTCCCTCCACGCATGGCGCATCGGCCAGGGCCGGCCCATGGAGGGCATGCGCTGGCTGCCACCCACGGTGGCGCTCACCCGCGGCGGCGCGACGGCTGGCGTCGGGGTGCAGTTCTGACGGTCAGAACTCGTGGCCTGCGTAGATCGCGTGGCAGCCGCCGCAGTACCAGGCCGTGCCCGTGGCGTCGCAGGCGCATGCGTCACACGTGGGGAACGGCGTGATGGTGTCCGTCTCGCAGAGCAACGCGTTCGGTGTGCACGGCGTGGGGAAGGTCCGCCCGATCCCGCCCGCGCACGCCGCCGCAGCGTGCAGGCCGGTACGACACACCAGCGCCCCGGCGGTGCACTCGCAGACGCTGCCCTCGTGGCTGGTCACATCGACCGAGATGCAGTGCGGCTGCATCGCCGGGTCACACGCAACGCCCGTGACGCAGCGCCGGTCGGTCGGTCCGCCCGTCCCGGCCTCCACCACCGCGTCCTCCCTGGCGGGTCCCACGTCGGCTCTCCCGGCGTCCGTCACCACGGAGTCCACGGCAGCGCCGCTGTCGACGACAGGGGGCGTCCGCGGCCCGCTGTCGACCGGTGGGCTCGCCGCGTCGAGGGGGCTCCCGGAGTCCACCCGGGCGCCGAGGTCCTGCGTGGCTGTCCCGCCGCACGCTGCCAGGCCCAGGAGCACACAGCAGGACCCGATGAATCCGTGACGGCTCATTGTGGGCGTTCGTTGCCGCGGGGCAGCGGGTGCATTCAACGGGCGGCGGTCGGTTTCACCGCTCGCGTGCGATGCGGTCCAGCCAGTCGCGCGCCACGTCCCGCGCGCCCTGCGGTCGCTGGGGGTCGTCTGCAAGGGCGTGAAACAGGTTCGCCGCGCCGTCGCGGTCGCCCAGCCGGTACCGCGCCACGGCCTCCACCCGCTGGGACTCCGCGGCCACCCGGGCGTCGACGTTGGAGGCCTCGGCCATCGGCGCCAGCGCCGCCACCGCGTCGGCGTCACGCTCCTGCAGAAAGAGCTGCCGTCCCAGGAGGTACGCGCCCACCGGATCGGGCGTCCGCGCCTGGATCTCCCCGAGGCGCGCGGCTGCGGCGACGGGCGAGGGATCGAGCTCACCGCGGCCTGCCAGGAGGTCCCGCAGCGCCTCGGCCAGGGGTCCACCGCGCGCGATGGCCGTGCGCTTGAGGGACACCGTGCGGGCCTCGTCTTCGTCCAGCAGGCCCAGGTCCACCGTGGCGTACAGACCCGAGGCCTCCGCGGGCCCGCGCCAGCGCCACACCAGGTCCGCGGCCCTGGCTGTCAGCCTCGCCTCCGCCGCGGGGCCCAGCGCCCGCCCGGCGGCCGTCGCGTCGGCCCGCGCGCCTGGGAGATCCCCCGCGCGCACCCGGGCCTCGACCGCCCCGGCCCGCGCCCGCAGGTCCGTCGGGTCTTCGCGGGACAACCGGGCGAAGTCTTCGGTGGCCGCTGCGAGGTCCCCGGCCGCGAGGTGACGGCCCGCCCGGGCCTCGGCGTCCTCGCGCTCGAACGGGCACTGCCTCCCGAACACCGACGCCCGACGGAACCGCGTCCGCGCCCGCACCAGCGTGCGCTCGGGGACGGGCACCGTATGCAGGAAGGCATGCCATTCCCGTTCGAGCGCCGGCAGGTCTTCGCCGTAGGCCTGGGCGAAGTCTCCCGAGGCGTACACCCTGCGGAAGCGCTCGCGCCCGCGGGTGTCGATCAACCAGCGGCAGAACGACCCCGCCGCGGTGTACGCGCTCACCGACGCGCTGGCGAAGAACCCCAGGCCCGTCAAGGTACGCACCCGCGGGGCCATCCCCGCCTCCAGCATCGCCCGCGACCACTGGTGGGGGGTGGACTCGCTCTCGCCCTCCCACGCCCCCGCGACCGCGGCGCCTTCGATCAGTCCCGGCACGGGCAGCAGCCCTCCGCGGGTGGTCACGTGCAGGGGCCCCGGCGCCATCGCCGCGGCGACCACGTGCGCGATCTCGTGCTTGAGGACGGGGTGCGGAAACGGCGCGTACTGCAGGTACACCTCGCTACGCCACGGCTTGGCGATGTACGTATCCGCCGCGCCCATGAGGGACTGCTTCTGTTCTGCGTCGCGGAAGAGGTACACGGTCACCCGCCGCGGGTGGTGCACGCCGTAGAAGTCCTCCAACTGCGCCACCCGGAGGTCGCAGTCGCGCGCCGTGGCCCGCGCCTGCCGGGCCTCGATGGCCGGGTCGTAGACCACCACGCAGCGCGCGCCCCACGCGCGGCCCTCCAGCGCGCGGGCCAGGTCCGACGCGTCGTGGCGGTGTCCCAGGGCAGGGCCGGCGAGGTACACCCCCGCGCCCGTGGCGAGGCCCACCAGCGCCACCGCGAGCCATCCCGCGCGGGTATGCAGGCTCGGGCGAACCATTCGCGCGCCAGGTCCCCAGCACCCGACGCACAGTGCAGCCAGGGCGGCGATCCAGCCCAGGGTCCCGATGCGGTAGCTCACCAGGGTGATGCCCAGGGGGATCCGTTCGTCGTAGAGCGCCCCGGGGAAGAAGCCGTAGAACGGGTCGTACGCGAAGATCGCAGGGGTGGCGTAGAACCGCGCGACGCTCCACGCGACGCTCGCGGGCACAAGCAGCGCCGCGAGGGTGGTGCCCAGCCCGCGGCGGGAGGTCATGCCCCCCAGCGCGAGGCCCGAGAGCCCCGCGAGCACCGCCCCGGGCAGGGGGATCAACAGATGGTTCACTGCGCCGTGGGCGGGACCGCACGCGGGCGCGAACGCTCCGTGGGCCAGGACCACCAGGGCGATCACGGTCACCAGCACGGCGGGGTACAGGGCCGCGGCGAGGGCGGCGTCGGAGCCCTGGACCTCGTCCCCGCGGCGCCGCAGGGCGGGCGCGATCCCGGTGCCCGCGAGGGCCCCGAAGACACAAGAGTACAGGGCCGAGACCAGCGCGGCGCCGTACCCGAGGTGGTCGGTGAGGGTGTTGGACCAGAGCGCGAGACCCAGGACGGGGGCGAGCGCGAGGCCCACACGCGCCCGCCAGGTACCGAGCAGGGCGCGCAGGGCGGTGATCGAAGGGAGGGATGGCCCCGCGGCGCGCGGCGTCACGCGGGGCGCTCCGGGACTCAGGGCGCGGGGGCGGCGTCGTCGGCGTCGGCGTCCGCGGCCGTACCACCGGGCGGCGGCGGGGGGATCGAGGCCGAGGGCAGCCGGTCGAGCAGTGCGATCTTCAGCACGTCGTCGATCTTGTTGACGAAGTCGATCCGCAGGTCCTTGCGGATCTCTTCGGGGATCTCTTCCAGGTCTTTCCGGTTGCGCTCGGGAAGCAACACCTGGGTCATCCCGGCGCGGTGGGCGGCGAGGACCTTCTCCTTCACTCCGCCGATGGGCAGCACCACGCCGCGGAGGGTGATCTCGCCCGTCATGGCCAGGTCGCTGCGGACGGGGCGGTTGGTCACCAGGGACACGATCGCCGTGACGATCGCCACGCCCGCGCTGGGGCCGTCCTTGGGGATGCCCCCTTGCGGTACGTGGACGTGCAGGTCGCTCTTCTCCAGGAACTCGGCGTCGACGCCCAGGGTCGTGGCCTTGGTCCGCACCCACGAGAGCGCGGCAGCCGCGGATTCTTTCATCACGTTGCCAAGCTGGCCGGTGACCGAGACGTGGCCCTTGCCCGGGAAGCGCGAGGCTTCGACAAACAAGATCACCCCCCCGACGGGCGTCCACGCGAGGCCGGCGACCACGCCCACCGCGGGCTGCCGCTCGGCCGATTCTTCCAGGTACCGCGGCGGGCCCAGCACCGATTCGACGAAGGCCCGGTCGGCGCGGGCGTGGACGTCTTCGCCCCCGGCCAGGCGCACGGCCACCGCGCGGCACACCGCGGCGACCTCGCGGTTGAGGTTTCGCACGCCCGCCTCGCGGGTATAGCTGTCGATCAGGGCCTGGTAGCCATCTTCAAGCCATTCCAGCCGCTCGGGGGTGAGCCCGTGCTCCTCCAGGGACTTGGGTCCCACGTACTCCCGGGCGATGTGGA
>FSWI01000310.1_pt1 | contig 12538 bp, 11 predicted proteins | sample 1637911 | NCBI WGS metagenome assembly FSWI01 (sample SAMEA3914789, study PRJEB12502) | metagenome | biome: forest; material: soil | place: Canada | collected 2011-07-03 | depth 0.3 m
AAGGTGTACCTCCGGGTCCTGGCCCGGCCGCTGTTCTCCCCCGGCGGGGTGATGACCCACGTGGTCGAGGCCTTCACGGACATCTCCCGCGAGGTCACCGCCGAGCGCGACCGGGCCGAAGGAGAAGAACGCCTGCGACTCGCCCACCGGATGGAGTCCGTCGGCGCGCTGGCCGGCGGGATCGCCCATGACTTCAACAACCTCCTGGCGGTCGTAAAGATCCTCGGCGCGCAGCTTCGCGTCGGGGAGACCGAGGCCGGACGGCTGGAGGCGCTGCGGCAGCTGGACGAGGTCACCGAGAGCGCCGTCCGCCTGACCCGCGCCCTCCTGGGCTTCGCCCGCCGCGGCAAGAACCTCTCCCAGCGGATCTCGGTCCACGCCCTGGTCACCTCCCTGGCCGAGATCAGCCGCCGTACCATCGACCGCCGGATCGAGATCCACTGCGAGCTCGCCGCGGCGCCCGGCGAGGTGGTGGGCGACCTCTCGCAGATCGAGCAGGTGGTGATGAACCTCGTGCTCAATGCCCGCGACGCGATCCCAGGCGCGGGCCGCGTGGAGGTTCGTACCGTCGACCGGGTGCTTGCCGACGGAGACGTCCCGCCGCTGCCCGCCGGGCGCTACGTCCAACTGGAGGTCTCGGACACCGGCGTCGGGATCGCCCCCGCCGTGCGCGCGAGGATCTTCGAGCCGTACGTCACCACGAAGACCGCCGGGACGGTCAAGGGCACCGGGCTGGGCCTGGCCACGGCGTACGGGATCGTCCAGTGCCACCATGGGGTGCTTGACGTAGCCGCCACCGGCCCGCGGGGCACCACGATGCGGGTGCTCCTGCCCGCGGCGCCGCCCGAAACGTCCGATGCGTCCCGCACGCCCGGGGCCACGTCTGGGGCCATGTCTGGGGCTACACCAAAGGCCGCGGCTATCCACGAGCGGGTGCGCGGCCACGGCCTGGTGCTCCTGGTCGAAGACGAACCCCTGGTGCGCCGTACCACGGCCCACGCCCTGACGTCCCTGGGCTACGAGGTGGCGGAAGCATCCGACGGTGTCGAGGCCGTGGAGGTCTTCCGCGTGAACCACGCTCGGGTCGTGGCCGTGGTGCTGGACATGGTGATGCCCCGCCTGGGCGGGCGGGACACCTGGCTCGCCCTCCGTGGGATACGTCCCGACCTCCCCGCGCTTCTCACCACGGGGTTCGCGCTGAACGACGAGGCGCAGGCGATCCTGGACCTCGGGGTGCGGGGCTTCCTCGCCAAGCCATTCGACACGACGACACTGTCCCAGGCTCTCGCGCAGGTGATCGCCGGGGAGTGAACCGCCGGGAGCTCGCCGGTGGGTCGCGCGCGGGCTCCGTCACCCCGCGTCGTCGTCCGTGACCCCCTCGATCCGCAGGGCCTCCAGGTCCAGGTCCCACTGGAGCGCCCGCAGCACCTGGTCGTCGATCGCCCCCTCGTCGCGCAGTCGGATCACCTCGGCGCGTCGGGCGTCCAGCACCTCGCGCTCGACGTGGCGGTACCTGTCGTTCGTCGCGCGGGACAGCTCGGCGATGTCCTGCGCCGTGTGGCCCGTCAACTGCGCTCGCAGCGCGTCGGTCACGGGCCCCGGGAGCCTCTCCCGCGCGCAGATCTCGTCGAGCTTCGCCAGCGCCCGCTCCGCAGCGCGGCGCAGCGCCTGCGTGGTCTCCCGCTCGTCGGTGGGGTCCGCCGGGATCCTGAGCCAGCGAACCAAGGGTCGCAGGGTGAGTCCCTGCACCACCAGGGTCACCAGGATCACCCCGAACGACACCACCAGGATGGTGTCGCGCCCGGGGAACGCCACGCCCCGCGCGGTGACCCGCGGGAGCGCCAGGGCGGTCACCAGCGAGTCGCCGCCGCGCATCCCCGTCCACGCCACGAGCGTCAGCGTGCGCCACGAGCCGGATCTCTGGGTGGCACCCGGGGTGGGACCCGGGGTGGGACCCGCGGTGGGACCCGCGGTGGGACCCGGGGTGGGACCCGCGGGGGCGTCGGGCGGGCGTCCGTCCAGGGCATGCGACACGCTTGTCGAGACGTACGACGTGGCGAAGACCCATGCGATGCGCACCAGGATCACCACCGCGCTGATCGCCAGGGTCTGCCATGCGGCCCTGGCGTCCCCGTGGTGCAGGACGGTGCGCGCAACCCGACCGAGTTCGAGCCCGATGAGGATGAAGATCAGCCCCCCGAGGAGGAAGTCCAGCATGTGCCAGACGCCCTGGGTCTGGATCCGGGTACGGGGGGAGAGATCGGACGGGGCCACGCGGCCGAGCGCGAGGCCCGCGGTGACCACGGCCAGGACGCCCGAGGCGCCGAGGTGCTCGGCCGGGAGGTACGCAGCGAAGGGTGTAAGCAGCGAGATGGCGTTGCCCACCGAGGCGTTGTCGGACAGCCGGCGGAGGTGCGCGATGGCCCAGGCGACCGCGAGCCCCACGGCCACGCCCCCGGCGCCCACCAGGACGAAGCGCAGCGCGGCCTCGGAGAGCGAGAACGTACCGGTGACCACGGCCCCGACGGCCATGCGGTACGACACGAACGCCGTGGTGTCGTTGAGCAGGGTCTCACCCTCCAGCACGGAGAGCACCCGGCGGGGGACGCCCAGCCGGCGCGCCACGCTGGTCGCCACGGCCGCGTCGGGCGGCGCGACGATGGTGCCCAGCACGAAGGCCGCGGGCCAGGGCAGGCCGTGGACGACGGCGTGCGCGGCTGCGGCGACGGCGACCAGGGTGACCAGGACGAGGCCCACCGCGAGCAGGCTGACGGCCCGGAGGTTGCGCCGGAGCTCGCGCACCGAGGTGTTGAGCGAGGCCCAGTAGAGCAGCGGCGGGACGAAGATCAGGAAGGCGACGTCGGGGTCGAACTCGACCCGTGGGAGACCCGGGATGAACGCCAGCCCGAGGCCCCCGAGCACCAGGATGATCGGGAACGGAATGTCCAGCCGTCGCGCCACGGGGGCCAGCACCGTGGTCACCACGAGACACGCGAGCACGAACTGGAGACCGGCCATGAGGGTGGTGGAGTATCTCGGGGGAGCCCGGGTCTACAGTTCGCGGAGGGGAGTATAGTTCTTGAAACGGTCCGGGGGGTCGCTGCCGACGGCTCCTACGACCTGGCCGGTGGGGGCGTCGAGCCAGTGGGTGTCGAACCCCGCGGGGACCTCCAGGGTGAAGGTCCCGGTCTCGGGGTCCGTGAATCGTGTGTGGCGCATCGGGTGGGAGGAGCTTGGATCGCCCGCCGCGCCGCGGCCACCGGCGCCCCGTCGCCACGCATCGGTCGAGCCCGAGAAACAGTCCGGGCGTGTGAGTCGCGCCGTGCCGTCCCCACGGGCGGCACCGGGCCAGGGAAGCGTCGGCCTTCTGTGATATACCGCCGCGGATGCCGGAGAGCGGGCTCGGGATCGGGCCGCGGTTGATCGCGGTCGGTGGTGGCAAGGGCGGGGCGGGGCGCACCCTGGTGGCCACGGGCCTCGCCGTGTTCGTCGCCCAGCTTGGCAAGCGGGTGGTCCTGGTGGACGCTGCTGCGCAGGCCGCGACACAGTCCGCCACCTTCGGGATCGCCCGCGCCGACGGGGTGGCTCCCCCGTGGGCTCCCGCCCCGGTGGACCTCCGCGGCGTCGAGACCGTCATCCCCAACCTCCGCCTGCTCGAAGCCGCCTCGGAGCGCGGCCCGCGGTCGGGCGTCCCCGTGGGTCGTCCCAGGGAGCTGGCGCGGGTCTCGGGCGCGGACTACCTGGTGGTCGACCTCGCCGCGGGCACGGGCGGCCGGACACTCACCGCGATGCTGGACGCCGACGCCATGGTGGTGGTGGTCACCCCCGAGCCGGCGTCCGTCGAGGCGCTGTACCGCTTCGTGCGCCACGCGTACGCCCGGCGGCTGGCGGCGAAGCTGCGGGAGCTGCCCTCGGCGCTACTTGCCCTCCGTGGTGCCGTGCGCGCGGCGGTGGGGCCGCCGATGCCGGTACAGCTCGCCGAGGCCGTGGCCGGGGTGTCGTCCGAGGTCGCCGCGGTGGCCTGGGGCGAGCTCGGGAGGCTCCGCGTGCGGGTGGTGGTCAACCAGTCGCGGTCGCGCGCGGACCTGGACCTGGGGGAAGCCCTCGCGCGGGTGTGCCTCCGGCGGATGGGCGTCCCGCTGGACTACATCGGCCACGTGGAGTTCGACGACGCGGTGTTCCTCGCGGCGAGGCGCCGGCGGCCGTTGCTGGTGGACGCGCCCGCGGCCAAGGCCAGCAGGAACCTGGAGCGCATCGCCCGGAGGCTTCTGGCGGCGGAGACGGGCCGGGCCGGGATGGACCTGCCGCGGGCCTCGGGGGCGGCCGTCCCGCCGCCGCCGCCCACGCACTACGACCTCATGGCGCTGGACCGCGGGGCCAGCGACGAGGAGATCCGCCGGGCGTACCGCAAGACCCGGGAGATCTACGCGGGCGAGTCCCTGGCCCTCGCGGGGTTGCTCACCGAGCAGGAGGTGTCGGCCATGGTCGCGCGGATCGAGGAGGCGCGGGACGTTCTGCTGGACCCCTCGCGGCGGCGGCCGTACGACCTGTCGATCACCCCGGCCAGCGAGCTGCCCCTGGTGGGCACGCTGGAATCCCTGCCCGAGATCGATGATACCCCCATGGCCGTGGTGACGCCGCCCGTGACGCCCGACACGGAGTTCTCGGGCGCGCTGTTGAAGGCCGTGCGGGAGTCCCGCGGGGCCGAGCTGAAGGACGTGGCGGCGCGGACCAAGATCTCGTTGCAGTACCTCCGGGCGATGGAGGACGAGGACTTCGGGGCGCTGCCGCAGATGGTGTACACTCGGGGATTCGTGACCGAGGTGGCCAAGTACCTTCGGCTGGACGTCGAGCAGGTCGTGCGCACGTACCTCCGGCGGTTGCGCAAGGCCACGGAGAAGGGCTGAGACCATGGCCAGTTGCCACGGCCGGGCGTATGGTGCCCGGGTGACGGCCGCGGCGGCGGAAGACGGGCTCTGCGTGTGGGCGGCGTGACGGCGGAGTCCCGCACCCGACCTCCCTTCCCCACGGGCGTCGCCGTCGTGTCCCTGGTCCTCGGTTTCCTGTTCACCCGGGTGTTCGTCGGTCTCGCGGTCCAGCGCCCCGGGATCGCGGCCTCGGGGACCTTCGCGGCCATCGCCGGGGTGCTCATGGCCCTGGGCGGGTGCGCCGTCCTGGCGTGGCAGTCCGTGGGCGCCGCCCGTGGCCCCGTGGCGGCCGTCACCCGGGGTCTGCGCTTCAGCGTGCTGGTCCCCGTCGCGGCGCTGGCGCTGACCGCCATGGGGGGTGCCATCCCGCGGGGGATCCAGTGGGCGGGCCTCGCGGGGGCGTGTGCGTGTGTGACCGCCGCGGGGCTGCGGGGCGTGGTCGTCGCCCGCGGGCGCTGGCTGGTGCGGGCGACCATGGTATTGCTCACGGTGGGCGAACTGGTCGAGCTCCTGGGCCCGCCCGCGCGCGTCGCGACGGCACCGGGGACCTTCTGGCCGGCGCTCGCGGAGCGCCTCGGTCCCGTGGGGGAGGTCTCGGCCTTCGTGGGCGCCGGGCTGGCGCTCGCGTGGGCGGTCCAGAGCACCGTGGCGGCCGTGGGCGGGGCGCGGACGAGCACCTTCGCGGCGATGCCCGCGGCGCTGGCGATGGTCCTGGGCACCCTGCCGGTGCGCTTCCCACGGACGACGGCCACGGTGGCCAAGAACGCCTTCGGGGTGCGCTTCGACCTGGTGGGCCACGTGGGCGCTGGGGTGCCTTCGCGCGGCGTCCTGGCGATGTACACCCTCCTGGCCTCGCTGCTGCTCGCGGCGTCCAGTGTCTCGCTGGCGGCGCAGTTCGCCGACCGCGGCGCGGCCTCGCGGCGGGTGCTGGGCTGGGTGTGCGTGCTGATGGCGGGCTTTGGCGCGGAGACCATGGCAGGCCCCGTGGATCCCCTGCGGGTGGTCGCCCTGGTGCTGGGCGTGATGCTTCTGGAGCAGGCCGCCGAGCGCGAAGCCGTGGTGATCCCCGGGGTGATCCCTGGGGTGATCCCGGGGTGATCCCGGGGTGGACGGATCAGCCCGTCGGACCCTCGCGGGTGAGTGTCAGGTCCGCGGTGACGGTTCCGTCGGGGTCGACCCTGACCGCGCGGTCGCGCTCCCACGCGGGGCTCCACGCAGGGTGCTCGTGGCCGGGGACCTCGGAGCGGACCCAGCCCTCGTGCCAGAAGTGCAGGGTGTACGTCCCCGGCGGGACGTTCGGGATCGACCAGTTTCCGTCCCCGTCGGACACTGCGTAGTAGGGATGGGGAAAGACATGGACGTAGCCCGACATCCACGTGTGGCCCGCGTCGCAGATCAGGTGTGACACCCCCACCCGCTCGGCCTTGCGCACCACGGGGATCCCCACGGGCGTCGCGGCGTTGAACCAGCTCTCCTCGCCCTCGTACCCGTAGTACGCGTGGACGTTGTGCAGCAGGCCCGGGTCGCTGTTGGTCATCCGCAGGTCCGCGCCCACGGGAATCGCCACGACGTGGGGCTGGTACCGGCAGTCGTGCTGGTCCACGGTGACCGCCCTGGTCGTGGGGGCCGCGCCGTGGTCGATGTCCTTCAGCCACACGACCGTGCTCGCCACGCCGCCCGAGGCGCTGAGTGCCAGGGCAGGGAAGGGCTGGGTCGTACCGCAGACCGCGGGGTTGCCCGTCGCGCCCACGGGCAGCGGGTCCATGGCCGGTCGGTCGCCCTGCCAGGTGACCCTCCCCCGCAGGGTACCCCCGTGGGTCACGGCTTCCACCCGGTAGGGGCTCCCGCCGTTGGTGTTGGGCTGACCCGGCGTGGGAGAGGTCTCCGTCGGGGCGCCAGGGGGCGCGGAGGGCGGCGGGGTCCGACGGCAGGTGTTCGCCGTGAAGGCCGTCGCGAGGAGGGTGAAATGGAGGGTGTGCTTCATGGCGAGGGCGGTGCCGTCAGGGTGGCCACCGCGGCGGCGATCCGTCGCAGGGCCTCGTCGATGCTGTCCAGGCTCACGGCGTAGGACAGCCGCAGGTGGCCCGGCGCGCCGAAGGCGGTGCCAGGGACCACGGCGACGTGGGCGGTGTCCAGCAGCCAGGCGGCCACGGCGTCGTCCGTGGCCAGCGCACACCCGCCGGGGGCGGTGCTGCCAAGCCAGGCGGTGACGTCTGCGAAGGCGTAGAAAGCCCCTTCGGGCAGCGAGCACCGGACGCCGGGCAGCGCGCGGAGCCCGGCCACGAGCCGGTCGCGGCGCTCTTCGAAGCGGGCGCGCATCGCGGCGAGCTCCGTGGCCGGGGCGCGCAGGGCCTCCAGGGCGGCCCACTGGGCCATGGTGGACGTGCTGGTCGCCCCCTGGCCCTGGACGGTGTCCAGCGCCCTGGCGAGGGTCACCGGGGCGATGGACCAGCCGACGCGCCAGCCGGTCATCGCGTAGGTCTTGCTGGCGCCGTCGACCACCACGGCGCGGGGCGCGAGGTCGGGCGCCACGGCCAGGATGGACCGCTGGACAAAGCCGCCGTAGACCAGCCGCGAATAGATCTCGTCGGTGATCACCCAGCAGTCATGGCGACGGAGGACGTCGGCCAGGGCGGTGAGCTCGGCCGGGGTGTACGCCGCGCCCGTGGGGTTGCACGGAGAGCACAGCACGAAGGCCTTGGTGCGGGACGTGAGGGTGGAGGCCAGTGCCTCGGGGGTGATCTTCCACCCGGACTCCAGGGTGCTGGGGACGTAGACCGGGAGGGCGCCCATCATTCGCACCTGCTCGGGGTAGCTCACCCAGTACGGTGCAGGGATCACCACCTCGTCGCCGGGCTCGAAGAGGGCGAGGGCGAGGTTGAAGAGCGCCCCCTTGGCGCCCACGGTGACCGTGACGTTGCGGGCGTCCACCGGGACGCCGCGGTCGGCGGTGGAGCCCAGGGCGATGGCCTCCCGGAGCTCGGGGATCCCGCTCACGGGGGTGTACCGGGTGCGGCCTCCCTCGATGGCCCGGATGCCCGCCGCGCGGATGTTCGCAGGGGTGTCGAAGTCGGGCTCGCCCGCGCCGAACGAGATCACGTCGACCCCCTGGGCACGGAGCTCCTGGGCGCGGGCGTTGATGGCCAGCGTCGCGCTGGGGACCACGGCGGACAGTCGCGAGGCGAGGGCGGTCGGCATCGGGGGCGTAGGGGCGATCATACGAACCGCGGCGCCCGGTTGCTACCCCGCGGTCGCGCCGTCACTGCGCTGGCACGGAGCTCAGTGCCGATGGCCCGTGGGATGCGGGTAGGGATGCGGGTGCGAGGGCTTCACCGTGAGCACCGAGCACGGCGCGGTGCGCACGACGGTCTCGGCCACGCTGCCAAGGACCATGCGCCGGAGGCCCGTGCGACCGTGGGTCCCAAGCACGATGGCGTCGACGTGGTGGGCGGCGGCGTGCGCGGCGATCTCGTGAGCGGGCGCCCCGTGGGCCGCGGCGTACCGGATCTGGACCCCGGGCGGCAGGGCGTGGCCGGGGTGTCCGTGCGACCCGGGCTGTCCGTGCGACCCGGGCTGTCCGTGCGACCCGGGGTGCGCTGCGTGCTGGGCGCGCTCAGCGCGCTCGGTGTGGACGGTGTCGACCATGTGACGGAGCTGGTCCACCGCGCGCTCCAGGTCCCCGAGGGCCTTGGCCTCGTCGGGGTGCGGTGCGAGCACGGTGAAGGCGATGATCTCCGTCGGCCCGGCGCGCTCGGCGACCGACAGGGCGGTCGTGAGGGCAAGCTGGGAGCACTCGGAGAAATCCAGGGCGACCAGGAGGCGAAGCATCGGGGCCGGGGTGCTGCCCTCAGGAGTGGTTCTGGGGTCCCTGGCCGTCGCCCGGCAGCCGGGAGGCGTCGTCCCCGTTGCCGTCGCGGAGGCCCTTCTTGAAGTTGGAGATGCCCTCGCCGATGCCCTTCCCAAGCTCGGGGATCTTCCCCGCGCCGAAGATCAGGACCACCAGCACCAGGATCACCAGCAGCTCGGGCGCACCCATACCGAACATCGCGTCTACCTCGCTCGGACGCAGCGACGCGCCGCGTATCCCGGGTCATAGCACCCGGACCCTCCGCCGGGCAACGCCGGGCCCCGTCAATTCCGCGAGGGCAACCACCCCGACCGCGACCGCGCCGACCCTCGCCCAGATGCCCCCCGGGGTGCTCGCCAGCGCTGCCAGCGCCGCGCCCGCACGGGCCGCCGCCACGACCCCCGCGACGGGCAGCACCGCGGCCAGTGCGATTCCCCGCGCGACCGAGCGCCTGGGTCGCAGCCCGAGGGCCGCGGCCCACAGCACCGCTGCGTAGGCCAGGACCCCCCACAGGGCCCTCGCCGCGTGTCGCCGGACCGGCGCAGGCGTGGTCGTTGCCGTGGCCATGGCCGTGGCGAGGGAGACCGTGAGGTCCCCGGCGACGACATCCTCGGGGGCGTCCGGGGGCGCGACGGTCACCCGCGCGGTGCCAAGGACCACATGGACTCCGCGGGCGCCGGGCGCGGTCCCACGGACGTCCCGGAGGGTGATGCCCGGACGGCGGGAGTCCGTGGCCAGGGTGAAGCCCGCGGCGGTGACCGTGACGGGTGCCTCGCCGGGCGAGCGCACCAGGGCCGCACGCAGGGGTCCGCGGAGCCCCCCTGGGGCGGACAGCACCACCCCGGGCGATGGCTCGATCTGTCCGCCGCGGGCGAGGGTGCCCGAGAGCCCACGGGCGGCGAGATCCCGGGCGGCTGCGCGCATGGCGTGGGCCAGCGGGGGCTCGGCGCCCATGCCTGCGGCGAGGACCGCGAGGGCGGTGACCAGGGCCACGGGGCGTAGGGCCGAAACGATCACCGCGGGCCCGGCGCCGTGGCTGGCCAGGGTGCGGGCGCCTCCGTCCGCGGCGAGGCGGGCGAGGGTGAGCGCCACGGCGACGGCCATCACGGGGGGCGTGAGGGTGATGGCCACGAGGGCGGCGCCTCCGGCGGCCAGCACGGCGGTGGCCTGGAGGGACCCGGGCGCGTCCGCCGCGGCGACCAGCAGGGGGAGCAGGCGGGTGGCCTGCGCGAGGAGCCCGAGAGGGAGGGCGAGGGCGACCAGCGAGAAGGCTGTGCCGAGGACGGTGCGGGCGAGATGACGGCGGAGGCGCACGGGGAAGACGTTGGGGCGGAGGGTAGCGCCCCTCGGGGGGTGCTACACACCCTGAGCGTGTTTCCCCGTTTCGCAGCCGACGAAGTGCCCGGGATCGCCGCGGCGACGCGGTTGCTGCTCCGCGCGCGGGCGCTGGTGCGGGGGATGGCCGCGGGGGAGCGGTCCGGGGCGCGGGCGGGCGCCGGGGTGGAGTTTCACGACTTCGCGGTCTACAGCCCCGGGGCAGACGTCCGGCGGATCGACCCCCTGGCCAGCGCGCGCACGGGGAAGCTCCTGCTGCGCACGTACCGGGAGGACGCGCGGCGGACGGTCCACGTGCTGCTGGACCGCTCGCCCTCGATGGGGCTGGCTCCGCGTGGGGCGCACCCGGGCAAATGGGACGCTGCCCGCACGCTCGCCCTCGCCGCCGTCCTGGCCGCCACCCGCGGGGGGGACCGGGGCAGGGTCTGGACCTTCGCGGACGGCGGCGCGACACGGCTGACGGGTAGAGGCCGCGGGGGAACGACCCAGGCAGGGCGTCTGGCGCTGGCGCTGGCGGTGTTGTCCACCGCGGTGCCGGGGACAGGGACGGACCTGGACGCCGCGCTGCGGTCGGTGGCCGGGCGGTGCTCCCGCGGGGACGCCGTGCTGGTGGTCACGGATCTCCTGTCCCCAGGGGGATCTCCTCTGGCGACGTTGCGGGCGCTGCGGGCGCGGCGGCACCCCGTGGTGGTGCTGCACCTCCTGGGCGCCGAGGACCGCGCGCCTCCGCCGGGCCCCGTGCGCCTCGTGCCCGTGGAGGGCGGCGCGGCCGTCGTGCTGGACGGCGACGCGGCGAGGGTGGCGTATACCGCCGCCCTCGGGCGGTGGGTCGACGGGTGGCGGGGATCCTTTGCGGACGCGGGGGTGCGGTCTGTCCGGGTGGACGCCGACCTCCCGCTGGCCGCCGCGCTGGCCGCCGCGCTGGCGCCCTCGCGGGATGGCGCGCGGGAGACCGCGGCGCGCGGGCACGGAGCCCGAAAGCTGGTATAGAGCCCGGCGATGCTCGGTCTCGCTTCGTCCACGGATGCCCGATGGATCGACGCCGCCCTCGGCGACCTCGACGGGCTGCTGCTCGACCACCTGCACTGCGAGCTCAAGGCCGCGGCGAACTCCACGGCGCTCGTGGCGCGGTACCCGATGTATCCGCGGCTGGTGCGGGAGCTCACGGAGCTCGCCCGCGAGGAGCTCACCCATGTGCAGCAGGTGGCGGCGGAGATGGAGGCGCGCGGGGTCGCGGCCCGGCCGCCGGACGAGGACGCGTACGCCAGGGCGCTGCGCCGGGCATCGGCCGACGGCCGGGGCGATCCCCTGCTGGACCGGCTGACCGTCGCGGCGCTGATCGAGGCCCGGTCGTGTGAGCGGCTGCAGTTGCTGTCGAAGCACGGCCCGACAGAGCCCCTGCGGCAGTGGTACGGCGAGCTGTTCGCGTCCGAGGCGCGGCACTTCCGACTGTTCGCGACGCTGGCCGAGGACATCGGTGGACCCGAGCGTGCCCGCGCACGGTTGAAGCTCCTGGCCGAGCGCGAGGCCGACGTCGCCGCCGCGCAGCCCCTCGCCGCCCGGATCCATTGACCCTACCCTACGGGGGAGGTTTGTCTCTTCGCCCCGGGACCTGCCGTCACCGGGCGGTGAACACCGGGGCGGCGATGCTCCCGAGGCCGCGGAGGATCGCTTCGCCGTAGCCCGTGACCGCGGCGAGGCCGGGGTAGTCCACCCGGTCGGCGTCGTCCGCGGGGGTGTGGTAGTCGTCGTGCAGCCCGGTGAAGAAGAACACCACCGGGACCCGCGCGTCGCGGAAGCTGAAATGGTCGCTGGCCCCCCACGGCGAACGACCGTCCCAGGGCCGCGCGTCGAACCCGTAGGCGGCGTTGGCCGCGGTGGCCACGGCCGCGAGGCCCCGGCCCGAGTCCGTGCCCTCCAGGTACAACCGGCAGCCGCGGAGCCGGCCCACCATGTCGAAGTTCATCATGGCGGCGATGCCCTGGGCGGCGGGCGGGCGGTGGGCGACGAAGTACCGTGAGCCATGGAGCCCCAGCTCCTCGCCGCTGAACCACACGAACACCACGTCCCGGGGGACGGGCCGGTGGGCGATCCGCCGGGCAAGATCCAGCACCGCGGCGCTGCCCGAGGCGTTGTCGTCCGCGCCGTTGTGCACCGCCGTGCTGCCGGGCGCCCTGGAGGTACCCCCGCCGTGGCCCAGGTGATCATAGTGGGCGCCCACCACCAGCACCTCCCGCCCGTCGTCCGCGTCCGTCACCCTCCCGGTCGCTCCCCCGGTTGTTCCCCCCGTGCCCCGCACGATCCCCACCACGTTGGCCGTGGCGATGTGCCGCCCGCCCGCTTCGAACGTGAACGGCTGGAGGTACCCATCGGTTCCCGCAGGAGCCACCCCGGCCGCGACCAGCGCACGGGTGATGTACCCCTCCGC
>FSWI01000144.1_pt1 | contig 12533 bp, 9 predicted proteins | sample 1637911 | NCBI WGS metagenome assembly FSWI01 (sample SAMEA3914789, study PRJEB12502) | metagenome | biome: forest; material: soil | place: Canada | collected 2011-07-03 | depth 0.3 m
CCTCGCGGCGCCCTCGGACCCGCCGCGCGACGACCGCTGCCAGGACCCCGAGCGCGCCGACCGAGAGCGCCCCCCGTGCGGCAATCCACGGCACCGGCAGGGCCATGCGGTCGTCGAAGCCCACGGCGAGGCGGTCGGTCAGCTCCGCGGCGCGGGCATCGAGGTGCGCGGACAGCCGGGCGAGGCTCCCGCCGGCCAGCACCAGCTTGTCGAGCGCGATGAGCGGCAGGTCGAACAGGGCCCCCGCGCAGAAGGCGCCGAGAAGCCGGTGGGTGGCCACGGGCACCCGGGGGAGGCTCCGGCTGACCCATACGTAGAGGGCGTAGGGCATCCCGACGTCCACCACGCCGCGAAAGAGGTACATGAAGACTTCGTTCATCACCTGCGGGTCGTGGGAGGCCGCGCGGGCGTGCAACTGCAACAAGACCAGCAGGAGGAGCCCGCCGAAGAGGGCGAGGCGGGCGGCCGCGGGCCACCGTGGAGAGCTCTCTTCCCCGAGGCGAAGTCCCACGCCGCGGAGCATCCACAACAGCCAGACCGCGAAAGCGAAGAGGGCGGCGGCGGAGTGCCCCCCCGAGCGGACGAAACCAAACTCCTCGAACACGTACTCGAAGATGAACAGCCAGGCGAAGAGGGCCTGGTAGAAGATCGACGCGGCGGCGGCGGCGTCGAGCCGTCGGCGGGCCGCGAGCACGGCCAGGGCCACCAGGTCGCCCAGAAGCACCCAGCGGTACCACTCCGCGGCCACGGCGCGGGCCGGGACGTGCCAGATCAACCCGACCCCGAGAAGACGTAGCACCGCGGCGGTGAACACCACCGGCGCGGGCCAGTGCCGCGCGGGCGTCTCCAGGATCCGCGGGGCCCAGAGCGCCAGGGAGGCAAAGACCAGGGTGCCGGTCACCAGGGGGACCAGGACCCGGGCGGGCACCAGCTCGCGCACCACGTCGGACACCACCCGGCTGCTCTTGAGCACGGCGAAGACCACCCCGACGCCTACGAAGTACCACGCAGGCCAGAGCGAGCTCACCAGGAGTTCAAGGAGTGACTGCATGGCGACGGCCGTGGCCGCGAGGCCGTGCCGCAGCGTCGCGGCGGAGAGGAAGGCCAGGGAGCACCCGGTGAGCACCGCGGCGGCGAGGGGCAGTGAGGGCAGGGCGCGCATCCGCCTGCCCGCCGCCCAGGCGCCGAGTCCCAGCGGCAGCCCGAGGCCCGCCCCGAGGCCCACCTGGCGGTAGTGCATCCCGCGCCCCAACGGCGTGAGCATCACCAGCAGCAGCCCGGACACCACCCCGACGAGGACGCTTGTCACCAGGCCGGCGGCGGTCTCCGCGGCGCCCGGGGCGTGCCGCTCGCGCTGGCGGCGCTCGGCGAAGACCGCGGCCAGCAGGGTGGTCGCGGGCGCGAAGACATGGAGGACGCTCCGCGCGGCGACGCCCGCGATCACGTCGAAGGCCGCGACGAAATAGAACGCCACGGAGACCAGCAGGACGGGCCGGTTGGCGGCCGCCGCGCCCGCGAGCAGGGTGCCCCATGCAAGCGCCAGGGTCACGGGCCACAGCGCGATCGACCAGCCCGCCACGGGCCCCCGCGCGCCGTCGGCCACGGTGACCGCCGGCCAGGGGACGGTCATCGCCACGGGGAGAAGCACACAGAGGGCGAGGGCCGCGGCGAGGGCGGGGCGCAGCACCTGCGCCTCGGGGTCCAGGGCGGACCAGTCCACCCGGTCGCGGTCGTAGTCCTTCCAGGCGAAGCGGTCGACCAGCTTCGCCAGCGCGACGCCCCGGGGAGACGCACGAAACCGCTGGTAGGCGGGGCGCGCGAGCCAGCGGTCGCGCCGCGCCCGCAGACGGCCCCAGGCCCGCCCGAGGGGCGGATGGACCGAAGCCAGGAAGGTACCGACCTTCCGCACGGTCTTGAGGGTGCGGTAGACGTTCATCCGTGCTGACGGCTCCCCGGGGCGTAGGGTATGCCACGCCCCGCCACGGGCGCCACGCTCGACCGCGCCGCGGGTGATACGCTACGACCCCGATGGGTGCCCACGCGCGCTGGACGATCGACTGTGACCCCGAGACTCCGCAGTTCACCGCCGCGTACCTCCGGGTCGCGGGGGGAGAGTGTGCCTTCATCGAGACCCACACCTCCCACGCCCTCCCTCGGCTGCTGGGCACGCTCGCCGACCAGGGCCTCCGCCCCGAGGATGTCCGCTGGGTCCTGGTGACCCACGCCCACCTTGACCACGCCGCGGGCGCCAGCGCCCTGCTGCGCGCGTGTCCCCGGGCGACGCTTCTCGCGCACCCGCGGGCCGCGCGCCACCTCATCGACCCCTCCCGCCTGGTGGCCAGCGCCACCGCGGTCTACGGCCCCGCGCGCTTCGCAGCCCTCTACGGCACCATCGAGCCCATCCCCGCCGAGCGGGTGCGCGCGCTGGGCGACGGAGACTCCGTCCCGCTGGGCGACGCCACGCTCCGGGTGCTGCACACGGAAGGGCACGCCAACCACCATTTCATCATCGACGACCCGTCCCTCGGGACGGTGTTCACGGGCGACACCTTCGGCCTGGTGTATCCCAGGCTCCAGGGCCGCGGTCGCTTCGCGCTGCCGTCGACAAGCCCGACGGGCTTCAACGCCGCCGAGGCCCGGCGTAGCCTTGACCGGGTCATCGGGCTGGGCGAGCCGGCCGCGTGCCTCACCCACTGGGGCGAGGTCCGCGACCTGGACGTCGTCGCGGCGCAGCTCCGACGGTGGATCGACCGCGCCGAGGCCTGGGTGGACGAAGCCGCCGGCGGCGACGAGACCACGGAGGCGATCACCGAGCGGCTGACCCGCGCATGGCGCGACGCGATCGTCGCCGAGTCCGAGGCGCGGGGCCTCGGGTGGGGTGTGCCCGACCTGGCGCTCCTGGCGCTGGACATCGAGCTGAACGCGCAGGGACTCGCGGGCGTCGCCGACGCGCGGCGCCGGGCGGGTGGCGGAGGTCCCGACGGACCGCTGCGGCACGACCTGAAGCGTCGCGAGGCGACCTGACGCCACCCGGTGCGACCTGACCGCGGAGGGTGTCCGCGAGCGGGGCCGTGGCGTCCCGGGCCATCGTGGCAATGCTGTCTGGTAGATGGACCCGCCCGCCCTGCCGCCGCCCCCCGCGGAGATCCTGGACCTCGCCACGGGCTACCAGCGCTCCCGGACGCTGTTCACCCTGGTGGACCTCGGGGTCCCCGGGCTTCTGGCCGGCGGGGCGCTGCACCGCGACGCGATCGCTCGGGCGCTCGGGATCCACCCCCTCGCGGCGGACCGCTTCCTCAACGCCTGCGTCGCGCTGGGCCTCCTGGAACGCATCGGGAGCACCTACCAGAACGCCCCTGTCGCAGCGGGCTTCCTGGTGGCGGGTGAGCCAACGTACCTCGGCGACCAGATCCTTCTGCACGCCCGCACCATCTACGGCCTCTGGACCGACCTCACGGACCGTCTCCGGACGTGGAAGCCCGGCGCCACGGACCGCGCCACGCCCCACGCCGACGACCAGGGCGGCGACGCACTGCGCGCGCAGCACAACCTCGCGCGGATGGTGGGCCACGCCCTGGGCGGCGCCTACGACTTCAGCGCCCACCGCGCGCTGTTGGACCTGGGCGGGGGCACCGGCGCAATGGCGCTCAGTGTGTGTGCGCGGCACCCGGGTCTCCGCGCGACGATCTTCGACCTCCCCGCCGTCGTCGAGCTCGCCCGGGAGTACATCCGTGAAGCGGGCCTCGCCGGGCGGGTCGACGTCGCGGCGGGGAACTTCAAGAACGACCCGCTGCCTGCCGGCTTCGACGTGGCGCTGCTGGCCAACCTCCTGTCGGTCTCCAGCGAGGCCACCAACCGCGCGCTCTTCCGACGGATCCACGACCAGCTTCCCCCGGGCGGGGCCGTGATCCTGAGCGGGTGGATCCTGGATGACGGCCGCACCTCGCCCACGATCCCCGTGCTCTTCTGCCTCCAGGACATCAACTGGCAGGCGCCCGACGTCGAGCGCTCGGCGACCACCTACCTCGAATGGCTCGACGCCGCGGGCTTCGTGAACGTCGAGCACCACGCGTACTGCCCGCCCACCAGTCTCATCGTGGGCCGCAAACCAGGCCCTTGAACCGCACGGGACGCGCGGGATCCATCGGCCGTGGTAGCACCGGGGCCATGGCCACCGTTCGCGCCGCCGTCGTCCAGGCCGCCCCGTTTGTCTTCGACCGCGAGCGCACGCTCGACAAGCTTGACGCGCTGACCGCCGAGGCCGCGGGGCGGGGCGCACGGCTCGTGGTGTTCCCCGAGGCCTTCGTGGGCGGTTATCCCAAGGGCCTGGACTTCGGCGCCCGGGTGGGCTCCCGCACGCCCGAAGGCCGCGAGGACTTCCGACGCTACTGGGAAGCCGCCGTGGACATCCCCTCGCCCGCGGCCGACCGGCTGGCCACGGCCGCCCGCACCCAGGGTGTCTACCTGGTCACCGGCGTCGTCGAGCGCGACGGCGGGACCCTGTACTGCACCGTGCTCTTTCACGGCCCCGACGGCGCGCTGCTGGGTCGCCACAGGAAGCTTGTACCCACCGCCGCCGAGCGCCTGGTCTGGGGACAGGGCGACGGCTCGACGCTCCCGGTGATCGACACCCCGCTCGGTCGGCTGGGCGCCGTCGTCTGCTGGGAGAACTACATGCCGCTGCTGCGGATGGCGATGTACGCCAAGGGAATCCAGCTCTACTGCGCCCCCACCGCGGACGACCGGGACACCTGGCTCCCGAGCATGCGCCACGTCGCGCTGGAGGGCCGATGCTTCGTGCTCTCGTGCTGCCAGTACCTCACCCGCGGGGACTGCCCCGTGGACTACAAAGCCGTCCAGGGCGACGACCCCGCGACGGTGCTCCTGCGCGGCGGCAGTTGCATCGTGGGGCCTCTCGGCGAGGTCCTCGCCGGGCCGTTGTTCGGCGCCGAGGGGATCGTGACGGCAGACCTGGACCTCGCGGACATCCCCCGCGCCCGGTACGACCTCGACGTGACCGGCCACTATGCCCGCCCGGACGTGTTCCACCTGCACGTCGACGAACGCCCGCGCCCCCTGGTCACCGTCACCGGCACAGTCACCGGCACCGTCACGCCCGACCCCGGGGATCACGCACCGGGGGGTGCGCCTCCAGGCCCGTCGAACTCCAGGTAGTCCAGCGGCCGACCGTACGACTCGGGGAGGCCCCACAGCCCGGCGAAGGCCAGGGCCACGGTGCCCGCGCCCACCAGCATGGCGCCGTGGACGATCCCCAGGGGCGACCGCAATGCCTGGAACGACAGGGTCAGCGGCACCACGCAGCCGCGCACGACGTTCGCCGCGCTGGTGGTGACGGTGGCCCGGAGGTTCGTACCGAACTGCTCGGACGCCACGGTCACGAACACCCCCCAGTATCCGATCGCCACACCCTGGACGGCGAGGCACAGGTAGATCACCCCGGGGGTCGTGCCCCGTACGGCCGGCACCAGGGCGATCGCCAGGGCCGTCGCGGCGAGGAAGACCGCCAGCACCCGCCGCCGGCTGCGCAGGCGTTGACCCAGCGCGCCGCTCGCCAGGTTGCCCGCCACGATCCCCACGTAGGTCGCAAGCACCGCGCGGGGCGCCAGGACGGCGCCGGTGACCCCCAGGGCGCGCCCGACCTCCGGCGCAAAGGTCACCAGGACGCCCAGGACGAACCAGATGGGCACCCCCAGGGCCACGCACCGGAGGTACCGCGCCAGCCGCGCGGGCGAGCCGAACAGCAGCCCGAGGTCACCGCGACGGACCTCGCTCGCCCGCGCGCCCTGGTACATCCCGGACTCGAACAGACGCAGCCGCGCGGCCAGCAGCGCGACGCCCAGGACGCCGCCCAGGAGGTACGCGTGGTTCCACGGGAGGAGCTCGCCCACGACGGCGGCGGCGACGGCGCCCAGGAGACCGACGACGGCCACGGCGGTGGTGCCCCAGGTCCGGGTCTCGGGCGGGAGGATCTCGGCGACCAGGGTCACCCCCGCGCCAAGCTCCCCGGCCAGCCCGAGGCCGGCGACGAAGCGCCACGCACCGTACGCCGCGATCGAGTGCACGCACGCATTGGCGAGGTTTGCGATGGTGTACACCGTGATCGAGCCGAAGAGCACGGAGACCCGCCCGCGCCGGTCGCCGAGCGCTCCCCACCCGAAGCCGCCGAGCAGCATCCCGGCCATCTGCAGGTTGATCAGCAGGATGCCGTCGGCCAGCAGCCGGGACTCGGGCACCCCGAGCGCCCGCAGGCTGGCCACCCGCACGATGCTGAACAACTGCAGGTCGTACACGTCGACGAAATAACCGAGCGCCGCGACCAGCACCGTGGCCACCAGCGCCCGCCGGGAAGAGTCCGACGCAGGGCCTCCGGGGTTCCCGTCGCTCACGGGTCGAAGGTCACGACGGTGCGGATGGACTGGCCTGTGTGCATCAGGTCGAAGGCCTCGTTGATCCGTGCGAGCGGCAGGGTGTGGGTGATCATGTCGTCGATCACGATCTTGCCGTCCATGTACCAGTCCACGATCCTCGGCACGTCGGTGCGCCCGCGGGCGCCGCCGAAGGCCGAGCCCTTCCACACGCGCCCTGTCACCAGTTGAAACGGCCGCGTGGCGATCTCCTGGCCCGCCCCGGCGACGCCGATGATCACCGCGGTGCCCCAGCCCTTGTGGCAGCACTCCAGCGCCTGGCGCATCACCCGGACGTCGCCGATGCACTCGAAGCTGTAGTCCGCGCCGCCTCGGGTGAGGTTCACCAGGTACGGCACCAGCTCGCCGCCGACCTCCGAGGCGTTGACGAAGTGGGTCATCCCCAGCTTCTCGGCCAGCGCACGGCGGCCCGGGTTCACGTCCACGCCGACGATCATGTCGGCGCCCACCAGCCGCGCGCCCTGCACGACGTTCAACCCGATGCCGCCCAGGCCGAACACCACGACCTTGGAGCCGGGCTCCACCCTGGCCGTCCAGATCACCGCGCCCACGCCCGTGGTGACCCCGCAGCCGACGTAACAGATCTTGTCGAAGGGAGCGTCCTCGCGGACCCGGGCCACGGCGATCTCCGGCAGCACGGTGTACTGCGCAAACGTCGAGGTGCCCATGTAGTGCGCCAGGGCGCGGCCTCCCAGCGAGAACCTGCTGGTCCCGTCGGGCATCAGACCCTTCCCCTGGGTCGCGCGGATCGCCTGGCAGAGGTTGGTCTTCGGGTGGAGGCAGTACTCGCACTGCCGACACTCCGGGGTGTACAGCGGAATCACGTGGTCGCCCTTCTTCACGGAGGTCACACCCGGGCCCACGTCCACCACGACGCCCGCGCCCTCGTGGCCGAGGATCGCCGGGAACAATCCCTCGGGATCGTCGCCGGACAGGGTGAACGCATCGGTATGGCACACCCCCGTGGCCTTGATCTCCACCAGCACCTCGCCGGCGCGAGGGCCCTCCAGGCGTACGGTCTCCACGGTCAACGGGGCTCCTGCCCGGTGGGCGACGGCGGCGCGGACGTCCATGCGGCTGCTCCTCTCCCCGACGCGCACGACGGAGCGCCGGGGGTGTGGATTCTCGCACGCGAGCCGCCGCGCCGCGCCCCGGATCCATGACGGACCCACCCCTGCCGCCGGTCCCTGACGCAGCGCGCACGGCGCCTCGGCGCCCGCTTGACCGCCCCGCCCCGATACCCTGACAACAGGGCGCGGAGGTCCACCGTTGCCCGGCAAGCCCACAGCACACTACGAGTTGTTCTACTGGCCGACGATCCAGGGCCGCGGCGAGTTCGTCCGGCTGGCGCTGGAAGACGCCGACGCGCACTACACCGACGTCGCCCGGCAGCGACCGGAGGACGGCGGCGGCGTCCCGGCCATGATGCACATCCTCCGCGGCGACGATCCCGGGATCGCGCCGTTCGCCCCGCCCTTCGTCCGGTGCGGCGCGCTGGTGGTCGCCCAGACCGCCAACGTGCTCCAGTACCTGGCGCCGCGGCTGGGCCTCGTGCCGGACGACGACGCGAGCCGGCTGCACGCCCACCAGTTGATGCTGACGGTGATGGACTTCGTCGGCGAGGTGCACGAAACCCACCACCCCGTCGGCACGGGGCTCTACTACGAAGACCAGAAGCCCGAGGCGAAGCGCCGCGCCGGGACCTTCGTCGCCGAGCGCCTGCCGAAGTTCACCCGCTACTTCGAGCGCGTCCTCACGCGGAACGACGGTGAACACCTGCTCGGCAGCGCGGTGACCTACGTCGACCTCGCGGCCTTCCAGGTGGTGTCCGGCCTGGAGTATTCTTTTCCCCGGGCGCTGGCGGCCGTGTCCCCCGCGCTGCCGCGCCTGCTGGCCCTGCGCGACCGGATCGCGGCGCGTCCGCGCCTCGCCGCGTACCTCGCCTCGCCGCGGCGGCTGCCCTTCAACCGACAGGGGATCTTCCGGCACTACCCCGAGCTCGATGCACCGGCGCCGGCCGGGGGTCCCTGACCCGGCGTCCCGGACGGGCCCTCAAGGGTCCGCGAGCGCGGCGCGCAGCACGTCGGCGGCCCACCGCTCGGCGCCCTCGCGGGGCCCTCGCGGCACCCAGGTCACGGGCTGTGGCAGACCCGACAGAGGGCGACCCGCGGCGTCCGTGGTGACGGTGATCGACACGACCTGGCGCACCCACGGCGAGCCGCCGGTGCCAGGCGTCGGCACCCGGGTTTGTACCTCCGCCCGGACGCCGCCGGGCGCGGCCGGGTCGGGGCTCACGGCCAGTGCGAGGCGGGCGTACGTCGAGTCGCCGGAGTCCGGCATCCCGTACGCACGCTCCCGCGCCGGGCCGAGGACGTCGCGCAGCTCCCACGCGAACCCCGCGCAGGATGACACGCACCACGGACTCACCAGCAGACGCACCGCACCCCGAAAGCCGTGGGCCCTCGGAGAGAAGCGCCCTTCGCGGCAGTCCACCGTGGGGTCCGCGCAGAACTGCGGCACGGGCGGGAAGAAATCACCGGGCCGGGTGCGCTGCCAGGTGCCGTCGCGCACCAGGGCGTCGTGCCAGAGCGTGTGCGCGGGGTCGTGCCAGAGCGCGTCTTCCAGGAGGGCCGGCGTGGCCAGCTCGGGGATGTTCCGGTACCGGGCGTACTGTTCCTGGAAGGGCTGCTGGAACAGCAGGCGGTAGTACTCCACCGGCGCGTCGCCGCCGTGGTTGTCCATCACGTCGATCACCAGACGGGTCGTCGCGGCGGCGTGCGTGGACCAGTAGCGCTCCCACAGGGCGCGGGTCTCCTGCTCCAGCGATCCGATGGCGCCCGCGCCCGCGCCCGCGCCCGCCACCGCGCCGTGGTACGCGAAGCTTCGGATGCGAAGCAACGCCACGCCGGGGTGGGCCGCGGACTCGAACACGCACGCGTGGCGGCCCTCGTACGCCAGGTGGAAGCCCGGGTACCGCACCGGGGTCACACCGCAGCGTGGCTTGTCCGCGGTCGCAGCGGAGACCGCGGCGACGGCGACCCGCGGGTGCGCTTCGAAGCGCAGCGCCCCGCGCTGCACGGTGAGCACCAGGGGGTCGTGGCGGGTCCACCCGAGAAGCTCCCGCTGGAGGCTGTCTGCGAACATCAGCTCGCACTGGGCGCGCAGGGGAAACTCGCAGAAGACCAGGTTCTCGCGGGACCACAGCGCCATGGGCCGGCCGTTGAGGGCGACCAGGGAGTCTCCCGCGCGGGGCGCCTCGCCGTCGAAGCGCACCGCGTCGGCGTGGGTGATCACGTACTCCGGTGTGACACCGGCACCGTCGATCCGCGCGGCGCGAAACGCGAACGGCAGCCGCACCACCCCGGCGGACGCCCGTTCGTCCAGGTCAGGGTGCAGGTCGACCCGGGTGTGCAGGTTGGGGTACGTCGCGTCCAGCCGACGAAAGACCCGACCCAGGGCGAACAACGAATCCGCCGCGCGGGCCTCGTCCCGAAGCCGGGCGACGGTCACCTCCCACGCCTCGGGGCGCTGCGCCCGGAACACCAGCCCGTCGCCGTCCAGCCGCTCGATCCCCGACCTCACCGCGTCGAACAGGCCCACCCGCACGGCCTCCGCAGGCAGCCGCAATCCGCCCGCCGCCGCTCCGGTGGGGGGCGCAGTGGGCACGACGGACTGCGCCTGCGCCTGCGCCTGCGCCTGCGCCTGCGCCTGCGCCTGCGCCAGGGCCCGCGGCGCGGCGTGGGAGCAGGCCACGGTATACGCCACGAGAGCCCCTGCCGCCACGGCTCGCCGGGTACCCGTCACGGAGCGGTACCCTACCCCGCGCGCCGCGCCGCCGCGAGGGATCGCCCGCGGATTGCCGCCGGCCCGCACCCTGCGCCAGACTGTGCGCCCGTGCATCCACGCCGCGCCGCGCGCACCTACGTCGACCTGCCCGCCGTCCCGTCACCCGCCGCGGCGGTCCTGCGCGCCGCGCTCGTCCTGGGGGCCGCGCTCGCGTCGGGGTGCGCCCCGTCCCGCGCACGGGCGTCCGCCGACCGCCCGGTGGCCGCTGGGACGCACCCCGGGAAGGGACCCGGCGCCGACCGGACCGCGCACACGGACCCCGCGCCGTCGCCCCGCGCGCGCCCTCCCGAAGCGCTCCGGCCCGAGCCGCCGCCCGTGGGTCCCGTCCGCCCCCACGGCTGCCCGCCGCCGCCCCGCGCGCGGCGGACCACGGCGCGCGCGCCCCGGTGGCGCCCGCTGCACCTCGTGCCCACGGCGGCGCTCCCGCCCCCGCCGCCCCCCGCACCGCGGACCGCGTCGCTGGCGGCACTCCAGGGCGCAGGCGTGTGGATCTGGCGCGCGCGGGTGTGCGAGGGCGGCGACGCCGACGCGATCGTCGCCCGAGCGCGCCAGGCCGGCGTGCGGCAGCTCTGGGTGCGCGTCGGTGACTCCCGCGACGGGTTCTACTGTGCCGCGCTGCTCGACGTCCTGGTGCCCCGGGCGCACGCCGCCGGCCTGTCCGTGATCGGCTGGGGCTTTCCCTTTCTGTACGACCCGGTGGCCGACGCCGCGTGGACGCGCGCCGCGCTCGACTGGCGCGCGCCGGACGGTGCCTCCCTCGACGGGTTCAGCCCCGACATCGAGTCCTCCAGCGAGGGCACCCTGCTGACCGCCCGGCGCGCGGTGCTGTACCTCGGCCTGGTGCGCCCCGCCGCCGCGAGCACGGGCCGCCCGCTGGTCGCGACGGTGTTCCGTCCCACGCCGCACTGGCTGTCGGTCTATCCGTACCGCGCGATGGCGCCCTACATCGACGCCTTCGCCCCGATGGTCTACTGGAGCTGCAACGAACCCGGCGCACTCGCCGCCGCCTCGGTCCGCGCCCTCGGCGCCCTGGCGCCCGTGCACCTCATCGGCCAGGGCTACGACATGACCGACGAGGGCGGACGCGCGGGTCTGCCCGACGGCGCCGAGGTCGCCCGCTTCTGCGACGCCGGCCGCCGCGCGGGCGCGCTGGGCGCCTCGCTGTGGCACTGGCAGACCATGACCGACGACGAGTGGTCCGCCCTGGGCACAAGCTGGTGGCCGCCGCCGGTGTTGTGACCGGTCACCTGGTTCCCCCATCGGGTCGACCGTAGCGTACCCTCCGGGCGCGATGGCGTGCCGGTCCCGATCCCTCGACCGCTGCCCCCGTTGCCGGCTGCGCGACGTGCTCTGCCTCCGCGCCGAGCTGCCCGCGATGGATCTCTCCACCCGCCTCGTCGTGGTGATGCACCGCTTCGAGGAGCGGCACACCAGCAACACCGGCCGCCTCGCCGCGCTCGCGCTGACCAACAGCCGCGTGATGGTCCGAGGCGACCCCGCCCGGCCGATGGACACCGCCGCCCTCCACGCCGGCCCGGGTGAGCGCCTGCTGCTGTTTCCCACGCGGGACGCGGTGACCCTGGACGCCGCGCTCGCGGACGCGCTCCCCCGGCCGGTGACCCTGGTGGTCCCCGACGGGAGCTGGCCGCAGGCGCGGCGGGCCGAGCGCCGGGAGCCCTCCCTCGCCGGAATCCGCCGGGTGTGCCTCGCCCCGGGCGCGCCCACGACGTACCGACTGCGCCAGGGGCCTCGCGCCGACGGCCTCGCGACCCTGGAGGCCGTCGCCCGCGCCCTCGGCGTGCTGGAGGGCGCGGAGGTACAGTCCCGGTTGGAGGCGCTGCTCGCCACCGTCGTCCAGCGCACCCTCTGGAGCCGCGGGAAGCTCTCCACGCGAGACTGCCACGGAGCGATTCCCGAGGCGGCCGTTGCCGAAGCGCGCGCGTCCGGGCGCCGACGACCGCCGGGCGAGCCGTAGGCACTCTCAGCGCCCGAGCACCCGGGCGAGGCCCAGCGCAGCGCGGACGGCGTCCGCCGGGAGGCCCGTCTCGGCGGCCAGTTCGTCCACCGTGGCGTTTCGCCCGGTGCGTCCGGCGAAGGCCCGCGCGGCCACCAGCACCGCGCGCAGGTCGCTGGCCAGCGCGCCGGGCGCCGGGCCGATCACCGCGCGCCCGGCGGCCTCCAGCGCGTCGACCACCCGCTCGATCTCCGCCTGGGTGAAGGCCTGCGCGCCCAGCGCGTCGC
>FSWI01000072.1_pt1 | contig 12394 bp, 9 predicted proteins | sample 1637911 | NCBI WGS metagenome assembly FSWI01 (sample SAMEA3914789, study PRJEB12502) | metagenome | biome: forest; material: soil | place: Canada | collected 2011-07-03 | depth 0.3 m
GCGCAGGACCGTGCGGGCGGCGCCGCAGTCGGAGGCCGGGGCGGGGGCGGGGGCGGGATGGCGCGAGACCTCCAGGGCGCCCGAGGCGGTGTCGACGTGGGAGTCGAAGCTGGCGCGGTCGGCCAGCAGGGACTCGGTGCAGGATTCGCGGAAGGCGGACTCCAGGGGTGCTGAAGGGCGGCCGAGGGAGCGGGCGTAGAGGGTCCTGGGTCGGGTCGCGGGGTCGGCGTGGGCGGTGGCGGTGAGGTACGCCGCGAGGGTGCCGAAGTCCGTCTCGCCCGGGGGCACCGGGATCATCCGCGCGGGGTCGGGGGCGAGGCCGTAGGTGCACTGCGGGCTGAGACGCAACCCCGTGGCGAGGGTCACCGGGAGGGCGGCGCCCTGGGTCGCAGCGGGGTCTGCGGCGAGGGCCGAGGGCGCGGTGGTCGCGGTGAAACACCCCGGCAGGGTCGCGGGCGGGTCCACCGCGGCGGCGCTCCGCGGCGCGAGCAGGGCGATGGAGAGCACGGCGGTGAAAAGCGGTCGGTCGGGTCGCATGGAGCGGGGGCGGAGGGTAGCGCCGGTCGGGGCGTAGGACGAGACGTGAACGCGACCTTGGGTGTAGAGTCGCGAGGCCATGGGGAAGGGAGTGCTCACGGCGGTGCTTGCGGTGATGGCGCTCGGGTGCGGCACCACGCCGGCGGACCGCGGGTTCACCCAGCCTGGCGGGGACGCCGGGGCGGACGTGACGGTGGACACGGGCGGCGGGAGCGGGACGGACACGGGTGCCGCACAGGATGCCCAGCGGTGCGCCCGGCAGTCGGACTGCGACGACCAGATCGCCTGCACGGACGATTCGTGCGTGGTGGGGGGCGTGTGCCAGCACGACCCGGTGGACGCACGGTGCGCCACGGGGCAGCGGTGCTTCGTCGGGCGAGGCTGCGCGGCCGGGCTGTCGTGCGTGTCGTCGGCGGACTGCGACGACCACGTGGACTGCACCCAGGACATCTGCGTGGCGGGCGGGACCTGCCAGCACGTGCGAAACGACTCGCGGTGCCAGGACATGCAGGTGTGCTCGGTGACCCTGGGCTGCGTGGCGCGCGGCCGATGCGGCACGGACCCTGACTGCGACGACGGGCGATTCTGCAACGGGATGGAGCGCTGCGCGGCGGGCGGGACCTGCCAGGCGGGCACGGCCCCGGACTGCAGCACGGGCGATCCGTGCATCGCGGGCTCGTGCGACGACTCGACGCAGATGTGCATCCGCCGCCCGATCACGCCCTGCGGAGGGAGCGTGACGGCCGGGACGTACACCCTGGACATGCCGCCGACGTACTCGTGCGGGGCGGGGGCCCTCGGGCCGATCGGGATGATCCGGCTGGGGGTGTCGTCCTCGGGGGTCGAGGTCGACGGGTTCCCGGTGCCGCTGCGGGGCGCGTCGCCCATGGGCGGGATGTTCTCGGCGATGGGGACCGAGAACCGGGGAGGGTGCACCTGGCGGTACACCCTGTCCGGCGAGTTTCGCATGGCGGGGCGGTTCGACGGGACCTGGAACGTCACGTTCGACACCTGCGTGATCACCATGGGGTGCGTGACGACGTCGGGGTTCTTCACGGGGACGATGCACTAGGCGTCGTAGGGCGGAGGAGGCATCGATGCGGGGACGGTCCGTTCTGACGGTGCTGGTGGCTGCGGTGCTGGTGGCTGCGGTGCCGGGGGGATGCTCCGGCGGCAGCGACCGGGGCTTTGCGCCTGTCGGGGACACCGACGGCGGGGCGGACGCGGGCGCGGGTGCGGACGCGGGCGTCGACGCGGGCGCCGAGGGCGGGGCAACGTGCAGGGCCAACACGGACTGTGACGACCGGGTCGCATGCACCCGGGACCTGTGCCTGGTCGACGGCACCTGCCAGCACAGCACCCAGGACACGCAGTGCCCCGTCGGCCAGACCTGCAACGCGACGCTGGGCTGCGTGACGCCCGGGATGGGCGGCGCCTGCCGCACGGCCGCGGACTGCGACGACCATTTCGCCTGCACCGACGACGTGTGCGGGGTCGACGGCCATTGCTCCCACGTGCCGCAGAACGGTCGTTGCGCCACGGGCCAGGTGTGCGCCGTCGGGATGGGCTGCGTCGCCGCGCATGCGTGCTCGTCGGACCACGACTGCGACGACGGACTGCGGTGCAACGGCATGGAGCGCTGCACCGAGCTCGCGTGCGTGGCGGGCACGCCCATCGACTGCAACTCCCACGACCCGTGCATGATGGACATGTGCGTGGAGACCGGCCCGATGGCCTGCATCCACACGGCCAACCCGATGTGCACGGTGAGCGTGCGCTCGGGGATCTACAACGTGGCGATGCCCGTGTCGTACGTCTGCCATGACAGCATCCTGGGGATGGCCGCGGTGACCCTGGACATCCGCTTTCTGCAGTTTGCGGTGTCGTCGAGCGGGCTGACGGTCACGGCCGGCCCCACGGGTCCGACGATGATGGGCCCCGCCCCCTCGGGCGGCACCTTCATGGTGATGGGAAGTGTCGCCGGGGGCTGCATGGAGAACTACCAGCTCAGCGGGATGTTCACCGACGCCACGCACTTCACCGGGCGGTTCGCGTACTCGTTCACGGGGCTGGACTGCGGTTTCACCGACTGCATGGCCGGCAGCGTGATGGTGTCGGGCGTCGTCCGGATGTGATCAGTCCGCGTCGACCCTGGCGGCGAGCCGGTCGACCCCCTCGGCGAACACCCCCTCGGGCGGCAGCAGGGACACCACGAGGTAGGCCTCGGACGCGAAGTCGAAGAAGTACCCCGGGCTCACGAGCACGCCGTCGCGCTCTGCCAGGGTCACGCACCAGTCCTCCTCGGTGCGGGTGCGCGGCACGCGGACCGTTGCGTACCATCCGCCCTCGGTTCCGAGCAGGGTGGCCCGGGAGTCGCGCCCCAGTCGCGCTGCGAGGACCGCGCGGTTGGCCGTGACCCGCTGGAGGATGGCGGTCTGCACCGCGGCGCGGGAGGCCAGCAGGGCGGCGGCGGCGTGCTGCACGGGCGCGCCCACCGAGAGGTAGCAGTCGGCCACCATCTCCAGCCGTTCGAGCGCGGCGCGCACTGCCTCGGGGGGCCCCCCCACGACGATCCACCCGAGCTTCCACTGCGGCAGCGCCGCGACCTTGCTCAGGCCGCTGAGGGTGAAGGTCGTGACGTCGTCCACGGCGACGAAGCTCGGCGCGCGGCCCGGGTCGTCGCGGTAGCCGTAGTCCCCGAAGACCTCGTCGACCACCAGGGCCATGTCGTGTTCGCGGCACAGCGCCACGAGGGCGTCGCGCTCTTCGCGGGTGACAAACGACCCCGTGGGGTTGTTCGGGTGCACCAGGAGTACCGCGCGGGTGGTGGGCGTCACGGCCGCGCGCAGGGCGCCCAGGTCGATCCGCCAGGAGCCCTCGCAGGTCAGCGGGAAGGGCGCGAGTACGACGCCCTCCAACCGGGCGAGGTCGTCGAACAGGGGATAGCTCGGGTGCGCCACGAGCACGGCGTCGCCCGGGTCGCACAGAAGCTTGAACAGCCAGCCGTACGCCTCGCTGGTGCTCGCCGTGAGGATCACCCGCCCGGGGTCCACGGACAGGCCGCGGCCCTGGTAGTACGCTGCCACGGCCTCCCGGGCGACGGTCATCCCCCGCGGGTCGGGTTCGTACCGGTCGATGCCGGGACCCGCGAGCGCGGCGAGCGCGGCGCGGTGTACGGCGGGCAGCGGGAGTCCGGCGCGGGTGGGGTTGCCTTCGGTGAGGTCAACGAGGGTGGCGCCCGCGGCGCGCGCGGCGTCGATCGCCGTGGCGAGGCGGTTGCGGGTGAAGGTCCAGCGGGTGCGCGCGGAGTACATCGGTGTCGCCCTGGCGGGACTTATAGCGCGGCGCGGAGGGCGGCCGCGCTCTCTTCGGGGAGGCCCGAGGTGCAGTACATCCCGGACGAGAGTTCGAAGCCGGCCTCCCGGGCGATCCGGGGATGGATCTCCAGGTGCCACTGGGCCCATGGGGTGTTCATGTGAGCGAGCGCCGGGGTGCGTAGCACGAGGTTGTAGTCCGCGCCCTGCGTGGCAGCGAGCACGCGGCGGAGCGTCCGTGTGAGCAGCGCGCCGAGGGGGCCGAGGTCGCCGTCGGGAAGCTCTGCCAGGGTGGGCAGCGGGTCGTGCGGGACGATCCAGGTCTCGAAGCGACGGTGCGAGGCGTACGGGCAGAAGACCACGAACCGAGCGGTGGACTCGACGAGGCGCAGGCCCGCGGCGAGCTCCCGGTCGCGCGCGAGCCCGACGGACCCGTGGCCCGTCTCGCGGTGCACCCGCCGCGCCACGGCGTCCCGGCGGCGCACGGCGGGCGGCACCAGCGGCAGGGCGACGACCTGCGCGTGGGCGTGGAGCAGCGAGGCTCCCGCGCGCGGGCCGCGGTTCTTGAACAGCAGCGCGGCGCGGGCGCCGGGCAGCGCGGCGAGGGCGCGCAGCCGCTCGCGGTACAGGTCCACCACGGCGCGGGCGTGGTCGTCGGTGACGTCCGCGAGGTCGCGGTCGTGGTCGGGGGTCTCGACCAGGACCTCGTGGTCTCCGCGGGCGCGTCGTGCGCGCCCCCCGGCGACGGCTGGCGGACGCGGGGCGTCGGGTGACACCGTGGGAAACAGGTTGCGAAACGCGCGGACGATCCATGCCCCGTCGCGCTCGGTGCGCGCAGACACGCCCGGCGAGGTCTGGTCCTCGTGGCCCGGGCAGAACGGACACGTCGAGCGGTCGCCCGTGACCCGGGTGGCGTGCACCACGTCGAGCGGCGTGGCGTGGCGGTGGGGGGCCACGGCGACCCATCGGTCGGCCACCAGGTCGTGCCGCAGCGCGGCGCCGGGGAGCTCGGGCATCAAGAGTCTTTACGGAGCGCGGCCTTGAGCACCTTGCCCATCGCGTTGCGCGGCAGCGCGTCGACGAAGACCACGCGCCGAGGGCGCTTGTGGGGCGCGAGCCGCGCCGTGACGTGTTCGGCCAGGGCCGCCGCGGTGGCCTCGGCCCCCGGCGCGAGGGCGACGAAGGCCACGATGCGCTCGCCGAGGTCCTCGTCGGCTACGCCGACCACCGCGGCCTCGCGGACGGCGGGGTGCTCCAGCAGGCATCCCTCGACCTCGCCTGCGCCGACCTTGTACCCGCCCGTCTTGATCAGGTCCGTGGCCCGCCGCCCGACGATCCGCAGGGCGCCCAGGGTGTCCCGCGTGGCGAGGTCGCCGGTGTAGAACCAGCCCTCCGCGTCGCGCACGGCTGCCGTGGCGTCGGGGCGGTTCAGGTATCCGGCGAACACGTTGGGGCCGCGCACGGCGACCTCGCCCAGGGTCGCGCCGTCCCACACGTCCATCGGGGCGCGGGCGTCGTCGACGAGGCGCAGCTCCACCCCGTCGAGCGCCGGGCCCACGGAGCCGGGCGAGGGACCCTCCGCGGCGCGCACCGCCGTGTTGATCAGGGTCTCGGTGAGCCCGTAGCGCTCCAGCACCCCGCGCCCCGTCGCGTGGGCGATGCGGGCGTGCTCCCGCAGCGGCAGACCTGCCGAACCGGACACCAGCAGGCGGGCGCGGGCCAGCGCGGCGGCGGCGGCGCGGTCCCGCTCGGCGAGCTCGGCCAGGCGGTGGTACATCGTGGGCACGCCGAAGAGCATGGTGCCCTCCCGGCCCAGGGCCGCGGCGAGGGCCGCGGGGTCGAACCGCGGAAGCACGCGGACCGTGCTCCCGACGCGCAGCGGTCCAAGCAGTCCCAGGGCGAGCCCGTGGACGTGGAAGAGCGGGAGCGCGTGGACGAGCACGTCGTCCGCGGTCCATGCCCAGGCGCGGGCGAGCGCGTCGAGGTTGGCCGCCACGTTGCCGTGGGTGAGCACCGCGCCCTTGGGCGCGCCCGTCGTGCCGGAGGTGTAGAGCACCAGCGCGACGTCGTCCGGGCCCACGGTGAAGGACACGGGAGTGATCGCTCTGGTGTGGTCGCGGGTGACCCGGATCACCGGCAGGGACCCGACCCGTGCGGCCCGGTCCGGGGGGACGTCGCCCACCAGGGCGCGCGGGCTCGCGTCGCGGAGGACGTGGTTCAGTTCGGCGTCGCCCACGGAGGGGTTGAGCGGGACCGAGGCGACCCCCGCGAGGAGATTGCCCACGAGGGCCACCACGGTGTCCGCGGAAGGGAGCGCCCAGAGGGCGACGCGGTCCCCCGGCGATACACCCGCGGCGTGGAGGCACCGGGCGTGCGCGCGGGCGCGGTCGGCGAGCTGGGAGTACGTGAGCTTGACCTCGCCGATACGCACGGCGTCACGGCGCGGCGGGGCCTCAAGCGTGGGAAGCAGCATGGCGTGGGTGCCGGGAGTATACAGGCCGCGGCGGGCTGGATCGTCGCCCCCGCGCCGGCGGTTCCCTGGTATGCTCGCTCGCACACCAGGAGCGACCGATGGCGCGGTTCCAGAAGAAGCACAAGAAATACAAGAGCCTGATCCCGCCGGCCCGCGCGCAGCCCTCGCGGGACGCCCAGGACGCGCTGGTCGAGACCATGACCCTCGCGGCCTGTGTGGACGGGATGCTGGAGGCCGGCGAGGCGCGTGCCCTGGCGATGCAGATCCTGGCGACGCCCGGGTTCGAGCACTTTGACAACAAGGACCTCGGGCAGACGGTCGAGGCCATCGCCCTGAAGGTCGCTGGCGAGGGTCTGCCCGCGCGCGTCCGCGCGATCGCTCACGCCATCGGCGACGACGCCCACACGCGCGAAGAGGCCTTCGCGCTCGCCACGCTGTTCGTCCTCTTTGACGGCGAGGTGGGCGACGAGGAGCAGGAGTTCCTGGAGATGCTCCAGAAGGAGCTTCACATCTCGGACGACCGGGCGAGCCACCTCAGCTCGATCCTCGCCGAGATGGACGACTGATGCCGTCTCCGGGTGCCTCTGCGCCCGGTCAGTCGTTCCAACGGTGGTAGAGCGTCGGGGCCGGAGCGGGCCCCGCGGGGGCCACGGGCGGGGGCGCCGCCGCGGGCGTCGGCGCCGTACGGTGGCTGCGTCGGCGACGGCTTCGGGCGAGCGAGGCCGCGCCAGCCGGCGCGACGCGGGCGGCCAGCGGCGCGGCGGACGCGGCCGGTGCGCCAGGCGCCAGTGCGCCAGGCGCCAGTGCGATAGACGCCGGCACGGCCACCGCTGTCTCGGTCTCCGTCTCCGCGGTCGGGTGCGCGGGCAGGGTGTCCTGCACCAGGTCCAGCGCGGGCGCGGTCGGCGTCAACGGTCCTGCCGGACTCCGTGGGGCCGGTGCCGGGGGCGCGGGCAGGGCGACGACTCCGTGCCCGGCGCGGGAGGGCGCGGCAGGATGGAGGATCATGTGCGTGGGCAGGCCGTCGACGCGGGCCACGGCCGCGGTGAGCGGCGGTCGGCCCCGGCGGGTGGCCAGGAGAGAGAAGCCGCAGACGACGCCGATCACCAGGGCCCCCGCGGCCAGCGCGGTGATCCACGGGCGGCGCAGGGGGGACGGTCGGTGCTGTGGGCCGGACGCCGGGGGCACGGACCCGACCGCGCCCATCGCCCGCGCGTCGACGATGGCGGATTCGAGCGCGGCGAGGAAGGTCTCGGCGGTCTGCGGACGGTCGCCGGGGTCCTTGGCGAGCGCGCAGGCGACCAGGGCTTCGAGGGACGCGGGGATCGGGCGGTCGGGCGAGGCCTTCCGGACGAGGGGAGGCACCGACTTGATGTGGTGCGCCATGACGATCACCGCGTCGTCGTCGGTGAAGGGCGCGGCGCCGGTGAGCATGTGGAACAGCAGGACGCCGACGGCGTAGAGGTCGCTGCGGCCGTCCAGGGTCTTGCCCTGGGCCTGCTCGGGGGACATGTAGCGCGGCGTGCCGAAGACCGTGCCCTCCTGGGTGGCCACAGGGTCCAGGCCCGGGAATACGTCACCCTGGCGGATCTTCGCGATGCCGAAATCCACGACCTTCACCAGTTCCGCCTCGTCGGGGCGGCCGTGAAGCTTCGCCAGGAAGATGTTGTCGGGCTTCAAGTCGCGGTGGATGATCCCGCGGGCGTGGGCCTCGTTGAGCGAGCGCAGCACGCCCGTGGCGATGCGGATGCTCTCGACCACGTCGAGGGGGCCCGTGGCCTTGAGCCGCGCGGAGAGCATCTCGCCCTCCAGCATCTCCATGGCCAGGTACAGCAGCCCGTCGTCGGTCTGGCCGAAATCAAAGATCGTCACCGTGTTCGGGTGCTTCAACTGCGACAGCGCCCGCGCCTCGCGCTGGAACCTGGCCACGGTCTCGGGGTCGCGTCCGAGGTCCCGCCGCAGGACCTTCAGCGCCACCTCGCGGCCGATGGGTGACTGCTCCGCGCGGTAGACCGTGCCCATCCCCCCGGACCCGAGTCGCCCCACCACGGTGAAGCGCTCGGCGAGCGTCGACCCGAGCAGCGGATCGGTCCCCCCGGCGTCGTAGTCCGCACGCGCCACGGGCCGCCACCCGTCGATCGGGCAGGTCCGCACCTCGACGGCGTAGGTGCTTCGGCATTTCGGGCAGATTCGCACCGGGCCGTGGATCCTCCTGCGTGGTGGTGACCGTGGCGGCCGCGGAGGAGCCGCGACCATCCGGCATGATAGCATCGGTTCGATGCCCGGCTCCCTTCCAAGGTGCACGTGCTGGTGGTTCCATGGAGTCCTCGCGGCCGTGTTCACTGCGGTGGTCGTGCCGCACGCTGCCCGACCTGCCCTGGCAATCCCCGGCTTCGGGAGGCTTCCTGACGCCTGGTCCGTCCGGCTGAGGCACCCCGACCCCGTCGTCCGTCGCGGGGCCGCATGGCTGCTGGGCCGCTATCCGCCGTCGCCGTTGCGGCCCCAGGACGACGCCGTCGCCCGGGACCTCGGGGAGCTCCTGGTCCGCGAGACCGACCTGCCGACCAGCCTGGCCGCGGTGGCCACGCTGGGCACCCGGGTGTACCCCCATAGCGTCGAGATGTTGCGGACCGTGGTCACCGCGCCGCGGGAAAACGCAGCCCGGCCCGAGGTCCAGGCCGCCGCCCTCCAGGCGCTCGGCAGTCTTGGCGATGAACTGGGCCTCCATGCCCTGCTCCAGGCCGGCGCGACCGACGGGGCGGGGCTGTCCACCGGCGAGGTCGCCGACGCCGCTGCGAGGGCGCTGGCCGACCTGCCGGACAATGTACTCTCCGAGGCCCTCGTCCAGGCTCGGCGGACATCCAGCCAGCTCGCGGTGGTCTTCCGCGCCATGGGGTACCGCGGCGATCCTCGGTGGGGGACTGCCCTCGTCGAACAGCTCCGGCTCCCTGCCCGGCCGTCGACCGTGGCCGCGGTGGAGGCCGTCGCCCGCTTGCGGCTCACCGAAGCGGCTCCTCGGCTGGTCGAGCTGGTGGTCTCGACGTCCGCCCGGCCCGAGGACATGGTCGTCCGCCGCGCGGCGCTCCGTGCGCTCGGGTCCCTCGGCGGCGGGTTCGACCCCATGGCGCTCCGGAGCGCCGTCGACGACGCCGGCATCCGCGACGTCGCCCTCGACACCTGCGGTGCGCTCGGAGACCCGCGCCTGGTCCCCGTGGTGACTCCCCTCCTGGCTGCACCCTGGGCCGCCGACCGCGCCCGCGCCGCCGACGCGCTCGGCGCCCTCGGGAGCGCCTCGGCACTGCCCGCGCTCCTGGCTCGCGCCGCCGACGAGGAGGTCCCCTCCGTCCGTCGCTCGCTCTGGCGCGCGGTCGGCAGGCTGGGCGGACCCCCGGCCGCGACGGCCCTGGCCCGCGCGTCGGACGATCCCCTGGCGCGCTGGGCCCTCGCCGAAATGGCCCTCCGCGGGGGCAGGGTGCCGGTGATCCCCGGCGACGACGCGCCCGCGCAGGTGGTGCGGGCGCTGGCCGGGGGGGGCGCCGACGCGGGGGGCCTGGGCTCTCCGTCCGCGGACCTCCGGGTGGCCGCCGCGATGGCCCTCGGCGCCGCGGCGACGGGCGCCGCCCCGCTGGCGGCCCGGTTGGAGCGCGAGAACGACGAAGGCGTGCGCGTCGCGATCGTCCTGGCGCTGGGGCGGGCCGAGCCCGGCGCCGTGGCCGCGGGCGCCCTCCGCCGGCTGCTGGACCGCGAGGCGGACGAGCCCTCGCCCGCAGCCGTCGTCGCGGCCTCGGTCGCGGGACGGCGACACGTCACGGCCGCGGCGCCCGCGCTGCGCGGCATGCTCCGGGCGCGGTGGGGTGTCGGGCGGTCCGAAGCGGCGCGGGCGCTCGGCGTCCTCGGCGACGACTCGGCGCAGTCGGCCCTCGAGTCCGCGGTGGCTTTTGACAGCGACCCGCAGGCGCGCGGCGCCGCGGCCGTGGCCCTGGGGGCGCTCGTGGGGGCGCGCGCCGAGGGGGCCCTCCGCATGGCGGCCTCCACCGCCTGGACGGGGTCGCTGTGGGAGATGGTCGCCCGCGCGCGTGCCGCGGCGCGGTCGGGCGGTCGGCCATGGTTCGCCGGCCCGGCGATGGCACGGCTCTCGGGGGCACCTCCGCGGTCGGTGTGGGCCGTCGCGCTCCCCGACGGGGGATTCGTCTATGGCGTCGCGGCGGGCGACGGAGAGGTCCTCATCCCCGGGGTCCCTTCCGCCGATAGTACCCTCCAAAGACTCGATGTGGCGAACCCGGCGCAGATTCTGTGACCTGACGCTGGCCCTGGCCCTGGCCGGCTGTGGGGCCGTGCCGTCCAGCGATCCCCATGCAGGGATGCAGTCTCTCGCGCCTCCGTCCGGCGCCTACCGGCTCTGGTACCTCGCTCCGCCGTGGGAGGTGGTCGAGAACCGTCCGGGTCACGCCGTCTTGCGGGTGCCCACCAGCGGCGATCCCATCGTGGCCGGCGGCACCGCGGGGGCGGTGATCGGCCTGGTCATCGACGAAGTCCCCGGATCCGACCCCCTGGCCTGGGTCGCCGCCCGGGTGACCGCGGAGACGGCCACCGGAGCGACCGTCAGCCGTCCCGCGGTCCTGGCGCGGTCCACCGGGGCGCCGCTGGCCGACGGCGCGGTCGCCACCTACGACGGCTCGACCCGGTACGCCGCGATGGCGGTGCCCGGCGCGGGGCTGGTGACCCTGGTGTTCACGGCCCCCACCGCGCTGGGCGACGACCCCGACGTCACCCAGATGGTGGCGCTGCTCGCGGCCGGAGGCGCTCCGTGAGGCCCCGGTCGTCCACCGCAGCGTGCGCCGCGTTGTCGCTCGGGCTCGGCGTCGGAGCGGCCCACGCGCAGACCCGGACCCCCGCTCCGCGCGGTCCCACGGTGGAGCTCTGGTACCGGCACACCAGCCTGCCCGAGCCGGGAGGAGACGGCGGCACCCACGCGGCGGGGGTGGGACTGTTCCCGCTCCACGGCGTGCGCGTGCTGCGCTGGGTGCGGCTGGGCGTCGGGGGCGAGTTCGCGCTCCGCGCGGGGGCCAACGGGCACTCCGACGGGCTGGTCCAGACCGTGGCGTCCGCGGGGCTGCAGTTCCCGTCAAAGCTCATGGTGCCCTTCGTCGTCGCCGTCGCGAGCGGCGGGTTCGCGGTGGAGCAACGGTTCCAGCGCACCTTTGCGCAGTTCGTGTACACCCTGGGTGGCGAAGTGGGCACAGAGGTCCGACTGGGGCCCCTGGGGCTCGGGATTGCGTTCGGGTATGGTCGCACCGTCGAGGGCGCGGTCTACCAGAACGCGACCTGGCTCCGGGTGATCGTCCCTGTTTTCTAGCACTACGGCCGTAGATCTGGTCCTCGGCCGACCCGGGCGACGCCTCGGCGCCCGCGGTCTCCCCCCCCCGGGTGACCGCCCGCGTTACATCGTTTCAGTTGCGTCGCGATCTTTTCAGTCGCGACGTGATCGTTCCAGTTGCGTCGCGATCGTTTCAGTTGCGTCGCGATCGTTTCAGTTGCGACGTGACCTCCATCGATCGCGCCGCGATCGTCCCGACGCCGACGTAACCTCCACCGATCGCGCCGTGATCTTTTCAGTTGCGACGTAACCTCCACCGATCGCGTTGTGATCGTCCCGACGCCGACGTAACCTCCATCGATCGCGCCGCGATCTTCCCGACGCCGACGTGACCTCCATCGATCGCGGTAGCGCCGACGCAATGGAGCCTGCGATCGCACCGCGCGGCGGGACGTGTACGAAACTTGACGGCCCCGCGCGGCTGGCGGATGTTCCCCGCGCGGAGGCGGACGGGACATGGCAGACACGACGGAAGCGCGAGCTGGCGGCGAGGTGATGTCCCTGGAGGCGATCCTGGAGCGGCTGACCCGCGTGGTGGACTCGCTCGAAAAGGGCGACCTGCCGTTGGAGGACTCCCTGCGGATCTTTGAGGAGGGCGTCCGGCTGACCCGGGAGGGCCAGCGACGGCTGGACTCCGCGGAGCGCAGGATCGAAGCCCTCCTGGCCAACGACGGCCCCGACGGGCAGCCGGCC
>FSWI01000078.1_pt1 | contig 11940 bp, 9 predicted proteins | sample 1637911 | NCBI WGS metagenome assembly FSWI01 (sample SAMEA3914789, study PRJEB12502) | metagenome | biome: forest; material: soil | place: Canada | collected 2011-07-03 | depth 0.3 m
GAAGGCCCCCGCGCCCGCGGCGAAGAAAGCCCCCGCGGCGAAGAAGGCCCCCGCGCCCGCGGCGAAGAAAGCCCCCGCGGCGAAGAAGGCCCCGAAGCGCGGGGCGTGAGGGCGCGTGCTATCGTTCCACGATGGCACGCCCTTCGATCACGCCGGGGCAACCGGGCAGTCCCAAGGGTGTCCTCCCTCCCGCACCGCGTGATCGTCCCGCCGGGCCCACACTGCGAGAACTCCCTTACGAACAGCGGCTCAGGCACGATCCAGGGTGGGCCATGGCCGAGTCTACGCGGTACTTCCAGGGCACCAGCGGGCTGCATGGCACCCTGCGCGAGCTCGCCAGGAGACTTGATCAACTGGGCGTCGGGTACGTGGTCATCGGCGGGATGGCGCTCGCGGCGCACGGCTACGCGCGCATGACGGAGGACATCGACCTCCTGGTCACGCGCGCGGACCTGAGGAAGATCCACGAACACCTGGTCGGGCGGGGATACAGACGGATGTTCGAGGGGAGCAAGAACATCCGCGACACGGAGACGCAGGTGAAGATCGAGTTCGTCCTGACGGGCGACTACCCGGGGAGCGGGGAGCCTCAGCCGGTGAGCTTTCCAGATCCCGCGGAGACGGATCCCGTGACGCTGGAGGGCGTGAGATTCATCGGGCTGGAGCGTCTGGTGGAACTGAAGCTCGCCTCGGGGATGACCGGCGGTGCTGACCGCGCAAAGGACCTCGTGGACGTGCAGCACCTGGTGAAGACCCTGCGGTTGAAGCGGGACTTCGCCGCGAGCCTGCCGTATGTCCGTGCGAAGTACGAGGAACTCTGGGACGGGCTCCATGCGAAACGGACCCGGTACGTGCGGCTCTGGCGGAGCAGGTTCCTGACCCTCGAGGCCACGTCCATCGACGACATGATCGGGGTTCTCGCGGGCGCGGCCGACGAGCTGCGGCGGATGAAGTCCGACGGCGTGGCGCTGGATCCCGCGGGTGGTACGGCCGACGACCACGCGATGCTCGTGACCATGGATCCGGCGGTCGCGGAGCGGTACGACATGCACGACGAGTCGGAGTTCTTTGGCGACGAGGACGACACGGAGAGCGACACGTAGCGCTGCTCACCAGGGTGGTGGTGCCAGGACCGCCCGAGACCACGCGTTGACAGCGGTTTCGGCGCGGGTGTAGCGGTCTAGAGATCAGCGATGATGCTGGACCCCCGCCGACTGCACCGTCCCGTCTGTACCTTCCCGTCGGGGTGGCCGTGAGGTTCTGCCCTCACTGCCGGGCGCGGTTCACGGACGTGACCGTCCATTGTCCGCTGGACGGCAGCGCCCTTGAAGATCTTCCCGATCCCCTGCTCGGCACGACGCTCGGCGGGCGGTACCTGGTGGTGGAGCGGGTGGGCGTCGGCGGAATGGCCACGGTCTACCGCGCCCGTAGAGAACCCGCGGAGGCGGGTGCAGCGGACGTGGCGGTGAAGCTCCTGGCGAACGAGCTCGCGCGGGACCCGCTGCAACGCGCGCGCTTTCTTCGGGAGGCGCGGGCGACGCACCGGGTGAAGCACCCGAACATTGTCGACGTGCTGGACTACGGCGCCGACGGCGACGCCGCCTGGCTGGTGATGGAACTCCTGGAGGGCACCTCCCTGGCGGCGCGGCTCGCCCGTGGCCCGGTGCCCCCGCGGGAGGCCGTCGCGATCGTCGCCCAGGTGGCCGCGGCCCTGCGCCGGGCCCATGAAGTCGCCATCGTCCACCGGGACGTGAAGCCCGAGAACGTCTTCCTGTGCCGGGCGATCGACGGCATCCCGCAGGTGAAGGTGCTGGACTTCGGCCTGGCCCATGTGCCGGACGAGGCGAGGTTGACAGCTTCGGGCGCGGTCTTCGGCACGCCGGAGTACATGTCCCCGGAGATGGCCCGTGGCGTACCGTGCTCGCCCGCGAGCGACCTCTACGCCCTGGGGGTCACCTTCTTCGAGATGCTGACCGCCCGGCGGCCCTTCGACGGCACCCTGGCCGAGCTGATCGAGCAGCACCTGGACCGCGAGGCGCCGTCCCTCCGGGAGGTCTCGCCGGGCTTGCCCGAAGCCCTGGATCCCGTGGTCCGCCGGCTGCTGGCCAAGGACCCTGCCGAGCGCTACCGCGACGCGTGCCACCTTTGCGACGACCTCGCCGCGCTCCTGGCGGCGCTGCCCGCGGATCCGCCGCGGTCCGTGACCCTCTTTCCCCCGGCGGCGCGGGCGCGCGAGGTCACCACGCTGCGGGTGTGGAGCGAGCGCGCTGCGACGCTGCGTGCCGCGGCGGCTGCTGCGTACCCTGGCCACGAGCCGCCGCCGTGGGTCCGCGACGCCCTCGGGCGCCTCGAAGCCGAGCTCACCCGGGTGCGGGAGCTCACCGGGGAGGTCCGGACGGTGGCCGCGGAGCTGGCCCAGTGCGAGGCCGATGCCCAGCGCACCAGGAGCCAGATCGGGCGCGCCCTGGACGCGCTGTGCCGCGACGAGAGCGCGGTGCAGCGTGAGCTCGACGCGCTGGCCCGCCGTCGGGCGGCCCTGCGGACGCGGGGAGACATCGCCCTCGCGGACCTCCTGCGGGCCTGGGGGACCGACGGTGCGGTGGCCGAGGCCGTGCCGCGGGCGCGGGCGTGGCAGTCCGTCCGCGACGAGGAAGAAGCCCTCGCGGTCGCTGCCACCAGCTGCCGGAGGATGGCGGACGACCTGGCCTTCCAGCTCGCCCAGTTGCGGGGGCGCCTGGCCGCCGCCGATGCGGCCTCCGAGCGCGACGACGCGGTGCTCCGATCACGGCTCCACGCCCGGGGAAGCGCGCGGGCTGCGGCCTTTGACGCCACCGTCGCACTGGCCGTCCGGCTGGCCGACCACCTGCGGGCGGTCCCCGCGGCGCGGAGCCTGCTCGAGACCGAACCCTCGGCGGGCCGTACCCAGCCCGCCTGGGGCCCAGGCACGGCTTCCGGCGCACCGCGTGGCAGCGCCGCGGACTGAGCCTCCCATCCGGCAACGAACCGCCGGGTCTACGGTTCTCGGTCAGGCCACGGACTTTCCCGGACAGCGCATTCCTGCTACCACGGCGGCACAGGTGTCCTGTCGTCGCCAAGCCCGGTCGCCGGGAGCCATCACCTGGCTTGCCGTCACCCTCGCTGCATGCGCAGCCGCCCCGAGGGGGATGGTCTCCCCGGCCGCGCAGGTGGGCTCTCCGCCGCAAGCTCCGTCTCCAACCGTGCCCCTGCCCGGGAGGGTGCTGGCGGGAGTACAGCCCCTGCGGCAACCGACGGACGCCCTGGCCTCGCGGGCGGACCTGGTGGCCGTGGCGTTTCGGGCACAGGGCGCGCACCCCGTGGCAGAGCGCTGGGTGACCTTTCTCCGGGAGGGGAACACCGACACCCTGGCGGTGGACCTCGCCGGGGCCCGGTGTGTGGGCTTCGTCGCCGTCGGCCGCGAGGCGGTGGTCGACCTGAACCTCGCGGTCTCGAACACCGCGGGGATCACCATCGGGCGGGACTCCCGCGGCGATGCGCACCCGTATGTCCGGGTCTGCCTGCCCGGCGCCGCGCGGATCTTTGTGAGCGCCACCGTCGCGCGGGGCGCGGGCGAGGTGGCCGTGCTCACCCTCGCCGACCCGCCCGTGGTGCCCCCGGCCCTCGACGGGATCCTGGGAGTCCGTCCCGGCGGGCAGTTCGCCGGACCGCGGACGCCGCGCGCGGCCGTCGGTGCCGATCCGGGGGTGCTTGGCGCGGTCGAGGCGCTCCGTCGCGCGATCGCGCGTCTGCCCGCCCCGACGTATGTACCCCGAGGGGAGGTACAGTCCGGCGTGCTGGAGGGCCAGCGCGCGGCGGTGCGCTCGATCGACCTGATCGCCGGGCATTGCTATGTGGTCCTGGGTGCCGGGGGCCCCGGGGTCGAAGACCTGGACCTGGTGGTGGGCAGCCCCGACCGGCAGCCCCTCGGGCACGACGCGGCGATGGACGCGCGTCCCTCGGTGCGAGTGTGTGCCCGGCGCAACGGGCCGCACCCGGTGGAGGTGCGGATGTACGCAGGCTCGGGCGAATGGGCGCTGGGCCTTGCGGAGATCACCTCGACGGGCGTCGCGCTCGGGGATGACGTCACGGGCGTGGTCCGCGCCCGGGCGCTGGAGATCGCCGGGGAGGCCGCGCGCCGGAGGATGGAGCCCTCGGCGCCGCCCGTGCGCGGGGCCCCGTGGGGGCTCAACACGCTGGCATACCCGATCCAGCTGCGGTCGGGGCGGTGCTACATGGCGGGCGCGGCGGCCAGCGAGACCCTGGCGCCGGTCGAGATGTGGCTGGCCGACGCGACCGGGGCGGTGCTGGCGTCGGATACGGGCGAGCGCGAGCGGGCGGCGATCTACCACTGCGCCCGGCGGGACGAGCGGGCGACCGTGACGGTGCGCACCCCGGGCGGGCGGGGTGAGTACGTCTACCAGGCCTTTGTGAGCAGGGACGAGGAACGCTGAGGCGATGCGGTACCGCGGACTGGTCTGGGCGCTGGCGATCGGTTGCGGGTGCGGCGCGGGCGCGCGTGGGCGGAGGACGGACACCACGCTGGTGACGGCGGATCACGGTGGCGAGGGGGAGGGTGCGGTTGCGCCCGGCGGGCTCGCCGCCGACTCGCCGCTCGCGCGCCGGGTGGACGAGTTCGCGCGGCAGCTTGCGCCGCGGCACGTCGAGTTCGCAGGGATCGCGTCGAGCGGGTTCATCACCCACGGCACCGAGGTGACCACGGGGATCGAGGTGCCGGCGGGGCGCTGCCTGTCCGTGGTGGCGCTGGCCTCCGCGGGCATCCGGGACCTGGACGCCCACCTGTTCGACCCCAACGGCGAGCTGGTGGCCGAGGACGTCGAGACCGACGCCCACCCGACGGTGCAGCTCTGCGCGACCGGGTCACGGCGGGTGTACCATGTGATCGAGGCCTTCGAGGGCCAGGGGGCGTACGTGGTCGCGCGCTTCGTGACCGACCGCTCGGGGCTCGACGAGGTCGCCCGGGTCGTCGGGGGGCATCCCGGTACCGCGGCCGGCGCGGGAGGCGACCGCTCGGGCGCAGAGCGACGGCTCAACGAGCTCCGCGAGGGCATCGGACGCCGCGGGTTCGCACCGAGCGGCGACGCCACGCGGGCGGATTTCCCGTCGGCTGGCGCGCAGCGGTTTCCGCTCGCGGTCACGCCGGACCGTTGCTACACCCTCGCCGCGCTGGCCGACGGGGACATCACGGACACGGACCTGTCGGTGTACGACCCCGCGGGCGAAGAGGTCGCGCGGGACGTGCGTCCCGACCGTGACGCCTTCGTGCAGCTATGCCCCGCGGCGGCAGGGACCCTGGCCGTGGAGGTCCGCGCGCGCCCGGGGGTCGGCGCCGTGCTCCTCCAGTCGTTCACCGCGGACGCGGCGACGGTGGGAGGCGCCAACACCCTGTGGCTCGGCGAGCGCACGGCGTGGGGCGCGAGCGCGGTGCCGCTGGCCGAGGCCGAGACGGCAGCGGCGCGGGCCCTCGCCGCGATGGGGTACGCCACGGCGGCGCACAGGCAGGCGCTGACGCTGGCGCCCGGCGAACTGCGGGAGGTCTCGGTGACCCTGGAGCCCGGACGGTGCACGGCGGTCGCGGCCACGGCGGGCAGGGGTCTCGGCCGGCTGGCCCTCGAACTGGTCGACCGTGGCGGCGATCGCCTGGCCCGCGGGGCGTTTCGGGCAGGGACCTCCGTCGCCGTGGTGTGCCCGACCGCCCGGGAGACCCTCCGCGCGGTGGTGACCGCGGAGGTCGGTGCCGGGGAGGCTTCGCTGACCGTGGTGCCCGGCGCGGCGGCCCCAGCCTGGGTGGCGGGCACCGACCCCGAGGCTGTCTCCGAGGCGCTCGCGGACGGGTGGACTGCGGAGGGGACGTGGACCGCCGAGGGCGCGCCGGAGAAGGCACACCTGGGCACCGGCGCGCTCAGGACCCGGGAGATCGACCGTGCCGCCGGGCGATGCGTCCGGGTGGCGGTGTCCACCGGGCACGGGATGCCCTGGGTGGCCCTGGCGCTGCGGGGCGCGGGCGGCGAGCAGGTGGCCGCGGCGACGGGCGAGGGGACCGCGGCGGTCACCCGCTGCGGCGCCGGGGCCGAGCACCTGCGGCTGGAGGCGCGCACGGACCCGCCCGGCGCGGCCGACACCGAGGCGGTGATCACCCGATGGGAGCGCGCCGCGCCGTGAACGGTGTGGGTCGACCGCTCGCGCTGGCGATGCTCGTCGCGGGCTGCGGGGGCACCGAGGCGGCGCGGGGCGTCGGGTTCGCGACGCTGCCGGAGGGATCCCTGGCGCGGGGGTGGGCCGAGCCGCTGGTTGCGCAGGCGGCGCCGGCGATGTTCGCGGCGCTGTCGACCCGCGGAGCGTCGGCCCTGGTGGCGCTGCGGTTGCACGGAGCCGACGTGCCGGGGTTCTTCACGGAAGCGGGGCAGGCACGGATCGCGCGGGGGATCCCGGGGCTGGTGCCGCGCGCGTCCGAGCGTCGATGGCAGGCGCTCCACGCCCTGGCGAACACCGCCGTGGCAGGGTGGTGCGCGCGCGGGGTGCGCCTTGTCGAGGCCAACGGGCCCGAGGGGTTCCGCGGGCGGGCGCTCACGGTCGACAGGCTGCTGGTGGTGGGTGTCGAGCCTGGGGGCTACTGGGGAATGTGGCTCGAAGGGCTGGTGTACACCGCGGAGGGCTGGCGCTTCCTGCCCACGGTGCCCTACGGCGAGGCGGTGCAGGCGCCGCGGCGGGACCATGCCGACGTGGACCTGTGGGACTGCGACCTCGGGGTTCGCCCGTCCCAGGGCATCCCCCAGAACACACCCCAGGGCGCACCCCAGGGCACACCACAGAACACCCACCGGGGCGGACCGGTGAGCCCGGGGGCGCCCGCGGTCAGCCCAGCTCCGCCGCCTGCTGGATGAACTCTTCGATCTGGATGCCTGGATCGCTCGCAGCGTCCGAGGGGTGGTCGAGCGCGGGCGGCGGCTCGGACGGCGCGAGCTGACGGGCCATCGTCGGAGCGTTCTCGCGGGTGAGCAGTGCGAGGACGTGAATGCGGACCTCGTGGGGCTCGCGGAGCGAACGGCTGCGGCGTCCGTCGGACATCCCGAGGGCCAGCGCTTTGAGCAACGCGCGGCTCTGGTGCGACTCGCCCGCGCCTGCGAGCGCCAGCGGCACGACGTCGCGGACCGGCAGGGACTTCGCGCCTGCGAGGTACCCCAGGAGGTACTCGGCGTGCAGGCTCAGCGCCATGGCTGGCTCGGTTGCGTAGACGGCTGCATCGATGGGAAGTCTACCGTCCCCCCGGCGGGGCGGTCACGCAATCGTGGCGGCGGTGCTGCGGGTCAACGGGCGATGTCGGGGAGGGTGGGGATCCCTGCGGGGTCCCGGGCGGCGCTGCCGAGGAAGGCCGCGGCCTTGAGCCTGGCGTCCGGGACGTCGAACACGACGAAGTGACCGTCGCGGCCGAGGGGGGCGTTGAACTGCATCCAGGCACCGGTGGTACCGAGGAGGTTTGACCGGAGGGGCAGCACGCCGGTGTCGAGGCCGGTGAGGGGATAGGCGGGCTCGTGGTGGAGCACCAGTCCCGCGAGGGGCAGACCGATGGAGAGGGCGAGCGCGGCGATGGCCGGGGGTGGGGCGTAGTGGTCGATGAAGCCCTGGGTCTGGAACACGTTCTTGGCGTGCATCCCGGGGCGGGGCTCGTGGACGATGAAGCGTCCGTAATTGATCGGGTCCGACGGGTCGACCAGGGTCTGCGCGAGGGTGAGCACGGGGTGCAGGGGCCCAAGCTCGCCGGTCTCTGCGCCCAGGATGCTGCCGAGGAGGGCGGGGATGTTGACGGGCTGGGTCTTGAGCATCAGGGACAGGACGAGGGCACCCGCGGCGCCCGAGAGTACCGCGGTGGAGGCGCCGTCTTCGGCTGCCAGCCACAGGGGGCCGTTGAGCCCGCCCTGGGAGTGGCCGAAGAACATCACGTGGCCGGGGTCGAAGCGCACCGTGGTCGTGGTTCCGTCGGCGTTGTGCAGGGGGATCTGGACGGAGCGGACGAAGCGGCCGCACTGCACCAGGTCCAGCGCCGCCTGGCGGTTGTTCGTCCGCCCCGCGTGGGGGTTGGTGAAGTTGAAGAACGCCACGTCGGGGTTGCTGCCAGGGTCCGTGCGCTCGCCGTTGAAGATCTGGTCGAAGCCCAGCATGGCGACGTTCTGCGCGGCGGCGGCGGCGCCGGTGCCGTCGTTGACGAAGCTGTCGGCGTTGCCGCCGGTGCCGTGGGCGTAGATCGCCACGGGCCAGCCGTGCTCGGGCATCGGGCCCGGCGGGACGGTGAGGGTGAAATGGATGTTGATCATTCCCTGGGGCAGCGGCGTGCCCGAGGCGTCGAGGACGAAGTCCCCGGTGCCCGGGGCGGTGTACGGCGAGGTGCCGGATTGGAACACGGGGTTGGGGCCGTAGTGCCCGCGGACCAGGGTGTACATCGGGGACACCGTCGGCGCGGTGAGGTCCCGCACGACGGGCATCGGACCCTGGGCGCGAAGCCAGTCGGCTGCGCGGAAGAACTCCACGGTGGGGTCCTGGGTGGTGAAGACCGCGAGGGAAAGGATGTGCGACCGACCGACGCCGGAGGCGTCCAGGGCGTCGAAGGCCGTGGCGTACATCGTGCGGGCGCGACGTCCGGCGTCATCGACGACCGCGTTGGGGTCCATCACGGCGACCAGGTCGGTGTCGCGCGCGAACGGCGCGCCGTCCGTGGCGCGGAGGTCCGTGGTGAGCACCACGGCGTAGCGGGTGTGCGGACGGAGGGGAAAGCCGTGGACGGGCGCGACCGCGAGGGTGTCGCCGGGCCAGTACGCCGTGGCGTCCGGGCGAAACAGCCACTGGGCCGGGATCCGGTGGCCGTGGTCGGGGCTCGCGGGGTCGATGTCCACGATCTGGACGCTGGCGCCGGGATCGCGGCTGGCCGCGGCGTCGGTGGGCAGGGACGCCGGGTCGAGGTCCGCCGCGAAGCGGAAGTACACGGCCCCCACGGTGGAGAACCCGTCCAGTGCTTGATTGAACTGCTGGACGTACTGCCCCACGAGGCCGTTGTGGTTCGCGTTGGGCAGGAAGGTGAGGTCCACCCGGCCCTGGCTGGTGAGGGCGAGGTCGTTGGGCCACGGCAGCGAGAAGTCCGCCTGGGGCATCCGTGGCAGGCGCCAGAGCGCGGTGTGCGGCGACACCCCGCCGTCCCCTGCGCCTGCGGCGTCCATGACAGGGACACCGCCGTCGGGCGCGACCGACGCGTCCCCGGTGGAGGGGACCGGGGTCAGGCAGCCGACGGAGGCGAGGGCGAGGACGAAGGGTGCGGCGCGCATGGGCCCCGAGGGTATCAAAGGTTGGCGACCCGAGGCCGTATGGAGGCGCATGCGTCCGATCGTTCGCTCACGGTCCAGGTGAGATGGTGCCTCCGTGGGCCCGCCGCGGAGTGGTCAATCCCTGCCGCCGGGGGTAGCGTGCCGCACGATGCGACCGGCTGCTGCGGTGCTGGCAATCCTCGGTTTGTCAGCGTGCCGGGGGCGGTCCTCCCGGGCGACCGGGCTTCCTGCGGACGAGGCCGACGCGGGGACCTTTGCGCCCGCACCCCCGCGCGCACCGCCGCCTGCGTCGCAATGCACGCTCGTCGGGAGGCAGTGGTACGCGGACCCCGGCAGCGCGGATTCGGGGGAGGCGGACCTCCCGGCGATCGAGGGGCTGACCCTGGCCACGGGCAACGCGCCCGCTGCGCCCGTGTGGGCGGCGTGGGTGGATTCGCGCGCGGACCGCGTGGTGCTGTCCCGCGGGCCGGGACGCTCCGTCGTCGCGCCCCTCGGGGGCGGCGAGCACACCGACCCGGTGCTGGTGCTGGCGGGCGCGGTGCCGGCGCTGGTGTGGGTGCGGCAGCAGGGCGCCGCGCGCTCCCACGTGGTGGCCACGGACGAGGATCTCGCGGGGCGGTGCGAGCAACCCGAAGGGGCGGACGACGGGATGACCGTCGCCGCGGCGGCGGTCCACGGTGGCGATGGCGTGCTGGTGGCCTGGGACGAAGACCGCGCGCCGGACCCCACGACGCCCGGGCGGGTGGCGGGCGTGGTGCTGGCCCAGGTGGTGCCGTCGCGCGGCGCGCATGGTCGGTGCCCGGGTGAGCGGCCGCTGTCGCCCGTCGGACAGGACGCAGGCGACCCCGTGGCCGTGGCGCTTCCTGGCGGACGGGCGGCGGTATTCTGGCTGGCGGCGCAGGCGGTGGAGGCGTCCGACGGGCACGACACGGCGACCGATGTGTGGGGCGTCGCGGTGGACGGCGAGGGTGTTCCGCACGGGAGCCCGCTGCGGGTCACCTCGCCGCCTGCGCGGCGCTTCGGGCTGGCCGTGCGCGCCGCGGGGGGAGCGATCTGGCTGGCGTACAGGGTGTCGGCCGAGAGCGACAACGAGGGCCGCGGAGACGGCGGCGACGTGGTCGCCATCCGGGTCGACGAGGCACTGACCCGGGCCGGGGAGCCCGTGGTGCTCACCCCGGACGACGCGAACCCGACGGGGACGCCCGCGGTGGTGGCCGACGGGCGTGGAGCGGAGATCTGGTGGCTGGACCGGCGCGCGGAGGGCACCGTGGCGGTGCGCAGGGCGCTCGACCCTGTCGGGCGGCCGACGGGGGAACCCGAGGATGAACCCGCCGTGGGGACCGAGGTCCCCGTGCGGCGTGCGGGGGACGAGGTGACCACGCCCGCGCGCCGGGGGGCCGGCGTGGGCGTGGCACGCTACCGATGTGCATGGCTCCCGCGGGCGACGGTCCCTGGAACAACCCCTGGAACAACCCCTGGGAGGACGCCCGGGACGGCGCCCGGGACGACACACCCCACGGCCGGGGGTGCGAACCGGGGAGTCCCCGGCGGGGGCGGCTGACGGATCGCCTTTGCGGCGCATCGCTGCGTTTGGTAAGTACCGGGTGACATGGATAGGATCCCCATCACTCCCGACGGATACACGCGGCTGAAGGCGGAGCTGCAGAACCTCAAGTCGGTCGAGCAGCCGAGGGTGGCACGGGAGATCGGTGTTGCGCGGGAGCACGGCGACCTCCGGGAGAACGCCGAGTACCACGCTGCGCGCGAGAAGGCGGGGTTCATCAAGGGCCGGATTGATCATCTGGAGGGGCTGCTGGCCAACGCCGAGGTGATCGATCCCTCGAAGCTCTCGGGTGACAAGGTGGCGTTCGGCGCCTGGGTGAAGCTCTCGAACTCGGACACGGGCGACGAGGTGAACTACCGGATCGTCGGCCAGGACGAGAGCGATCTGGAGAAGGGATTCATCTCGGTCACCTCGCCCCTCGCGCGGCACCTCATCGGCCGCAGGGCGGGCGACGAGGTGACGGTACGTTCCCCGGGCGGCACGCGGACGTTCGAGCTCCTTGAGGTCGCGTTCCGGTAGCGCGGCGGCACCGGGGGCGTGACCGTGGGGCGGGGCGCACGACACGAGCCGTTGGGGAACGGCGCCTCTGTCTCGGGCACCGGCTCCGCGGCTAGACAGGCGCATGCACCCGCGGGGTCCGCGGGGGAGGGCGCGCACCCGCCGGTCGACCTCCAGGACCTCCCCGTCGAGCACCTGAAGAACGTTGGCGTCCACGCCGCGGCGGTGCTGCGGTCTCGGGGCCGTGCCACGGTCGGCGACCTTCTCACACACGTCCCACGGCGGTACCTGGACCTGCGTCACGCGGACGACTGGCGGCTGGTGCGCCACGGTGCGCCGGGCACCCTGGTGGCGGTCGAGGGTCGGGTGGACGACGTACGCCGGGCGGGCGCGCCCCACGCGCGACGGTTGATGCTGGCCCTCTGCGAGCCACGCGGAACGACCGTGCTGCGGGCGGTGTTCTTCCACGCCCACGCGGGCCTCGGGGCGCGGGCGCAGCTCGGGGAGCTGGTGCGCGTGGTTGGCACC
>FSWI01000044.1_pt1 | contig 11903 bp, 8 predicted proteins | sample 1637911 | NCBI WGS metagenome assembly FSWI01 (sample SAMEA3914789, study PRJEB12502) | metagenome | biome: forest; material: soil | place: Canada | collected 2011-07-03 | depth 0.3 m
GTTGCTGCTGCTGCCGCCGCCTTCGTCGTACATGGGAGGGACGGACGAGATCGCGACCACGGCGGCGGTGATGGACCAGTGGGGAATCCCGTACGACCTCGCGCTGCGGGCGCAACCCTGGAACACCCTGCTCGCCCGGTTGACGAACTACGCCGTGGTGTTCATCACGGGTGAGCTCGGCCAGGACGAGCTCACCGCGGCGCAGGCCTCGGCGCTGGAGCAGTTCGCGCGGGGCGGCGGGGTGGTGGTGCTGACCACGCCGGCCAACGCCTCGGCCGCGGGGGACACGGTGCTCGGGCTCCTGGGGCTCACGGCAGCGCTGACAACCGACACCGCCAACCGGTTGCTGTTCGATGGTCCGCCGGTGACCGCCACGGGGATGTTCGACAGCGTGGAGGAGCGGGACATTCCCTTGACCGCGGACACCACCGTGACCCCGGTGTCCGTGGCCGTGCTCACCCCGGACGCGGCGGCGGGCACGGTGTCCCTCGCCCACGCCTACGCCGACGCCATGCCGCTGGGCGTGGCGGTGACCCGGAGGCCCCTGGGCCGGGGGGCGGTATACACCCTCGGGACGAACATGATCGCGTTCGAGGTGAACCGTTGCTACATCAACTGCTTCGACCCGTCGATGGACCTCCTGGGGCTGTTGCTCCGCGAGGCGGTGCGCGAGGGCGCGGGCGGACACGTGGTGTTCAAGCATACGGTGCCCGGCCCCCAGGATTCGCTCATGGCGATGACCCACGACCTCGACGCGCCCGACGCCCAGAACCCGGGGCCCTGGGGCGCCCCCGGGGGCCAGCAGATGGCCGAGCTCGAACGCGCCCACGGCGCGCTGGGGACCTTCGAGACGACCACGGACTACGTCGTGGGGTACTGGAACCCGGACCTGGCGCGGTCGATCTGCAGTCTCGGGATGTGCCCCCTCGGGGCGCACTCGGTCCGCCACGCGCTGGACATCGCCACGGTGCCCTACGGCTCGGGGACGGAGACCCGGGACAACTACGACGCCCTGAACGCCGAGACCCTCACGGGTGAAGTCCGTGTCTCGCAGGAAGTCCTCACGGCGACGACCGGGCAGCGCCCGCGGGTGTGGCGCTCGCCGTACCTCGACGTGCACCCGCGGCTCTTCGACGCCCTCGTGGCCAGCGGCTTCACGGGTGATTCGAGCTACGCGGTCGGGGACTTCCAGACCAACCTGCCGTTCAACGTCGGGGCCGTGGGCTTCTACCAGGAAGTGTTCAACCACCGGGACGTGGTCGAGTACCTGATCTCGTCCGAGGACGGCATCGGGTCGATCGACGCCAACGGCATCGAGCACCGCACTGAACTCCAACGGAACAACATCCGGCAGTTTGTCTCGAACTGGACGTACATCGCCCTGCGCAACGCCGCGAACCGCGCGCACGACATCGTGCTCATCCATCCCTCGTACGGCGTGGGCGTCGGGTCGGAGAACCAGCAGATGAAGCTCCTGGCCGCCGACCGGATTCTGCGCACCGCCGAGGCCGCCCACCTTCGGACGGACATCTTCCTCGACCCCCTCACGGTGTTCTGGCACGCCCGCGACCACGCCGCCCTGGACGCCACGTGGGACGGCCACGGGTACCACGGCACCGTCACCCCGGGCGAAGCCATCACCGACCTCACCCTGGAGTTCGGCGAGCCCATCCACACCTTCACCTGCGCGGCCTGCGGGCCGGTGACCGTCTCCGGCCGCCGGGTCGTGCTGGCATCCACCCTCGCCGCGGGCACGGCCGCAGAGTTCACCGCCACGCCATGAACGCCCTGACGATCGTCTACGGAGCCGCGCTGGCCATCGTCCTGATGGGACTGATCCCCGCGGTGTACGTGCTCACCTCCGAAGCGATCCGTCGGTTGTCCGACCGCCGCGGGCTCCGCCGGCTGGTGACCACCCGCCACGCCATCGAGGCGATGCGTGACCGCGCCCCGGCCGACGCCGCGGAGACCCTCCGCGCGACGCATCGCCCCGTGGCGCTCGACCAGGCCCTGCGGGATCTCCTCCGACAGACCGACGACGCGGGCCGCCCGTGGCTCGCCGCCGTGGCCGACCGCCTTGGAGTCACCGCGCGGTACATCCGCCAGCTCCGCGAGTCGCCGCGCTGGAGCGACCGGGTCGACGCCGCGGAGGCCCTCGGGCTCCTCGGGCTCTCCGTCGTGGTGGGCCCGCTGGTGACCGCCCTGCGCGACCCCGAAGAAGACGGCACGTCCGTGAAGACCGCCGCGGCGACCGCCCTGGGCCGCGTGCGCGACCCCGCGGCGATCCCCGCGCTGGTGGCCTCCCTCGTTCCCGTGGACGACGCCGTCGCGCCGCACATCGCCGACGCCCTGGCGGGCTACGGCCCCGCGGCCGTGGCGCCGCTGATCGACGCCCTCAACGACGAGAAGCAGCAGCCCGCGGGGCGGGTGTGGGCCGCGCGGATCCTCGGTCGCCTGGGAGACCACCGCGCGACGCCGGCGCTGGTGGCCCGGCTGTCCGACCGGCGGGACGTCGTGCGCATGGCCGCGGCGGAGGCCCTCGGGGGCGTCCGGGACCGGGCCGCCCTTCAGCCCCTGGTGCAGGCCGTGCTCCATGACCCTTCGCCGCAGGTGCGGGCGTTTGTCACGGCGGCCCTGGGGCGCCTCGGGGACGAGTCCGCCACGGGCGTGCTGATCTCCGCGCTGGCGGACCCTGACCATGGCACCCGGGTGCGCGCGCTGGAGGCCCTGGAGCTTCTGGGTTCAAGCCGCGCATCCCTCTTCCGCCATGTGCTGGCCGATCCGCAGGTGGACGTGCGCCGACGCGGAGCCCTGGTGATGGAGCGTTCGGGGTACCTCACCCGACGGATCGCAGACCTGGCCTCGGAGGACGCCGCGGTGGTGCGCGTGGCCTACAGCGCCTTGCTGGACATCGGCCGGGCGGGACTATGGAAGGCCATCGCGCGGAGCCTGGACCACGAGAACCACCGGGTCCGCGCCGCGGTGGCGCGGGCGCTGGGCGAGATCGGCGAGCGCGAGGCGGGGGCTCCCCTGGTCGACGCGCTGCGGGACCCGTCGGCCCTGGTCCGTGGCCGCGCGGCGGAGGCCGCGGGACGCTTGATCGCGGACAACGCGGTGGAGCCCATCGCCCGGCTGCTGGTGGACCCCGACCTCGCCGTGCGCGAGCGGGCCGCTGCGGCGCTGGGGAGGTTTCCGCCGGCGGGCATGGCGGCCGTGGTCAGCGCACTGACGGCCGCGTGCGAGCAGGACCACCCCCCGGTGCGCCAGGCCGCGGTGGAGCTTCTGGCGACCGTCCCGGGGGACAGTGCCCGCGCGACGGTGTCCGCGGCGACGACGGACGTGAACCCGGACGTCCGCGCGGCCGGGGTGCGCTCGCTGGCCGCGCGGGGCTGGGCGACGGAGGACCTCCTGGCGCCCCTGCTGGCGGACACGGCGGCGGATGTGCGCGAGGCCGTGGTCGACGCCCTGGGGGCGGTGCCCACGGCCCGGGCGATGGAGCTGTTGCTCGGAGCGCTGCCGGGCGCGGCGCCGCGGGTGCGCGACCGGATCGCCGTGGCGCTTGCCGGCCACCGACGGGAAGAGCTGTTCGCCCGGGTGGACGCCTTGCTTCGGTCCGGCGGGGACGACCTGCGGCTGGGGATCGTGTGGGCGCTCGGGCGGACAAGCGACGTGCGGGCCGTGCGGGTGCTGGCACCGTTTCTCCGGGACGGGGACGCCCGGCTGCGGGCGAGCGCGGCCGGCGCCCTTGGGAAGATCCACACGGAGGTCGCGGCGGATGCGTTGCTTGGCGCGGTGGGTGACCCCGACGGGCGCACCCGGGCGGCCGTGGTGAACGCCCTGGCGCGGGTTGGCGCTGACCGCGCGGACGTGGCGACGGCGCTGTCCCGCGCGCTGGACGACCCGGACGGGTTCGTGCGGGACCGGGTGGTGGTGGCCGTGGCCCGGCTGCGCGGCGCGGCGGCGGAGCCCCTGGTGCTGGGTGACACCGCGGTGCGGGTGGGTGTCGCAGCGCGGGCGACGGCGCTGGCGCTGGTGGGCACGGACGCGGCGCTCTCCCGGGCCGCTGCGATGATGGCCGTGCCCGGGACCGCGGAGGCCCTGCGGCGGGCGCTGACCCTGGAGGACGACGAGGTCCGACGGACCTTCGCGGTGCGCCTGCGGCTGCCGGAGCTGGGCCCGGAGGCGGGCGAGGACTGGCAGGGCGGCGTGGTGGCGCAGTACGGCCCCGTGCTGCGGTCCTCGGGGGACGCCCTGGAGCGCAAGATCGCGGTGGAGGCCCTGGCCCACGCGCAGGACGACGCGGCGGTACGTCTACTGGTGGAGGCGCTGGAGAACGACCCCGCGGAGGCCGTGCGGCTGCGGGCGGCCCAGGCCGTGGCCGAGCGGGCGACAGACGCGGGGGCGCAACGGGCGCTGTCCCGCGCGGTCGGGGACCCGAGCGTGGACGTGGCCGTGGTGGCCGCGCGGGCGCTGGCGCGCGGGGGCAACACCCGGGCGCTGACGTTTCTGCTGGACCACCTGGGGGTGGGGCCCTTCGCGGCGCAGGACGCGGTGGAGGCCGCGCTGGCGGAGGTGTGCCAGACGGCGCACGGCCCGGTGCTGGAGCGCGCGCGCAGCGCCGACCGACCGGCGGTGGTGGTCGGGTGCATTCGGGTGCTGGAGCGCATTGCAGACTCCGCCCTGCTGCCGGTGTTCCGGGAGTTCGCGCGGGCGCAGGACGCCGGGGTGCGGGCGGCGGTGGTGCGGGCCGTGGGGGGATTGCCGGGACCCGAGCCCGCGAAGATGGTCGATGACGCATGCCGGGACCCGCAGGTGGCCGTGCGGCTGGAGGCCCTGGAGGCCGTGGCGGGCTCGGAGGGCGGCGACGCCGTGCGGAGGCTGGCGGTGTTTCGCCAGGACCCCGCCGCGGCGGTGCGACGGCGGCTGGCGCAGGTGGTGGCCGAGGTCGACGGCGGGCTCGACGGGCGGGCGCTGCCCTTGCTGGAGCCACTGCTCACGGACAACGCACCGGACATCACCGCGGCGGCGCTGGCGGGACTCCTGGCGCTGGGCAGCGCCCCGGCGTTCCAGCGGTTCGGGCAGCAGTGGGACCGGACGCCGGCGGACGTGCGGCGGTACTTCCGCGAGGATCTGCGCGCGGAGGCCCTGGCGACGGAGCTCGCGCGGCGGGTGACGGACGACCGGGACGCCGTGGTCCGGCGGCTGGCCCTGGTGGGCGTCGCGGCCCTGATGCAACCCGGCTGGGAGTCCGTGGCCATCGAGGCCTCGCACGACCCGTCCCCCGAGGTGCGACGCGCGTCCGCGCGGGTGCTGCTGGACGTCGATCACCCGGACGCGCGCCAGCGGCTGGCAGAGCTGGCGGACGACGCGGACGGCACCGTGCGGGAGGTCACCCGGCGGCGGGCGGTGCTGGTCCCGGTGGCCGCGCCCGCGGGGGCCAAGGCGAGCTGACCCGCTGTCCCTGCTACCAGCGGGTGTACACACCGATCTCGAAGGTGTGCACGGGGATGGTGATGGACTGGTTCACGCTGCCGGTGCGGGACTCGAAGCGGTAGAGCGGGCGGACGCCCAGCCGGCGGTCGATCAGCCAGTCGACGGAGGCCACGGCGATGTTCGAGCTCAGGGACACGAGCTGGTAGATCCCCGGGGAGACGTCGAGCTGCCGGGCGCGGATGTACTCCAGCGCGAGATCGACCCGGGGCATCGGGTGAAAGCCACCGCGGATGCCTGCTGAGACCGCGACGTCGGCGATGGTGTACAGCCCCAGGCCCGCGGGCGGCACGGACACCACGTACGAGACCCACGCCCGGCCCTCCAGGCGAAACCTCTCGTCGATCTGCCAGGTGACCACCGGGTTCCAGATCTGCACGGTCTCGCCGGAGCTGTAGTACCAGAACGAATACGACAGCTCGGCCGCGAGCCAGGGGGTGATCGGGACCGAGAGCGTGGGGCGCACCGAGACGGCGGGCACCGTGGCGGCGCTGCCAGCCCCCGCGGCGGACTGGGGCACCGTGGTGGGCGGGCCCGTGTAGGCGCTCTGGGTGATGGCCGTGGACGGCGCGCCGACGCCGACCTCCAGGCCCAGGTGCGTGCCACGCCCGAGGGTCAGCGAGGCGCCCAGGGCATACAGCGCGCTGTACGCCGTGGTCACCTGCGACGACGGCCCGCCCGTGACGGGACGCGAGGCCTGGAGGGTGCGCGCGGTGAAGGTCCACCGGTGCCAGTTCTGGGTCAGCCACAGCTCCGCGGTCGGGAGGTTGTTGTACCCGCTCGGGAACACGTCGAGCCGGCCGATGAGCCGGGCCTCGCCACGGAACAGCCGGTCGCGCAGCGTCTGGACCTCGGGGTCCTCCGGGGACGCCTCCTCGGCCGCGTCCGCGGCGCGGGTGGCGTCGATCTCCCGGCCCCGCCAGTGGTCCACCCGCGCGCGGCGTGACAGCAGCGCCGAGGACCCCGGTCGCCGCCGGAGCCCCTCGGCGAGCTCTCCCTCGGCCGCGGTCCAGTCCCCGCGCCATAACAGCAGGTCGACCAGGGCCGCGCGGGTCTCGTCGTCGTCGGGGTGACGCCCGAGCACCGCCCGGTCTGCTGTTTCCGCTGCGTCCCTGCGGCCGTCCCACGCGTCCAGTCGCGCGAGCGCCGCGCGGGCCTCGTCGTCGTCGGGGTTGCGCTCCAACAGCCATCCCAGCTCTGCGCGCGCGTCGTCGCGGTCCCCCGAGCGCGCCCGGTCGTGGGCGTCGCGCAGCAGGGCATCCCGGTCGCCCAGGACGGCCGGGGCCACCGGCCGCATCCGCGACGTCGACGCGCACCCCGCGGCCCCGAACACCCCCACCGCGACGGCGGCCCCAAGCCGGAGCGACGGTCCACGGCCGCCTCCGCCCGGGGTTCTTCGCACAGGCTCCATCCGCCCGGCAGCATGCCAGAGAATCGCCACGCCGCGCCGCTCTCCGTCGTGCGCCCCGCGGGCCATGAGGGTAGATATGCGCCGCACCATGGAAGGCCCTCCCCGCGAGACGACACCGCCGCGGCACATCTGCCGCAATCCTGGGCGCAGTCCTGGGCGCAGTCCTGGGCGCAGTCCTGGGCGCAGTCCTGGGCGCAGTCCTGGGCGCAGTCCTGGGCGCAGTCCTGGGCGCGGCGTCGCGGTGCTCACGGTCGCGCTCATGGCGTGCTCTCCCGCCGCGCCGTTGCCGGCCGTGCGTGCACCTCGGGCCGTGGACATGTCGCTCCCCACGGCTGCGCCGCCGCTGGCTACGCGGCCCACCCTGCCCGCGTCCCTCCGCGCGGCGGAGGACTTCCTCGCGGCGCGGCGGTTCACCGCGCGGAGCTGGTACGGCGACGACGGCGTGGTGCACCGGCTGCCGACGTGCAGCGGGCCGGGCTGCCGCCGCGGGGCGGTACTAAGCTATCGGTTTCCGCCGGAGCACCCCCTGCGGGGCGTGCTGGCCGCGCGCTCGTACGTGTACGACGACGCCCTGGCGATGGTGGTGCACACGCTGCGCGGAGACCGCACGCAGGCGCGATCCCTGGGGCAGACGCTCGCGGCGCTCACGGACACAAACGGGCACCTGGGGTTCTCGTTCACCCTGGAGAGCCCCGCGGCGTACGATTCACGGTACCAGCGGGCGGGCACCACGGCCTGGGCGGGCTACGCGCTGGCATTGTACGAAGCCCGGACGGGCGACGCGGTCTTCGGCCCGGTCGCCCGGCGGATCGCCGAGGGGCTGCTGGCCGCCCGGGTGAACACGCCGGGGGATCCTCGCGACGGGCTTGTCGTTTCGGGGCGTGGGACCTGGGCGGGCACCCCACGGACGCTCGACCCCGAAGGCTTCGCGACCGAGTGCGTGACCGAGCACCAGATCGACGCGTACTTTCTCCTGGCCACCCTCGGGTCCATGGACCCGTCCGGGCGGTACCACGCCGCGGCCGAGGCCCTCGCGGGACACCTGGTCGACGCCCTGTGGATCGATGCCGAAGGGCGGTTCGCGGTGGCGGTCACCACGGAGGGGCGGGTGGCAGACCGCGCGCTGGACGCCGCGGGCGCGTGGGGCGTGTTGTTCCTCCTGGCCCGCGGGGACGGCTTCAGGGCGCAGCGGGCGCTGGACTACACCCTGGCCAGCTTCGCCACGCGGGTAGACGGGCTCCAGGGCTTCGCGCCGTATGCCGGGCCGGCGGCGGACTACCCTGGCCAGGACCTGTCCAGGGAGTTCTTCTCCGAAGGGACCGCGGGCGTGGGACTGGCCCTGGTCCGCACGGGTCGCCGGGCCGAGGCAGAGACCCTGGTGGCCTCGCTGCGGGAGGTCCAGCGCCGCGGCGGCGGCGGGGTGCTGTACGCCCTGCCCGGCGCGACGGACTTTCCCGATGTACCCGCAGCCGCCCCCACGGCCTGGCTCTGGCTGTTGGAGCAGGACCTCGCGGCGGGAGCCCCCACGGGCTTCTGGACCGCCGCGAGCGGGCCCGCGGCGACGGGCCGGAGCGTGGCCACGGGGGTCACCCCAGCATCCGCAGCAGCGCCAGCGCCGGGGGGGTGAGCACCGCGGTGGCAAGTCCGTTCAGCCCGATGGCCAGCGCGCTGGCTGCCCCCTCGGCGGGACCCTGTTCCAGCGCGCGGGCGGTCCCCACGCCGTGGGCTCCCGCCCCCATGGCCAGCCCCCACGCCGTCGGGGCGCGCACCCCCACCAGGCGCAGCCATGCAGGTCCCACGGCCGCGCCCAGGACCCCCACCGTGATCACCACGACGGCGGTCAACGGCGGAATCCCCCCGGCCCGCTCGGTGATGGCCATGGCGATGGGGGTGGTGACCGACTTGGGCGCCAGGGACGCCACCACGCGGGGACTTCCCCCCAGGGCGCGGGCGATCCCCGCGGCGGTGACAATCCCCACGGCGCTGCCGACGAAGAGGGCAAGGTACAACCGCCGACCGAGCCGGGCGATCCCCGCCCGCTGGTCGTGGAGATTGACCCCGAGGGCCACGACCGCCGGGCCCAGCCACACGGAAATGGGCCGCGTGCCCTCGGCGTACGCCCCGTACGGCAGCCCGGTCACCCGCAGGAACCCGATCAGCGCCACCACGGCGACCAGCACCGGATGCAGCACAGCCCAGCGGGTGCGCACGTACAGTCTCTCCGCGGCGACGTACGCGGCCAGCGTGGCGGCCGCCGGCAGCGCGGGTGAGAGCGCGGTGAAGCTCACGCCTCCTCCGGGCGCTGCGCGATGCGACCGACGCAGGCCATGACCGCCAGGGTGCTGACCACGGAGGCCACCACGATGGGGAGGGCCTCGCGGCGGACGAGGTCGGTGTACAGCACCACCCCCACGCCCGCAGGGACGAAGAAGAACGCCATGTTGCGGGTGAGTACATCGGCCACGGGCCGCACGGTCTCCGCTGCGACCAGCCCGCGGTGCAGCGCCAGCGCCAGCAGCCCCATCCCCACCACACTGCCAGGAAGCCCCAGCGGAAACAGGGCGCCCAGGCAGTCACCCACGAACTGGAACACCACGAGCACGGCCAGGCCACGGATCATGGCGGGGATGGAAGCACCCAATGCCTCCCGGTGACCACCCGCCGCGTCATGGGGCTTCGCCCCATCGAGGGCGCGACTCGCCCCATCGAGGGAGCGATTCCCGCCACGCGGGGAGCGATTCGCGCCACGCAGGGCGCGAGTCCCGCCACGCGGGGAGCGATTCCCGCCACGCAGGGCGCGACTCGCCCCATCGAGGGCGCGATTCGCTACCCCCGAAACGGAAGGGACTCCCGGCGAGGGCGCCGTCGGGCGTCCCATACCAGGCTCGCAAGCACGATGGGCAGACCGCACAGCACCAGCACGGAGGCCTTGTCCACGCGGTGTTCGACCCGCCACGCGGTGGCCGCCGCGCTGCCGTGACTGACCGCCTGCTGCATGCACAACACCGCGAAAATCCACGGGAACCACCGGGGACGCAGCAGCAGTCCAAGGGCCACGGCAGCGTTCACCGCGACGAACAGCCCGTGTCGCCAGGGCGGGTCACCCCCGGCCAGCGAGGGCGCCACCGTGCACGCGAGGTGGAACACTCCAGCCACGCTGAACACCACGGCCAGCGCGCGGAACCACCCCGCCGTCGGCCAGGAGCCTGGGAGGGTCAGTGGTCGGCCGAGGCGCAGCACCGGAAGCCGATGCTGTAGTCATGGTAGACCACGTCGTGTCCGGCGGTGCGGTACCAGCAGCCCTCGCCGTTGATCGTGGTGTCCATGTAGTACCCGCCGCGGAAGGTGCCCTCTGGATCGGAGGTCCATTCGTGCAGGTTGCCGACCATGTCGTACACGCCGTGTTCGTTGGAGCACCCCGCGTGGGCGCCCGTGGGGGCCAGGGTGCCAGGGAGCTGGTTGATCAGCGGGTCGTTCATCCGCACCATGCCCCAGAGGTAGCCGCCCGTGGTGCCGAACAGACGCACCACCGGGTGCCAGGTGTGGTTCTCGTTGCAGCGACCCTCTTCGCGGGAGTTGCTGTACCCGAAGGTCCGCGCCCGAGGCCCGCGGCAGGCGTTGAACCACTCGTGCTCGGAGCACAGACGCTTGCCCGACCGGGCGCACGCCTGCGCCGCCTGCACCTGCGAGATGTACCCCTGCGGGATCACGCCGTGCACGGATACCGCCCGGACGTTCACCCGCTCGGGCGTGTGGTACGGCGACCAGGGGATCTCTTCGCCGTTTGGCCGGACCTCCATCAGCGAGGCTTCGTACCGGTCGATGCAGAACCCTTCGATGTAGGTCATCCCGGCCGGGCACGGCACGTGGGACCTCGCTGGCACCGCGGCGACCAGTGCCGCTCCCACCAGCGCCACGCCCATCACCACTGCGGGAACCTTCATCGCGCCTCCCAGGTCAAGTTTCGGCCGACGAGTCACGGTTTGTACCGGACCCCTCCGCCCGCGTAAACCCGCAACCGACCTGGACGCCCTCGGAAACGCACCGTGGGCCCTGAGCCACACCCCCAGGCGGTACACAGGGCGCCGCCTACGTACACCGTCGCCCCGGTGCGACCGTCAGGTGCTCGCTCCCACCGTCGCCCTCGTGCCCATCCGTCGCGACGCGCAGAGCCTACGCGGCGACGTGGACCTCGTGCCGGCCGACCCGCAGGTGTACCAGGTACACCACGATCGCCACGTTGATGAACAGCACCGCGGCGTGCAACGGCGTGGGGCGGCGAACGAGCTCCCACACCTCGATCGGGAGGTACACCCCGCCGGCGATCGCCCCGAACCACTGGGCCCAGGGCTGCAGTCGCCAAAGGCCCCAGGCTTCGACCGCGCGCACGGCGGTGTACGCAAACGCCGCGGCAGCGAGCAGTTCGAGCCGTCGGTCGTTCACCGCGCCCGCGGCGGCGATGAATCCGTGGGGGCCGCGGTGGGCGGGGTTCAAATGGACCACCCGGACGACCTCAAGGGCCAGCGCGCGCACGTCACGGTGCAGAAGCCCCAGCAGGCCAAGGCCCGCCAGCAGCATCACGGCGCCCTTGGCGGCCTCGAACACGGCAACGGCGCGCAGGCCGCCCGCGGTGCCGGGGGGAGTGTTCTCGGGCGTCACGGTGGTGGACACGTCCGTCTACCGTAGCGCGCGGGTGACAGGTCCTGCCCGGCCGTGGGTGCGCCCGGTCACGGCCGCGTACAGACGATCCGCGTGGTGACGGCGTAGCTCCCGGGGTCCAGCCGGACCGACTGGCGCACCACGGGGTGCGTCGCCGCGAGGCCGTACACGTCCACGTGCGGCGCGGTCTCCCTGGCAAGGGGAAGCGTCGTGCCCGTCTGGGTCGCCGCGCACGCCCGGCCGTTCACGCTCCACCGCCACGCGGTCGCATCGAGCGCGCCGCGGAGATGCCAGTGCCACGCCACGTCCCGAGCCGTCCCCGTGACCTCCACGCCGTCCTGCA
>FSWI01000558.1_pt1 | contig 11898 bp, 11 predicted proteins | sample 1637911 | NCBI WGS metagenome assembly FSWI01 (sample SAMEA3914789, study PRJEB12502) | metagenome | biome: forest; material: soil | place: Canada | collected 2011-07-03 | depth 0.3 m
ACATCGACGCGGTGTGCGCCGACCCCGCCTCGGCGCGGGCCTACGGCCCCGCCGAGTTCGCCCAGATGCTCCGCGGGCGCCCTCAGCCCGGCTGATCGTCGCCGCTACGTCCCAGCGGGTGCGTCGCCCGCCAGGAGGCAGTGCGTACACTGGCCGCCGGCGGAGCGGTAGGCCTCGACAGCGAGCTGGCAACGGCACACCCGCAGGCGGCCGGTGCACCCGAGGTTCGCGCAGCGTACGGAGACCACGGGCGCGCGACACTCGCCGCAGACCGTCAGGCACACGGTGCAGCCCTTCGCGGCGCTGCCCCGTTGTTCGGGAGAGGGTGACATCAACGGACCTCGAACGGGTCCCTCGCATGATACGTTCCACCCTGCGGGCTGCCTGCCGTACCGAGCGAGCCGGCCGCAGTGCAGCACCGTCCACGGGGCGACCGGGAACGGGCTAGAGTCCAGGGCCATGACAAGGCCGCACATCGTGACGATCGGTGGTGGCACCGGGCATTACGCGCTGCTGAGCGGACTGCGTACGCTCGATGCACGCATCACGGCGATCGTCACGATGATGGACTCGGGCGGCAGCTCGGGCCGGCTGCGGGATGAGTACGGCACCCTGCCGCCCGGGGACTTCACCCGGTGCCTCGTCGCGTTGTCATCGCACCCCGAGGCGCTGAAAGAGCTGCTCGGCCACCGGTTCGTGGGCGGAAGCCTCCGCGGTCACACGATCCGCAACCTGGTCTTTGCAGCCCTCCAGGAGATCACCGGCGACGCCGGGCAGACCGTCGAACGGCTGCACGAGGTGTTCGCCGTGGCGCACCGGGTTCTCCCGGTCACCCTCGACCGGGTCGAGCTGGTGATGCACCTGGAGAACGACCGGGTGGTCCGGGGCGAGGCGACCATCGACAGTTTTCCCGACGAGCTCGAAGCCCCTGTCCTCAGTGTCTATCTGGACCCGCTGGCGACGGCCTACCCGGTCGCCCTGGCCGCGATCGCGGAGGCGGACCTCGTGGTGGTGGGCCCTGGTGACCTCTTCACCAGCCTCGTCCCGAACCTCCTGGTCCAGGGCGTCCGGGACGCCATCGAGCGCAGCCGCGCGCGGGTGCTCTATGTGGCCAACCTGATGACCAAGCCCAACGAGACCCCGGGATACTCGGTGGAGGACTTTGTCGGCACCCTCGCGGTCTATCTCGGCGAGAAGACCCTCGACGCGGTGCTGTACAACCGCGACTGGCCCTCGCGGAAGCTCCCGGACTACGCCTCGGCGGGCTCCGAGCCCGTGCGCACCGACCCCGCCAAGCACGTCCGCGAAGGGCTGCTGGTGCCCGCGGACCTTCTCTCCGAGGGGCAGTACATCCGCCACGATCCTGCCCGGCTCGCCGCCGCGATCGACGGCCTCGCCCGCGCCCGTGGCTGGTGGTAGCGCCCGAGCGTCTCCGACCGTGGTAGCGTAGGCACCCCGCGTGTCCCTGAGCGCCACCGAGATCCTCGCCCGCATCCGCACCTCCCTCGCCCGGGTGATCCAGGGCAAGCCCGAGGTGATCGACCTTCTGCTCGTGGGCGTCCTGGGTGGCGGCCATGTTCTGGTCGAGGACGTCCCCGGCGTGGGCAAGACCACGCTCGCCAAGGCCCTCGCGCGGGTGTTCAACATGACGGTCACCCGCGTGCAGTTCACCCCGGACCTCCTGCCCACGGACATCCTCGGGGCGCAGATGCTCAACCCCCGGGATGGGACCTTCACCTTTCACCGCGGGCCGGTCTTTACCCAGGTGCTGCTGGCCGACGAGATCAACCGGGCGTCGCCCCGCACCCAGTCCGCGCTCCTGGAGGCCATGAACGAGGCCCAGGCCACCATCGATGGCGTCACCCACAGCCTCCCGAAGCCCTTCTTCGTCCTCGCCACGCAGAACCCCGTGGACTACCAGGGCACCTATCCCCTCCCCGAGGCCCAGCTCGATCGGTTTCTCCTGCGCATCGGCGTGGGCTATCCGCCCCTGGAGGCCGAGCTCGCCATGCTGTACTCCCGCCAGCGGACCAACCCCCTCGACGCCGTCGAGCCCGTTGCCGACGCCGCTGACCTTCTGTCCATGCAGGCCGAGGTGCGCGAGGTCGAGATGCGCGAGCCGGTCGCCCGGTACCTACTGCGCCTCGTCACCGCCACCCGCGAGCATGCCGACCTCGCCCTCGGGGTCTCGCCCCGTGGCGCCCTGGCCCTCTTCCGCGCGGCGCAGGCCCGCGCGGTGCTGTCCGACCGACGCTATGTGAGCCCCGAGGACCTTCAACGGCTCGCCGCCCCGGTCCTCGCCCATCGCGTGCTTCTCACCCCGCAAGCGCGCTACGCGGGCACGCCCGCCGCGGACCTCATCGCCGCCGTCGTCCGCCGCGTCGACGTCCCCACGTGAAGGTCAACCTCGCACGGTTGAACCACATCCTGCTCCCGGCGACCCGGGACGAGCGCGACCGCCTCCGACGCAGCCCGCTGTTCCGGGCCCTGTTACCCCTGGTGTTCCTGTACGAGGCCCTGTCCGTGGAGGGCAGGCTCCTCGCTGGCATGTGCCTCGTCGCAGGGGTCCTCGGGCTCGACGTGTCCACCACCGACGCCTACCTCCTCTGGGCTGTGTCCGCCTCGCTGCTGACCGCCTCGCTGGTCGCCACCCAGGGCTACGCCCTCGGCGGCGTCCGGCTCGAAGCGCGCGCGCCCGAGCGGGTTGCGGTCGGCGAGACGGCCACCTTCACCCTGGTCCTCCGTAACGACGGCCTCCGTGCCCACGGCACCGTCCGCCTGGCGGGACCCTTCCTCCCCTGGGACGGCCGCTATGTGGGAGCTTCGTCCTCCGTCCCTCGGATTGCCCCCGCCAGCGAGGCTCGCGCCGAGATCCGCGCGCGCTTCGTCCAGCGCGGCGAGCACCACCTGGACCCGTTCCGCGCCGCGGCCCTGGTGCCTCTGGGGCTCACGCTCGGACCCTCGCTCCGCAGCAACGCGTGCCGCTTCGTCGTGGTGCCGCGGATCGCCAACGTCGCCCGGGTCACCCCCCCCCTGGGCAACCGCCACCAGCCCGGCGGCGTCGCCATGGCGTCCAAGACCGGCGAGTCCATGGACCTCCTGGGCGTACGGCAGTACCGCGCCGGGGACCCCATGCGGGACCTTCACGCCCGCAGTTGGGCGCGCACGGGCATCCCCGTCGTCCGGGAGTACCAGCAGGAGTACTTCTCCCGCATCGGCGTCGTGCTGGACACCGAGTCCGCGGACGATCCCGACAAGCTGGAGGCTGCGATCTCCCTCGCCGCAGGCGTCGTCGCCCACCTCTCCCGGGGAGAAGCCCTCATCGATCTGCTGGTCGTCGGCGACCACGTCCACGACCTCACCCTGGGCCGGAGCTGCGGCTTCCTCGACCAGGCGCTGGACCTCCTCGCGTGCGTCGAACCCGTGGCCCTCCCCGAGCCCGCGGCCTTGTCCGCGCGGCTCGCACCCTTCCTCCCACGGCTGTCGTGCATGCTCCTGGTGGCCTGCGCGTGGGACGCCCGCCGGAGCGCCCTCGCCGAGCAGCTCCGTGGCTTCGGCCCCGGTGTGACCACCCTGCTGGTCACCGACACCGACACCGACACCGACGCCCCCGCCCCGGACGTCCGCAGCGTGAGCGTCGGGGCCATCGCCCGCGGGGAGCGCCTCGCGCTGTGATCCACGCCCGCGCCATCGACCGGGGCCTCCAGGCGCTCCCCCTGGCACTGGCCACCTGGCTGGTCGCCCTCGTGAGCGACACCCCCGTGCCGCCCGCGGTCCTCGCCCTCGCCCTCGCCGCCGGCCTCGCCGTCGGCGGCAGGCTGGACGTGGAGCCCGCGACCCAGTGGGTCCTCGCAGCCCTCTCCGCCGCGGTGGGCGCCGTGGGCATGGCCACCCTCGCGCCCACGGGCGACGCCGCGGGGCGCATCGACCGGTTCTGGTCCGTCATCGCCGCGGCAGCCCTCTGCGCCGCTGCCTCGCGGCTCTTCGTGCGCGCGCCCCACGGAGGCGCGCGGGTGACCGTCGCCCTGGGCTTCGCGGCCGTGGCCGTCGGCGGCGAGACCCGCGTCCAGGCGCCCTACGGTGTCTTCGTCGCCGCGTGGATGGTCACCGCCCTTGCGGCGCTGCGGCTCGACGACCCGGACCGCCCGGGGCTCTCCCGCGCCGCCCACGGCAGCGTCGGTGCCGCGGGGCTCATCCTGGCGGTCGCAGCCCTTCTCTCCGTCGGGGCCTCGCGGGTCCTGCCGCCCCTTCACGCCCGCGCCGTCGAGATCATCCTCGGGCGGATCACCCCGGCCGACGCGGTCACCGGCTTCACCGGCAACCTGGATCTGTCCGGCCTCGACGGGATGCTCCAGTCCGACACCGTGGTGCTGCGGGTCTACGGCCCGGCGGACGACTACCTCCGCGGAGCGGTCTACGACCGGTACGACCGCGCCGGCTGGCGCTCGATGCGCGGCGGCGAGACCCGCTCCATCGAGACCGCGACCGGGCCCCTTCGTGGCAATCGGGCGGTCGAGGTCCGCCGCGTCGGCGGCCTCGCCGGGCGGTTCTTCCTCCCGCTGGGCGTCGAGACCCTGGCGACCGTCCGCGGCGTCGCCGACGCCGACCCCCACGGGATCATCCACGTCGCATCGGGCGATCCCGGCGACGTGGTGTGGTACCTCCCCGGCACCCGCCGAGAGCTCGCCCCCGCGCCGCCCGATCCCAACGACCTCCGCGTGCCCGCGGACGTCCACGCGGCCCTCGCCCCCGTCGTGGCCGACTGGACCGCAGGGGCCACGGGTCCCGCCCACGTGGTCGCCGCGCTCACGCTGCACCTCCGCAGGGATTTTCACTATTCGCTCTACGCTCCCCACGCGCGCCGTCGCGACCCGGTGGTGGAGTTCGTCCTGGGGCACCGTCGCGGCGACTGCGAGTACTTCGCCTCGGCGCTGGCCCTGCTCTGCCGCACGGCGGGGATCCCTGCGCGGGTCGTGGGCGGCTACCGGGTCTCCGAGCGCAACGATTTCGGCGGGTACCTCGTGGTCCGTGAGCGCAACGCCCACACCTGGGTCGAGGTCTGGCAGGCAGGGCACGGGTGGCAGACCATCGACGCCACGCCCGGCGGCGGCGAGACGCGGGTGCAGAACGCTGGGACCTGGCGGGCCCTCTCGGATTTCTCCGCCGCCCTGGCAGACGCCGCGGGCGCGTGGATCGCCCGGCGCCGCCCGATCGACCTGCTCGCCGCCGCGGGCGCCGCTGCGGCCCTCTTCGGCCTTGTCCGCTGGCTGCGCACCCGCCGCGCCCGCGGCAGTGTCCTCGCCGCCGTGGGCGACGCGCCCCTCCCTGCGTACGCCGGCCTGGCCCGCGCCCTGGCCCGCCGAGGGCTCGCCCGCGCCGTCGCCGAACCCCTGGAGCACTACGCCGCCCGTGTGGCCGAGGCCCTGCCCGGGGAGCCTGGGACCACCACGGCCGAGGCCATCCGCGCCTACGCCGCCCTGCGCTACGGCGCTCAGGGCGACGCCGACACCGTGACCCGCTCCCTTGATCGATCCGCGGCAGAGGTGGGTGGGCGGCCCCGGGGGCCGTAGGGTGCGGTACCATCGCCGGCCATGGACCTTGACGCCCTGCTCCGCGACCCCGGCGCTTCACCCTCGGCGGTCGCCGACGCGCTGGATGGCCTCGACCACGATGCGCGGGTCGGCACGGTGTTCGCCCTCGATCGCGACGGCCAGCGACGGCTCTACGACCTGGCGGCGGGCGCGGGAGCGATCACGCTGGAGCACTTCGTCCCGTCGGGGCGCGGCGCGCGGCTGGCGGTGCGCCATCACGGCCGCAACACCCTGCCCCTGCCCCGCAGGCACCGTTACTTCGAGAAGCGGTTCTGCCGCCCGGACGACGGCTCGGCGCGGCTGTTCGGGTACAACGAATCCCCGTCGCGGGGACTCATCGGCCCAGGGTACTTCGTCGCCGTCCCCACCGCGGGGCGTGACGACTGGACCCCGCGCGGCGCGGTGGTGGTGGACTACTTCCAGGTTCCCGACGGCCCCGTCGTCGACGGCTGGCCGGCGGTGGTGCCGAACAGCCACGGGCTCCAGTGGTTCGTGTACCGCAACACCCGGGACTTCATGCGCAGGGTGTCCGCACACGTCTCCATCGGCGCGGCCTACAAGTCCGAGCGTTCGCTCGATCACTATTTCGTCCTGTGCCGCGAGCCGTGATCCCACGGCGGCACCGGCCAGTCTTGCCGCTCGGTCCGGCACCGCGCGCGGGCGGAGTGCCGCACACGGCGCGGCTTGCATCCGACCGCGCCGCGGCTTTCAATCGTGCTCCATCGCTCTTGCGGAGACCGTCCATGCGCCCTTCCTTCACGGCCCTCGCTCTTGTCGCGGTTCTGGCGGCGTGCAGCGCCCCCGACCGCGGGCAGCTCAACATCGACGACGACGCCGCGGCGACGGTCGACACGGGCGGTTCTCCCGATGACATGGGTGGCACCACGCCCGACGCCCAGGGCCCCCCGGACGTCCCGGTGGTGTCCGACGTCGCCGTGGCCGACGTGCCCGGCGTCGTCGATGTCTCCGTCCCCGAGGATGTCCCGGTGGCCCCCCGCTGCGGTGACGGCACCTGCACCATGCCCCGCGAGGACTGCACCAACTGCCCGCGCGACTGCGGCGCCTGCCCGGCCCGCTGCGGCGACGGGGAGTGCACGGCTCCCCGCGAGAACTGCATGAACTGCCCGCGCGACTGCGGCGTCTGCGACGGCTGCAACGTCGCGTCCACCTGCGACACCTGCACGCCGATGAACAATTGCGGCTGGTGTCGAAACTCCGGTCACTGCCTCACGGGGACCACCACCGGCCCCACCGACCGATCGTGCACGACGGCCCAGTGGGCGTGGACGATGAACCAGTGCGCGGCCCCGGTGGACCCGTGCAACGCGTTCACGAACTGCAACCTTTGCGCGGGGCAGGCAACCTGCGGCTGGTGCGCCAACCTGAACCGCTGCCTCACGGGCACCACCGCCGGGCCGAACAACGGCGCCTGCCGGGGCGTGGACTGGCGCCCGATGCCCGCGACCTGCGGCGGGGGCGGCTGATCGCGCCGTGTCCGCCAGCGGGCTTCGAGACGCTGGCGGAGACTCTCGCCCGGGCACCGCGAACGGGATCCGGCGGGGGGCTTCCGGGGCTCAGATGCAGGCGAGCGCGAGCGCAAGCGCGAGGCTGGCGCTGCTGGTGTCCGTGGCGACCGCGCGGCGCCGCGAGGGCGTCGGCACCGGCGCGTCCGCGGCCACGGACTCGGGGCGCAGCGCGCGGCGAAGCTGTTCGCGGGCTTCGTGCATGCGCCACGCGATGGTGCCCTCGGTGGTGCTCAACACCACGGCGGCTTCTGCGAAGCTCAGCCCCTGGAGGGTCGTGAGGGCCACGGTGCTGCGCAGCAGGGGTGACAGGGCGTCGAACGCCCGCACGAGCTGGGTGTAGGTCTCTCGAAGCTCCAGCGCGCGCTGGGGCTGGCCCGAGGCGTCGACGGCGACGGCGAGCGCCACGCGGGGGTCGTCCAGGTCGACCACCAGGCGACGGCGGCGGGCGCGGGTCTCCAGGATCTTGTTCAGCGCGATGCGGTAGATCCAGGTGAAGAACGCGCTGCGGCCCTCGAACTCGGCGAGGTGCTGGAACGCGCGGAGAAAGACCTCCTGGGCGATGTCCTCGGCGTCCGTGGGCGAGGCGGTCATGTGCAGGGCCAGCGCGAGGATCCGCGGGCGGTACCGCCGGACCAGCTCTGCGAACGAGCGGGCGTCTCCGCCCTGGGCGCTCGCAACGAGGGCCTCGGGGCTCGACGCGGCCACGGTCGCCGGGCTGCGTACCCTCCGGGCCTCCGGGGGAACGGGCGGCGGGAGCGCCCGGACGGGCTCGGCGACGGCGCCACGGCGCGCCTGGGGAGGAATCGGCGGGGGCTGGACCCTGGGCCGGGGCGGCATGCAACCTTGGATGGACGACGAGGCGCGGCCTTGGGTCCCTACGGCCACGATCCCACCATGCTCAACCGCCCTGGAGGGCGAACGGGAGGGAAAGCTGGCCTGGCCCCGCGCCCCGGGAGCGCACCAGGGCCCTCCGCCGTCCGGGCGCGGTCTCGTTGCTGGCCTCGCCCGTCCGGAGGACCAGCAGTGCGCCCTGCCCTGGGTGCGGCAGCGCGGGGCGCCAGCGGACGGGCGGGACGCGGCCCGAGGCCAGCCAGTCGTCGAGCTCGGCGACCAGCCCGACGAGGGTGTACACGGCGTCCTCGTCGACCCGCGCGCCGCGCTCGATCGCGTCGTCGAGCGTGGCGCGGAGGCGGAGGATCCAGGCGAGGGTGGCGTCGGGGTCCATCAGCGCGGAGTGCAGAGAGTACCCCGGAGCTCGGGTGGATCCAATCCCCTCGCGCGGGCTGTGATCACGGACCGAGGCGCGGTCAGAGGTCGACGCCGACGCGGCCGGTGACCGACCAGGAGTCCAGCGCGGGGTCGGGGTCGCCGGATGCCCGGATGAGGTCGTTGGTGAAGCGGAAGCGGTAGGCCCCGCGGAGGTCGATCAGCAGGCCCTCCATCCGGAACTGGACGCCCAGGCCCACGGGCACGACGAAATGCGCGTTGTTCTGGTCGGCCACGGTCACCGAGCCCTGGCCGGTGGGCACCGAGGTGGAGAACCAGGTCGCGCCCATGCCGCCGAAGACGTACGGTTCGATTCCCATCCAGGTGGCGAAGCCAGGCTGGAGGCGCACGAGGCCCTCGAAGCCGTGGCTCCAGAGCGTGCCGTTGGACACCCCCGCGGGTGTGAGGCCCTGCGCCGTGCCGATGTACGCGGCCTCGAACGCGAACAGGTGGGTGTCCGCGATCTCAGGCGCGTACCCCAGCGCGACCTCCCACTGCCCACCGACGTTCGTGGCGTCGCGGGGCGTGTCCCGCGCGAAGCGGGTGACGCCTCCGCCGAGGGAGAGCTGCACGCCGGAGTACGTACCGAGCAGGCCCTTGTGCCTCGCCCAGGTCTGCGCCTCGGCGGGAGAGCCGCCCAGGAGCAACGCGCCGGCAAGCACGCCCGAGATGACTACACCCAGCACCGGGATGGACTTCATCGGAACACCTCTCTTTCCCTGCGAGGAAGAGAGCACCGGACGTGCCGCGGAGGCCCGCGACCGCCCGGCAGCGCGGGCCTCTGTGCCGGCGAGACGGACGAGCGCAAGGGCGATCGCGGCGGACGCGCGCTTCCCCTCGGGGGGGGCCCTACCGCGCGGCGTCGGCGGGCGGGTCGGAGAACTCGGCGAGGATCCAGACGAGGGCCGCAGTGAAATCAATCGCGGGCTCGTTGGTCACGAAGTCCGCAGGCACGTCTTCGTAGAACACCTCGCGGGTGGCGAAGCGGGCCAGCGCGCCGCGCTCCAGCACGGGGGCGTCGACGTCGGGATCCAGGTGGCGGAACTCCGCGACGGTGACCGGCCCCCCCACGATCGCCCCGGTGACCTCGCGCCCCGTCGCCTGCGAGAGGGCGTGATGCACCGCGCGGGGCCACTGGCTCCCGAGCCCCACGGCGTAGGACAGCCCGAAGGGGTTCTGCCCGAACAACCAGTGGAGCTGCCTGCGCGCGACTTCGTCACAGCCCGCGCCCACGCCCATCCGCCGCGCCGCGAGGCAGCCCATGGCCGCCCCGAGGGACTGCGCGATGCTGCCATCGCCCAGGGCGGGAAGCGCGTACCCGAACGCGCCCGCAGGCCCGACGGGATGCCCGCGGGTGGCCCGGATGGGGTCCTCGATCGCGCCCAGGTCCGCCACGAGCTCCGCGCGCGCGGCGGAGTCCGCGGGCAGGGCCGCGGCGGTCTCCAGCAGGGCAAAGGCCGTCACGTCGCCCCAGTAGACGAAGGGCTCCGGCGCGATGACCGCCGCGGGATCCAGCGCGCGCCGGAGGTCTGCCAGCGCCTCGTCGGCGTACCGCGCCTCGCCCGTGGCCCGCGCGAGCTCTGCGCCGCCGAGGGCCAGGTCGTCCAGCACCGTGTCCTCGGGGTAGAAGCCCGGGGGATCGGGGTTCTGCGGGCGCGGCAGGGTCACGGCGGCGGCGTAGACGTCCCGGGCGAGGGCCAGCCAGCGTGCGCGCTCCGCCGCGTCGCCGGGCAGGGCCTGCGCCGCGAGGGCGAACGCCGCCGCGCTGCGCCCCAGTACGTTGCCGCCGCGCCTGTGGGCCACGTCGATCTGGTAGGCCGGCCGCTGGAGATACACCTGGTCGTCGTCGTTGCGCAGCGGATGGGCGGTGTCCGACTCCGGCGTCCTGGGCGGCGCGTCGTGGTCGAACTCCCCGGACACCTGGTGGAAGCGCACGGGCCCCCCGACCATCTTTGCCAGCCACGCGAGTCCCCAGCGCAGTTCGTCCCGCAGGGCTCCCCCAGCGGCGCCCGGCGCGCGGGGGTGGTCGCGCAGCGCGGCGAGGTCCACGGCGAGCACGTAGGCGGTCGTGCCGACGAATTTCACGTAGTCCCCGGCGTCGTGCCAGCCACCCTCGACGTCCACCGCAGCGCCGCTGTCGGGTCCCACCGGTCCGACGAACCCGTCGGGCACCGAGATCCCGTCGCCCGAAGCGGTCGCGGGGTCGCCGTCGACCACGGAGGCATGCAGGTGGCAGGCGCCGTGGCCCGAGACCGCCATGCCCGTCGGCCCGCACCGCTGCGCCCGGAGAAAAGCCACCATGGCAGGGACCACGCCCTCGTAGACCCCCGTCCCGACGGTCACGGTCCCCAGCACGGCGCCGTCGACCGACTCGACCTGGTAGCGCCCGGGATGTGCAAGCGCCGACAGGTCGACCCGGTCGCCCGTCAGCCGCGTGCCCGCCAGGCTGCGGGTGTCCAGCACCCGGGGCGCAGGCACCGTGGCAGGTCCGAGGTAACGGCCGACGGACAGGTCGCAGACGCGCAGGGCGGGGGCCGCGCCCCCCTCGCCCAGAAGCACGGCCCAGCGCTCGCCGTCGGGGAGGTACCCGAGCTGGTCGTAGCGGAGCGCCACGCCGCCGGGTCGGGGGGCGGTGACGGGCCGCGCGGCGCACTCCCCGGGCGTGCGGGGCGGGTGCGCTGCGAGCGGGTCCCGGGGCGACGCGGCGGCCACCGCGGCGGGCGAGGATGCCCGACCGCGGCCGTGGCCGCACCCGAGCAGCAGCACGGCGGCGAGGAGACGACGGCGGGCGGTCATCGCGGCGCCGCCACGGTGGCCTTGCGCTCAAGCTTGCCCCAGCCGACGGCGACGCCGTGGAGGGCGGAGGTCACGGAGCGGTACATCACGGAGTACAGCACCTGGCGGTAGCACACGCGCTGGAGGGGCAGCCAGCCGAGGAGGGTCCATTGCTCGCCACTCTCCAGGAGGAAGGCGACGGCGGCCGAGGCGAGGTCCACGGCGGTGAAGAGGGCGTAGAAGAAGATCGTGGGGCCCAGCGGGACGAACAGGTCGCCCGCGCCGGGGTGCTCCAGCCGGTCGATCACCGTCCAGGTGATCGACGCGAGGAGCAGCAGGTCCATGAAGGGCGCAAGCAGGGTGAACCCGATCTGGAAGATCCAGACGTTGGGCATGGCGACGAGGCCCAGCGCGCCGAACCGCGGCCGCAGCAGGGCGCCGCGGTGCTTCCACATGCACTGGAGCGTGCCGAAGGACCAGCGGTACCGTTGCTTCGCGAGGCCCGCGAGGGTGTCGGGCGCCTCGGTCCACGCGACGGCGCGTTCGGCGTAGGCGATGTGGTAGCCCTCGCGCAGGACCTTGAGCGTGAGGTCCTGGTCCTCGGCGAGGGTGTCCGAGGCGAAGCCTCCCAGCCGTTGGATGACGTCGCGCCGCCAGGCGCCCACGGCGCCAGGAACGACGGTGATGCAGTTGAGCAGCGCGAAGGCCCGGCGGTCCAGGTTCTGGGCGGTGATGTACTC
>FSWI01000039.1_pt1 | contig 11717 bp, 8 predicted proteins | sample 1637911 | NCBI WGS metagenome assembly FSWI01 (sample SAMEA3914789, study PRJEB12502) | metagenome | biome: forest; material: soil | place: Canada | collected 2011-07-03 | depth 0.3 m
CCCCCCCGCCCGCGGGCGCCCGCCGCGAGGTGCCCGCCCTCGCGCAGTGCCGTGACAACGCCCAGAGGTTGCGCACCCACCGCGTCGCGGCCATCGCGCCACCGGGCGCCCCCCGCGGACAGGAGCACTTCGCCCTCCCAGCGAGCCGCCACGACGGCGGCCGGCGTCACGGCGACCGGGCGGAGGGCCACCGTCTCGGGCGTCTCGGCAACGCGAGGACGATTCTGCAACGCGAGCAGGCCCGCCGCCGCGGCGGCCAGCGCGAGGCTCCCCACGGCCCAGCGGCTCCCGAGGAACTGCCACGGGCGCACGACACGGTGCTCCCCGGCGCGGATCGACTCGGCCATGCGCTCGGCTTCGGCCTCGACGGCGGCGTCGATGGCCTCCCAATGGACGTGCGTCGGGGCGCTGCGGGCTTCGTCCAGCAACCGCGCGCCCTCGGCCAGACGGGCGAGGCGACGGCGACAGTCGGCACAGCCCTCGGCGTGGGCGGCGATGTCCGCAGGGACCCGGTCGGCGCTGGCGGCCGTGAAAAGTTCGTCGATGCTCGGATGGGGGCTCATCGGGCCGTCCCTTCGGCGACGTTCGCCTGCAGTTCCTGCGCGATGCCCTCCAGCGTAGGGTCGCCGGCCATCGCCGCGTAGACCTCCCGCCGTGCGTAGAACAGCCGCGTGCGGACCGTGAGTACAGGGCTGTCCACCATCCTGGCCACCTGGGCCGCGGGGACGCCTTCAAGGTCATGGAGGATGAACACCGCCCGCTTCTTGTCGCTGATCCCGTCCAGGATCCGGTAGAGCGCGCGGAGGCGTTCGTTGCGGGCGGCACCGTCTGCGGGGGAGTCGTCCTCGGGGGACACCTGCTCGGGGGGTACCTCGACCGAAAGCTGGGGCCGGCTGCGCGCCGCCCGGAGGTGCATCAGCGCCACGTTGACGGTCACCCGGTGCAGCCAGGTCGTGAATCGGGAGTCCCCTCGGAAGCCCGTCAGGGACCGGAACACCTGGATGAACACCTCCTGGATGACGTCGTCCACGTCGCCGCGGGGCCCAAGCAACCGGGCGACCAGCCGGGCCACGTCCCGGCGGTGCGTGCGATACAGTTCCTGGAAGGCCCGAGCATCGCCTGCACGGGCGCGGGCCACGTATGCCGGAGCTGCATCGTCGTCGTTCACGAGGACATCCAGGGAGGTTATCCCCGACGATAGCATGGACACCTTGGCTGCCATCCCGAGGCCCCATGGATGGGGCCACCGCTAGACTCCGGTGCGGGAGGAGCGGCGGACGTTCATCTCGCCCATCGGGAGATGATCCTCGGTGCAGCCCCGGGGGTGCAGCCCGGGGGTGCAGCCCGGGGGTGCAGCCCGGGGGTGCTACTCCCGGATTCGGGCAAGCAGGCTGATCAGGTCCGACGCGACGAGGCCCACCACCAGCGCGACGACGACGAGTCCCATGGGCCCGGAACCTCGGATACCCTGCCCACGCGTGCCAACTTCCCTGCCACGTTTGCGCTGCGTCCGCGGCTTGACACGGCGCGTCGGCCGGGACTAAGCCGCCCGGATGCGGGTTTCACCCACTCCCGTCGCGACGGAAGCCCCGTGATCGAGACCTGGAACCTTACCCGGCGTTATGGCAGCCGGACCGCGGTGGACGGGCTGACGTTCCGGGTCCCCAGAGGCGAGGTCGTCGGGTTTCTCGGACCCAACGGCGCCGGCAAGAGCACCACCCTGAAGATCCTCGCGGGGTACCTTCCCCCCACGGAGGGTACCGCCCGGGTGGGCGGTCGCGACGTGGTCGAGCAGAGCCTGGAGGCCCGCCGGCTACTGGGCTACATGCCCGAGTCCGTGCCGCTGTACCCCGAGATGCGGGTGGAGGAGTACCTGCACTTCCGCGCGGAGATCAAAGGCGTCGCGCGCCAGGCCCGCCGCGGCGCGGTCGCCAACGCCCTGGAGCAGGCGGACCTGAAGGACGTCGCCCGGCGGCTGGTGGGTGAGCTGTCCAAGGGCTTCAAACAGCGGGTGGGCCTCGCCGATGCCCTGGTGGCCTCACCGCCCTTGTTGATCCTGGACGAGCCTACCGAGGGCCTGGATCCCAACCAGATCCTGCGGTTCCGCGAGGTGATCCGGGCGCTGGGCAAGGGCCACACGATCTTCCTGTCGACCCACATCCTCCAGGAGGTCGAGGCGGTGTGCTCGCGGGTGGTGATCATCCACAAGGGCAGGATCGCCGCGGACGGCCCGCTGGACCAGGTGCGAGCTGAGCTTCAGGGCACCCGCCGGGCCGCCACCCTGGTGGTCGCCGTACGCGGCGATGCCTTGTCCCACTGGCAGACCGACGCCACCCGGGCCGCCACCGCGGCGCTGGCCGAGGTGCCCGACGCGACGCTGCGCGAGGCGCGGATCACCGACGGCCTCGCGCGGATCGAGCTGGAGATCCCGGGCGACCCGGACGGCTGCGGCGCGACCCTGGAGGCCCTGGCCAGCCGCTGCGTCGCCGCGGGCCTCGGGCTCCGCGAGCTGACCCCCCACGGGCACAGCCTGGAGCGGGTGTTCCACGACCTCACCACCGCCGCCTCGACGGCGCCGAGCCCCGGAGCGCAGCCATGAAGTCCGCGTGGGCGATCTACAAGCGTGAACTCATCGGCACCTTCTGCGCGCCGCTGGCCTACGCGGTGATGGTCTCGTTCCTGGTGTTCAACGGCGTGGTGTTCTTCTTCCTGATGAAGGTCGTGGCATCGCGGCCGACGCTCTCGGGGGCGCGGGGGCCGCTCCAGATGTTCTTTGGCAGCACGGTGCTGTCGATCCTCACCCTGCTGATCTTCTGCCCGGCGATCACCATGCGGGCCTTCGCCGAGGAGCGCCGGTCGCGCACCCTCGAGACCCTGCTCACCGCGCCAGTCACCGACGCCTCCGTGGTCGTCGGCAAGTTCGCCGGCGCGATGACCATGTACGCCGCGATGTGGGCCCCCACGCTGCTCTACGCCCTCGTGGTACGGCGGTACGGCCCGGTCGACTGGACGGGCCTCGGCGCGGCGTACTTCGGCACGATGCTCATCGGCGGGGCGTTCCTGTCGCTGGGCCTCCTCGCCTCGGCCCTCTCCCGCTCCCAGGTGGGCGCCTTCGTGATGGCCTTCGGCGCCATCGGCGGAGTGATGTTCACCCTGGGCCTCGGGACCTACGTGTTCACCGACGAGCCGTACACCCGGTTCTTTTCGTACCTGAACCTCTGGGAGCACATGGAGCACTTCTCCCTGGGCGTGGTCGACAGCCGCGCGCTGGTCTATTACGGCTCCGTCGCCGTGCTGGCCCTGACGCTCACCGTACGCGCCCTGCGCGTCGGCCGGGAAGCCTGAGGGTCCCGATGGCCGAACCGACGCCCACGGCATCGCAGCCCTCCGCCCCGGCGCCAGCCCTGGCGCCAGCCATGGCGCCAACCACCCGGGCTCCCCGTTCGGGCGTCGAACGGGTGCTCCGCGGCCCGGTCGTGGTGCTCCTGTCCGTGCTGCTCTTCGTGATGGCGAACTACATCGCCGCCCGGCACTACCAGCGATGGGACTGGACCGGCGGGCGGGTGTTCACCCTCTCGCCCCGCTCGCGGGAGATCGCCCGCGGGCTTGCTGCACCCGTCGACCTGTACGTGCTCCTGGCCCGCGACGAGCCCCTCTACGCCGACGTCTCCGAGCTGGCCGAGCGCTACGCCTCGGCGTCGTCCCGGGTGCGGGTCCATACCATCGACCCGGACCGACAGCGCGAGCGGCTCATCGCCCTCGCCCAGCGGTTGAACCTCCAGCTTGTCGAGAACCGCCAGGCCGAGCGCACGCTCTCCGCCGCGGCCATCGTGGCGGTCCGCGGCACGCACCACTGGGAGATCAACCGCGAGGCCCTGCGCGAACTGGGCGATCCCCAGGGAGACAGCGACGAGGCCAGCGCCTCGCGGGTGCTCAACGCGCGGATCACCGTCGAGCGGAGCATCAGCGAGGCCCTCCTCCAGGTGGGCAGGGACCGGGCAACAAAGCTGTGCTTCTCCGCGGGCCACGCCGAGATGCCCGTGGCGCAGGGCGACCGGTCGGGCGCGGGCCTTGCCGAGGACCTGCGGCACCACAACTTCCAGGTGCAGGAGGTCGAGGTCCACGGTCAGACAGGCGTTTCGCAGGACTGCGACGCCCTGGTGATCGCCGGGGCGCAGCGCACCTGGTCGCCCGAGGACGCCGCGGCCGTCGAGCGGTACCTTCGCGCGGGCGGCAACGTGGCGGTGTTCATCGACCTCGTGGTGCTGGAGGGCCGCGTGGTCCCGACGGGCCTGGAGGGCGTGCTTGCCCTCGGCGGCATCGAGTCGCCAGCGGCCATCACGGTGGAGGCCGACCGCGAGCACCTGATCGCCGAGGTGCCGCCCGTGCACTTCCGCGCGGACAACTGGAACGACCACGAGATCACCCGCGACCTCCGGGGGACCTCGATCATCGCGGCGATGGTCCGTCCCCTCCGTCGGATGGCCGGGGCCACGGTGGTCCCCGCGGCGATCGTCCAGACGACCCCGCAGGCGTGGGGCGAGACCGACGTGCCCGACCTTCTCCGGACCTTCACGCCCACGCGTGGGCCCGGCGACGTCGACGGCCCGGTGACCATCGCGATGTCCGCGGAGATCCCCGGAGTGACCCATCCCAGGCCGCAGGACGCCGCGGGGCGGCTGGTGGTGGTGGGCACTTCCGAAGTAGTCTCGGGCGAGTACTTCTCCCTCGCAGGCCGGGCTACGGTGTCCAACGCGGACATGGCCGAGGCCATCGTGGGCTGGCTCACCTCGCGCCGCGAACTGGTGAACATCCCTGCCCGGCCGGTGCAACGCGCCGCCCTGCTGGTCAGCGAGGACGGACTGAACCAGGTGGCGTTGTACGTGATCGTGCTGGTCCCGCTGGCAGCGGCCCTCGTCGGCATCGCCGTGTGGCGCGCGCGCAAGGGTTCGTGATGAAGCGCTACCGTACCGTGCTGCTGCTGGCGGGCGCCGTGCTCGCGTGCGCGCTGTACATCCTGTACGACCACAGCGCCGCCACGACCGACGAGCTCGAAGCCCGGCGCCAGAACCTCTTCCCGGCGTTTCACCGGGATCGGGTCGACCGGATCGAGGTGAACGCCCCGACGGGCACCTGGGAGCTGCGCAAGCGGGGCGAGGACTGGCTGGTGGTATCCGGCGGCAACGGCCGGAAGGCCGACCCCGTGGAGGTCGAACGGCTGCTCTCCGAGGTCGAGGGCGCCGAGCCCGCCCGACGGCTCGGGACCCCCGACGCGGCGAGTCGCGGGCGCTTCGGCCTGGACCACCCCCGGGCGAGGGTGGTGGTGCACGAGCGCGATCGCGTGGTCGCGGGCTTCTCCGTCGGGGCGGCGGTCCCTGGCGAGGAGACGGCCTACGTCGAGTCGGACCACCACGCCGTGGTGCTGCCCCGGAGCTTCGCCGAGGCCTTTGACCGCCCTGCGTCGGACCTGCGCGAGAAGGCCGTCGTAGAGCTGGATCCCTCGCGGATCGACCGGCTGGTGGTCACCTCGGGCGACACCAGCAAGCGCCTGGAGCGCCGCGGCCCCGTGTGGCGGCTGGTGCAGCCCGACCTGGGTCGCGCCGCGCGCGGGGCCGTGGACGCGGTGACCTCGGAACTTCACACCCTCAACGCCACACGCTTCCTGTCCGACGACACCAGCGACGCCACGCTCGCGCGGTACGGCCTCGCGCCGCCCGCCGTGCGCCTGGAGATCGGGCGCGGGGCCGGGACGCCGGTGGTCCTGCGCTTCGGCGGCGCATGCCCTGGCCACGACGGGGAGTACACGGCCACCCGCGAGGGCTCGGGGTCGGTGTTCTGTGTGGGCCGAGCCCTCGCGGACGCCGTCCGGGTGCCCGCCGAGGGCTTTCGGGACGACCACCTCGTGGCGGCGCGGACCGACGAGGTCTCGCGGGTGCACGTCCACGGCCCCGGCACGGTGGACATGACGGTCCACCGCACGGGCGATGGGTGGGCGGCCGAAGGCACGACGTACCCCGTGGATGCCGAGGCCGTGGAGTCCTGGCTGAACACCCTGCACGACATCGCCGCGGGGCAACGGCTGCCGGGCGACGCGCGCGCGGCCCACGGACTCGCACCCCCGTCGGTGACCCTTGAGATCTCCCGCACCGGCGTCGACGGCGTCGAGCGGGTGAACGTCGGGGCGGCCGACGCGACGGGGCTGTACGTCACCCGCGACGACGAGCCCCTCGTGCTGCAGTTCCCTCCGTCGGCCGCGGAGACCCTGGTGGTGGACGCCATCCGGTTCAGGCCCAAGCGCCTGGTGCACGACGCCGAGGACGACCTGCAGGCCCTGCTGCTGGACGCTGGTACCCTCCATGAACAGCTCGCCCGGGTCGACGGCGCGTGGCGCCTCGCACAGCCCGTCCAGGCCGCGGCGGACCCCGGTCTCGTGCGAGACCTCGCCCGGCTGCTCGCCAACCTGGACGCCGACCGCTGGGTGTCGCCCACGGCCCGTCCGGAGTTCGGCCTCGCCAGCCCCCGTGCGCGGCTGGTCGCACGGTTCGAGGGCCCCGGCGCCCACGAAGACGCCACGGGCGCTGACGCCGGGGCCGACGGGGGCGTCTCCCGGGTGCGTACGTACACCCTCACCCTCGGCGCGCCCGCGCCCGGTGGCGGTCTGTACGCCACGCTGGAGGGCACCGCCGGCGTCTTCGCGCTGCCCCGCACGCTGCTCGACGCCGTGACCACGCCGCACATCGACCGGGCCGCGCTTCAGATCCCGCACGAGGGAGTAAGCCGCCTCGCGATCGTGGGGCCGGGGCCGCGACGGGTGGTGCTGGTACGCGACGGCGAGCGCTGGCGCACGGAGGGAGGCACGCCCGCGGACCAGGGCCGCGTGGGCGACCTGCTCGACCGCCTCGCGGGGGTCTCCGCGCCGCGCGTGTTCGGCTACGGTCCCGCGCCCGCGGACGCCCGCCTGGGCGCCACCTCGTTCGAGGCCACCGTGACGGGCGACGCGGGCGCGACCCTCATGCGGGTCGTCCTCGGTGACCGCTTTGGCGTCGGTGAGGCGTCGGGCTTCTACGCACGGCGAGACGGCCTCGACGCGACCCTCTCGCTACCCTCGGACGTCGTGGACGCCCTCCAGGAGTTTCGCCCGTAGCGGTCAACAGTCGGGGTGTCCCGCGCGACCGCGCCGCTGGGTCGCGCCGTCCGTCCGCGGTCCCGCCCGACGCGCCCGGAGCTTGTTCGCCACCTCCCCCAGGGCGCTCGCCAGGTTCGGCATGGGAAGGCCCCCGATGAGCACCGTGCTCGTCCCCGTCGCGAGCGCACCGTACGAAGCACCCAGCGCCGGGTCGTGGCCCTGCGCTGCCCGCGCGGCCATCGCGACGGCGTCCGCCGCGGCCTGCGCCCCGGCCATCCCCGCGGACAGCATCAGGGCAGCGGCCACGGGTGCTTCGTCCGCGGTGATCGCGTCCGAGGCATCCGCCGCGGCACCTGCAACGAGCGCCACGGCTGCCACGGCCGCCAGTGCGCCGTGTTCCGCGCCCGCCGCGCTGTGGCCCAGGGCCGGCATGCAGCACCGGCAGACGTCCCCCACGCGCGCAGCCCGCGCCCCGCCGATGAACACCTTGGACGATCCCGTCACCACCTCGAACACCGGCGCGAGGCCACCGCACGTCGGAGCAAGCCCGAGGTCCCCGGCCCGCACCGCGGGTACGCCGCGGATCAGCACCCGAGGACAACCGCCCAGCACCACCGCGCCAACGCTTGGCAGGGGGACGGGGCCCGCAGGCGGCACAAGGCTCGGCGGGTGCGAATGCGCGTGCGGCAGGCCGACGTAGAGCGCTCCCATCGTCGCCGCGGGCAGACCGGGCGCGTGGATGCCCGCCGTCGCCAGCGCCACCGCCGCGTCCCCGAGGTCGGTGGGAAGGCTCGCCGCGCCCACGACGGCCGCCGCCGCGCGCTGCACCAGCCGCGCGGGGTTCACCGGCACCGCAACGCCCGCCCGGTCCGCAAGGACCTCGCGCGCGGTCACCCGCAACGGCGCGATCGCCCGCTCCACGGTCAGCCGCAGCGCGTCGAGCTTCACCGCGCGCCCCCCGCCCACAGGCAGCGCGCAGCGACGTCCCGTAGCCCCAGCGCCGTCGCGAGCTCCGCGGCTGCCGTCCACATCTCGGTCGCCTCGGCGGTGTCTCCGTCGGCCAGGGCGGTCTCGGCGATGCCTTCCGCCACGGACAGCGCCAGCGGCCACGCGCGGGCCTCCACCGCCAGCACCAGCGCGGCCTCCCGGTGCGACCGCGCCTCGGCGTGCCGCCCGCAACGGAGGGACCCCTCGGCCAGACCCGCCTGTGCGACCGCGTGGGAGGCCGCGTCGCCCATGGCACCATGGTAGTCCGCGAGGAGCGCGTACTGCGCCGCCGCGTCGGCCAGGCGCCCCCAGGCGAGGTCCACGCCTGCCAGTACCAGCAACGCCGCCATCCGCGCGGACAGCGGGAGCGCCTCGTCGTCCGCGTCCGCCGCGAGGGCGCCGGTGAGCGCCGTCGGCCCGAGGTCCGGCGCGCAGTGCGCGGCCTTCGGCAGCGCTGCCAGCGCCGGCGCCGCGGCGTCGTCGCAGGCCACCAGCCGCAGCCCGCGGCACCATGGCGCCGGTCCGTCGCCGGGCGCCAGGGCCGCGAGGAAGCCCGCATAGCCCACCGGCGAGGCCACCCGCGCAGGGACAAGCGCCCAGAGCACCACGGTGCCCTCGGGGTCCGGCCGCAGGTCGCGGGTGTACGCCAGCAGCGACCGTCCGTGGTCTACCGGATCGCCCCGGCCGCGCGGCGGCGGGAGCGTCGGAAGCGGCAAGCCCTCGCTCGCCAGCGCGGCGTGCTGCGCCGCGAGGGAGGCGTATGCCACGTCCGTCCAGACGCCCGCCGTCACGAAGTCGTGCCCCCACGTGAACACCAGGTCCGGCGCCGCGGCGTCCAGAGTCCGCAGCGCGGCCGCGACCGCAGCGCGCTCCAGGGATCCTGCCGTCACCACCAGGGTGAACGTGTCGCGCTGCGCCGCGAAGACACGGAGCGTGCCCGTCAGCTCGTCGATCAACCTTTGCATCACGCTCACCCGATCCGGATCAATGCGCCCGCGATCTCGTGGACGCCGAGCGCCTGGGAGGTCACCCGCGGCCCGCTGAGCGTCGCCCCCTCCGGGTCGAGCGCGAGGGCGCTCTCGCCGGAACTCAAGGTCACCGCGTGCGTCCCTCGCAAGGTGACCCTCCCGTCCGCGGACAGCACCAGCGACGCGCTCCCGCACCGCAGTCGGATCTCTCCGCGGGCCTCGAGGGTCAGCACCCCGTCCGCCGCGCCGAAGGTCACCTGCCCGCTCGGGTTGCCGACGTGCACCTGCCCCCTCGCCCGCAGCGCGGCGTGGCCGCCCTCCAGCACCAGCGCCGTCTCGCCCTGGTGCAACCGATACCCCCCGTCGGCCACGGCCGCCCAGGTCCCGGTGACCTTCTCGTGCCGGTCGCCCGTGACACCGAGCCGGTCGCCGCCGGCGTCCACCGTGACGTCCCGGCCGCCCGAGGTCACCCGCAGCGCGTCGCCGCCGGTCACCTCCACCGTGCGACCGTGCTCCACGGCGCACGCATCCTGGCCGCGCACCCGCACCCGCTGGTCGCCGTCCACCGTCAGCGCCGAGTCCGCGCCGACGGTCACCGTCCGCTCGCCGCCGACGGCGATGTCCTCGCGGCCGGTCACCCGGCGCGACCGGTCGCCCGCCACGTGCTCCGAGAGGTCACGGTCCACCGCGGTCGACTGGTCGCGTCGGACCACCGCGGTGCGGTCACGTCGGGCCACCACCTCCAGGTCGCGTTGAGCATGGAGGTACAGCCGCTCGGCCCCCGCGGCGTCTTCGAAGCCCAGCTCGTTGGCGCCGACGCCCTCGGGGGTGCTCCGGGTGCGCAGCCCGCTGCGGGTCCTCTCCTCGGGCAGCGTGTACGGCGGCGGGTGCTGGCCGTTGTAGAGGCACCCGAGCACCACCGGGCGGTCGGGGTTGCCCTCCAGGAAGTCCACCACCACCTCCATCCCCACCCGAGGAAGAAACATCGCCCCCCAGCCCGCCCCCGCCCACGGTTGCAGCACCCGGATCCAGCACGACCGCGCCTCGTCCGGTCCCGCACCGCGGTCCCAGTGGAAGCGCACCCGCACGCGCCCGTGCACGTCGGTGTACACCTCCTCGCCCGCGGGACCCACCACCGTCGCAGACTGCAACCCCGCCACCACCGGCCGCGGAGTCTCCCGCGCGGGGCGCCACGGCAGCCCCGCGGGCACGCACTCCACGGCGTTGCGATACCGCTCCGACGGACCCTCACCCTCCACACGCACCGCGTGGGGCAGCGCATCCGGGGCCTCGGCGTGGTGCTCTACGCGGACGATGAGGTAGCAACCGTCCAGGTCTGCCCGCCCGTGGCCCGCGAGCGTGAACGTCCCACCCGCCCTCGCACCGACCAGGCTGGTCACCGCGCGCCCGACGCGGGCCTCCGCGGCCAGCGCCTCGGCCCGCAGGTCCGCCTGCCGCTGCACGTTGTCCGCCCCGTAGGCTCCCCGCTGGTACCCGTGCAGCACGGCGTCGGGCGCGGCGTGGTAGACCGCACGCGCGCCGGACCCTCCGCGCGGAGACTGCCGCGTCAGGTCCAGCGCGGGGCGGGTGAAGTCCTGGTCCCGTACGGTCACCCCCGTGGCGTGGAGCCCTGTCACGAAGTCGAAGTGCCGCGCGGTCTCCACCGCCGCGGTCGCTCCCTCGGGGCCTGCGACGTGCACCGCGCCGCCGTCGAGCGTGGCGATCGCGGCGTATGCGCCGGGATGGTCTGCCAGGACCAGCCGTTCGCCCCCGTCGCCCGCTTCGAAGTGGTACGCGATCCCTTCGTCCTCCAACAACCGCTGGACGAACGCGAGGTCCGTCTCTCCGTGCTGCACGCAGTACTCCCTCTCCGGCGCCGTTCCCCGTAGCCGCAGGTCCAGCCTGCCCGGGTACAGCCCCGCCCCGCGGAGCACCGCGGCCACGATGGCCGGGACCGTCATGTCCTGGAACACCCGGGTGTCCATGCGCTGCGACAGGGACCAGAGCGCGGGCACCACCAGGACCCGGGCGAGACGGTGGCCCGCCGCGGTGCCCAGGTCCTCCACCCTGCGCACGAGACCCCCGAAGCGCCGTGACACCGCGGCCCGGCGGAGGGTGAACGAAGCGGGCGCACCCAGAAGCTCGCCCGGCTCCGCCAGGGGATCGTCCGCGGCCAGGTCGATCTGGCACTCGTACAGGGTGGACATCGCCTCGCGCGCCGAGGCCCGGAGCACCCGCCATCCGAAGGGTCCACCGCCGAGGGCCTCGAACGTCAGCGCCACCTCGGGCAGCGGCGATCGGGACGGGGGCGGATGCACCGCGGCGGCGAGGCCCTGGAGGGCGGACAGGACGGTGTGCGCGTCAAGGGTCCTGGTCATGGCAGGGGAACGCTCCTTTGCGTGATGGGGGGTCATCGCGGGCACCCGGACCAGGGTTGCGTGCGGAACCTCACGCCCTGTCGAAGATCACGCTCTGGAGGGTGTCCGAGGCGTAGTTCACCGTGAAGATCAGCCGCTGGCCGGGCCGGCGGATCTCCGTGAGGATCTCGGGCACCGTCAGATCGCTGGTGGCCGAACCCGCGTACACCGGCCTCTGCGGCAGGTGCGCCGCGACCGGCTGCCAGGGCACCACGACCC
>FSWI01000619.1_pt1 | contig 11620 bp, 8 predicted proteins | sample 1637911 | NCBI WGS metagenome assembly FSWI01 (sample SAMEA3914789, study PRJEB12502) | metagenome | biome: forest; material: soil | place: Canada | collected 2011-07-03 | depth 0.3 m
CGCATTGGGCCAGACGGCAGCACGCCGCGTCAAGCGCGCTCCGTGCGCCAGCGCTGCCGGTGTCGGTGGGCCTCGTGCGCTACCGCTCCGGGGTCAGCGGCACGCTGAACTGAATCGCGTACTCGGTATCCTCGCCCTCGGGCAGCGTGCCCTCGAACGCCGCCCGCACCGCCCCTTCGCACCCGGACGCCCACGGCACCCCGCCGGTCACCTGCGCAGCGTCGACCCTGCGGTCGCGCACGGACACCGTCACACGCGCCGTGCCCCCGCTGCCGAACGCCGCCGCGCCTCCGTGCGACGACACCCCGCGCGCCACGCACTCGGCCAGCACCTGGGCGGCCCGCTCGACCCGCGAGCGAACCGCGCCTCCGGATACCCCCGCGGACACCGTCAACCCCGCCACGTCGCCGTGCACCCCGCGGAGTTCCGCCTGCGGCGCAGGCGTCGGGGCCACCACCCGGACCGGCACAGGTGCAGCCACAGGCACGGGCACGGGTGCAGGTGCAGCCACGGGCACGGGCACCGCCGTCTGGACGGGCGCGGGCTCGGGCGTCTGGGGGACGGTCGGCGCGGTGCCGGACGGGTGGAGTCGGTCGTGCGCGCGGCGAGCCGCGGCCGCACCGTGGTCGGACACGATGAACGGCGCGGGCTCGGGCAGTTGGATGAGCTCTGGCGTTGGCGACGGGACCACCGGCAGGGTGGACCCGGGTGCGGGCGTCGGTGCGAGCGGCACCAGCAGGGTCGTGGGACCGGGCGCGGCGACGGGCGAGCGCACGAGGTCCGTGGGCCGACGACGGGGCGGCCGGGCCGCGAACGCCGCGGCCACGATGCACACGGCGAGCACCGCGGCGGCGCCCACCACGAAGCCCCCGCGGCGCGCGGGCGCCGGGCGGGGCGTGGGCACGGCCACGGCGTCCTGGGTCGACGTCACCGTCGGCGCCCGGGCCATGGCGCTGTCCGTGGACTGCGGGCCGTGGGTCAGCGCGGGACCCGGCAGCAGCGCGGTCGGGGAGATCGATGCGTTCACGGCCCCGGCCGGGATGCCCAGCGCAGGCGTCACGTACCGCACGGCGCCCGTGGAGTCCGCCCCGACCACGGCCCGCAGGGCGGCGCGGAGCTCACGGGCAGTGCCGTACCGCTGGCCCGGGTCTTTGGCGAGGCACCTGAGGATCACGACCTCCAGCCCGCGGTCCACCGTCGGGCAGATCGACGACGGCGGCGGCGGCGCCTCGGAGATGTGCTTGATCACCACCGCGATCGAGCTCTCGGCGTTGAAGGGTAGCTGCCCCGTCGCCATCTCGAACAGGATCACCCCGCAGGCATACAGGTCGCTCCGGCCGTCGACGTTCTTGCCCGCGGCCTGCTCGGGGGACATGTACGCAGGCGTCCCGGGCACCAGCCCCGTGTCCGTGAGCCTCCCGCCGCCGTCCGGCCGATCGTCGACCATCTTGGCGATGCCGAAGTCCGCGACCTTCACGGTCTCGACCGGGATCCCGTCGTCGCCGGTCCGCGGCACCAGAAGGATGTTCTCGGGTTTCAGGTCACGATGGACGATCCCCGCGTCGTGCGCCGCGGCCAGCGCGCCGAGCACCTGGGACATCACCGACACGATCCGCTCGACGGGCTGCGGGCCGCCGTTGTGCAGCACCGCGTGGAGGTCCGGGCCCTCCAGGTACTCCATCACCAGGTACAGCACCCCGTCGTTCTCGACGCCAAAGTCCAGGGTCTGCGCCGAGTTCGGGTGCGACAGCCGACTGGCCGCGCGCGCCTCCCGCTGGAACCGCGCCTGGATCCGCTCGTCCGCGCTGAGGACGGTGTGCAGGACCTTGACGGCCACCACCTTGTCGAGAAGCGTCTGGCGCGCGCGGTACACCCGCCCCATCGCTCCGCCGCCCGCGTACGCTTCGATCAGGTACTTTCCGCCAAGTACGCGACCGAGGAACGGGTCACGCACCGGGATGGAACTGCCAGCCTGCGCCACGGGCCAATGCTAGCACCGCCGCCCCCCGCCCGACACATCACCCCGTCCGACGGAACCGGTACACCATGAACCCGTCCGTGCCGTCCTCGTCCGGCCGGAGGATCACCCGCGCTGGTCGCAGCCGCCCCGGCAGCGCAGTGCTCCCCTCGGCCGGCGTGAACTCCGTGTGTTCCGTGACAAACCGCCCGACCACACCGTCGCCCTCGGCCCGGGTCACCGTGCACACCGCGTAGACCAGCACACCGCCGGGCGCCACCTGCGTGGCAACCCGCCCCAGGATCACGGCCTGGAGGTCCGCCAGCGCCGCCCACCCGGCGTCGTCCCGCAACCGGCCGAGGAGATCCGGCCGGCGCCCCAGGGTCCCGAGCCCTGAGCACGGAGCGTCGACCATCACCACGTCGTAGCCCCCCGGAGGCGCCGCGGTCCCGAGGGCGCCGAGGCCCCGCGACAGGTCTGCGCCGTAGGTCCCCAGGGTGATCCCGCGGTGCAGCCCTACCCGCGCGAGCTCTTCCCGCATCCGCATGAGCTTTTCAGGGAAGAGGTCCACGGCGTGGAGCAGCCCGTCGCCCGCGAGCCCCACGGCGGCCACGGCGCTCTTGCCCCCGCGGCCCGCGCACGCGTCCAGCACCCGCATCCCCGGGCGTACCTCGGCGGACAGCGCGACCGCCTGCGCGCCTTCTTCTTGTAAGCCGTAGAATCCCTCGGCCCACGACGGCGTCCGCGTAGGGTCTCCGCCCCCCGTGACCCGCAGGGCCAGCGGCGACACCGCCCCGAGGTCCACCGTCGCCCCGGGGAATCCCCCCGCGAGCTCTGTGACAAGCCGTTCGCGCAGGGCCTCGCGGTGGATCCGCGCGGGCGTCACCCGGAGGGTCACCCCGGGGGTGGCCCCCAGGGCGGCCGTGAGGAACGACCGCGCGCCGTCAGCGCCCAGGACCTCGGCCAGCCGGGCGGTCACCCCAGGCGGTACCGCCGCGAGGGCCAGGGTCACCCGGGCGTCCTCCGGCAGCTCCGCAGGACGCTCGGCCGCCAGCTTGCGCAGCAGCGCGTTGGCGAAACCCGCCAGTCCCGGCGACCGGGATTGCTTCAGGGACTCCACCGCAGCGTGGACGGCCGCGCGGGGCGGAACCCGGGCCAGGGCCATCACCTGGTACGCCCCGACGCGCAGCACGGCGCGGGCAAAGGGATCGAGCGCCGCGATGGACCGCAGCCCGTCCCGGGCGAAGCGACCGAGCGCGGCGTCGAGCGCGGGAGCCGTACGGAGCACGCCGTAGACCAGCTCCGTAGCGAGGCCCCGGTCGCGCGGGTCCAGCATCGGGGCGCGGTCGAGCGCGGCGTCGAGGACGGCGGCGGCAAAGGCGCCGTCCCGTTCGACACGGGCGAGCGCCTCGGCGGCGCGGGCGCGCGCGTCGCCCGTGCGGGCCGCGCGGGGTGCGTGGGCTGACATGGGGCCGTGCATATACCCCGTTTCCGGGCCCGGCGTGCTTCCTCCCGACGCCGCGGGGCCTCAACCCGCGACCCCGTTGCGCCGTTGGATCCCACCAGAAGCCACGGAGCGGGTGGAGGATCCCATTGGTCGAAGCGAGCCGACGGTTCGAGGAACGCTACAAGATCGCCCTGCCCGTGCGGTTGACCACGGGCCGGCGGACGGTCCACCTGGCGACCGACGACGTGAGCTACCACGGGTTGTTTCTTCGCACGGACACCCCCCCGGACCTCCGGGAGCTGGTGCGGCTGTCCGTCGACCTGCCCACGGGCGTCACCGTGACCCTGCACGGCATGGCCGTCCACGTGGTGCGCCCGGGCGACCCCCGCGGGCGGCTGCCTGGCGTCGGCGTGCAGTTCTACGCCGTGGACAGGAATACCCTCTCGACGTGGTCGACGATGGTGCGGGAGCTCGCCCGGCGGCGCATCGCACTCGCTCCCGCGCTCGCGCCCGAGGAGCACCGGAGGCTACCCCGGTACGCCGCGGAGCTGGACCTGAAGGTCCGCTCGCTGGACGAACTGTACGCCCTGTCCTCCCGTGACGTCTCCGAGGGCGGGATGTTCATCGTGACGAACCTGGACCTGGCCCTGGACGAGGTGATCCAGATCCATGTCGTGCACCCCGAGGCCGGGACGGTGTTCCCCCTGGACGCCCGGGTGTGCCGGCAGCAGTACCACCCCGCGCGGGGCCTCGGCGTGGAGTTCCTGGACATGACCCCGGCGCGGCGCGAAGCCTTCTTCGAGTTCGTCCGAGGCAGCATCGTGCTGGACGACGTCTGGCTGACCATCGACGTGCCGCTGGAGCTGTCCGCGTAGCCCTCGGCGTCCCCGTGGACCCCTGCGGTGGTAGCGTCCGAGCGTCGTGGACCTCCGGCCCGTCACCCCTCGCGCCGCCCTCGCCCTGGCCCTGGCACTCGCGCCGTCCCCCACGGTCCTCCACGCACAGACACCCCCCGCGCCCTCCCCCGCGCCCGAAGAGCCCGCGGGCGAGGCCACGGTCCGGGCCCGCACCCCCTCGCACGAGAGCTACCACCAGGACCTCACGGCCGAGGACATCCGCCGGATGCCCGGCACCCGCGGCGATCCCCTCCTCGCCGTACAGAACCTCCCGGGCGTGGGCAGACCGCCCTTCGGCCTGGGGGCGTTCATCGTCCGCGGGTCGGATCCCCAGGACACCCTGGTCACCCTGGAGGGACAGCCCTTCGGGCTACCGTTCCATTTCTACGGCCTCGCCAGCACCGTCGCCACGGAGATGGTCGACCGGGTCGAGTACCTCCCCGGCAACTTCAGCGCCCGCTGGGGCCGCGCCTCCGGCGGCGTGGTGGACGTCACCCTCCGCGCCCCGGCCCGCGACCGCGTCCACGTCGCCGCCGACGCCGACGCGCTCGACGCCGGCGCGTACGCCTCCGCGCCCCTCGGTCGCAACGCCTCCGTCGCCCTCGGCGCCCGGCGCAGCTACCTCGACGCCCTCCTCGGTCTCTTCGCCCCGCCCGACAGCGGGGGTTACTCACAGTACCCCCGGTACTGGGACTACCAGGCCACCGTCGACGCCGACCTCGGCCCGCGAGACAGCGTCCGGGTCACCGCCACGGGCTCCGACGACAGCACCGCCCTGCACCTGGGCACCCCCGACCCCAACGACCCCACCCTCCGCGGGGACTTCGGCACCCACGTGTCGTTCTACGGCGTGCAGGCCCGCTGGCGGCACCGTCTCGCGCCAGGGGTCACCCACACCTTCGCGCCCGCTGTCTCGGCGTCCAGCCAGGACGTCGCCCTCGGCCCCGAGGTCCGGTACGCCCTCACCACGTACACCCTGGCCCTGCGCGACGAGCTCGACGCCCGGATCTCCCCCCGCGTCCGGGTCTCCGCCGGGGTCGACCTCCAGGCAGGCCGCAACGACGACGCCGTCACCGCACCCCCGTTGTCCACCAACGGGATCACCGACCCCACGCTCCCGGGTCACCTGGTGCAGTACGCCGCCGCGAGGGAGTTCATCAACCCCGCGGTGTGGGCCGAGACCGAGCTCACCCCCACGGCCTGCATCCAGCTTCGCGCGGGCGTCCGCGGCGACTGGTACAGCGTGACCGACGCCCTCACCCTGGACCCGCGCGCCTCACTCCGCGTGGCGCTCGATCCCAGGCTCGCCCTCCGCGCAGGCGTCGGGAGGTACAGCACTCCGGCGCGTGGCTACCAGACCCTCCCCGGCTTCGGCAACCCCGACCTGGGACCCGAGCACTGGACCCACCTCACCGCGGGCGTCCAGTCCGACCTCGTCCCCGGCGTGCTCGAAGCCAGCGCGGACGTGTTCGTGAAGCTGGGAGACGACACCGTGGCGCCGTCTTCCCGCGCCGTGACCCGCGACGGGGTGAGCCAGCCCGAGCGCTTTGCCAACACCGGCAGCGCGCGGGTGATCGGTGGCGAGTGGTTCCTACGGCTGCGCCCCGGGCGCATTCCCCTCCTGGCCATGCTGTCGTACACCTACCAGCGGGCGGAGCGCCGGGATGCGCCGGGGGCTGCGTGGTACCTCTCGCCCTGGGACCAGACCCACCTGCTCACGGCCGTGGTGGGCGTGGTGCTGCCGCACGGCTGGGAAGCAGGGGTGCGCGCGCGGTACGCCTCGGGCGCGGTGGACCCCAGGGTCACCGGCGCCCTCTACGACGCCGACCACGACGTGGCGCAGACCTTCGTCGACCCGTTGCATCCCGGGCGCCTGCCGGACTACTTCGCCCTCGACGTGCGGGTGGCAAAGTCGTTCCGGGCGGGACCGCTGCGGATGCAGGTCGTGGCCGAGGTGCTCAACGCCACGTACCACCAGAACGTCGAGAGCCGGATCTACAGCTATGACCGGCGCACCAGCGCGTATGTCACCGGTCTGCCCCTGGTGCCGAACCTCGGGCTGCGAGCGGAATACTGACCCGGACACCTGGGCAGCGGGCGGGTCACGCCGGTAGACTCCCCCGCGATGACGGTGTTCTTCCGCACGACGGGGACGGTGGCGGGCCCGGAGTTCTTCCTTCGGCGACGGGGCGGCGGGCTCAAGCGGGTGCGGCTGCCCGTGACCGTGGCCCTGATCGAGCGGCCCGACGGGCTCGTCCTGGTGGACACCGGCTGGAGCCGCCGGACGTGTGCGTTCCCCCAGGACGACCCCGGCCGCGCCACGGCCCTGTTCCTCGGCCTGGAGGTCCACGCCGAGGACGCCATGGCCTCCCAGGTGATCGGCGCGGGCTACAGCCCCGACGACGTGAAGCACATCGTGGCCACGCACCTGCACACCGACCATGTGGGCGGCGTGGTGGACTTCCCCAGGGCCACCCTCCACGCCACGCGCACCGAGTGGGACGCCCTGGGCGGCGGACGGCTCCGTGGCTATGACACCCGGCTCAGGGATCTGTCCCCGCGGACGAAGCTCCATGACCTCACCGGCGAGCCGGCGCTGGGCTTCGGAGCCTCGCACGACCTCTTCGGCGACGGGACCGTCCTTCTGCTGGACGCCGGTGGTCACACCGCGGGCTCGGTCGCCGTGGCCGTCCGGTTGGAACAGGGGTGGTTCATCCACGCGGGCGACGCGGCCATGTTCCGCGAGGACTACCGCGACGAGATGGCCGGCGGGCGGAGTCTCTACGCCCGGGTGAACACCCGCGACCCCGTGCGACAACGTACCTCCTGGCGCGCCCTGCACGAGGCCGAGCGGGTGCACGAAGCCCGGGTGGTCCCCTCCCACGACCCGGCGGTGTTCGAGACCCTGCCGCACACCCGGGAAGATGGCTGGAAGACCGCATGGGACAAGAAGCCCGGACGCCCGCAGCAGGAGAAGAAGCCCAGGGAGCCGAAGGTACCGCAGCCCGAAAGGAAACCGTGATGGACGTACGAATCCTGTATTGCGTGGTTTGAAGCTACCTCCCACGGGCCGCGGGTCTCGCGGCCGCGATCAAGTCCGCACACGGCGTGGACGCCGTGCTGGAGAAGGGAGGCTCTGGCGTGTTCGACGTCTTCGTCGACGGCCGACTGATCTTCTCCAAGCACCGCGAGGGAAGGTTTCCCGACGAAGAAGAGATCCTCGCCCTGCTGCCCGACGGGTAGCGCCCGGCCCTCCGCGCGGAGAATCATCCCCGCCAGCGCCCGCCCTCCATGGCGCCCGACCCGGAACGGCCGTACAGTGCCCTCCCCCCGTATGCCCAAGGCCCCCTGGGAGCGTGAGCGCGGCGTCGACGCCGTCCTGCGCCGCTGGCGCAACGACCCGTCCCTCCGCGCGTCCACCGCCCTCCACGAGACCCTCGCCGCCCGCGCGGGGGACACCGTCCCGCTGCCCGCTGCCCTGGCGCCCGCCCTCCGCGACGCCCTCGCCGCCCGCGGGGTGACCCGGCTCTACGCCCACCAGGCCCGCGCGTTCGACATCGCCGTGGGGGACCGCCATATGGGGGGGCGTCACGTCGTGATCGCCACCCCCACGGCCTCGGGCAAGTCCCTCTGTTACAACCTCCCCGTCGCGCACACCCTCGCGGCGGACCCCTCCGCCCGTGCGCTGTACCTCTTTCCCACCAAGGCCCTGGCCCGCGACCAGGAGATCGCCCTGACCTCGCTTCTGCGCGCCGCGGGGCTGCGCGCCGGAGTCACGGCCTACGACGGCGACACCCCCGCGGACGCCCGGCGCGCGGCCCGCGACCACGCCGCGGTGGTGGTCACCAACCCCGACATGCTGCACGCCGGGGTGCTGCCGCACCACGCCGGGTGGGCGCGGTTCCTGTCCGCGCTGCGCTACGTGGTGGTGGACGAACTGCATGTGTACACCGGGGTCTTCGGCTCGCACATCGCCAACGTCCTGCGGCGGCTTCGCAGGGTCGCGCGCTTCCACGGCGCGGACCCGGTGTTCGTCTGCGCGTCGGCCACGGTGGGCAACCCGGGTGAACACGCCGCGCGGCTGGTGGGCGCGGCCGTGGAAGCCGTGACGGTCTCCGGCGCGCCCGCGGGCCCTCGGCACGTCCTGGTGCACAACCCCCCGGTGGTCAACCCCGACCTCGGGATCCGCGCGAGCTATACCAAGTCCGCCGTGCGCCTCGCCGCAGACCTGGTGCGCGCCGAGGTGCCCACCATCGTGTTCGGGCAGTCCCGCAACGTCGTCGAGACCATGCTCCGGTACCTCCGCGACCGGCTGGTGCCCGAGGGGATCCCTGAAGAGTCCCTCCAGGCGTACCGCGGGGGCTACCTCCCGGGCATCCGCCGGCGGATCGAGCAGGGACTCCGGGACGGAGACGTCCGGTGCGTCGTGGCCACTACGGCCCTGGAGCTTGGCATCGACATCGGCGCCCTGGACGCCGTGGTGTGCGCGGGCTACCCGGGTACCCTCGCGGACACCTGGCAGCGCTTCGGCCGCGCGGGGCGCCGCGGGTCCCCCAGCGTCGCCGTGCTGGTGACCTCCAGCGCACCGGTGGATCAGTACCTTGCCCGAGAGCCCAGGTACCTCCTGGGCGCCCCCGTGGAAGAAGCCAGGATCGACCCGGACAACGTCGAGATCCTGCTCCAGCACCTCCGCTGCGCGGCATTCGAGCTGCCGTTCGCCCGCGGAGAGACCTTCGGGGACCTGGGCCCCGAGGCCACGGCGGATGCCCTGGACTTCCTCGCCGGGGAGGGCGTGGTGCACCGCGCGGGCGAGCGCTGGCACTGGGTCGCGGACCGGTACCCCGCCCAGGGGGTCTCGCTGCGCTCCGTGGGGTGGGACAACGTGGTCGTGGTCGACAGCGCGCGGCACGAGACCCTCGCCGAGATCGACTGGCGGGGCGCCCAGCGGACCGTGCACGAAGGCGCGGTCTACCAGCACGAGGGGGTGACCTGGCAGGTGGAGCGCTTCGACCCCGCGCAGCGCAAGGCCTGGGTGTCCGCCGCGCAGCACGACTATTTCACCGACGCCGTCACCCGCGTCCGGGTGGTGGTGCTGGAGGCCTCGGAGCAGGGCTCCCTCGGCACGCTGGGCCAGGACGCCTGCGCCTGGGGCGAGGTCGACGTGGTCACCCGGGTCGTGGGCTTCAAGAAGGTGCGGTTCCATACCCACGAGAACCTGGGCTACGGCGAGCTGGACCTCCCGCCCATCCAGATGCAGACCGCGGCCTTCTGGCTGACCGTGCCCGACGCCGTGGTGGACGACCTCTCGCTCCTCCAGGACGACCTGGGCGCCCCCGCCGGACGCCCGCGGGTGCTCGACGGCCTACGGGGCGCCGCCCACGCCCTCAAGGCCGTCGCCAGCCTCGCCATGATGTGCGCCCCGCACGACCTGGCGTACAGCCTCGGCGACCTGCACACGGGTGACGGTGACGGTGACGGTGACGGTGACGGTGACGGTGACGGTGACAAAAAGGGTGGCGCCGCGCCGTACGCCACGGGTGACCTCGGGGACCCCGCGGGTGACGACGGGGACGGCGCGCTCGGGTCCACGGTGTTCCTGTACGACGCCGTCGCGGGCGGCGTGGGCCTCGCCGAGCGGGCGTTCGAGCGCCGGGACGCGCTGTGCGCCCGCACCCTGGAACTGGTGACAAGCTGCCCCTGCGCCGACGGCTGCCCGGCGTGTGTCTCCCCGGGTCTAGACATCGGGCCGCTGGGCCGCAAGCGCATGGCCCTCGCCGTGCTCTCCGCGTTGGGCGTGACCCTGCCGATGTGACCGCCGCCCCCGACGGTCTGTCCCGATGGTACACTCCCGTCCCTCGCGGCGGATGGACCTTAAACGCAAGCTCGCACGGTTGAAGCCCGCGCCCGGACCTCCACCCCCGGAGCCTCCACCCGCCAGCACCGTCCCCGCCGAGGCGCCCGCAGGCACCGTGGGAGCGGATGCCGGTCTCTCGCACTGGCTCCGTCGCAAGGCCGCGCGCCGCGCCGCGCCCGCCGCCACGCCGTGCCCGACGCCCGTGCTCCTGCCGTTGGGGTCCCCCGTGGGGTCCCCCGGGAGGTCCCCCGGGAGGTCCACGGTGGTCCCATGGCCCTTCACCGTGGAGCCCACGGACGACGGCGACCTCCACGTCGCCACGCGGACGTACGACCGGGACGCCCGGCACGGCGCGGTGCCCCTCGCGCGCGCCCTCGGGGTCACCGGCGAGGCCGTCGCCATGCTCGCCCTCGACCCCGCGCTCGCGGGCTTCGATCCCGCCCGCGCGCTCTTCCTCGACACCGAGACCACCGGGCTCGCGGGCGGCGCGGGGACCCTGGCCTTCCTCGTGGGCGCCGGGTGGTTCGAGGACGGCGCGTTCCGTATGGAGCAGGTGCTGCTGGCCGACCTGGACACCGAGCGGCCGTTGCTGTCCCGGCTGGCGGCCCGCATCGCCGCCGCGAGCGCCCTGGTGACCTTCAACGGCAAGTCCTTCGACCTGCCTCTTCTCCGGTCCCGCTTCGTCATGGCCAGGGTCCCCGCGGCCCCCGAGCGCCCGCACCTGGACCTTCTCCACGTCGCCCGGCGGATCTACGGCGCGCGTGTCGCCCGGTGCACCCTCACCACCCTGGAGCGCGACGTCCTGGGCTTCACCCGGGTGGACGACATCCCCGGCGCCGAGGTCCCCGCGCGCTACCTCCGGTACCTCCGCGAGCGCGAGCGCGAGCGCGAGGGCGAGGGCGAGGGCGGGCGCGACGCCGTCCTCCCGGTCGTCGCCCACAACGCCTGGGACATCGCGGCCCTGGTGGCCCTCGTGGGGGAGCTTGGCGCCCGCGTCGCCCGCGCCGATGCCGAGGGGCGCTTCGAGCCACGGGACCTGGTGGGCCTCGCCCGCACCACCCTCCGCGCCGGCCACCACGCCCGCGCCGCGGACCTTGCGTCCGAGGCCGCCGCGCGCGCCGCCGCCGTCGTCGACCGCATCGTGGCCCGCGACGCCCACGTCCTCGCCGCGACGGGGCACCGCCGCGCGCGCGACCCGGTCGCAGCCGCCGCCCGACTGCTCGACGCCCTCGTCCAGGCGCCCGACGACCCGGCCCTGCACCTCGCCCTCGCCCGGTGCTACGAGCGCGACCTCGCCCTGCCCGAGCGCGCCCTCGCCCACGCCGTCCTTGCAGCCGCCGCGGAGGAGCCCGCCGCCCACGCCCGACGGATCGCCCGCCTCCGCCGCACCCTCCGCCGGGGCACCCACCGGCAGCTCAAGCTCCCCGGACTGTGACCCCGTCGGCCGCCCCGTCCGTCCGTCCATC
>FSWI01000123.1_pt1 | contig 11503 bp, 9 predicted proteins | sample 1637911 | NCBI WGS metagenome assembly FSWI01 (sample SAMEA3914789, study PRJEB12502) | metagenome | biome: forest; material: soil | place: Canada | collected 2011-07-03 | depth 0.3 m
GGCCGGATGCCCGATGTTCCCTGCGGACAATGCGTGGAACACGGACATCTCCGCAGCGCCGGTGGACCACAACTCGGCCAACTACATCAACGCGATCGGCGGCTCTGTCGGAGTGCACGCGGACTTCGGGTCGAACCCTGAGTACGGCATGCCCTACGTCGTAGTGAACTCGTCGACGCCCACGTCGGCCGTGTCCTTTCTCTACGCGGATGAGAGCGACGTGGGGCCCTACCCGATCCCGGCCTCGCCGCCCATCGAGTTCGGGAACGACCACCACATCCTGATGGTCGATAGCTCCAACTGCACCCTGTACGAGCTGTACCACGCGGACCACAGCTCGGGCCGCTGGCAGGGCGACTCTGGCGCGATCTGGAACCTCCGGACCAACTCGACCCGCCCCGCGGGCTGGACCTCCGCGGACGAGGCCGGACTGCCCATCCTCCCGGGGCTCGCCCGCTACGACGAGGTGCAGGCCGGCGCGATCCACCACGCGCTGCGATTCACGGTGTCCTCGAGCCAGGCCGCGTGGGTCGCCCCGGCAGGGCACCTCGGGTCCAACTCCGGCGCGAACCTCCCGCCCATGGGCCTCCGCCTTCGCCTCAAGGCCAGCGTGAACATCTCCAGCTACCCCGGGAGCGCCCAGGTCATCCTCCGCGCGCTCCAGCACTACGGCATGATCGTCGCCGACGACGGTGGACCGATGTACATCTCCGGCACCACGGACTCCCGCTGGAACGACAACGAGCTCAACACCATGCAGCAGATCCACGCCTCTGACTTCGAGGTCGTGCAGAGCGGCCCGCTGCACTACGGCCCCTGAAAGTCCCTCTCTCCCTGGCGCCCCGCGGTCGTGTGACCGTGGGGCGTCTCCCGTTGTCCCGGCCGCATCCCCGCCTTGTCCCGGCCGGTCAGGTACTCCGTCCTGGTCAGGCAACGTCCGGCAAGGTCCGGCAACGTCCGGCCCGACGGGCGCGCCGGGGAGAACGGGTGTATGACCCCGTCGGAGGTTCTGCCCATGGGCTTCGGTAACAACCCCTTCGTCCCCAAGGCTCGGGTCGCCGAGCAGAAGGCCCGCGACGCGGGCGACGCGAGCGCGCGTGAGCAGGCGTGGCGCGACGCCGCCCGACTGTGGGAGCGCGCCGGCGAGCGCGAGATGGACGCGAAGCGGCGCGCCGAGTACGAGCAGAACGCGTTGAGGGCCCGCGCGCAGGCGGACGGCGACGAGGACCCGACGGCCGACGACGCACCGCCGGCCCCGAAGGCCGCCTCCGCCCCCGCGCGCACGGGGAACACCGTCGCCAAGCCGAACTGAGGCCCCGCCGCGACCCTGTGCGGGGCGACGGGAAGGCGGTACCGTAGGCGGGTGCCCATCGACGTCTCGCCTCCGTTGATCCCGCCCGAGGGCGCCTCGGTCGCCACGACCGGCCACGCGCCCGACCCGATCGGAGAGCTCAAACCGACCACCAATTCGACGCACCACCAGGCGCTGGCCGTGTGCGCCGTGGCGGCCGGGGTCGCGGTGGCCTGGCTCGCGCAGCCCCTGGCCGTGGGGGTGCTTCTGGGCACCCTCCTGGCGTTCACCCTGCAGCCCGTTCACCAGTGGATCCGCGCGCGGATGCCCGGACGCCCGCAGACCGCTGCGCTGTTCAGCGTTCTCGGGGCGACGGTGGTCCTGGTCGGGGCCATCGGCGGCCTGGGCTACCTGCTGGTGGGCCGCGGTGTCTTGCTGACCCAGCGCCTGGGGACCGAGCTGTCGCCCGGGGGCCGTGGACGCGCGGCGCTGGAGCACGTCGCCGCGCGGCTGCACCTCTCCGCCGCCGAGGTGACCGGCCGGATCCGCGAGGTGGCGGTGGCCGCCGCGGAGCGGGCGGCATCGTTCGCCGCCGTGGTGGCGAGCGCGACGATGAGCGGCCTCCTGGTGCTGTTCTTCGTGATGCTGTCGATGCACTTCGTGCTGGTGCACGGCCCGCGCGTGGCGATCAGCGCCGAGCGGGTGGTGCCGCTGCCGCCGGCGCACGTCCGGGCGCTGATCGACGAATTTCGCCGTGTGGGGCGCAGCGTCCTGCTGGGCACCCTGCTCACGGGCATGGCGCAGGGCTTCCTCGCGGGCCTGGGCTACTGGATCTGCGGCGTGCCCGACGCGGCCTTCTTCGGCGCGGCCACGGCCGTTGCGTCGCTGATCCCCGCCGTCGGCACGCTCCTGGTGTGGGTGCCGATCGGGATCTGGCTGCTGGCCACGGGGCACGCCGCTGCGGGCCTCGGCGAGCTTGTCTGGGGCAGCTTCGCCGTGGTCGGTGCATCGGACTACGTGATCCGGCCGCGGCTGGTGGGCAGCGACCACGACACGCCGGCCCTCCTGACCTTCATCGCCCTGTTCGGCGGCGTCGAGGTCTTCGGTCTGCTCGGGCTGATCGTCGGCCCGCTGTTGATGTCCCTCGCGCTCTCGGTGCTGCGGATGTTCGCCCGCGAGGCCTCGCGGTGGCGTCCCGACGTGGCCGGTCCGTGACGGACCCCCGCCCCGCGGCCCTGTGCGCCGAGGCCGTGAGCCGGCGCTACGGCGCGGTCGTCGCCCTGGACGGCGTATCGCTCACGGTCGCCGCGGGGGAGTGCGTCGCGCTCGTGGGCGCGAGCGGCTCGGGCAAGTCCACCCTGCTGCGTTGCTTCAACCGGATGGTGGAGCCCGACGGGGGTCGGGTCACGGTGGGCGGAGTCGACGCGAGGGCGCTCGACCCGACGGCGCTTCGGCGCGCGACGGGCTACGTCCCGCAGGACGGCGGCCTGCTGCCCCACTGGCGTGTACGCCGGAACGCGGCGCTGGTGCCATGGCTCCTCGGTGACGCCGGCGCCGAGGCCGCGGCCGACGCGGCGCTCGCCCTGGTGGGCATGGACCCCGGGGTCTACGGCCGCCGGTGGCCGCGCGAGCTGTCGGGCGGACAACGGCAGCGAGTGGCCCTCGCGCGGGCCCTCGCGGCGCGACCGGCGGTAGTACTGCTCGACGAGCCCTTCGGCGCGCTGGACGCGATCACCCGCGGGGAGCTGGTCGAGGCCTACGGCGAGCTCCGGCGCAGGCTGGCGGTGACCACCGTGATCGTGACGCACGACCTCCACGAGGCCGCGGCGCTGGCCGACCGGGTGGCCGTCCTGCGTGCGGGGCGGATCGAGCAGGTGGCCGCGCCCGCCGTCCTGGCTGTGTCGCCGGCCACGGAATACGTCGCGCTGCTGGTGGCCCGCGCCGGGGTGCGGCCGTCATGACGGCGTGGCGGCGGTGGCCACGAGGAGTCGGGCCCTGCATGCTCACGCGCCTGGCACCGCTGGCACCGCTGGCGCTGCTGGCACCGCTGGCGCTGGCAGGCGTGGCGTGGGCTCAGCCCTCGGGGCCCTCGGGGCCCTCGGGGCCCGCTCCCGTGGTGGTGGCATCCAAGCCCTTCGGGGAGTCCTACCTGCTGGCCGAGATGTTCTCGCAGCTTCTGGAGGCGCGGGGCCTCGCGGTCGTCCGGCGGCCGGGTCTGGGCGCGACGGCGGTCGCCTTCGGCGCGCTGCGGACGGGCGCGGTGGATGTCTATCCCGAGTACACTGGCACGGGGCTGACAGCGATTCTCGGCGAGGCCCCGCAGACGGACCCCCGCGCCGTCTACGACCGCGTCTCGCGGGAGTTCCGCGCGCGGTGGGGGGTACGCTGGCTGCCGCCGCTGGGCTTTCAGAACACCTACGCCCTGGCCGTGCGGAGGGACACCGCGGCGTCGCGGTCGATTCGCACCCTGACGGACCTTGGCCGTGCGGCTTCGGGACTGCGCGCGGGCTTCACGCCGGATTTCATCGGCCGACCCGACGGTCTCCCCGGGCTCGAACGGCTCTATGCCGTACACCTCGGCGAAGTGCGGGCGCTCGGCGCGGCGGTGAAGTACCGCGCCCTGGTCGCGGGCGAGGTGGACGTCATCGACGGGTACTCCACCGATGGGCTGATCGCGCGGTACGACCTCGCCGTCCTCACGGACGACCAGGGGCTGTTTCCGCCGTACGAAGCCGCCGCCCTGGTGCGCCGCGGGCTGGACCGCGACGCGCCGCGGGCGGTGGCGGCGCTGACGGAGCTCTCGGGTCGGCTCGACGAGGCGCGGATGCGGGCGCTCAACGCCCGGATCGAGGCCGACGGAGAGCCCGTCGCGACCGTCGCGGCCGATGCGCTCCGGTCGCTGGGCCTCGTGGACACCGCGCACTCCGCCGTGCGCTCCGCCGCGCGGGTGGACGACCGAGGAGGGTCCTTCGCGGGGTACCTCTGGCGCCGTCGGGCTCTCCTGGGCCGGCTTGTGCTGCGCCACCTTGCCCTGGTCGCCGTGTCCCTCGGCGCGGCGATCGCCGTGGGCGTGTCGCTGGGGGTCGCGCTCGAGCGCACACGCCGCGGCGCCGAGGCCGTGATCCGGGTGGCCGCGGCCATCGAGACCGTGCCCGGGATCGCCCTGCTGGCCTTCATGATCCCGCTGTTCGGCATCGGGCCGCGCCCGGCCGTCATCGCGCTGTTCCTCTACTCGTTGTACCCCGTGCTGCGGAGTACCTACTCTGGCGTCCGCGATGCCGACCCCGCCGCGGTCGAGGCCGCCGAGGCCCTCGGGATGTCCCCCCGGCAGGTGCTCCGCCACGTGCGCCTGCCGCTGGCCGCGCCGGCCGTCATGGCGGGTGTGCGCACGGCCGCGGTGCTCAACGTCGGCACCGCCACGCTGGCGGCCTTCATCGGGGGAGGGGGGCTGGGCGATCCCATCGTGGCGGGGCTGGCGCTGGCCGACGCTCGGATGGTGCTCTCGGGCGCGCTGCCCTCCGTGGCCCTGGCGCTCGCCGTGGACGGCGCGCTGGCCCTCTGCGAGCGCGCCGTGCGGCCCGGGCGATGATCGCCGTGGCACACCCACGGCACCCCCTGCGGTCTGGGGATCCGTGCGCCGGCTGGTGATCGTGGGGCAGCGGGCGCGGCCGACGGCGGACTTTCTCCTCGACGACCTGCCCGGTACCAGCGGCCGGCTCGACGTGCTCCTGCGGTGCCTGCGCGCCGGGCTCATGGTCTCGCACGGCCTGCGGCGCGACACCGTGGTGTACCTGGTGCTTCTGGGCGGCGCCGAGCCCCGCACGTTGCGGTACTCCGGCAGCGAGGCGCGGTTTCTCCGGCCGGATGAGCGCAGCGCGGCCACCCTGGCGCGCAAGGTGCTCGCGGTCCCCGCCGCGGGTGGGGGCTTCTCCACGGTGCGGCCGGGCATCGCCGTCGCGGCAGGCGGGATCGAGACCGTTCGACCCGAGGTCACGCCCGGGGCGGTGTTTGTCCTGGACGAGGCCGGCGACGACGTTCGCGGCGCGGACCTTCCCCCGGGCGACGTGACGTTCTTTGTCGGCGACCACACGGGATTCACGCCCGAGGTCCGGGGCTTCCTGGCCTCGCTCGGCGCCCGCCCGCTGCGGGTGGGTCCGGTGAGCGTTCACGCCGACGACGCTGTCGCACTGCTGCACAACGAGCTGGACCGTCGAGCTCGCTGAGTCGTCCTGGCAGCGTCCTGGCAGCGTCCTTGTGGGTCGTCGCGCGGTAGCCGCCGGACCGAGTCTGCCGTAGGTTGCATGCCGCCCGATGCCCGTCGACCGAGACGCACTCCAGACCCTCCTCGCGAAGCTCCGCAAGCGCTGCCCGTCGCCCCGCTGGGCCCAGGGCGCCCGGTATGCGTCCGAGGGCGCCGTGCTGTTGCAACGCGAGACCGATGACGAAGCGGTGCTCGTGGTCCAGATCCCCGACTGGCCTCCGGGGTACACCGCCGTGCTCTACCCGGACGAGGGCGAGTGGGGCTGCGACTGCGGCGGCTCGGACCCCTGCGCCCACGTCGTGGCAGGCGCCCTGGCGCTGGGGGGCGCACAGGCCGGCGGCCCGGCGCTGCGGGTGGTCGCGGCCGTGCGGTCTCGCATCGGGTACCGCCTGGCGGTCACGCCAGCGGGGCTGGTGGCGGGGCGGCGGATCGTCCAGCCCGAGGGCGCCGAGGTCCCACTCGCCGGCTCGCTGGGCGACTCCGAGGCCGTGCTCGCGCCGACGGACGCGGACCTCGCGATCGACCGGTTGCTCGGCCGCGACCCGGTGCGCGCGGTCCCGATGGAGGCTCTGCCCTCCCTGTTCGCCGCGCTTGCGCAGTGCGCGGACGTCCGGCTCGATGGCCAGGCCGTCGTTGCTTCGGCCGACCCTGTGCTCCCCCGCGCCGTGGTGGACGACCACGCCACGGGCTTTTCCCTGCGGATCGAGCGCGACCCGTCCGTGACCTCGGTCGTCGCGCCGGGCGTGGCGCGCTGCGGCGACCTGGTGCGCCCGCTGGGGGCGATGGACCTGTCTGGCCCGCGGCTGGAGAAGCTCCCACGCGCCCGGGTCGTCCCTGCCCGCGAGGTGGCCGACCTCGTCCTGGTGGCGCTGCCCGAGCTCGCTGCAAGGATCCCGGTGGAGGTCCGCGCGCGTCGGCTGCCCCCCGTCGCGCGGGGCGTCCGGCCCAGGGTGGCGATGGACCTGACGCTCCTGCCACACATGCTGGAGGTCGTCCCGGTGGTGGTCTACGGCGATCCACCCATGGCGCGGATCGAACGCGGACGCCTGGTGCACCTCCACGGCCCGGTGCCCGTCAGGGACCCGGACGCCGAGGTGACCCTGGGACACACGCTGCACGCCGAGCTGGGACTGCTGCCCGGCGTCCGGGCGGACTTCCGCGGCGCGGACGTGGCGCGGTTCGTGGCGCGGCTCAAGACCTGGAGCCAGGGAAGGGAGAGCCCCGCGGCGCTGTTTGGTACCAGACCCCTGGTGCCACGGTTCGACGTGCGGGACACGGGCTTCGACCTGGCGTTCGAGCTTCCCCCCGAAGCGGGCGCTCCGCCCGACGCGCCGACCCTGCGGGCTGAAGCGGCCGCGGTGCTCCAGGCCTGGCGCGAGGGCCTGGACGTGGTGCCGCTGGACGGCGGCGGATGGGCGCCGCTGCCGGCTGCGTGGTTGCGCGAGCACGGCCACCGGGTGGCCGACCTGCTGGCCGCGCGCCGGGACGACGGTGACCTCCCCCGCGCGGCCCTGCCGGCGCTGGCCGCGCTCTGCGACGCGCTGGAGCAGCCGAAGCCCGCGCGGCTGCAGGGCCTCGCCGCGCTGGTCGACGGCTTCGACCAGGTGCCTCCGGCGGTGTTGCCCGCGGACCTGACGGCCACGCTGCGACCGTACCAGCGCCGGGGCGTCGACTGGCTGTGCTTTCTCCGCGACGCCGGGATGGGCGCTCTCCTGGCGGACGACATGGGCCTCGGCAAGACGCTCCAGGCGCTGTGCGCGCTTCGGGGCAGGGCGCTGGTGGTCTGCCCGCGGAGCGTGCTGCACAACTGGGCGGACGAGCTCCGTCGGTTTCGCCCCGGGCTCTCGGTGTCGGTGTACCACGGCCCCGCGCGGGCGCTGGACCCTCGGGCGGAGGTCACCCTCACCACGTACGCCCTCCTGCGGCTGGACGCCGCGAGGCTGGGGCGGGAGCCCTGGGACGCCGTGGTGCTCGACGAGGCGCAGGCCATCAAGAACCCCGACAGCCAGGCGGCGCGCGCGGCGTACGGGCTGCGTGGAGAGTTCCGCGTGGCGCTCTCGGGCACGCCGGTCGAGAACCGCTGGGAAGAGCTCTGGAGCCTCTTCCATTTCACCAACCCGGGGCTGCTCGGCGGCCGTGGGGACTTCGACGATCGCTACGCGAGGCCCGCGGGCGACGGGGACGCCACGGCCGCCGAGCGCCTGCGGACTCGGGTGCGGCCCTTCCTCCTGCGGCGGTTGAAGCGCGATGTGGCGCCGGAGCTTCCACCGAGGACCGAGGCGGTCCTGCGCTGCGAACTCGATGACACCGAGCGCGAGGTCTACGACGCCGTGCGGGCGGCTGCACGGAAGGACGTCGTGGCGGCCCTCCAGGCCGGCGGGAGCACCCTGGCTGCGCTGGAGGCCCTCCTGCGGCTGCGGCAGGCGGCGTGTCACCCGGCCCTGGTGCCCGGACAGCGCGCGGAGGGATCGTCCAAGGTCACCTGCCTGCTCGACGCGCTGGAGTCCGCCGCGGCCGACGGCCACCGCGCGCTGGTGTTCTCCCAGTGGACCTCGATGCTGGACCTGGTCGAGCCGCACCTCCGCGCGGCGGGCATCGGGTTCACCCGGCTCGACGGCAGCACGCGGGATCGCGGGGCCGTCGTGGCGGACTTCCAGTCGCCCGAGGGGCCTCCCGTGATGCTGGTGTCCCTGAAGGCCGGCGGGACGGGGCTCAACCTCACGGCCGCGGACCATGTCTTCCTGCTGGACCCCTGGTGGAACCCCGCGGTGGAGGACCAGGCGGCCGACCGGGCCCACCGGATCGGGCAGCACCGCCCGGTGACCATCTACCGCCTCGTGGCGTGTGACACCGTCGAGGAGCGCATCCTGGACCTCCAGGCCCGCAAGCGGTCTCTCGCCCAGGCAGCGCTCGACGGGGGTGACCCCTCCGCGTCGCTCACCCGGGAAGACCTCCTGGCCCTGCTGGTGTGACCCTCGCGGCTCAGCCGTCCTTCTTCGCGCCTTGCCACCGTCGGGCCAGGATCGCCCCCACCAGCAGCAGGGCTGCGGCCAGGAGGAAGCCCGGCGCGACAAGGCCGTCGTCTCCCGCAGGCGGCGGGGTGGCATCGCCCGTCGCCTCGTCCATGTGGCTGCGGCCCGTGCCGGTCTGGCGGGCGCCCCCTGAGGAGCCCGCGGCCGTGGAGCCCCCGCCCGGGGCCTCCTCCAGGGTGCCTACCGCGCCGCTGGCCCGTTCGGTGCGCTCGAACGAGGTGCGGCCGTACATCCGCCACCCCGCGATGCCAAGGCATGCGACCGCGGCCAGGAGCACGACGTACTCCACGGTCGAGAGCCCCCGGGTGTCTGCCAGGACCGTCCTGCGATGCATCCCCCTGCGCCCCTCCCGTTGCACGGCCCAGGCTACCACCCCGGGCGTGGGATCGTCCCGGTTGACTTCCACGCCGCGGGCGCGTCTGCTCCCGCGCGTTTGAGCGCCGAACGCCGCCGGTACGTGCTCGTGGACGCGCTCCGAGGCCTCTCCGCCCTCGGGGTGATGACCTACCATTTCGGCACCGGCGACCTGGAGCGTCCGCTCTCCATCGCCCTCTCCAGCTACGCCACCCGGCTCTTCGAGCACGGCTGGATCGGGGTCCACGTCTTTTTCACCCTCAGCGGCTTCGTGATCGCGCACAGCATCGGCCGCCGGGAAATGACCTGGACGCGGGCGCTGCGCTTCGTGTTCCGGCGGCAGGTCCGGCTCGACCCGCCGTACTGGTTCGCCATCGCCGCTGGGACCGCCATCCCGCTCCTCTGGCGGATGCACCTCCGGGGGGACCACCGGTTCGTGCCGGGACCTCGGCTGATCCTCGCGCACGTGCTGTACCTCTACGACCTGCTCGGGATGCGTCCCATCAACGACGTCTTCTGGTCGCTGGCCATCGAGGTGCAGTTCTACCTCGTGTTCGTGCTCCTGCTCGCCTTCGGCCGGCGCGTCCCTCGGGTGCTCCCGTGGCTTCTGACCGCCAGCGCGATCCAGTCGCTCCGGTGGACCCTCGCCTGGGCCTTCCCCCACGCGTGGTGCACCCAGCACTGGTACCTGTTCGCCCTGGGTGCGCTGGTCGCCTGGGCGCTCGACGGGCGCACCCGCGCCTGGCTCCCCGCGCTGCTGTCCGTCGCCTGCATCGCCGCGGGCGCTCGCTTCGACCGGCTGGAGCCCGTCGCGGGTGGCCTCGTGGCGCTGCTGCTCCTCGTTGCGGGCCTGCGCGGCAGCCTCGGAACCTGGCTCTCCGCGAGGCCCTTGCAGTTCCTCGGGGCGGTGTCCTACGGCGTGTACCTCCTCCATAACTTCGTCGGGAGCCAGACCCGCTGGCTGCTGGGCGGGCGCTTTCGACCCGGGACTCCCGGCGGCGCCACGGGCATCCTGGTGAGCGCGGTCCTCGCCAGCATCCTGGTGGCCTGGGGGCTGCACCGCACGATCGAGGGCTGGTCCATCCGCATGGCAGCCAGGATCCGCTGGGACCGCGACACGGCACCGCCGCCCGCCCCCACGGAGGGGCCGCCCGAGCGCTGAGACCGGTAGCTACAGGGCTGCGACCTCGAAGCCGATGTCCGCGGCGCGCAGCCGGTCGATGACCTGCAGCCCGAGCGCCGAGGCCGGCGTGTGGACGCCTCCGCGGCGCTCGCCCTCGGCGGTCGCGACGAGGTGCAGCGCGGACTCGGTGAGCATCCGCGCGGTGGCGCCGTACCCGGGGTCTCCCTTGCCGGTGACCCTGGAGATGTACCTCGGCGAGGTGTCACCCTCGACCGTGCCGTAGATCGCGATCTTGAAGAAGCCACGGGTGCGCCGGGCCTCGGTCGGGCCCTCGCCGGGCTTCGGCAGCGCCCGGGCCAGCAGCGGGCGGGTCACGTCCGAGGCCGCGAGGGCGAGGAGGGTGCCCAGCCCCGCGGTGAACGCCGAGGCCGCCACGAGGCCCTGCGGGCCGCGGCCGGTGCCCATCACCTCGTCGTACCGAAAGTCCCGGCCGTACGCCCAGTCCAGCAGCACGTTGGACCGGCGCACCACCCGGGTGTTGATCGCCGCCATCACGAAGGGCGCCGTCCAGACGCCCGCATCCTGGTCGAACGCCACCCGGTTCACGTCGCGGCCGTCCGGGCCACGGTCCCGGGTCCGGTCGGGCGACAGGGCGTAGGGGTCCGCAAGCAGCGAGCGCAGCGCCCGGTCGTGGCGCGTACCGGCGGCCAGGTCCAGCATCGAGCCCGCCGTGCCGCCGCTCATCCCGCCGCGCATCGCCAGGACCACGAGGTGCGCCCGCGCGAGCTTCTTCCCGGCGTGGGTGACGTGGTCGTGGAGGGCCAGGACGCCCAGGTCCGAGGGGATCGAGTCGAAGCCGCAGCAGTGCACGATCCGCGCGCCCGTTGCGGCAGCGCGGTCCTGGTGCGCGTCGATCGTCGCCCGGATGAAGTGCACCTCGCCCGTCAGGTCGCAGTAGTCCGTGCCTGCCTCCGCGCACGCGGCCACCAGGGTGGCGCCGTACCGCCCGTAGGGCCCGACCGTGGTGCACACCACCCGGGTGCGCCCTGCGACGGCGCCGAGGGCCGCGGCGTCGGCGGCGTCGGCGACCAGGAGGGGGAGATCCGCGAGCCCGGCGTCGATCCGCGCCAGGGCCGCGCGCACGTCCTTCAGCTTCGCTTCGCTGCGGCCCGCGAGGGCCCAGCGGAGGCCCGGAGCGTGGCGCCCGGCGAGGTACTCCGCCACCAGACGGCCGGTGAATCCCGTGGCGCCAAACAGGACCAGGTCAAACTCGCGGGCGGGCATGGCGGCCGATCCTGGGGCCATGCAGTGTCCATGGCAAGCGGCGGCGCCCTGCCGTAACCGCCGCTGCCCGCCGGGCGTATCCGTGACTGAACCCGGGAGGAGCCCCATGGCCTACGTCCTTCGCTCGTCGGTCTTCGCTGCCCTGCTCTCCGTGACCC
>FSWI01000621.1_pt1 | contig 11449 bp, 4 predicted proteins | sample 1637911 | NCBI WGS metagenome assembly FSWI01 (sample SAMEA3914789, study PRJEB12502) | metagenome | biome: forest; material: soil | place: Canada | collected 2011-07-03 | depth 0.3 m
CCCTCCCTCCGCGGCGGGATCCTGGGCACCGAGCCCTTTCACTGGGGAGGCGAGATGCAGGACTTCAACCACCTCGTGGCGGGTGTCCTCGTCCGACGGATGAACGCCCCGGTGCCTCCCGACGCCGACCGCGCCGCCCTCGCCCGCTGGCTCGACGCCCTGCCCGCCGTGCACCCCGCCGTCACCGACCCGGGCTCCGTCGCCCGCGGCCAGGCCCTCTTCCAGCGTCCGGACATCGGCTGCGCGGGCTGTCACAGCGGTCCGCTCTTTACCAACAACGCCACGGTCGATGTCGGCACGGGCGGGGTCTTCCAGGTACCTCCCCTGCGCGGCGTGGCGTGGCGCCCGCCGTACATGCACAACGGCTGCGCGACCTCGCTGCGCACCCGCTTCGGCCTCTGCGGCGGCGACCGTCACGGCCACACGGCCGACCTCGCGTCACCCGACCTCCGTGACCTGGCCGCCTACCTGGATACCCTATGATCTCTGTACGCGCGCGACACCTGGCCGTCTGGATCACGGCCCTCCTCGCGGCGGCATGCCAGAGCACCCAGGATACCGGCCCCTCCCAGGACGCCGGCGACCCCCAGGACGCCGGCGACCCCCAGGATGCCGGCGACCCCCAGGATGCCAGCGATTCCTCGCCGGGGACAAGCTGTCCCTCGGGCACGGAGCTCTGTGGCGACGGTTGTCGAAACCTCTCCCATGACCGGAGGGACTGTGGCCACTGTGGTGTGGCGTGCGGTCCAGGGATGTCCTGCATCGGGTCGCTGTGTCAGTGTCCATCGGGATTCCTGGCATGCCTTGATGGCTGCCACGACCCGTACTCCGACGGTTTCAACTGCGGCGGGTGCGGGGCGGCGTGCGGCCCCGGGGGCGGCTGTCAGGGGGGGCAATGCGTCTGCGCCGTGGGCTCGACCTACTGCGGTGCCGGTTGCCGCGATACCACGAACGACCCGGCAAACTGCGGCGGCTGCGATTCTCGGTGCCCGGCCGGCGTGGCGTGCGTGGGTGGAGCATGCGCGTGTCCAGGCTCCGCCATGGCACGCAGCTGTCGCGGGTTCTGTACAGACACGACGTCCGATCCATTCAACTGCGGCGAGTGTTTTGCGACCTGCGCGCTTTCCACGATCTGCCAGGGGGGCCAGTGCGTCTGCCCGGGCGCGACCGTCCTCTGCGGGTCAGTGTGTCGGGACCTCTACGCCGACGATGCGAACTGCGGCGCGTGCGGCGCCGCGTGCGCTCCCGGCTCCCACTGCGTCACCGGGACATGCCTGGCGCACCCGGTGGCGCCCCCGTCGGGTTCGACCGTGACGACCGCCTCCCCGGTCTTCCGCTGGTCACCCGGCGACGGCGTCGCGCAGGTCTGCACCGACCGGGACTGCGCGCACGTCGTGGCCACGGTCTCCGTCGACCGCTCCGCACCGACGGCCCCCCTCCCGCCCGGGCACTATTACTGGCGCGTCGGGACACCCACGGGCCACGCGTGGGGACCCGTCTGGGGACTCACGGTCTCGCCCCATCGCACCACCCCGGGGACGGCGCAGGGCTGGGCCCGGGACTTCGACGGTCGCGGTTCCGCCGCACTCCTCGTCGGCGCCCCTGGCTCGGTGAGTGTTCTGGTGTACAGCGCCGGCCTCGGGGCTGCACCCGATGACCTCAGCGCGCCTGACGGCGGGATCAGCACCGGGTTTGGCCATGTTCTCCTGCGGGTGGGCGACTTCAACGGCGATGGTTACGGCGACCTCGTCGCGCCCTCGTACACCAACGCATGGATCTTTCCTGGCGGTCCCGCGGGGATCGACCCGGGGCACTCGTCGGTCCTCCCCGTGACGTCCCCGGCGATGTCCCTGGCAGCCATCGGGGACGTGAACGGTGACGGCTACGCCGACATGGTATCCGGCGACCCTACGGTCGACCAGATCTCCCTCTGGCTCGGGGGCCCCACGGGGTTCGAGGGGACGGGGGCCCGGATCGCGCGTGAACGAGGATCGCGCTTCGGCATCGCGATGGCGGGCGTCGGGGACGTCGACGGCGACGGCTACCCCGACGTGGCGATCGGCGCACCGGGCGCGACCTCCCTCGCGGGACGGGTGTACGTCTATTTCGGCAGCGGTACGGGGCTCGATCGCACGGCCCTGCTGGAGCGGCCACCCGGCGCCGAGGTGTTCGGCGACAACGTGGAGGCCGTGGGAGACATCAACGGCGACGGGTACAACGACGTCCTCGTGGGCTGGCCGGGTCACGCGGCGGTGTACGACGGCGGCGCGGAGATCGGTACGGTCTCGGCCACGATCGCGCTGCCCCCGGGCACCAACGCTCCGCCGTCCGCGGCGGGCGACGTCAACGGCGACGGCTATGCGGATCTTCTGGTCGCCCGCTCGGACCTCGGGCAGGGGTTGCTCTATCCCGGCTCTCCGAGCGGTCCGGCGGCCGTCCCGGTGCTCCTCGCGGGCGCGGCGTGGCGCGCTGCGGACGGGCCCGTGCTCGCGGCGGGTGACCTCGACGGCGACGGATACGACGACGTCGCCATCGGCGCCGTTGTCACCCATGGGGTCGTCGTGTTCTTCGGCGGGGCGACAGGACCCCTGACGCGCAGTGTCACCGTGACGGACACGACCCACGGCGAGTTCGGCACCGCGCTGGCGTGGGGTGGGGCGCGTCTCCGCGGGACACCGTCGCCGGGAAGGGGATCGCCCGTCGGCGCGATGGCTCGGGATCGCGCCCGATCTGGCGGCGCGCGGTCCGCCACGGGACGTCGCGCTTTCTAGAAGAACTCGGCGGCGCGCCACGCAGGCGTCGCCGTGAGTCGGGCGACGCACCCCTTGCGTCAGCCCGACCACCACCCGGTGAGGCGCTTTCGCAGCCATTCCACCACGCTCACGTTCCTCTCGCGGACCCTCTCGTGGCGGACCGTCTCGTCGCGGACCGCCGGGCGGTGTTCGACCGTTCGCCCGGTCGGTCGCTCCGGCAAGGGCGGCGGCGCACCGGGAATGGTTCCCGGGCGCTGCGCTGCCGGCGATGCCCTCCATGCGCGTGACCGGGACACTTCAACCCCTCGGTGTACGCGCGACGAAAGGAGGGTGCGACGATGAGCACCCGGACGAGTAACAAGGTAGGCAAGTTGGCGAAGACCCCTGGAACGGCCGTCACCCCGGCTGGAAAGGGGGTGACGGGCCCCGCGACCGCGACCCCTGTCGCGGGGGCGGGTGTGCAGGGCCCCGCCGCGTCCATCCTGGACGTGGCGGCGGCGGTGGAGGCGTACATCACGGCCCTCGGGACCTTCACGGACGCCCTCACGCCGCACCTGCGGCGGCCGCCGGCGGACGGCAGCCTGCGGATCGGCACCGCGCGCGGCGACCACGTGGCCGCCGCGCCGGTGATCGCGGACCTGCTCCGCAACCACCCCGAGCTCGCGCCCGACGTGAGCCCCGACGCCATCCGCGCCGGGGTGACCGTTCTGACCGAGACCCGGCGGCTGGAGGTGACGCTGAAGGAACTGACCGGCCAGGTGAAGGACACCGGCCGGATGGCCTTCGACGACGCCTGGCGGCAGGCGAGCGGGGTGTACGCCCAGGCGCAACTGCGCGCCCGGACGGACAAGACCATGGTCGACGCCATCGTGCCCGTGCGCGATGCGCTGGCCCTGGGCGCGCGGACGGCCACCGCCGCGCGCACGGCGGACGCCGCCCGTCGCAAGGCGGATGCCGCGCAGCAGCGGGCAGCCGTCGCGCAGCAGCGGGCGCTGGCCGCAAACCAGCGGCATGCGCGGACCCTCCAGGCCCACGCCATCCGCCACCCCGTCGTCGGGACGCCCGTCCCGGCGGCGGTCTCTCAGGGACCCGCGGTAACCACCCCCGCGGACGCTGCCTCCAACCAGGGCCCTGCGGTCAACCCGCAGGGCCCGGCTCCCGGGCGCTGATCGCAGCGCACGGGGGAGTCCCCCCGGTGATGCCCCCGTGGTCGTGTCGCTGCCCTGCCGGCGCCGCGGTCACAGGGGCCTCGCTTTGTCTACGGCAGCGTGGCCACGCGCACCCGGTGGTGCCCGCTGCGGTCGTCGTCCCACACGGCCACGGACTGCCCGCCGGGGAGCACCGCCACCCGCGGGGTGTACTGTTGCGCGGCGCCCGGACCGTCGTCCACCCTGTGGTCCGCGCCCCAGGTGCGCCCGCCGTCCGTGCTCGCCGCGGAGTACACATGGTTGGCGTCCGGGCGCAGGTCCTGCCACACCGCCGTCAACCGGCCGTTGCCACCCGACGCCAGCGCCGCGGACCCCTGCGGCCGGTGGGCCGTGTCCGAGCGCGGGAGCACCGTGCTGGCCCGGGGAGTGCCGCCGTCCACCCGCGCGAACCGGGTGTCGTAGTCCGGCGCGCGCACGCGGAGGTCGGTCCATGCGGCGCCCCAGCCCCCCGCGGGGTCGATCCACGCCGCGGGCTCGGAGTCGATGCGTTCCAGCCGGGTGCCGGCGTCGTCCACGCGGAGCGGCGCGCCCCAGGTGTGCCCCGCGTCGGCGCTCTCGGCGCCCCAGATCTCCCACGAAGACGCCCGGAAGTCCGCCCACGCGACCACCACCCGCCCGCCCTGCGCGGCGATCGACGGCGCCCAGCCGTTCTGCCGGGTGCTGTACGCCGTCGTGGGCACGGGCTCCACCGGGTGCTCGGGGTCCCAGTGCGCGCCGCCGTCCGCGCTGCGGGTGACGTACAACCGCGCCGGGCCGTTGCGGGTGTCGAACCACGCCACGTGCACCGTCCCGTCCACAGGGTCGATCGCCACGGAGGGCCGCCATTGCTGCGTCCCCACCGCGCCCGCGCCCCCGAGGCGCACCGACGGGAGAAAGTCCTGCCCGCCGTTGTTGCTGCGGGCGAAGTACACGTCGTCGTCCCGGGGGGGTGTACCCGTGACCGCGGCGGTGACCACCGCGGCCTCCTGCCAGACCATCACCACGTCGGCGCTGCCCCGCGCGGCCAGCCGCGGCGCCCGCGGGGCCCCCAGGGTGGTCACCCGAGGCCGTGCCTGGGTGAACGCCACCTGCCGAGCGAGCGAGCGCGCGAGGTAGATCCGCGAGCAGCCCTCGCGGGTGTCCTCCCACGCCGCCACCAGCTCTCCGGTGGCAAGCGCGACCAGGTCGGGCCGCGACTGCTCTCCGTCGGTGGTGGGTGCCACCTCGGCGCTCACCGGGACGTCGGGGGCTGAGATCCCCGTGGCGGGAGAACGACCGGCACCGAGGTCCAGGTCGTACCAGGCCACGCCCTCGGTGTACTGCCCCGCGCGAGAGCCCCCGGGCTGGAGCTCACGGCCACGCGCTGCGAGGGCCATCCGCCGGGCGTCCAGGGGCTGCGAGGGGTCTTCTGTCAGGGACCACGAGGCCACGCTGGCAAAGCCCACGTCGGGGTCTTCGCCGATGAAGCTCCCGCGGGGCGAGCCCTCGCCGCCCGGCACCAGCACCGCGCTCTGGCAGTCGAACACCTGATCGAACACGTTGGCGGACAGGCACGCGAGCACGTTGGCGTGAAAGCCCGGGAAGTGGCTGACATGGCTCCATCCGCCTTCGCGCATCACGTCGGGCAGCCACGCGCCGTCGGGGTCGAACGCCCCCCAGCCCGAGGACGCCTCGGGTTGCAACACCAGTTCCACTCCGTCGAGGGACAGCCGGTCGAGGACGTCGGGCATCCACGCGTCCTTGCCGATGGCGCTGGCGACCCGGCCAAAGGGAAGGTCTACCCCGCGGAGGTTGCCCGGCGGGCCGTACGACAGGGTGAGGGCGGTTTCTTCGCCCGGGGCCAGGTATTCTTTCTTCAGCGACGCCACCAGGGTGCCGTCGGGGCCGAAGATCAGGGTTTGATCATAGACCTGGTCCCCGCGGGCCACCCACGCGAACGAGCGGTCCGCGGCGTCGGGGTCGGCCAGCAGGCGCACCAGGGCTGGGTCCGTGCTGCGGTCGGCGTCGGCGAGGTTGTACGTGACGGCGACCCAGGCGTGGAGCTCCCGCGCGAGGGGCGCATACGCCGCGTCCAGCGAGCGCCGGAGGGTGTCCGTGAGCGCGAGGTCGAGCGGGCGGGCCGGCGGCAGGCTCTGGGGCGCCCGCGCGGTGTAGAACCTCGCGGCGGAGTCATAGGCCGTGGCCAGCGCGAGGAAGGCACCCGTCGAGTCCGTCCGTGTCCGCGCGGTGGCGGCGCGGGGACCGATGAAGTCTGCGATGAAGCCCGAGTCCTCGGGGAACACCAGGAGGTTGGGTCGGTCGGTGGCCAGGTGAGGGACCACGTCCCGGTCCACCGCGCGGCGGACCATCCGGGCGAAGGTGTCATAGCTCACGGCGTCGGCGAGGGTGGGTGTCTGGCCCACGGCGAAGACCCGCACGGGCCCCCCCGCGCCGGGGGGATCGCCCGCGCCCGGGGGGCACCGTCCGCCGGAGGGGGGCGCCACGGCGCACGCTCCGTGGGTGCAGGCCAGCAGGGCGCTGCCGCAGTCCGCGGTGGTGACGCAGGGCATCCCGAGGCCCGACGGAGAGCTGGTGCACTGCGCCAGGAGGGCGCCGAGGACGATCCGCCAGGGAAGACGCCAGGGAGGACGGATGGTCATGGCGTGGGTACTACGTACCACGTGGCCGTCGGACGGAAGACTCCCGGTGGGGGACTACAATCCACCGCAGGCGGAGGTGCTGGGTGCGTACGTATTGATCGGGGTGATGGTGCAGGCGCCGAGGGACGAGAACACGATCTGCCCGATGCGCCAGAAGTCGTTGGCGGTACAGTCGCCCGAGGAGTTTCCGGTGAAGGGCCGGGAGGTGAACACCGCCGTGGGGATGGTCCCGGCCGTGGTGCCGCAGTAGACCCTGACCGTGGCCGTGCGTCCTGCGCCGCGGGCGTAGTTGTGCACCGCGAGGGTGTACGTCGAGCCGACGAGGGGGGCGTCCACACGGATGTTCTCCGGGCCCAGGGCCACGGTGTTGTCGAAGTCCAGCACCGCGCCGAAGCTGGTGTCCATGTTGCTGTAGAAGCAGTCGTCGGTGGAGTACCAGGGCGTCGAGCGGTTGTCGTGGAGGTGAACGTCCAGGTCGCCGGGGCCGTCCCAGGTGAGCTCGATCCGGAGCCCGTGGGAGACCGCGGTGACGGGGACGGTGCAGGACAACGGATGGCCGCCGCCGTCGGTGCCCGAGACCTGCACGGTGTAGTTCCCGACGATGGTGGGGTTGAAGGTCACGGACGTGCCCGTGGGGGGCGACGGGCTCCAGACCGCGGTGGACGCGCCCCCCGTGGGCCCCGTGGCGACCGCCCAGGTGAGCCCGGCGACCATCCCCGTGGCGGTCACGCTCAAGGGCACGGCCGTGCCGGCCTGGGTGGTGACCGCGCCGGGGCAGGTGATGGCACCCGAGCAGCCCTCGTCGATGACGCCGTTGCAGTTGTCGTCGATGCCGTTGCAGACCTCCGCGGTGCACGCCCGGCAGGTGCCCAGGCCGTCGCACTGGCCGCCCGACGTGGGCGTCCACTGGAAGCCCTGGCCCACGGTGATGGGGCTGTAGTCGTTGTAGGTGACCTGGTCGTACGCGGTGCCGGTGTCCTGCTGGATGCCCACGGTGACGTGGCTGCTGTGGCCGTTGTGGTTAAAGCCGTCCAGGCGGTTGTAGAGCACGTCGAGGGTGCCCGATCGCTCGGTGAGCACGGTTTCAAAGGTCAGGTCGGTCGAGAATCCGCCGTGGATGTACACGTCGTTCCACTCGGCGACGAACTGTCGGGAGGGCGCGGAGCCGAAGGTCGCGGTACAGACCCCCTGGCGAAGCACCAGGTCGGCCCAGAGGGCAAAGACCGTGTTGGGGGCGCCGGCGTTGGGCAGCGGGGTGTTCACCCAGAGGGAGGACGCGGGTCCAAAAGACAGCATGCCGTTGGAGGACAGTCCCACGGAGGTATACGCAACGCCGTAGTACGGAAACGAGAACGGCAGCGGGGCGGTGTCGGTGGCGTCGTCGGCGCCCGCGAGATACGTTCCGTGTCCGGGCGCAGCGCAGGCGTCCAGCCAGGCCTGGGGCGAGGTGGCTCGGGTGTATCCCGGCGGGCTGCCGCCGCAGGGGGTGCCCGCGGGCATGCTGCTGGTGGCCATGCACACGGGCGCTCCCGTGGCGCACGAGATCCTCCCCGCGGTGCACTGCGCGGACAGGGTGCACGGGGTGCCGTCGGCGCAGGCGACGCAGGTGGCCGTGGGGCTGCACACCATGGCAGGGCCGCAGGCGGCGCCCACGGGCGCGGGGCCGGCGTCGGTGCACACCGCGCGCTGGGGGATCGGGCAGGTGAGGACACCGAGGCGGCACGGGGCGCCCGGGTTGCACGCCGAGCCAGGGGCGCAGAGGGTGAGGTACTCCGTGGGGTTGCAGTCGTAGCGGGCTTCGACGGAGCCGAGGGTGGGCGAGGCGTTACCGCTGACGGTGGGGACCAGGTGCGCGGTGAGCTGGAGGTACGGCTGGCGCTCGGCGTTGGGGGACGCGGCGCGGAGGATCTGGCCGAGGTCCAGGGTGGTGGCGGCCGTGGGGGTCCCGAGCGGCGCGTCGGGGAGGGCGATGGCCGGGGCCGAGGCGAGGCCCGCGGAGGTGGCGGCGGCGCGGGCTTCAAGATGGATCGCGGTGCCCGGCGGGACGGACGAGGTGTACTGGAACTGCCCCCAGAGGGGGAGGATCACCGGGCCCAGGTCGGTGCACCCGGCGGTGTATACCCGGGTGTACACCCCGGCGGTGCACATGGCGGGGGTGGGCGTCCAGCGGACGCTGGTGCCCGCGGGGACCGACCCGGCGAGGTCGTAGGACACCTGGTCGGCGGGGCCGCTGGCGCCTTGCTGGATGCCGACGGTGGCGTGGCCGCCGGTGGCCTGGGCCCCGGTGTCCATGCGGTTGTACAGCACGTCGAGGGTGGCGGAGCCTTCGGTGAGCACCACCTCGAAGGTGAGGTGGGCGTTGTGGTCGGTGTTGAAGTACGCGTCGGACCATTCGGCGACGAACTGCCGGGAGGGCGCGGTGCCAAAGGTCGCGGTGCAGACGCCCTGGCGGAGCACCAGGTCGTCCCAGAGGGGAAAGACCGTGTTGGGGGTGCTGGCGTGGGGCAGCGGGGCGTTGATCCAGAGGGATGACGCGGGTCCAAAGGACAGCATGCCGTTGGAGGACAGCCCCACGGAGGTGTTCACGGTGCCGTAGAACGGGAACAAGAAGGGCAGCGGGGCGGTGTCGGTGCTGTCGTCGGCGCCCGGGAGGTACGTGCCGTGGCCGGCGGCGGTGCAGGCGTCAAGCCAGGGTTGCGGCGACGATCCACGGGTGTAGCCCGCGGCGCCGGGGGTGCACGTAGCGGTCACGCCCCCGGGGGCGGTGCCCGACGGGCAGAAGGCCGCGGGCGGGAGGGTCCCGGTGGTGACGGACGAGGACCCGGGAGGGACGGGGTCCGTGGGTTCGGGACAGGTGACGGCGCGGCGGCACACGGGGTCCCAGGAGCCGGGGCAGTCGTTGAGGGCGGCGGCGTACCGGTCGGTGTCCGAGGAAAGGTGTGTGCCCTCGGCGGTGCCTGGAAAGACCCCGGCGGAGAGCTTTGCGAGGAGGGATGATGCGGGCGGGGTGGTGCCGGGTCTGGCGTCCGTTGCTCCATCCCCGGCGTCCGCGCTGCAACCGGCGAGGAGGGCCAGGACGGTCGGGACGAACCAGGGGGAGGGAGAGCGGGCGGGGCGCATCGCCACGGCACAACGGCAGCGGCGCGGAGAAGTTGAGGCGAGGTCAGTACCCGGCGCAGGCGTCGGCGCCGTCGATGTAGGTGTTGATCGGGGTCACGGTGCAGGCGGACGGGGAGGTGAACACCACCGTGGCGACCCGCCAGAAGTCGTTGCCCGAGCAGTTGCCTGAACCGTTGCCGGAGAGGGCGCGGCTGGTGAACACCGCGGCGGGGGTGACGCTGGACGAGTTGCAGAAGATCTGGACGGTGGCGATGCGGCCAGCGCCGTGGGCGTAGTTCTCTACCCCGACGGTGTACTGCGAGCCCACGGTGGGGGTGTTGACGTGGGTGTTCTCGGGGCCGTAGCCCACGGTGTTGTCAAAGTCCAGGATCCCTCCCCAGGCGGAGGTGGCGTTGGCGTAGTAGGTGTCGTCGCGGGTGAACCACGGGGTCGAGGTGCTGTCGTGGAGGTGCAGGTCCAGGTCGCCCGAGCCGTCCCAGGTGAGCTGGACGCGGAGGCCCGTGGGCACGGCGGTGACGTGGAAGGCGCAGGAGACCGGGTTGCCCGAGCCGTCGAGGGCCGTGGCGGTGACGGTGTAGACACCGACGATGTACGGGGTGAAGAGCTCGGAGGTGGCCGTGGGGGGCGACGGGTTCCACACGGCGGTGGACCCTCCGCCCGTGGGACCGGCGGTGACTGACCAGGTGTAGCCGTGGAGGGACGCGGAGCCCGAGACGGAGACCGCGAGGGGCTGCCCCGCGGCGACGGTGGCGTCCGCGGGGCAGGCGAGGGTGCCCGAGCAGCCTTCGTCGATGACGCCGTTGCAGTTGTCGTCGATGCCGTTGCAGACCTCGGGCGTGGGCATGCCCGGGGTGCACACGGGGACCACGCCGCGGACGCAGCCGGGGACGGTGCGGGCGCACGCGCCGACGCCGCAGGACTGGTCGGGGATGGATTCGTCGACGAGGCCGTTGCAGTTGTCGTCGATGCCGTTGCAGACCTCCATGGTGCCGCAGCGGATGCACGCGCCGGTGGAGGTGCACGCGGAGGTGACCGATGGGTTCCATTGGATGGCGGTCCCGGCGCGGACGACGCCGGCGGTGTTGTACGACACCTGGTCGAACGAGGATCCCGTGTCGCGCTGGATGCCGATGGTGCTGACCGAGCCCGAGGGGCGGAGGTCGGTGGGGTCGTCGGCGGCGAGGCGGTTGTACACCACGGCGATGCTCTGGTCGGCCTCGGAGAGCTGGACTTCGAAGGTGAGGTGGGTGATCCCGCCGCCGTGGAACGTGGCGTCGGACCACTCGGCGACGAAGACCCGGGAGGGGGCCGAACCGACGGTGGTGGTGCACACCCCCGTGCGCTGGAGGAGGTCGGACCAGAACGGGAAGACGGCGTTGGTGACCCCGCCGGGCAGGGGGGTGTTGACCCACTGGGCCGAGGCCGACGGAAAGCCCAGGACCCCGTTGGCGCTGACGCCCACCTGGGTGAACGGCGTGCCGTAGTACTGGAACGGAAACGGCAGGGCGACGGTGTCGGTGCCGTCGTCGGAGCCGGCGAGGGTGACCGCGGAGCCCGGCGCGCCGCAGGCTTCGAGCCAGGACGGCGGCGCGGCGCCGCGGGTGTACGTGTCGGGTGAGACCGCGCAGGGGGCGCCGGACGGGAGGTTGGTGCTCGGGAGGCACATCGGGGAGCCCGTGGCGCACGAGAGCCTGCCGACGGTGCAGGTGCTCCCGGTGTCACAGAGGCTGCCTTCGGCGCAGGCGATGCA
>FSWI01000553.1_pt1 | contig 11447 bp, 8 predicted proteins | sample 1637911 | NCBI WGS metagenome assembly FSWI01 (sample SAMEA3914789, study PRJEB12502) | metagenome | biome: forest; material: soil | place: Canada | collected 2011-07-03 | depth 0.3 m
GCGCGTCCAGTGGGCCAGCCTCTTCCAGCGCACCCGCGCGCGCCTCACGGGCGTCATCGCCGACGCGGCGTGGATGCAGCGCGTCCAGTCAGCCGGCGGAGCGCGCTGAGATCACACCCGCGCGGCGGGGTACGCCCGTCCGTCCGTCCGTGACCCGCGGCGGGGGCGGAGGGACGAAACGGCAGCGTCCGGGGCTCCCGCCGCGACCTGTCTCCGCGCCGGGGAGGGAGTTGGTTGATTCCGTCCCGCCGCCGACCCATCCTTGGCGTGATGACCCCCGACGAACGCGCCGTCCTCGCCGCCAACGATGTCTTCTACGCGGCGTTCACCGCGCAGGACGGCGCGGCGATGGACGCGGTGTGGTCCCGCGAGTGCCCCGTGTCGTGCATCCACCCGGGCTGGGCGCCGCTGCGGGACCGCGCGCTGATCTTGAAGTCCTGGCGCGCGATCTTCCGCGGCCCGCGCCCGCCCGCGGTGACCATCGACGACGCCCGGGCCATCGTGGTGGGCCCGGCTGCGTGGGTGGTCTGCTACGAGCGCCTGACCAACCTCCAGGGCGAAGAAGCCGGCACCCTGGTCGCCACGAACGTCTTTGTCCGCGAGTCGGGCGAATGGCGCCTGGCCCACCACCACGCCGGTCCCGTGGCCACCGCCGACGACGAGGACGAAGACGAAGACGAGGATCCGGACCCCTCGGGCGAGATGCTCAACTGACGGTCGCGCGCACCGTGCGCCGTGCACCGTGCACCGCGGGCAGGGCCCACCAGGGCACGCCCGGACGCGCGTGGTGCTCCCAGTGGTAGCCGAAATGGAAGCAGGTCAGGAGGGACAGCGAGGGCGGTAGCGCAGTGCTCCGCGCCCGGTGCCCGTCGGCGTGGCCGCCCGGCACGTCCCTGTGCGGCAGGTACGTCCCGAACGTGAAGAGCTGTACGGTGCTCAACAGCGCGGGGAGCACCCAGAACGCCAGGAGTCTCCCCTGGGGGACCCCCGCCAGGTGCTGCAACACGTTGAACACCACGGCCATGCCGACGATCTGCCCCGGCCGTACATAGTGCCGGACAAACCGGACGTACCACCGGACGAAGCCCGGGTGCGCGCCGTCATGGTGGTCGGGATCGCCGGGCGTCGCCGGGGCCGCGTGGTGGCGTAGATGCTCCCGCCGGAGCGCCGGGTACGGGAACAGCGCGTACAGCCCCACGGCCGTGGCGCCCAGCGCGTTGTTCCACCGAGGGCGTCCAGGCCAGGGCCCGCCGTGCATCGCGTCGTGCGCGGTGATGAACAGCCCCGTGTGCAACCACGTCCGGAGGATCACCAGGGCCACCACGGCGATGACCGGGATGCGCGCCAGCGGCACCGCGAGCAGCGCCACCAGACTGATCCCCCAGGCGGCCATCACCGTGAGCGCCACCGCGGGGCCGATGCCCGCGGGTGGCCGCACGCCGGACTCACGGGCGGACTCACGGGCGGACTCATGGACAGTCCCGGAGGGTGCGGTCATGACTGGGACCCCGCCGTGCCGTACGTGCGCAGCGAAAGCGGCACGGCCACTGCAATTGATCCTACCGCACCCCGCGACGCGGGGGTCAGGAGGACGATCATGCTCTGGACGATCACGGCGGTTCTGGTGGTTCTTTGGCTGCTCGGGTTTACCGCGTTCCACGCCGTCGGGGCCTGGATCCACATCCTGTTGGTCCTGGCTGTCGTCTCGCTGGTGTTCAACCTGGTGAGCGGCCGGCGGGCGATGGTCTAGCGTCGGTCCAGCGTCGGGCTACGCCGTCACGCCCCCGTGGGCGCCCCGCGAGACCGCGGCGCCGGCGCGCGCGACGTCGATCACCCGGACGGTCACCGCCACCCCGTGGGCCGCGTACGCCATCTGGAACGCGCGGACCACGGGGTGTGGGTCACCGTCCGTGCGCACCAGCGCCAGCGCGCTGGAGCCAGCCCCCGACAGCGCGGCCCCCACTGCCCCGGCCTCGCGCGCCGCCGCGAGGGCGTCCGTCAGGCCCGGCAGCAGCGCCGCGCGGTACGGCTGGTGGAGGGCGTCGTCGAAGGCCCACGCGATCCCGGCGGTCTCGCCCTGCGCGAGGGCGTGGGAGAGGTACACCGCGCGGGCCACGTTGCGCGCCGCGTCCCGGTGCGGGACCGTCGCGGGCAGCACCGCGCGCGAGGCCCGCGTCGCGAGCACGGCGTCGGGCGAGGCCACCACGGCACGCAGCCCGTCGAGGTCCCCGAGGCGCAGCGCATGGACGCCTGCGTCGTCCTGGGACCCGCAGCACAGGCCGCCCAGGACGGCCGGGGCGACGTTGTCAGGGTGCCCTTCGAGCCCCGCGGCGAAGGCCAGCACGGCGCGCGGGTCGTGGGCGACGGCGTCCAGCGCGTCGGCTGCCATCACGCCGGCCACCACGGCTGCGGCGCTGGATCCAAGCCCCCTCGCCGTGGGGATCTCCGAGCGCGCAGCGCCCGCGACCGCCCGGTCGGCCGTCCCCCGTGAACGCCAGCGAGCGCGCATCGCGCGGAGGACCAGGTCGTCCCGGTCGGGCAGGGCCTCGAAGTGTACGTCCCCCGTGCGGGTGACCGCGTCGGCCGTCCCTGGGATCGCCCCGAGGGTGACTTCGAGGTACAGCCCCAGCGCGAGGCCCAGGCTGTCGAACCCGGGGCCGAGGTTCGACGTGGAGCACGGCACCCGGACGGTGATCACGCCCCCACCAGGCGCAGGAGGTCGGCCTTGGTGACAATCCCGAGGAGGGTCAGGCCGCGGGTCACCAGCACCGCGGGGTGGCGCTCCAGGATCCGGGCCACGGCCACGACGGGTGTCTGGCCGCCGATCTCGGGCAGCGCGGGGGCCATCACCTCGGTGACCCGGATCTCCGCGAGGTGCCGCCGCGGGCGCGGGGCCAGGACCAGGTCGGTGACCACCCGCTCGTGCAGGCTGCCGACGCAGACGCCGTCGCGCATCACGGGCACCTGCGAGATCCCCTTGGACCGCATCAGGGCCACGGCGTCTCCGAGGGTGTGGTCCGGGCCCACCGTGACCACCTTGCGACGCGGTAGAAGCAAGCTCTCGACGGCCACCGCGCCGATGCCCCCGCCGTGGTGCGGGTGCGCCGCGCCCTGCGGGTGGCCCGCGGCCCGCTCGCGCTCACGGCGGACGGCGTGGAGGTCCGCGAGGATCGCGCTGGCGGTCTCCATCTGCCCGGCGCCGCGGCCCACGATGGTGATGTCCCGGGCGAGGTCGGTCTCGATCACCGCGACGTTCAGGGTGCCCTGCACCGCGAGGGGCGAGGCCGCGTCGATCTCCGTGGGCGCCACCCGCGCGACCTCGCGGGACACCTCGGCGATCAGTCGCACGACGCGGCCGTGGGCGCGCGCGGACTTCACCTGCACAGCAGTCACGCCGCGGATGCCGGTGACCGAGACGTCCCGGAGGGTGATCGCCCGGCCCATCACCGCGTTGGCCAGGATCACCAGCTTCACCGCGGCGTCCCAGCCGTCGACGTCCTGCGAGGGGTCGGTCTCGGTGATCCCCTGGGCCCTGGCTTCCTCCAGCACGTCCGCGAAGTCCTGCCCGGTGGCCTCCATGCGCGACAGGATGAAGTTCGTCGAGCCGTTGATCACGCCGCGGATGGAGCTGACGACGTTGCCCACCAGGGCGTCGCGCGCCAGCTCGATGATCGGCACCGCGCCGCAGACCGATCCGCCGTACTTCAACGGCACGCCCGCGCGCTCGGCCAGCCGGGTGAGCTCTCCGAAGCGCAGGGCGAGCGGGCCCTTGTTCGCGGTGACCACGGCCTTGCCCGCGCGCAGGGCCTCGGCGATGTGGGTCAGCCCGACGCCACCGTCCCGGATGTCCGTCGGGGTCACCTCGACCACCACGTCGGCGCGAGCGTTGCGTATCGCCGCCTCGCCGTCCCACCGCCGCAGCTTTGCGCCCGCGCCGGGCGCCAGGGCGCCGTGCTTCTCCTTGGCCCGGACAAGGGCCGGCAGGTCCAGGCCGTCGTCGTCGAAGGCCGTCCCCGAGGTGTCCGTGACCGCCACCACGCGGAACATCCCCGCGGGCGCCGCGCCGCGGGGCACCTTGCGCGAGAGGGCCTTGGCGACCCCCCGGCCCACGACCCCGAAACCAATGATCTGTACGCGCAGGGGACCCGGTGCAGGCGTGGTGGGCATCGTGGTGGCTGGCCCGGAGTCTAGTCCGCGTCCGGGTCACAACCCACCACAACCCGTCGCAGCCCGTTGCGGGGGAGACCCGCCCGCGACGAAGATCACCGCCGCGGCCGCACGGGCCTTGCCCCCGGTGCCGCCGACTGGAGGACCCTGATGGCTGCCTACTTCGACGACAAGGACCTGGCGAACTTCGGCACGATGGGCGAGCACTCCCACGAAAACTGGAAGAGGTTCATGGAGTACTACGGCAAGGCCTTCGACGAGGGCCTGGTCACCAGGCGCGAAAAGATCCTCGTCGGCTTCGCCGTCTCGCAGGCCGAGAAGTGCCCGTACTGCATCGACAGTTACACCCGGCAGGCGCTGGAGGCCGGGATGACCATGGAGCACCTCGCCGAGGTGCTGCACTGCGTGGCCTCCCTCCGCGCGGGGATCACCCTGGCCCACGGGCTGGTGGCCCGCAACGTGGTCAACAAGCTGGGGATGTAGCCCGCGTCAGGGCCCCGGCGCGCGCCAGCACCGCGTCGAACATCCCCCGCGTCAGCCTTCCCGTCTGGGTGTTGTGCCTGGACACGTGGTAGCTCCCGACCAGGGTCCGGTGCCCCCCCAGGACAGTCCCCAGGTCCAGCTCTGCGCCGTGGCCGAACGCCGGCTTCGGACGCGGCGCCCGCCAGCCCGCCCGCGAGGCGACACCCAGCACCGAGGACCACGCGATCGCCCCGAGCGCGAGGTACACCCGCGCCCCGGCCAGCAGGGCGAACTCCCGGTCGAGGAAGGGCGCGCAGGCCGCGAACTCCGAGGGCGTGGGCTTGTTGTCCGGCGGCGCGCACCGGGCCGACGCCGTGATCCAGCAGTCCCGCAGGGTCAGCCCGTCGTCTGCCGCCGAGGCCACGGGCTGCGAGGCCAGGCCCGCCCGGTGGAGCGCCGCGTACAGAAACTCCCCCGAGGCGTCCCCGGTGAACATCCTTCCCGTCCGGTTGGCCCCGTGCGCGCCCGGCGCGAGGCCCACGATCACCAGTCGCGCGGTGGCGTCTCCCCACCCCGGCACGGCGCGGCCCCAGTAGGTCTCGTCCCGGTACGCCCGGCGCTTCTCCCGCGCGACCTCCTCGCGCCAGGCCACCAGCCGCGGGCAGCGCCGGCACGCGATCACCTCCTCGCGCAGCACCGCGAGGGAGTCCCCCCGAGCGATGGCTCTCCCCCGGGTCACGGCACTGCCTCCGCGGACGCCCCACGGCTCGCGAGCACCGCGCGGCCCACGCGGCAGTCGGGCCGCCATCGGCACGCGGCGCAGTCCTGGCCCGGTCCCCGGTCGCCCCGCGCCATGCGCCCGGCGAGGGCCACGAGGTAGGTCTCGGCCGCCTCCGCGTCGAAGCCCCCGGGGACCGTCGGCAGCGTGGCGAGCGCGCCCGCCGCGGGCACCGCGAGGTGGCGCCCCACCACCCGCTCTCCCGTGATCCGCTGTACCGCCAGGGCGTAGGCGTCCAACTGGGGGCGGTAGTACGCCGCCCACTTCGGCAGGTCCTCCACGGACAACAGGTGGGTCTTCAGGTCCACCACGTGCAGCCCGTCGGCCCCTCGGACCACCAGGTCCACCGCGCCCTGGAGGGTGGTGCCCCCGAGGTCCAGGGCGAAGGGCAGCTCGCGGGCGGGCTCTTCCACCGCGCCCAGCAGGGAGACCACCGCCCGCAGGGACACCAGCGTCCGGGCCGCCAGGGCCGCCAGCGCGTCCGCGTGCTCCGTGACCCCGCGCGTGGCCAGCACCGCCCGCGCCAGCGAGAGATCCCCCGCGGCCGTGCCTTCACCCAGCAGGCTCGCCCGCTCGACCGCGCCGTGGACCAGCGAGCCCACCCGCGACGGCGGCAGCTCCCGAGGCACCGCCGCCCGCTCGGTCGCCGCCCGAGGGACCGCGCGCAGCCCGACGGGCTCTCCCGTGCTGCGGGCCAGCCGGTGCTCCTCCCGCAGAAAGCGCCGCAGCCGGGGCACCTCGGGGCAGTCGGCCACCTCGCACAGCTCCGACGGAGATACCCGCGCAAGCCGGGGTACGTACAGCGACGGCACCCGGGCTGTCACGGACGGCAGGGCCTCGGAGTCGTCCTCGGCCAGCGCGCGCCAGGGCGTCAGGTCGGGCGGCTCCGGGGGATCGTCCGTCCCCGTGACGGTCGGGTCCTCGGGCGGCGCCACGACGCGCACGGGCACGCCGAGCCATGTCGACAGCCCCGCGGCGGGGATCGCCGGGAGCAGCGCGGTCACCAGCCCGCGGACATACTGCGCGGTGCCGGTTTTGGTATCCTCGGGCCACATCACCGCCAGGTGGTCCCGCGCGCGGGTGACGGCTACGTACAACAACCGTAGCCATTCCTGGCGCAGCCGCAGGTCGCCGTCAAACGCTCCGCGGAGGCGCAGCGCCACGGCGCCGACGCCCACGTCCGGGACGATCTGCACGCCGCTGGCGCCCAGGGCGTCCGGGTGCAACAGCGCCTCGCCCTCCCCCGGCCGCACGACCTCGACCCGCGGCAGCCGGACCTCCAGCTTGCGAGACAGCACGTCCAGGAACACCACGGGGTACTCCATCCCCTTGGACTTGTGCAGGGTCACCAGCCGCACGGCGTCGGGGGTGTCCTCCAGCGCGACGGGCTGGCGCAGCTCGTCCCGCGCGGCGCGTTCCAGGTCGAGCAACAGGTTCTCAAGGGTGGCGCCCGTCGCGCCCGCCAGGGTGAGCGCCGGGTCCCCGCGCCGGGCAAGGGCGTGCGCCAGCGCCACGAGGGCGCCGACGTTGGCCCGCACCTGCGCGGCACCCGGGCCGTCGCAGCGCAGGGACAGCCGTTCGGCGAGGCCGATGGACTCCAGCGCCTGCTCCACGGCCTCGGGCAGCGGAAGCTGCCGCAGGGCCCTGCGCCCCGCCGCGAGGTCGTCCGCCGCGCGCATCAGGGCCCGCACCTCGAAAGGGTCCAGCGGGAGTGCTCCGGGCGTGTCGCGGTGGACCTCCAGCGCGCGCTCGGGCGAGCCCGAGACCTTCGCCAGGGTCAAGCGCACCATCGTCCGCTGCGAGACGCCGTACAGCTCGGACAGCAGCACGGCGGCCGCCGCGGCGCGGTCCCTCGGCGAGGCCAGCATCTGGAGCCACGCGTGGGCGAGCTGCACCTCCAGCGCGTCGAAGAGGGACTCGCCCTCGTGGACGGTGGCCACGCCGCGGGCGCGCAGCGCCGCAGACCAGTTCGCGAGGGTGTACTTGTCATACGCCAGGACCGCGACGTCGCCGTACCGCGCGGGGCGGGGCGCGCGGGACGTACGGTCCAGCACCGGGGTCCCCTCGGCCACCAGGGCCATCAGCCGCGCCACGCCCGCGCGGATCTTCGGGGCGTTCTGGTTGGGCGACGGGAACCGGACGAGGTCCACCGAGGGGGTGTCCTTGGGGCAGCGCCCGATGGCGTAGTCGTTCTCGGCCACGAGGGGGGCGAACGCGAGCCCCGAGGGAGGCATCACCGCGCCGAAGAGCCCGTTGGCAAAGGCCACCAGCTCGGGCCGGGACCTCCGCGACCGGTCCAGGGACTCGACCGTCTCGCCACGGGCCCGCGCCCGGTCGAGCAGGGCCGCGAACAGCGCCGAGTCCGCCGTGCGAAAGCCGTAGATCCCCTGCTTCAGGTCGCCGACGTACCGCACCTCGCAGCCCGCCTCCCGCAGCGCCTCGAACAGTCGAAACTGCAACGGCGAGGTGTCCTGGAACTCGTCCACCACCACGAACGGCAGCGCCCGCGCCACCAGCGGCGCATACGGCGTGGCGGGCGCACCCCCGGCCCCCCGGCCCTCCAGCAGGTCCAGCGCCATGAGCTGCATGTCCTCGAAGTCCACCGCGCCGAGCCGGGCCTTCTCCGCGGTGTAGCCCTCCAGCACCCCCGACGCGACGGCGAACACCCCGCGCACACCGTCCGTCAACCGCCGACGGAGCTCCGGGTGCGTGGTCGACGCCGCCTCCACCGCGGCCAGCAGCCCCGCGAGGTCCCTGGCCAGGCCCTTCGAAGTGTCCTCCCGGGACAGACGCAGGGCGGCGTCCACGGGGAGCACCCCGCGGTCTTCGCGCAGCGACCGCAGGGCCGCGTACATCCCCTGGTCGGTCTTGCGCAGGGGCTCGGGGTTGGCGTCCAGGTGCCTCCACGCCGCGTCGAGCCCCGAGGTCACCGCCGCGTCCAGCGCCAGGGCATCCCCCGCGGGGCCCAGGCACCCGACCAGCCGCTCGGCCGCCCGCTCACCCTCCGCCCGCACCGCCTCCGGGCGCATCGCCACGGAGCGGCACTTCTCAAGCACCTCCCGCACGAGGGCCTGCAAGCGCCCGGTGGGGGTCTGGTCGTCGGACCGCCCACGCGCCGCGAGGCCCACCCCGGGGCCCAGCGAGTCCTCCAGCAGCGCCCGCAGGGCCGGCGCGCCTTCGTCTCGCAGCGCGTCGGACAGCATCCTGCGCAACAGCACCCGCGCGCCTTGATCGTCCAGCACCAGGGGCTGCGGCGGCAGGCCCGCCGCCAGCGGGTACCGCTGTAGCAGGGTCAGCGCGAACCGGTGGATCGTACAGATGTCCGCAGCGTCCACCCGGGCGGCCTCGGCGAGCAGCCCGAGGGACAGCAGCCGGGCGCGCACCCTGTCCTGCAGCTCCGCCGCGGCTGCGTCGGTAAAGGTCACCGCGGCGATCCGGTCCACGGGCGTGCCCGCGCGCACCCTGTCGACCACGGCCTCCACGATGCGGTAGGTCTTTCCGCTGCCCGCCCCCGCGGCCACCAGCTTCGGGGGGTTGTCCTCCGCCCTCACTGCCCACCCGCCATCCGGAACCTGCACCCGAGTCTCATCCCGCAGTACTCACAGCTCTTTGCTCCGGCCTGGGCAAGCTCCTGCGCCCTGGCCTCGTCGTGCGGCGCGTAGAGCGCCCCGGTGCCCCCCGGGTCCTCGTCGTCCATCAGCGCGTCGAAGGTGGCGCCCAGGGAGGCCAGCACCCGCTCCCGGTGGGACGCCAGCGGGTGCGCCCGGTCGACCGTCACCACGGTGGTCGACAGGGTCCGCGCGAAGGGCGCGTCGGCCTCGGGCCCGGCCAGCGCCTCGCCCTCGGGCTTGGACAGCGACAACCGGACAAACGCCGCCACCTCGCCGCCCGCCCTCGCCGCGGCCACCGCGGGCACCAGGGCCGAGTCCAGGTCAAGCCCCGCGTCCCGTAGCTTTGGAAACCCGTCCGTCGACCCGAGCCGCAGGTCCATCACCAGGGCGTGCGCTCCGTCCTTCTCCGTGTGGGTCTCCACCCTGGGCGCCTGCGCCACCAGGCGTACCGCCCGCCCGCCCGGCAGCGCCAGGGACAGCGCCACGGACCCCGTCGGGGTCTCTCCGTCGGTCTTTTCCCCGGTCGCCCCCCCGGTGTCACCCGCGTCACCCGTGTCACCCGTGTCACCCGTCGGGTACGACACCGGGTCGAGGTTCCACGCCGTTCTCAGGTCCAGGTACCGCCGTACAAACGTGCGCACCGTCCGCTGGAGTTCTTCGAGGGCGAAGCGCATGTCGCCCCGGTCGGCCCAGGGCACGTGCGCGGTGACTGCCGTCGCGAGGGCGGCCTCGATGTCCGCCGCCGTCGGGGCGCGGCCCTCGGCCGCCACGGAGTCCAGGGACCGCAGCGCCGCGCGGGTGACCTTGGCCCGGTCCCCCGCCGTGAGGGACGGAGCCCGCGCCAGACGCAAGGGCCGCAGCCCCAGGAGGTGCCCGGTGAGAAAGCTGTACCGACACGTGAGCAGGGTCTCCAGAGCCCGGGGCGTGAACACCGCGACGGCCACCTGGTCCCGCACCAGGTCGCCCACGTCGAAGCGCCGGTCGGGCTTGTACCGCGCCATGAACAGGTCCCGCACGCCCACCTCCGCCGCCGCCAGCGGAGCGCCCAGGGCCACGGCCTCGGCCACCCGGCCGGCCCCCAGCGCCGCCACGGCGTCCAGCACCCGCGCCCGGTGGGTCACCGCAGCGCCCGGGTGCTCCTCGGCCAGCCACCGTGGACCGGGCACGAAGCCCAGGGTCTCTCTCGCGCCACGGGCCTCCGGGGAGAGCAACGCAAGGAGGTCACGCCACGCGAGGGAGGCCTCGGCCACCCCGCCGTCCGCCCTGCGCCGCGGCCACAGGAGCACCAGCCGCTCCGAGGGCAGCGACAGCATCCGCGCGGTCTCGCGCAGCGCCTGGGCCCCGTGCGCGGCCTCGTCCGGCAGCGCAGCGAGCGCGCCCCCGGCGGACGCCAGCCGTTCGCGCTCCAGGGGACCCAGCAACAGCGCGCGGCCGATCCCTACGGGATACCTCCCCCGGTGGAAGCCCGTCACCAGCAGCACCCGCGGCCGGCGCGCGGGGAAGGGCTCGTCGGCAAGCAAGGCCACGCCGTCCCCGCGGCGCGCGTCCACGCCGTCGGGCACCACCCCCAGCAGCGGCTCGGCCAGCGCCAGGAAGGCCCCCGGGTCGTGCGGCGGCAGCGCACCCCCGGTCGCATCGACGCGATCCAGCGCGGCCCGGCACGCCGCGTCGATCGCCCCCGCGGCGGCCACCCAGGCGCCCGCCACCCGCTCGTCCGCAAGTCCCTCGCGAAACTTCACGGGGTTCACAAAGCGCGCGAGCGTGGCCTCGACCACCCCGCGCAGCGCCGCCGCCCGGTCGCCCGGAGCCACCCGGACAAACGGCCCGGCGGACTCCCACAGGGTCACCAGCTCCTCGACCCGTTCGCGGATCTCCGCGAGCTGGGCCACCCGCGCGAGGTCGGTGTCCAGTTCAAGCACCGTCACCGGCGCGCCCTCCTCGTCGTCCGCCGGGTCGGGCGCGTCCCTGCTGGCCGCGGCCGGGTCCGCCGTCGCGCGGAGCAGCACCTCGCGCACGCCCTTCCACCCCGTGGGCACCGCGCGGCGTAGCTGCGCGCACAGCCAGTCGCGGTCCGAGCCCCACACCCCCGAGCCCGGCGCGGACAGCACCGTGGCGAGGTCCACCACGTCCACCCCCCGCCACCCCAGGCGCACCGACGCCCGCACCACCTGCCACAAGGGCCACATCTGCACCGGGCTCGCGCCGCCGCCGTGCGAGGGCACCCCGTACCGCGCGAGCGCCCGCGCCACCCGCTGCGCAGCCCCGGGCTCCGGCGAGACCGCCACGGCCACCGTCTCGGGGTCCATCCCCCGCGCAGCGGCTTCGGCCACCCAGCGGGCCACCGTTTCAGCCTCGTCGTGCGGGTCGCGCACCACCACGGTCGCCACGCTCCCGTCGGCCCCGGGCGCGCCTTCCCCCTGGCCCAGCGC
>FSWI01000055.1_pt1 | contig 11154 bp, 10 predicted proteins | sample 1637911 | NCBI WGS metagenome assembly FSWI01 (sample SAMEA3914789, study PRJEB12502) | metagenome | biome: forest; material: soil | place: Canada | collected 2011-07-03 | depth 0.3 m
GAGGGTGGGGACGGGTGGATGCCGGAGGCCGGATCGGGTACCTCGCCGTCGAGGGGGTGCGCACGAACGGGACGGGCGCGGGGAGTGACCGGGCGGGGCTTGTGGCGGTGTACGGCACCCTCGGCGCGACCGTCCGGCTGGCGGAGCACCTCGGGGTGCGGGCGGACCTGGCCTGGGGTGGCACCCTGTCGCCGCTGGTGGTGAGCGTCGACGGCGGATCGGTGGCAGAATGGGGTCGCCCTCTCGTGGTGCTGGCCGCGGGGCTGGATACAGACTGGTGATCCCGACACGACGGTGACCGAGCGGTCGGTGGAGGTGGTGCTCCCGGTGCGATCCGCGACGACGGTCCGATGGCTGCCGGAGATCCTGCTCGCGCTGGGAGCGGGCTGTGAGCCGGTGACGCTGCGGCTGGGCGCCGTCGGGACACCCGATGGGACGGCGGTGCCGGACGCCACGGCGATGGCCGACGTGGCGGTCACGCCCTGGGCGGGTGACGACGCCGCGGAGGCCGCGGGCCCCGGGGACCTGCCTGCGTTCTGCGTGCCGGACTGCGTGGGGGGGAGGGTGTGCGCGGGGGGTGAGTGCCTGCCCCACTGGCTGCCCATCGAGGCGCCGGAGATCGCCGACACGGGTCCGAGGGTGGGGCACTTCGCGGTGTGGACGGGGCGCGAGGTGATCGTGTGGGGCGGCCGGGACCCCACGGTGGCGGGTGCAGGCGGGATCTACGGTGACGGCTACCGGTTTGACCCTGTGCGCAACGAGGTGCGGGCGATCTCGATGGCGGCGGCGCCGTCGCCGCGCTTCAACGACGGACCGCAGACCGCGGTGTGGACCGGGCAGGAGATGATCGTGTGGGGCGGGCGCTCGGCCGGTGGGGACCTGTCGGACGGCGGGGCGTACCTCCCGGGGCTGGACCAGTGGCAGGCGCTGGGGGCGGGGCTGACGCCACGGTCGCGGTTCACCGCGGTGTTCACGGGCACGGACCTGCTGGTGTGGGGTGGCGAACAGGGGCAGGTGGCCGACGGAGACGGCGGTCGGCTGCGGGTCTCGTCGGGGAGCTGGGTGGCCACGCCGGGGGGCACGCCCCGCGCGCGCTCGGGCCACAGCGCGGTGTGGACGGGCGCCGAGATGATTGTCTGGGGCGGCGTGGACGACGCGGGCGAGCGGTTGAGCGACGGCTGGCGCCTGACCCCCGTGGGGGACATCTGGCGCCCGCTCGCGCCGGCCGGGACCCTGGGAGGACGGACGGATCACACGGCCGTGTGGACGGGCGCCGAGATGATTGTCTACGGCGGCCGGGCGGGGGGTGACGTTCCCCAGGGCGACGGCGCGGCGTACGCCCCCGCGCTGGACCGCTGGAGGCCCCTCGGGATGCGCGGCGCACCGGGCGCGCGGTACGGCCACGTTGCTGTGTGGACCGGGCGCGCGATGATCGTGTGGGGCGGGCGGGACGCGACGGGAGCCCTCGGGGACGGGGCGGTGTTCGACCCCTGGACCGACCGATGGCAGCGCCTCGCGCCGGTCCCGGAGGGTCACGCCCGCGAGGGCGCCCAGGGCGTCTGGACCGGCGCGGAGCTGGTGATGGTGGGCGGGACGGACGGCGGGCCCCGGTTGGATCCCTTCGGGTGGCGCTACCAGCCGTGAGAGGGCATACAGGCCGCGGAGGCCTGGCGAGGGGTGGTACAACACCGGGCGGAGGCAGCGACGGTGAGTGACGTACACCCGGGCAAACAGGCCGCGGCGGAGCGGGCCGCGGCGGAGATCGCAGACGGATCGCGGGTGGGCCTGGGGACGGGCAGCACCGCGGCGCTGTTCGTGAAGGCGCTCGGGCGGAGGGTGCGGGCGGGTCTACGGGTCGTCGGCGTGCCGACGTCCGAGGCCACGGCGGCGCTTGCCCGCGCCGAGGGGATCACGGTGGTCACGCTGGAGGACCATCCCGCGCTCGACGTGGCGGTCGACGGCGCCGATGCCGTCACGGACCGGTTGGACCTGGTGAAGGGACTCGGCGGCGCGCTGTTGCGGGAGAAGATCGTGGCGCTGGCGGCCCGGCGCTTCGTGGTGATCGCCGATGCGAGCAAGCGGGTGGCCTCCCTCGCCGCCGCGCCGCCGGTGCCCGTGGAGGTGGTGGTCTTCGGGTGGTCCCGCACCTGCGTGGCCCTGGAGGCCCTGGGCGCCGAGGCCCTCCGTCGGCCGCGGAGGGACGCCGCGGACCAGGCTTTTGTCACCGACGGGGGAAACTACATCCTGGACTGCCGGTTCGGTGACCTGTCCGACCCCGACGCGCTGGCGGCGCGGATCAAGGCCGTCACGGGGGTGGTGGATCACGGGTTCTTCCTGGGGATGGCCGCGGAGGGCTTGATCGGCGCGGACGACGGCTCGGTGCTGACGCTCTCCCGCCCGATGTAGCGCGCCCGCGGTCGCAGCAGGACGCCTTGCGCGCGCTGTTCGAGGGCGTGGGCGATCCACCCCGCCGAGCGCCCCAGGACGAAGAGGGCGGTCGCGGAGCCAGGCGGTAGATCCAGCGCCGCGGCGAGGGCCACGAGGCCGAGGTCCACCGTCGGCGGCTCGCGTCCGGCGGCCTGCATCACCGTGGCGAGGGCGAGCACCACGGCCGTGCGTGTGCCTTCGGGGTCCAGCGCGCGGGCTTCGTCGACGAGGGCGCGGCCCCGGGGGTCTCCTCCGGGGTACAGCGGATGGCCGAACCCTGGGACGGGGCCCCCGGCCGCGACCCGGGCGGCGATCAGCGCGGCGGCGCCTGCGGAGTCCACGGCCTGGGCGGCCATGGCTTCGACCACGTCGCACACCCCGGCGTGCAGGTGCCCCGAGGCCGTCGCGAGCGCGGCAGACACGCATGCGTACACGTCGGCGCCCGCGGACGCGGCGATCCGGGAGGCGAAGGTCGATACGTTGAGTTCGTGGTCGGCGCAGAGGACCAGGGCACGGTTGACAGCGGCGACGGCGGCGGGTGACCGCGCGGCGCCGAGGGCAGCGAGCGCGGCCTCGGCGAGGGTGGGCTGGGACGCGGCGAGCTGCACCCGGGATGAAGCGAGCCCGAGGGACGCGGCGAGGGAGCGCAGCAGCGAACGCGCGCGGGGGAGATCTTCGTCCGGGGGCATCGGGCCCGCGGGGCCCAGGGCGGCGAGCGCGACGGGCACCAGGGTCATCGCGCGGAGCGGGTGGACGCCCGGCGGGACCAGCGCGGCGAGGCCGTGTGGCAGGGGCGGTGACGGTGGCGGTGGCCACCAGGGCGCGGTCGCGGGGAGCGAAGCTGTCCAGAGGAGCTCGGCGACGCGCTCGAAGGTGACACCGCGCGCGGCGAGGGTGGTGGCCGTGTGTCCGCGGTAGGACGGTCCCGCGGGGCTGATGGAGGTGACGGCGGACTCCAGGACGGCCTCGCCCCAGCGGAGGGCGCCGGCGGCGACGGGGCCGTGGCCCGCCCGCGCGTCGTGGCGGGCCCGGAGGCGCAGGAGGTCGTCGCGGTGGTACCGCCGCGCGCGGCCGCCGCGGGAGGTGGGATCGGGCACCGCGCGCACGAGGCCGCGGCTGACGTACGCGTAGAGGGTGTCGCGCTTGACGCCGAGGAGCTCCGAGGCTGCGCGGGCGGAGAGGTACTCCGGGGGTTGATTGTCGAATCCAGGTTGAGCGTCGCGGCCCACGCCCCAAGGTTACCGCCGGAAGGGAGCAGTGCCGATGGGAACTTCGACAAACGGCGGGCTGGAGGGCGTGGTCGTGGCCGACACCCGGCTCAGCGACGTGGACGGCGCGCAGGGACGGCTGGTGATCGCGGGGCACGACGTGGAGGCGCTTGCGGGCACTGCCAGCTTTGAGCGGGCGTGCGGTCTCCTGTGGGGCGCCGCGCGGCCGCCGGAGCCCTCGGAGGCCGTGGTGGGCGAGGCGCTCGCGCGCGGACGGATGGCGGCGTGGGAGCGTCTGCCGGCGCTGGGCGACGCGCTGCGCGCAGCCGACGGGATGGACGCGCTGCGGGCCTCCGTGGCCCACATCGCGGTGGACGAGCGCGGCGACGCGGTGACCCGCTGGGGCAGGCTCGCGGGCGCCGTCGCGGTGTTCGCCGCGGCGTGGGGGCGGACGCGGGCAGGGGCCGCGCCCGTGGCACCCGAGGGCGCGCGGGGCCACGCCGAGGACTACCTCCGGATGCTTCGCGGCGGGGCCGCCGTGGACGGGGCGCAGGCCCGCGCGCTGGACGCGTACCTGGTCACCGTGTCCGACCACGGGATGAACGCGTCGACCTTTGCCGCCCGGGTGGTGGCCTCGACGGGTTCGGACACTGGGTCGGCCGTGGTGGCCGCGCTGGGCGCGCTGAAGGGGCCCTTGCACGGGGGCGCTCCGGGGCCTGTGCTGGACATGCTGGACGCCGTGGGCGCGCCCGGACGCGCGGAGAGCTGGTTGGAGGGCGAGATGGCCGCGGGCCGGCGGGTGATGGGGATGGGACACCGGATCTACCGGGTGAGGGACCCCCGGGCGGCGGTGCTGGAGCGGGCCATCGAGGCCCTGGAGTCCGCGGGGGTCTCGACGGGGAGGCTGGTCCTGGCCCGGGCGGTCGAACGCACGGCCGAGCGGGTGCTCCAGGCGAGGCACCCCGACCGGCAGTTGCGGGCGAACGTGGAGTTCTACACTGCGGTGCTGCTGGACACCCTGGGGCTGGACCGGGGGATGTTCACGCCCACGTTCGCGGTCGGGCGGGTCGCGGGCTGGTGCGCGCACGTGGGCGAGCAGCAGGCGACGGGGCGGTTGATCCGCCCGGCATCGCGGTACGTGGGCCCGATGCCCGCGGCGGCGGTGGCTACCGCGGGATGACGGTGAGGGTCCACGGCGCGTCGCCCTCGGCCGCGGCGTGGAGGTGATACCGCCCGGCCGGGACGTTGGTCACCCGCACCGTGCCGCTGTTGGGTCCATCGTCGACGGAGACGATGTCCTCGTCGAACTCCTCGTCGGCGTCGCGGAGCCGGACGAAGAAGGTCCCGGGGCCGCAGCGGTAACCGACGTCGTAGTCGCCGCCGTTCAACCCGAACGTGGGGAGGTCGACCTCGCCGTGGCCCGAGAAGGTCTGGGGTGCCTCGGGCGCGGTGCGGACCACGGGGGGGCGGTGCGCCCCGCGAAGATGCCGCAGCGCGCGCGGAGCCATCAACGCCCCCACCAGGGCCACCGCGGCCACCGCGACCCCCCCGGCCACCAGCGCTGCCCGGCTGACCCGCGGTGGAGGCGGCGGACGGTACAGGGGCGGCGGGATGACGAACCCAGGCGGATAGACCACGGCGCGGACCTCCAGGACGGCGGTTATGCTCGCGCACACCCTCCTCCCGCAACCTCCCCGTCGTCCCGGCGGGTGACCGCCGCGGCGATCAAGCCCTGTGTGCCCCGCGGACGCGCCGGCGGAGCCCGACGCCCGCCAGCCCGAGGAGTAGTACACCCGGTGCGCCGGTGTATCCGAAGGGGACGAACCGGTCGTCGCGGGGGATCACCCGCGACGGGTCGCCAGGGTCCCAGGCCACCACGGTGCCCTGCCCGACGTGGTAGCGCGAGGGGTACTCCGGGAGGGTCCCCACGGCCTCGGTCACGGCCCCCCGTGCGGTGAACCGGAACACCGGCACCACGGTCCTGGACCCGCCGCCCGCGTGGGTGAGCCGGGTCACCACGGCGAGGGCGTGGGGCCACAGGGTCCAGCGCCCGAGTCCCGGCAGCCCCGCGGCGAGGGCCACGGCGACCAGCGCGGCGCCCCACGCGCCGTAGCGCGCGGGACCAGGGCCGCCGCGCGGGGCGAAGAGCCCGAGGCCGGCCAGCAGCAGCGCGGCGATCACCCCGGCGACCCATGGGAACTGCACCGGTCAGCCCTGCATTGTCACGCCGTGGTCGGCGAAGGGCCAGGCGATCTCCAGCGCCGCGGCGGTGGATGTGAAGCGCCGGGCGGGCGCCCCGGGGGACGAGAGGTCCAGGACGGCGCGTGCCAGCTTGCTGTTGAGGCAGTAGGTCACCGGGCCCGTGGGGTTCGGATAGTGCAGCCCGGCGGCCTCGGAGGGATCGGCCTCCAGGGTGCCGCGCAGCCGGTGGCCGCGGTGCTCCAGGGCGAGGTCCCAGCGCAGCAGGGACACCTCGGTGTGTGCCCGCGCGGCCATCGCCAGCCCGTCGAAGCGTAGCCACGCGCCGTCCACATGGAGGAAGGCCATGGTCAGCCAGGGGAGCTCGCGCCCTCCCACGGCAGGGCGCGCGGAGAACGCCTCGAAGACGGCCGCGGGATCCTCGGCGAAGCCCGCGGCGTGGGACCACGCGTAGCGCCGGGTGTGCCGCCGGCCCCAGTTGTGGCCCTGCATCGCGCGCCAGCCGTCGACCGCCACCGACTCGCCGTCCACGGTGTACGCCCCGTGGGCCACGGCGTCGGCGAGGGGCGTCAGGGTCTTGGTCGGCACCACGGGCGAGCGGTACATCCACGGGTACGGGTACGGTTGTAGCAACCCGAGGCGTGGCGTCAGGGCGAGCTCCCAGTGGATGGACACGGCGCCTGCGGTGACCTCGCCCGCGGTGCGCGCGCCGTCGTAGTGGGACCCGCCGAAGGACACGCGCCAGGGGACCCGGGAGACGGCTTCGGGGAGGGCGGGCGCCGACCGCTTGGCCGCGCGGGGAGCGCGCCCGCGGGTGAAGGCCACGGCCCAGAGCTCGGCGCGGGGGGGTGCGGGAGGGCATAGGAGAAAGGTCCAACGGAGCCACAGGGCGCGGTCGCCCGCGGGGGCGGTGAGCTTCACGAAGATGCTCTCGACCAGCGGCCCGCGGTGGCCGGGGGACACCGGGTCGTTGCCGTCGAGGGGGCTCACTGCCCCCGCGTGCCCCCGTGGGAGAGCCGCAGGTCGAGGACCTCGGCCGCGCGGGTGGACATCGCCATGATGGTCACCTGGGGATTCACCCCGAGCGGCGTGGGGACCGCCGCGCCGTCGCAGACGTACAGGTCGCGCACGGCGTGGCACTCGTGGTCGGGCCCCACGACCGAGCGCCGGGGATCGGTTCCCATCCGCGCGGTGCCCAGCGGGTGAAACGCCGTGAGCTCCAGGTCGCCCGCGGCGATCGTGGCGCGGCGCAGCGCGTCGACCTCGGCGGCCGTGGTCACCTCGTCCCAGCCGGCGATCCCGGGGAACACCCGCGTCGCACCCGCTTGCAAGAACACCTCGCACAGCGTCGCCGCGGCCTGGTGCATCCGCGCGGTGTCCCGGGCGTTGAGGGAATAGAAGATCAGGGAGCGCCCGCCGGGACCACGGCGTACCGATCCCCGCGAGGTGTCCTGGATCATGAACCCGAAGGTGGCGAGCTGGGAATAGCGCTCCATCACTTCGGTGAAGCGCCGGCCGGAGAACGGCACGGACACCGCCGTGAGGTCGAACGGGGTGCTCGCGCCCTCGAACATCAATCCCTCCCCCGCGAACTGCTCGATCGCGTAGCCCTGCGGGATCCCGTGGGCCATGTCGATCCGCTCGTCGAAGAGGGCCATCACCTTGGACGCCGGGTGGATCGACAGACCGCGGCCGACCCATCCCCCGCGCCCGCCCACCCCGCTCGACTGCAACAGCAACGGTGTCATCAGGGCTCCGCCAGCCAGCACCGTGGCCCTGGCCCGCACCCGCACCTCGCCGCCGCCCGCCGCGCGCGCCACCACGCCGCGCGCGCCGCCGCGCTCGATCACCACCCGCTCGACCCTGGCGCGGGTCATCAACGCCGCGCCGCGCTCCAGCGCCATCGGGACGTAGCTCACATCGGTGCTGCGCTTGGCGCCCGTCGGGCAGCCGAAGCAGCACACGCCCGCGCCGTCGCATCCCGGCGCGTTGCGCCGCAGGGGGGCGTGCGCGAGGCCCATGCGCCCCGCCCCCCGGGCGATCACCCGCGCCACGCCGCCCAGGTGCGCCGCGGGGGCCTCGGCCACGCCGAGGATTTCTTCTACCCGGGCGTAGTACGGCGCCATGGACTCCGCGGAGAACATCGTGAGCCCGTCGCCCGCGCGCCACGCCGCGAACACCCGCTCGGGGGCCCTGTAGCACGTGCCCGAATTGATCGTCGTGCTGCCGCCCACCGCGCGCCCCGCCCACACGGGCGTCGCCACGTTGCCGAGGGCCACGGTCATCCCCATGTCGCGGTACATCAACCGGGTCATCTCGGCCGCGCGCCCGGTGAACGCCCCGCGCCGGTGGTACCGCCCTTCCTCCAACAACAGGACGGCGTGGCCCTTGCGCGCCAGCTCGTAGGCCAGGGAGGCTCCGCCCGCGCCCGTCCCGACGATCACCACGTCGGCCTCCAGGTCGGTGCCCTCGCGGACCTCGCCCCCGTCGGTCACCTGCGCCATCCACCGGGGGCTCTCGTCGGCCGGGGGCACCACACCGTACGGACAGCCCACGCGCGCGAAGAGGGCGGGGTCGTCGAAGTGCGCGGCCTTCACCGCCGTCAGCAGCACCCTGAGCAACTGCCGCGCCTGCGGGCTCCGCGCGCCGTGCCACGCCGCCAGGAACCCCTCGCGCGCCGCGGGTTCGAGCGCGGTGAACACCCTGCCGTGCGACGGCACGGATCCAAGCTCCACCGCCCAGATCAACGCCCGGAGGCCCTGCGCCGCCCATCCCGGCAGCGCGCCGAGGTAGGTCTCCATCCGCGCCACCGTCTCGGGTCCCCCGGCCGGGAGAAACTCCCCCGCGGGGATCGCCGTCGCGGCGAGGGCCGCCAGCACCCGCCGTTCGCGCTCCGTGAATCCACCGTGCATCCCGGTCACGGCTACGCCCTTCACTGGTTGGGTGCAACTGACGGTGACGTCACCCGCCGTCGGTCCCGCGGTCTCGTTCAGCCCTCGACCTTGCTCCAGAGTTCGCGGCGCATGCGTTCTTTGGATCGGTCGGTGCGGGTGACCAGCCGCGCGACGGCGAGCGCGGCCATGAACTCTCCCTCGGCGCCGAGGCCCGGCACCACCTGCCGGCCGCAGTGCAGCAACCCGGCGAGCTCCCCGCGGCAGGGCAGCCCGCACACGCCCAGGAAGCCCGGGCTGTCCACGGTGTCCACGGGCTCCATCGCCTCGGGCGCGCCGGACCACCGTACGTCCAGGGTCACCGTGGTGCCTCGCGCGCGGTCTTCCAACGGCAGGCCGTCGTGGGGCGAGTCCACCACGGTGACGTGCCGGTCGAGGAAGGGCACCAGCTCGCCCAGCGCGCGGAGCACCCGCTCGCGCACGCGCCGGAGGTATCCCCCGCCTTCTTCCACGGCCGCCCGGGGTAGCAGTGCCCCGACGGTGAGCACCACCCTCCCTGCCGCGTCCGGCGCAGGGGCTTCGACCGCCAGGAGGTTCTCCTCGGCCAGCGGGCGCGCCGGGTCGGCCACGGAAAACACCCGCGCGCCCATTCCCACGGGGACGGCCTCGGCGGGCAGCGCCACGTTGAGCACATAACGGTAGTACCGCGGGCGCACCCCGAGGAGGCGCTGCGCGTAGGCCCTGGAAGCCGGTGCACCCGTCAACCGCTGGGCCTCGGCGGGGTCGAGGCAGGTGACCACGAAACTGCACCCGAGGGTCTCGTCCAGGCCCGAGAGCACCACGCCCTCGACCCGCCCGCGGCGCAGCGCGATGCGCTCGACCCGGTCGCGCGGGCGGACCTCGCCGCCGTGCTGCAGGATCTTCTCTTCGAACAGACGCTTCAGCCCGTCGGCGCCCCCCTCGGCCGCCCACGCCGCGCGGGTGCCCACGCCGTGGAGCCGCACACGGCACAGGGCGGTCATCCGGTCGGGGTCCATCGCCCCCCCGAAGCGCGCCTGGGCGTCGACGAAGGTGCGGAAGGGATGGTTCGCGGCGAACTCGGCCAGGACGTCGCCCGAGGCCCCGTCCCGGCCGAAGGGCTGGACCGCAGCCGCCCGCGCGGCCTCGCGCCGCTCGAAGAACCCGTCGGGCGGCCACACCACGTCGGCGCCGAAGGTCTGGTCCAGGGCGCCGTTCGCCCGATCCAGCGCGGCGTAGAAGTCCTCCACCGGGCGTTGCACCTCGGGGAACTCACGCCGTAGCTCCGCCAGCAGCCGACCCGTAGGGCCGGCGACGTCGATACGGTGCCGTGGGAGGGCGACCTGGTACAAGGGCTCCAACGGTCGAAGCCTCCGGCGCATCGCGGGCACCAGGGCCAGTTCGGCCACCACCCGGCGAAACGCCGGCGCCTCGGCGACGGTCACCGTGGCGAGCTCCCGCTGGAGGGCCATGCCTTCGTACCCGTAGGTCTGGGCCAGGCTCCCGTGGCCCAGCACCGCGACGCGAAAGCCCCGCCGCGCGAGCAGGGCGCCCGCGGCGAGGGACGCGAGGGAAGCGCCCACCACCACGACGTCGTAGAAGCTCCTTGGGGCGGTCATTCCGGGGACCTGGTTCCTACCGCGTCCGCGGTCAGGACGCGACCGTCACCCGACGGCCGTCGACCCGGACCCTGCCCGCGGCGATCCAGCCCACCACGGCGGGCAGCAGCCTGTGCTCCTCGGCGAGGATCCGAGCGCGGAGGCTGTCCACGGTGTCGGTGTCCAGGACCGGGACGGCGGACTGGGCGATGATCGGTCCCGTGTCCGTGCCGCCGTCGACGAAGTGCACGGTGCAGCCCGCGACCTTGACACCGTACGCCAGCGCCTGCGCCTGGGCGTCGACCCCGGGAAAAGCCGGCAGGAGCGAAGGGTGCACGTTGACCACCCGCTGCGGAAACGCATCGAGGAACACCCGGGTCACGATCCGCATGAAGCCCGCGAGGACCACCAGGTCCACGCCGTGCTCGCGGAGGGCGGCCACCAGCGCCCGGTCGAAGTCCTCGCGCGTGGGGTGGTCCCCGTGGGGCAGCACCCGGGTGACAATCCCGGCCCGGGCAGCCCGCTCCAGCGCGCCGGCACCTGCCTTGTTGCTAAGTACCACGGCGATGCGCGCGCCGAGGGTCCCCGCCGCGGACGCATCGATCAGCGCCTGGAGGTTGGTCCCGCTCCCCGAGACCAGCACGCCCACGGACGGCACGCGAAGACCTCAGCGCTCCACGAAGGTGATCCGGGCGTCGTCCTCGGCCTCCGAGGGGATCACCTCGCCCACGATCGCTGCGCCCATCCCCGCGGCGTGAAAAGCCGCAAGTACACTGTCCGCGCCGCCCGCGTCGGAGATCACCACCAGCCCGA